>Ga0182041_10001589_pt1 | contig 11498 bp, 10 predicted proteins | sample flu12Cox44000178_FD_125967 | JGI IMG/M metagenome (GOLD analysis project Ga0182041, IMG submission 125967) | Lab enrichment of tropical soil microbial communities from Luquillo Experimental Forest, Puerto Rico - flux8day.12C.oxic.44.000.178 | ecosystem: Environmental > Terrestrial > Soil >...
CGAAGCAGTGATAGAAGGGCACCGGGATGCAGATGCGATCCTCCGCCGTGTAGTCGAGCAGTTCGCCCACCAGGTAGCCGTTGTTGAGGATGTTGCGGTGACTCAACGTGGCGGCCTTCGGGTATCCCGTTGTGCCGGAGGTGTATTGGATGTTGATCGGATCGTGGCGGTCTAGCGCCGCGGCGACCTGCCCCAGCGCGGTTGGGTCGATTTCCGTAGCGACCAGCTCGTCCCAGCGCTCGCTTTCCAGGAACACCACGTCGCGCAGCCCGGGGCAACGGCCCGTCACCTCGTCCAGCATCGCGGCGTAGTCCGAAGTCTTGAAGTTGCGCGCGGCAATCACCATCGTGGCCCCGGATTGCCTTAGCGCATACTCCAATTCGACGGCGCGATAGGCGGGGTTGACAGTCACCAGGATCGCGCCGATGTCGGCAGTCGCGTACTGGACCAGCACCCACTCCCACCGGTTCGGCGCCCAGATGCCGACCCGATCGCCCACGCCGATCCCGGCCCGCAGGAATCCTGTGGCCAGTCGGCGCACAGAGCCCAGAAGTTCGGCGTAACTCCAGCGTCGCCCGGCAGCGAAGTCGACGAGTGCGTCCCGTTGCGCATGCTTGGCGGCGTTATCGGCGAAGTTGGCGCCGATCGTCGTCTCGAGCAGCGGAGGCTTGCTCGGTCCGCGATCAGAGGAGAGCGGGTTGTGTGCGGCTCCTGCGGCTGCCACGGTTCCTCCGGTTAACAGCGAATAACTCATGCTACGTTAGTGGCGATTAACCGACCGGACAATCGCGGACGGAGGCCCGTCGTGACAACGTCCGCCCCAGAGGGCCAGCCTCGCGACACCCCAAATCGCCGCAGCCAATTGAAATCCGACCGGCGGTTGCAACTTCTGTCGGCCGCCGAACGGCTGTTCGCCGAACGCGGTTTCCTGGCGGTGCGGCTCGAGGACATCGGCGCCGCCGCCGGCGTCAGCGGTCCGGCCATCTACCGGCACTTCCCCAACAAGGAGTCACTGCTCGTCGAGTTGCTGGTCGGGATCAGCGCCCGGTTGCTCGCCGGTGCCCGGGACGTGCGCGCCCGCAGCGCCGACGCGGCCGCCGTGCTGGACGGGCTCATTGACTTCCACCTCGACTTTGCGCTGGGCGAACCGGACCTGATCCGTATCCAGGACCGCGACCTTGCGCACCTGCCCGAGGCGGCCGAAAGGGAGGTGCGCAAAGCGCAGCGCCAGTATGTCGAGGTCTGGGTCGGTGTCCTGCGCGAGCTGAACCCCAAGTTGGCCGAGGCCGATGCCCGGTTGACGGCGCATGCGGTTTTCGGCCTGTTGAACTCGACACCGCACAGCATGAAGGCGGGCGAAAACTCGCGGACCAAGCCGACGGGAGTGGCGCGGTCACGCGCCGTCATGCGGGCGATGACCGTCGCCGCGTTGCTGGCCAGCGATAATTGCCACTAGCGTCGGCCCAGGTACCCTGCAAGCCATGAGGTGGAGATGAACGATCCACGCCGACCCGAGCGGATCGACCCTCCCCGGTATCCGCCGCCGGTTGACCCGGCATACGCCGAACAAGCTCCCTACGCACCCACCTACGGCGGGCAGACTCCGCAATGGGCACCGAACTTTAACGAAACCAACCCGACCACACGGCTGCCGCCGTACTGGCAGCAAGACCTGCCTCCCTCGGGTGAGCTGCCTCCGCAGGGTCTGGCTCCCCCGGCGGCGCGCGGCCCGAAGTCGCCGCGCGGGTTGTGGATCGGCGCCGGCTTGGCGTTCCTGTTGGCCGTCGCGCTCGTGACCGCGCTGGTACTCGCCAACAACGCGATCAAGACTCAGACCGCCGTCCCCCCGTTGCCCGCCATGCCCGAGCCGAGTCCGAGCACACCGACCACATCGACGCGGGCTTCACGCTTGCCCCTTCCTCCCGTCATCCCCGCGCCGGTGCCGCCCAGCGACTCCGGCACTCCCACCGAGACGACCGGCCCGGCCACGATGCAGAGCGTCGTCTACAACGTCACCGGCGAAGGTCGCGCGATCAGCATCATGTACATCGACACCGGCGACGTCTTACAGACCGAGTTCAACATCGCATTGCCGTGGACCAAAGAGGTCAGCCTGTCGACGTCGGCCGTCCATCCGGCAAACGTCACGATCGTGAACATCGGCCACGACGTCACCTGTTCGGTCACCATTGCCGGGGTCCAGGTAAGCCAGCACGTCGGGGTGGGCATCACAATCTGCGACGCGAGAGGCTAAACTTTCGACGACTGTTCCGTTACGGCCTTGGCGCGCACCGGAACTCGGACCGCCAGCATCGCCAGCAGCCCGGCGATCAGCACCAGGCAGATTCCGCCAAGGCCGGCGCGGACGGCGCCGAATGCGTCGACGAAGACGGAGAACAGCCACGGCGCCACGAACGCGACGGCGCGTCCAGTCATCGTGTAGAGGCCGAACGCGACCCCTTCCCTGCCGTCCTTCGCCATCTGCAACAACAGGGCGCGCGCCGATGACTGCGACGGCCCGATGAACATGCAGAGCAGCAGTCCGCATATCCAGAAGGCGACCGGACCGGACAGCACCAGCATCGTCAGCACCACCGTGACGATCGCCAGCAACGACCCCACGATGACCGGTTTGGATCCGATCCGGTGGTCGACGAACCCACCCAACACGGCGCCCACCGCGGCGACCACGCTGGCCACCACACCGAATATGAGCACATTGGCCTGCGAGATGCCGTAGACCTTGACGCCCAGCACCGCGCCGAACGCGAAAATCGCGGCAAGGCCGTCCCTGAAGAGCGCACTGGCGAACAGGAAGTAGACCACGTTGCGGTCGCGCCGCCATTCCGCGGAGACCTCACTCCACAGCTTGCGGTAGCCGCCCAGCATGCTCGTCGGCGCGTGCACCTCCGCGGGCTCGGGTAATCGGTGTGCGACCAGCAGCAGTGGCAGTGCCAACACCGCCAGCCAGGCGGCGGCCACCAGCATCGCCTCCCGGACGTAGAGCCCGTCGTGAACCGGTACCCGCAACAGCCCACGCACCGCACCCGGGCCTGAGCCCGATCCGGAGATGAATACCGTATAGACCAAAAGCAGCAGCAGGACGCTGCCGAAGTAACCCGATGCCCAGCCCAGGCCCGAAATGCGGCCGGCGGTCTGCGGCGTCGAGAGCTGGCGCAGCATCGCGTTATACGGGACGCTGGCCAGGTCACCGCACGCGGCCGTCGCGCCGAGCAGCACCAATCCGGCCCAGAAGTAGCCGGGGTGATCGCGAATCAAGAACATCGCGCACGTCAGCGCGACCGCCAGGCCGGTCAGCACCCCCAGGGCCACTCGCCTGCGATGCGGGGAGTCCACCCAGACGCCAACAGCCGGCGCCAGCAACGCGACACTCAACCCGGCGATGGCCCCGGCACGCCCCAGCCAGCTGGCCGGCGTGGTGGGGCCCGACAGCCCCGCTCCCACGCTGGTGGTCAGGTAGACGGAGAAGACGAAGGTCGCGACGATCGCGTTCAGACCGGTCGAGCCGCACTCCCATAGCGCCCACGCCACCACCCGAGACGGCAAAGGTGAAGCCGAACGCAACCCCCCCTGACTCATGCCCGGAACTCTATTCTTTGGGCGGCTGTCTACGATTGCCGCATGCCGATACCCGCTCCCAGCCCCGACGCGCGCGCGGTTGTCACCGGAGCTTCGCAGAATATCGGTGAAGCGCTGGCCACCGAGCTTGCCGCCCGGGGACACAGCCTGATCGTCACCGCGCGACGCGAGGACCTGCTCAATGACCTGGCCAGCAGGCTGGCCGACAAATATGGCGTCGTCGTCGAAGTGCGACCGGCCGACCTGGCCGATCCGGGCGAGCGGGCCAAACTGTGTGACGAACTGGCCGCGCGTCCCATTTCGATCCTGTGCGCCAACGCAGGTACCGCGACGTTCGGCCCGGTCGCGGGCCTCGACCCGGCGGGCGAGAAGGCCCAGGTACAACTGAATGCCATTGCGGTGCATGACCTTACGTTGGCGGTACTGCCGGGCATGATCGACCGCAAGGCCGGCGGCATCCTGATTTCCGGTTCGGCGGCGGGCAATTCGCCGATCCCCTATAACGCCACCTATGCCGCCACCAAAGCGTTCGTGAACACGTTCAGCGAATCGCTGCGCGGCGAACTGCGCGACTCCGGTGTGCATGTCACGTTGCTGGCACCAGGTCCGGTACGCACCGACCTTCCCGATGACGCCGAAAAATCGCTGGTCGAAAGGCTGGTGCCGGGTTTCCTGTGGATCTCCACGGAGCACACCGCCCGGGTGTCGCTGGATGCGTTGGCGCGCAACAAGATGCGTATCGTCCCGGGGTTGACGTCGAAAGCCATGTCGGTGGCTAGCGGGTATGCCCCACGCGCCATCGTCGCGCCGATTGTGGGCAGCTTCTACAAGAAGCTCGGCGGCGCGTAGGCGCTACTTGCGGCCGCGTCCGCCGCCCAAGAGGCTGCGTACCAGTTCGCGTAGCACCGTATTGATGCCGCTTTTCACCGCCGAGTTCTCCAGCACTTGCTCCCACACCGCCGGCCCTTTCGGCTCCGCCGGCTCCGGCATCGGCGGAACCGGGGCATTCGGTGGGACCGGCGGGTAGCCGGACTGGGCCTGCGGCGCTTGCGGGTCTTGCGGCTCGGCCTGGGGCTGCGCCGGTTGTTCAGCCGTTTGGCCGTACTTCGCCTGCAGTGGACTGGATTTCACTGCGGCTTTCAACGCGTCGTCGTTGATGGCGCCCATCAGCGACCGCGGCACCCGCATCCGCGTCCACGCGACCGGTGTCGGTGCGCCCTTCTCGGACAGCACGGTGACGACGGCCTCGCCGATTCCCAGCGAGGTCAGCGCCGACTCCAGGTCATAGACATCGGTTTTCGGATAGGTGCGCACGGTCTTGCTCAGGGCCGCCTGGTCGTCGGGGGTGAACGCCCGCAACGCGTGCTGGACTCGGGCGCCCAGCTGGGACAGCACGTCATTGGGTATGTCCGTGGGCAACTGGGTGCAGAAGAAGACCCCGACACCCTTGGAGCGAATCAGTTTGACGGTCTGCTCGACCTGCTCGAGGAAGGCTTTCGATGCGTCGGTAAATAACAGGTGCGCCTCGTCGAAGAAAAACACCAGCTTGGGCCTGTCGACGTCACCGACCTCGGGGAGGGACGAGAACAGCTCGGTCAGCAGCCACATCAGGAAGGTGGAGAAGATGACCGGACGTAGCGGCTGACCGCTGAACTCCAGCAGCGAAATGATGCCGCGTCCCTGATCGTCGCGCAGCAAGTCGTTCGGGTCGAGCTTCGGCTCGCCGAAGAACGTGTCGCCGCCCTCGCCGGCAAGGTTCACCAGCGCTCGCAGGAGGACACCGGCCGTCGTCGACGACACCCCGCCTAGGTCTTTCAGGTCGGCCTTTCCCTCGTCGCTGGCCAGGTGGCTGATGACACCGCGCAGATCGTCCAAGGTGACCAGCCGACGATTGGTTTTAGCCCAATGGAAGATTAGTCCCAGCGTAGACTCTTGAGTAGCGTTGAGCCCCAACACTTTCGATAAAAGAATCGGACCGAAGCTGTCAACCGTCGCCCGCACCGGCACGCCCACCCCTCCGGTGCCCAGCGACAAAAACTCCACCGGGAATCCCGTCGGCTCCCAATTGTCCCCAGTGTCTTTCGCGCGCGCGGCGGTCTTTTCGTTGGCCACTCCGGGCTGGGCCAGACCCGACAGGTCGCCCTTCACGTCGGCCATTAGCACCGGAACACCTGCCGCGCTGAGCTGCTCGGCGATCAACTGCAGCGTCTTGGTCTTGCCCGTTCCGGTCGCCCCGGCCACCAGGCCATGCCTGTTGATGGTGGCCAGCGGAATGCGAATCTGTGCGGTCGGGTCGGCCTCGCCGTCGACGACGACCGTGCCCAATTCGAGGGCCTTGCCTTGGACGGCATAGCCGCTCGCGATTCGCTTGGCGGGAGTTTCCGCTGATTCGGTGGTCATCCTGCCGCGCCCCTCTCCCCCAGTCGTTCCCCTCAAAATTCACCAACGCTCACACTACTTGCCGGGGGGAGGCAGCTGCATTGCCTGACGTGCGCCTACGCTGACGCTGTGCGCGACGAATTGGTGTGGATCGACTGCGAGATGACCGGGCTCGACCTGGAATCGGACAAGTTGATCGAGATCGCAGCCCTGGTCACCGACGCCGACCTGAACATTCTCGGCGACGGAGTCGACGTGGTCATCCACACCGACGACGCCACGCTGTCGTCGATGATCGACGTGGTCGCCGAAATGCACTCGCGCTCGGGGCTGATCGACGAGGTCAAAGCATCCACCGTGGACCTGGCGACGGCCGAGGCGATGGTGCTGGACTACGTCGCCACACACGTCAAGCAACCCAAAACGGCGCCGCTGGCAGGCAACTCGATTGCCACCGATCGCTCGTTCATCGCCCGTGACATGCCCAAGCTGGATTCGTACCTGCACTACCGGATGATCGACGTCAGCTCGATCAAAGAACTCTGCCGGCGCTGGTACCCGCGCATTTATTACGGCCAGCCGGCAAAGGGGCTCGCGCACCGGGCACTGGCCGACATCCACGAATCCATCCGCGAATTGCGGTTCTACCGACGCACCGCATTCGTGCTCCCGCCAGGGCCCTCTACCAGCGAAATCGAGGCAGTCGCTGCGGAGCTTCAGAACGGAGAAGTCGCGCCGGCAACAATCGATTCGGACACCGAGCCAACGACCGGCTAGTATCGACGTCGCCGCTCGTTGCCCCCGACCGAGGGCGGCTCGTGGCCATGGTGAGTGTAGTTCAGTTGGTAGAGCACCAGGTTGTGATCCTGGGGGTCGCGGGTTCGAGTCCCGTCACTCACCCCGCTGGTCAGAGGGGTATTTAGCTCCTCTGACCTTTTACTTTGTCGGGGTCTCGTGCGATTAGCGTGCTACTTGCGCAAACCTGCACGCCAGGGCCTGGGCGACCTGTGAAGAACTTCTCGTGTTGGCTTGACTTCGCTTCTGGGTGCTGTACGGTCGACTTCGGCTAAGCTACTTTCAAGCCGTAGTTTTAGGCGCGTACACCAACCTTCTCCCCCTCGGGGGCGCGTCTAGTCGCAAGGTTTAACCCTTCACGGGGTGACCCCTGACTAGGCACGTCCAAATGAGGAGAAGGAAATCAACGCACACACCGGGGCGGGACTGTCCGCCCAGCCGACGATCAAACAGACTGCCGAATACTTCGGCGTCGATGTCAAAACCGTCCGCCGCTGGATCGCCCAGGGGCGGCTCACCGCGTATCGCGTTGGCCCCCGCCTGATTCGGGTTGACCGTGCGTCAATCCTGAAGATGGCCAGCCCAATTGGCGGTGCGGCCTAGTGCTACCCCACCACTGCAACAGCTGCAACCACCGCCGGAACGGCTTCGACACCTGCCACTGCGCGGGGTGCCATGTGACGTTGACCAGCATCCGCGCCTTTGATCGCCACCGTCGGGACGGTCAATGCCAGCCTCCCGCGACCGTGGGACTGGTGCAGTCTGGCCGCAGCTACGAATGTTGGCAACAGCGCGACGAGCGCCCGCACCCATTTTCACTACTGGTGTCTGCGCCTGACGGCTCAGAAATACTGGCCGAGGGGAAAGGTACTGGCGAGGTCGCCAACGGCGCTGACATCTCTGAGGTGGCGTAAATGAACAACATCTGCACTTACCCCATCAACGTCGCGATCCGGTTCCCCAGGACATCGCTGCGAGAAGCCTACGAACGTTCGAAACATGCTGAACGATGGGTGTTTCCGGAGACTATCTGCTCCTCGGTCACGCTGATCTATGGGCGGTCAAACGTCGGCAAGTCATATTTGGTCGCCTCGATACGGCTGTCCTTGCTGATCGAGGGGCGCGAATTCCTGGGTATGCAGCCCATCGACAGCGAAAAGTTTTGGAAGCCGGCCATCCTGTGGACCGACCCTGGATCGGATGAGGAGTACGCCGAGCGGGTCTGCAAGCACCTTCCGGACGGAGTCGAGGTCGAGATCCCGATGTTCCACATCGGCAAGACCACGACCGCCAACGAGTGGGAGGCGCTGACCGACTGCCTGCTGAAGGACGGATTCAACTTCGTGGTTCTCGACAACCTCATGGGCGCCACCGGCGACACCAACAATCCCGATGCCGTGACGACCGTATTCGACGGCATGACCCGGCTTACCAACCGCGGCATCCCGGTGGTGATCATCCACCATGAGAGCGAGCACGGGTCGTCAAAGCCGGGCGGACCGTCAATGGGCGCGTCGGTGATTGTCCAGAAGGCGCGGACGTGGATGCAGGTCCGCCAGACCGCTAAGCGCAAGCTGCGCGGCGGCAACATGGCGCTGGTGATTCAGGGCAACGGGCTGGGGCAACCGCAACAGGTAGTTGCCGAACCGATGACCGGCCCCACCTACCGTGTCCTGAACCGGGGTCCGTGGGCCGCGGAGGACAAGCCGAAGCCTGACTCGCTGGACCAGAACTCACGGGTAGCGGTATGGATCGTTGACAACTGCCAAGGCCTCGGGGTGAATAAGGTAGCCCCCGCACTGGCCAAGGAGTTTCCCAGCCGTCCCTGGACCACCTGGAAGGATCAGTTGGTTCGCGGCGAACTGGCCACGCTGCTGATACGCGAAGGCAAGGGTACGGATACTTCGTGGCGGGCAGCCGCCTAAAGCCGATAGTCAAGGGGTGGTGGGACTCCACCACCAGTGAGCGCATCACCGCAGGTCAGCGAGCGGTGGTGTGGAACCCCCGTCCTTCTAGATCCTCAGGTATCACACGGGATAACCAACTCAAGAATCGGCCGACTGCCGTTGTCAATCACCAGACCAGCTGGGATGGCCAACCAAGCTAGTTCGCGGTGATTGGAGGAACCGCAGGATCGCATCCTGCGTAAACGAAGAGGCGAGTGCGCGACGCAGACCGGGACCGTGCGCCATGCCAGCAAATCCTTCAAATGAGAGCGATAAACCTTCGTGGACGGGTTCAGACCTGAGACTGTAGAGCCGAGTTAGTAGTTCACGGCGCAAGGCGCGGGCGGTCCGATTGCCTCTCCGTATGCCAAAGGCCTGCTCAAAATTGGCGTGCTGGACAAGCGCGTCCAACTCTCCTGGCATCAGTTCATCGAAGAACTTGATGAACCTGCTGGTTAGGCGCTCGATTTTCCAGGGCTGGAACGGATTTGTCAGACACTCGGAGGCGACAACGTACAGGATGACGGCAACCTGTTCACGCTCCTGCCGGATGGCTGCTTCGGAGTTCTTCGCGGAAATTCAGTAGTACATGAGAACCGAGACGCCGCCACCCCTCAATTCGTACTTGGCTGCCAAGGATCTCCTGCAGCCGAGTCATGAAGCGTGCGTCAAGTGTCAGCGATTGCTGCCCGACGAGAGTAGTCGAGTACCACACAAGCCCACCAAAATCACCCTCTGCAGTACGGTCTCCACTCTGCTTGACAAGTTCGTCGATCCGTGTGTGCTCGCCCAGACTGCTGGCGGTTGCGGCGATCCACGGCGCGTCGTCGGTCATCGTCACGTCGATATGGAAGCCGTCAGGCCGACCGATAATGAATGGCTCTACGGAAAGGCTTATTTGGGGCAGGTCGTAGCCCGACTCTTGCGCGAGGCGGAGCAGCCACGACGCGCTCAGCAACTGTTGGTGTCCCACAGCGATGCCAAGGGCTTCTTCAGATGCAGTCATTGGGGAGTGCCCTCGCCAGCTTGTACGGGACCGCGGCGTTCCACTAGTGCGCGCAAGCTATTCCGGCTGGTTCAGCTCGAGCAGGTTGCCGAACGGATCGTGCAGGAAAGCCTGGTGCCCGGCGCCGGGGATGAACGGGATTCGGTGCACCTCGACGCCCTGCTCCTGCAGGTCGCTGACGGCGGCATCGATGTCGTCGACTCGGATCGCGAAGTGGTTCGCATCGGGCGGCGAGGTGTCCGACTCCATCAGGTGCACCTGCTGGCCGCCGGCGTCCAGCCAGTACCCTGGGCCGAGATCGGGGCGCGGCAGCTGCGTCATGCCGAGCACGTCGCGATAGAAGGCGAGACCCGTCTGCGCATCGGCGACACAGATGGCGACATGGTGTACACCGGCGGGCTTCATCGCTCGATTCTGCCTCGAACTCTGCATTCCTGTGTCCCGTTCAAGACGCGCTCAACCCCATGACCTACTCGATGCGGACGAGTCAACTTGCGTGTTTGTACTCGTTGGTCGTGTTGGCTCTGCCAGTAAATCGCTGGTCAAGGCGTTGACGCTATTGGCGAATGTCGGCGCGTGACGAAGCTACCGCGGACGCTCTGCGGACGGTACCTAACCGAGGCCTAACCGGGGCGAGGCGTGGACCCAGCGGATTGGATGATCAGTGCCCGCGAAACGTCGGCTTCTGTTTGGCCAGCACCGACTGGACGGCGTCCCATGCGTCCTGGGATTTCGTCACGCGCGACATCGCCCGGGCCTCTCGTTCCATCTGCGCCTCGATCGGCTGCTCCCACGTAGATCGGAAGAGGTTCTTGATCTCACCGAAGGCAATCGTGGGGCCGGCCGCCAGCTCACGCGCGAGACTCCACGCCTCTTTCGTCAGATCGTCGTCGTTGACGATGTAGTTGACCAGCCCGTATTCACAAGCTTGCTCCGCGGTCCAGGTTTCGTTCCGCATGAAGAATTCCGTGGCGCGGCGCATCCCGACTCGCTGCGGGATGAATGTGGTGCCGCCGCCGTCGGGGACCAGGCCGATGCCTGTATACGCGGCGTAGAACTTGGCCGATCGCGCGGCGATGCAGAAGTCGGACGCCGCGGCAAGTGCCACCGATCCACCCACGGCCAGGGCGTGTACCGCGACAACGAGCGGCGCATCCATCCGCGCGAAGCGGGACAAGGCCATGTGCAACCCCGCCGTGGCGTTCTTGATGAATCGGGGCAGCTCGTCGCGGTCGCGAGTCATCGTCTTCAGATCGGCGCCGACGCTGAAGTATTTGCCGTTGGCGTCGAGGAGAACGCACCGGACGTCGGGGTTTTCGTCCATTTCGGTGGCGACGAGTCGAATCTCGGTGGTGAAGCGCAAATCAAAGGGGTTGCCGCGCTCGGGCTGGTTGAGGGTGACGTGGCCGATGCCGTCGACTATCTCGACGGAGCACGATTCGATATTGAGCATGGGCTGTCCTCTGGGCCGTTCGGAAGGTGGTGTCAATCCGCATTCGCCGATGTGGGTGCGGGCGATGACGCGCTTCACATGATTGCCAAGCTGAACAACCGACGCAAGGAGCGATAAGCAAGACTCCGCATTGATCCACCATCCGGCAGTTTTCGGCGCCAAGCACTAATGAGGCCAGCCTCGGACCGCCGAGGTGGGCGGCTGCGCTGGGAGCGATCGTTGCGGTTGGCTGCTGGTTGAGAAGCGGTCCGAGCCTGCCCTCCGACGGTCGCGGCGCCGCCGCGAAGCTGGGCGCTGGTCAGGACTGACTTGGCCGACC
>Ga0182041_10001594_pt1 | contig 11488 bp, 7 predicted proteins | sample flu12Cox44000178_FD_125967 | JGI IMG/M metagenome (GOLD analysis project Ga0182041, IMG submission 125967) | Lab enrichment of tropical soil microbial communities from Luquillo Experimental Forest, Puerto Rico - flux8day.12C.oxic.44.000.178 | ecosystem: Environmental > Terrestrial > Soil >...
TAGTTGGGAAGCCGTCTGTCGAATGGCTCACGATGTCAGTATGAACGCGATCGGCCAGGTGGAAACGAATCGCGAGTCCGCGGGGATTCGAATCGGGAACGTTGTCGGGAATTAAGGGAAGACCTGTTCCGTCGGAGAATCGCACAGTCACGGGAGTGGATTCGCGTGTAACGTGTGGCGCGCGAGTTAGAGAGCGCGCCTCGGGTGATGGGGCGAAGGTCCCGCTCAGCATCGCGCCTTTTGCATGGGCTGGACGAAAACCCGGGTGGAGGCCAAAGATAGCATCAAGTTGCGCCAGCAAATCGTATGCGAGCTGGACGATCTTGTCATCAGATGGAAGTGGCATGCGTTCCTCCTTGATCAAATCTCGGTCCGGGGCTCGCATCATACTCCATCGTTGTTCATTGCGCCTCTCATGCCTGCCTCAAGCGACCTTGCTGCACGGGATCAGTCTGAAGCGCTGGCCAGCTTACCGCAGCATTCCGAGTGTAGAGGAAGATCGGGCTCAGTACCAGCCTCCGCCGAGAGCCTCGATCAACAAAACGGCCCTCGCCATGCGCCTGCCGAGAATGTTCACGCCGGTTACTTCATCGGTCAGCGCTGCGTTTTGCGCGGTAATCACTTCGAGGTAGCTGGTGACTCCTCCTTCGTATCGAGTGACCGACAGGTCGAGGGATCGTTGCGCAGCTTCGACCGCATTAGCTTGGACGGCTGCCTCGTTTTCCAAGACTCCCAATGCGGCAAGATTGTCTTCGACTTGTTGGAACGCCGTGAGTGTGGTTTCCCGATAGTTGGCGACCGCGCTGTCATAACCAGCCCTGGCTTCTTCGGAGAGCGCGCGGCGGCGGCCGCCATCGAAGATGGTTTGGGCAGCCGAACCACCGATGGCCCAAATTGCGCTTGGCCCCTGGAACAGCGTCGAAATGGCCGCACTATCGAATCCTCCCGAGGCAAAGAGATTTATCACCGGGTAGTAAGCTAATCTTGCTAATCCAATTTGCGCGTTGGCGGCGGCGACGCGGCGCTCCGCAGCGGCAATATCCGGCCGTCGTTCGAGCAATTGAGAAGGGACGCCAACCGGAATTGAGGGAGGCGGGGCGGTAATGGGCAAAGGCGGAAGGCTAAATTGGGCTGGAGGTTTCCCGATCAGAACCGCGACCGCGTGCTCGTACTGAGCGCGTGCCACTCCGACGTCAACGGCCTGGGCACGTGTCGTTTCCAAAATCGTCTTAGCTTGCTCGACTTCCACTTCGGAACCAACTCCGCCGTGATAGCGATCTTCGGTCAACTGCAGCGCCTGCTCGTATTGCTTGACCGTGTCCTGCAGGAGCTTCTCTTCCGCGTCCAGGCTGCGCGCGGCAAAATAATCGACGGCCAGGGCGGCGTGCATACTGAGGTTCACCACCGCAAGATCACCGGCACTGGCCTGAGCTTGTTCGCGATAGTACTCAACATTCTTACTGACGCGACCCCATGCGTTTACTTCGTAGGAAAGATTGAACGGCACCGTGAAGTCGTTGAAGGTCTGGCCATTGAAGCCGGACCCCTGCGGTGGCCGATTGTTCGAATAGCGCTGACGGACTGCTGAGGGATCAACACTAAGCGTCGGGTAGTAGTCCGCGCGGTTGTAGCGCAGGGCAGCGCGGGCTTCCTGATACTGCGCGACCGCAGCCTTTAGGTTTTGGTTCGAGACATTGACTTGCTGTTCGAGAGCATTGAGCTGCGGGTCTTGGAAAATCTCCCACCAGTTACCGCCAAGGTTTTGATCATTGGGCCGGGCCGTTTTCCAGTCGGCGAGCTCCTTGTATGCCGGGGGTATCGGGGCTGTCGGAGTCTTGTACTTAGGGCCAACCGAGCAGCCCACGAAAATGAGAGTTGCAGTTAGAAGCAAACTGAAAGACGTACGGCGGCCTGCATTGTGAGCCAATACGACTGTGTGCGAGCGTTTCATTGCGAATCTCCCGGCAACGAGGCTTGAACGATGTTCACTTTCTCTCCGGCCACAAGGGAATCAGGGGGATTTATGATCAGCTGGTCATCCGCGTTTAGTCCCGCGACCACTTCGATCTCCGACCCGAAGTCGTGGCCCGGTGTGAGCTCGCTAAGAACGACACTTCCGTTCCTAACCACGCCGACTTGCAGGTGCTGCGATCTGAAAATCAGGGCCCCAACTGGTACGAGGAATGTGCTGTGCTGAGAAGGGATGCGCAGATGCACTTCCGCGTACGATCCAGTCAGCAGCGCATTCCCAGGATTGGGAAGGTCGATTTCGGTGAGCAGAGTGCGTGTTGTCCCATTAATTGACTCAGAGGTTCGCACGACCTTCCCCGGGAACTTCTGGCCTGGAAACTCAGCCAGGACAATGTCCACGGCAGTTTGGCCGCTCTTGATACCACGCCAATATTCCTCGGGAACGTTTACATACACACGGAGAGTGTTGGCTTGCGCTATATGGAACAGATCGGTTTTTGGTGCCGAATTGCTGCCGGCGTTGATCAGATCGCCGATGTCGGTATTGCGCGCAGTGATTACGCCATCGAACGGAGCATAGACCTTTTCGAAGGAGACCAGCGCTTCGTAGTGCCGCACGCTGGCGGTATCCGCATCGACGATCGCCTTATTCGCAGCGTACGTTCCCGCCGCGTTGTCAGCCTCCTGCTGGGCAACCGCGTGCTTCTGCAACATCGCTTGATAGCGCTGGTTGGTAATCAGCGCGAGTTCCAGATTGGCTTGCGCCGTCGCGAGCGTGCTTTTCGCCTGGGCTAACTGTTCGTCGATCTCGGGTGCTTGAATCGTCGCCAGCAGTTGCCCGGCATTCACGTGTGCCCCGATGTCGAAATACCATTTCTGCAAATATCCATCCGTTCGCGAGTAAATTGGGGACGAGATGAATGGCTGGATGCTTCCGGGGAGAATAATTTCATTGGCCGGTGCAGCCGGCTTCGGCCGCACGACGGAGACCGACGGAACCGCCATCTGCGCCGTGACCGTGCGCAAGTTCGCCTCCGCTTTCATTCGGGACCAGATTCCGAAAATCAGTACTCCGGCGAACAGCGCCGCGATGCACGACGCCACGAGCCAGCATCGGCTCGACTGCGGCCGGACCTCGCGAGTCGTCGGCGGATGCTCTGCGGCGATTTCCATTATTTCTTTCATTTGCGTTTCACTCATGATGATTCACCTTTTTCACTCCAGCGCTGCTTCTACTCGGTCGTTTCAGCGGTCCGCCGCCATCCGTGCAGGACGCTGAAGAATGTGGGGACAAAGAAAAGAGTGGAAACGGTTGCAAAAAGCAAGCCGCCGATCACCGCTCGCCCCAGCGGAGCATTCTGCTCGCCGCCATCGCCGAGTCCCAGTGCCATGGGAACCATACCGATGATCATGGCCAGAGCCGTCATCAACACCGGACGGAAACGGGTAAAACCCGCCTCGAGCGCCGCAGTGATGGGATCTTTGCCGTCTGCCATTTGCTCCCTGGCGAAACTTACCACCAGGATGCTGTTCGCAGTGGCGACTCCCATGCACATGATCGCGCCCATAAGCGCAGGAACGCTTAGTGTCGTATGTGTGAGGAAAAGAAACCACGCGATCCCGGCAAGTGCGGCGGGCAAAGCGGAGATCATGATGAATGGATCTAGCCAGGACTGGAAATTCACGACGATCAGCAGGTAGTCGAGCAGGATCGCAAACACCAGCCCGACGAGAAGGCCAATGTAGGACGAACGCATCGTCTGCACCTGGCCGCGAACCACTACCCGTGACCCACGCGGCAGTTGACTGCGTGCCGAATCAATAATCTTGTTGATATCTCGTGACACTCCTCCCAAATCACGTCCGTCGACAGCACCATAAATGTCGATCACTGGCGCGACGTTGTAGTGAGAAACCACGGCCATCCCACTTCCGCGTTGCATCGACACCAGGCTGGCCATGAGCGAAGGCGGTGCATTGGGGTTGGTTCCCGTTACCGGGATGTTCACCAGATCCTGAATGCTCGAGGCACGATATTGCGGCGTCTGCGTCGCGATGGAATAACTCACTCCATTCCGCGGGTCTACCCAGAACGTCGGTGAAGTCTGGAAGCTGCCACTCAGCGAAACCAACAGGTTTTGCGCGATGTCATGCGCGCTAAGGCCAAGTTCCTGCGCCTTGGTCCGTTCAACTCTGAGGTGCAGGAATGGATTATCGAAGGGCTGCTGTACTCGCAAATCCGTCGTGCCCGGTACGTGCCGCACCTTTTCCAAAAGCTGATCCGCCCAGATACGGTTGCCTTCCAGATCGTTCCCGATCACTTGTATGTCAATCGGCGCCGGTAAGCCGAAGTTCAGAATCTGGCTCACCATGTCCGAGGGCAGGAATGCAAATGTTACGCCCGGGAAGTCCTTCGCCAGGTTCACACGAAGCTGCTTCACGTACTCAGCCGTCGGATGATGTTTGGGCGACAGCGTCACTAGAATGTCTGCATCCGACGCGCCGACCGGGGCGGAGTTGCTGTAGGAGAGGTTAATGCCGCTATACGGCAGACCGATGTTGTCGATGATGCTCGATACCTCGGAGCCGGGTATTTGGCGGCGAATCGAATCTTCCACCCTGTCGCAGAGAAACGCCGTATCTTCGATGCGCATGCCCGTGGGCCCGCGCAAGTGGAGTTTAAAACTTCCAGCATCGACGGTAGGAAAGAAGTCCTGGCCCAGCCACGGAACGATCAGGGCTAGTGATCCCAGACACACCGCGAAGAACAACGCAAGGAAAGCGCGTCGATGCTGTAGACAGCGTTCCAGCAACCCACGATAGCCAGCCCGGAATTTTTCGAAAGCAACTCCGAACTTTTGTTGGAATAGCACGAGGTGGTTTCGGCTCTTGACCGTATGCCCGACTTTTTCGCCTCTGAGCAGGTACTTGGCCATTGTCGGAACAATGGTTCGAGAGAGAAGGTATGAAGCGAGCATGGCGAACACGACGGCTTCGGCTAGCGGCAGGAACAAATATCGCGCGACGCCTGACAGCAACAACATCGGGGCGAAAACGATGCAGATGGACAGAGTCGAGACAAACGCCGGCGTGGCAATTTGCATGGCGCTGTCCAGCACTACTTCGTCCATGGACTTGTCGGGCTCGGCTTCTCGATTGCGATTGATGTTTTCCACCTCGACGGTCGCGTCATCGACCAGGATGCCCACGGCCAGAGCCAATCCGCCGAGTGTCATGATGTTGATGGTCTGCCCAATCACGCTGAGAACGATGATGGAAGTCAAAATCGCCAGAGGAATGGACGTGGCGATAATGAGCGTGCTTCGCCAATTGCCGAGAAACATCAGGATCATGAAGGCAGTCAGACAGGCGGCAATCAAAGCTTCACGAACGACCCCGCTGATGGCCCCTTTGACAAAAATGGACTGATCGGCCAGCTGGTCCATCTTCAGCTGAGATGGAACTGTGGTGGCGATGCGCGGAAGTATGGATTTGATTCCTGAGATTACGCTCAGAGTGGAGGCATCGCCCGCCTTTTGAATAGTCAGCAGCACCGAGCGCTGCCCATTGACGCGGACAATATTCGTTTGCGGCGGAAAGCCGTCGCGAACCCACGCAACATCCTTCATGTAGATCGTGGTGTCCCCGATGGTCTTGATCGGAATGCGGTTCAGTTCTGCGATCGTCTGCGGTGCCGCATTCGGTATATCTACGTTGTATTCCTTGCCGCCGATCTTCGATGTGCCGGTCGGAAGAATGAGGTTCTGCACTGTGATCGCGTTCACCACGTCCAGCGCAGAAAGACCTTTGGATTGCAGTGCAGACGGGTTCAGATCGACTTGAACCTGGCGCTGCTTGCCGCCATATGGATACGGCACGGCTGTTCCGGGAATGGTAATCAACTGAGTGCGGATGAAATTCAGGCCGTAGTCGTTGAGTTGTTGCTCGGACAGACCGTTGCCTGAGAGCGCCAGTTGCATTACGGGCACGCTTGAAGCGCTGTAAGCGATAATCAGCGGCGGTGTTGTCCCCTGGGGCAGCAATCTGAGCTGCGTCTGCGAGCTGGCAGTAATCTGGGCAATCGCGCGATCCAGGCTGGCGTTCGGCTGCAGAAAAACCTTCACGACCGCGATGCCGTACAGCGACTGCGATTCGACGTGTTCGATATTGTCTACAACGGTGGTGAGGTTTCGTTCCGTCACGCTGACAATGCGGTCGCTCATATCTTTGGGGACCAGACCGTTGTAGTTCCAGATGATGCTCACCACGGGAATGTTGATGTTCGGAAAAATATCGGTCGGCGTTCGAAAGATCGACACCCCGCCCATAACCAGAATGAAAATGGCCATTACTACGAAGGTGTATGGCCGCTTAAGCGCTAATTGAACAATCCACATACGTATCCCCTGTTACTCTTGAACTTCTGGATGTTCGGCGCGGGAGCGGCGCATCGCATTCCGCTCTTGCACAATCCATTCACGGATGAAGGGCGAACAATGCCGCAGAATCGCGCCGTTCGCCTCGGCCTGCACCAGGAAGCGCACGGCCTCTCGGTTCACCAATTTGATTTCCTTCAAATCGAGCACGGCGTTGTGATTTAGTACTTCGGCGGCGACTAAGGCTCGCAAGGCTGACAGGTCGTCTCCTTGGATCCGCCCTGTGAGCTTGAAGACGACCCTGTCACCATCGTTTGATTTCTGAATTCTTAAGGTCATTGGTTTCGCCGCCGCCTGGAAGAGGCGCAAAGCGCCGGCCAATCGCTAATCCATTGAAATAGATAGAGTTGAAGCGCCTAGAGAATCACGGGACTTCGGAAACTCCCGAAATCTCGGGAACGTTTTAACCGGCTGTGTGATCTTGTGGGGGTTGAAACGAGGACCACCGGACCTCGCCTTTGAACTATGCCTTCCGAAAACGATACTTGTCGATCTTGAGGGACTTGATCTTGGAATCGAGGGTAGACTGCGGAATTCCGAGCTTTGCCGCTGCTCCCCGGGGGCCGGAGACCCTGCCATTGCTTTCCGCAAGTGCGGCCTCAATCATCTCTCGTTCCTGGGCGGCCAGTTTCTCAGACAGCGGCTGAGCCGCAGCCGCGGCGAGGGGTTCCGGCCCTGCGACCCAGCTCTCATCGATAGTGAGGTTCTCGGAATCACTAATGATCACGGATCGCTCAATTACGTTCTGCAGTTCGCGAATATTGCCCGGCCAGGAACAGGACTGCAAAAGTTCCATGCTCTTCTTGCTGATACCGGTGATCTTCTTTCCAGCCTTGGTCGCGTAGCGGTCGACAAAATACTCGACCAACAAAGGAATGTCGTCCTTTCGGTCTCGTAGCGCTGGAACTTCAATGGGGAAAACGTTCAAGCGATAAAATAAGTCCTCGCGAAACTTCCCTTCGGCGATCGCGGTCTGCAGGTGCCGATTCGTGGCAGCGACCACTCGCACATCAGTCTGAAGAGACTCATTTCCGCCCACGCGCTGAAATTCACGCTCTTGCAGCACTCGCAGTAGAGCCACCTGGGTCTCAGCCGGCAGCTCACCGACCTCGTCCAGGAAAATCGTGCCACCTTCCGCAGATTCAAAGCGGCCCACGCGTCTCTGCGTAGCCCCGGTAAAGGCTCCTTTTTCATGCCCGAAGAGTTCCGAGGCGATGAGATCGCGCGGGATCGCGGCGCAATTGACGCTCACAAATCCGCGCGAGGAGCGCTGCGATCGTTTGTGAATGGCGCGGGCGATGAGTTCTTTGCCGGTGCCGGTCTCGCCGGTAATCAACACCGTAGAGTCCGTCGGCGCCACTTTGGCTACCCGCGACAGGACAGCCTGCAGCGGCTGAGACGAACCGACGATCTCTTCGAACATCCTGGTGATGTCGATTTCTTCGCGAAGAGCCAGATTCTCCTTGTACAACTGGTCGCGCAAGGCCTGAATTTCTTCCATCGCATTTTTCATGGTGGTGATATCCATGATGGCGCCTACAAATTCCGGGTTGGCCTTCTCCCGGTTTAGTGCATGTCCAAGGACGTGGACTTTTTTAATCGAGCCATCGGGCATCACCAAGCGATGTTCTAAATCAAAACTCTCGCCACGCGAGGCGGCGAGAAAAGCCTCCTGCGCGGCTTGACGGTCTTCAGGGTGGACTCGTTCGAGGACCGATTGAAAGGTGGGTTTGTGTGTCCCGTCGTATTCGTATATCCGAAAGATCTCCGCTGACCAGGATTGTTCTCCACTAGGCAGATCCCAAGCAAAGCTACCCGTGTGACTTAGCGTCTGAGCATCGGCCAAATACGCTTCGCTCTTTTCCAGTGCTTCATTCGTTTTCCTGAGCTCTTCAACCGTTTCATTGAGCCTTTCGTTGACCCGCCTAAGCGACTCCGTTGCTTTCCGTTGCGCCACACTCAGAGCGCCAACGAACAGGGTGGACACCACGAAAATGATGAATCGGGGTATCTGCTCAGTTTTTCCAGTCAGGGAATACATCGGCGGCAGGAAGCTGTAGTAAAAGACAATTGCCGCCAGGACCACCGCAAGTAATCCAGCCCCCACACCCCCAAACCATGCGCTAAACATCACCGCGCAAAGTAACAACGAGACTGGCGCAGATTCCAGGTGAACCGTTGGCCAATGCGAAACCAGTGTCGCCGCGGTGACCGCGAGAACCGCAGCGGCATAGCTCCAGATGGGCGATGGTCTTCGCCAGAATAGAGGATTGGAACTCACCATCCTGGTGCTCCCGCGAGCGCGAATCGTCGGGCCGGTTGAGACCATACATCCTAACAGCGAACGGACCAGTCAGACGAGTCGCGCGTAACTCGGGGAGCAAATCCTGTACTCAGCAGGCGCGCCTTAGCGCCTAGCGACCAACTGAGGAACGCGCGCCAGTGCATCATACTCCTCGGCCGTTAATCGCAGAGAGGCCGCTGCGACGTTCTCCTCGAGATGTTCCACAGAGGACGTGCCTGGAATGGGCAGCATGATCGGAGAGCGCTTCAGAAGCCAAGCAAGTGCCACCTGATGGGGAGTGGCGTTGCGCTTACGTGAAATTTCGTTTAGTTTGTCGCCCGCAACTCTTCCTGCGCCCAGCGGAAACCACGGAATAAAGGCGATCCCGTTGCGCTCGCAATAATCCACGACGTAGTCCCACTCACGGTCCGCAAAGCTGTAGCGGTTCTGCACCGAGACGATGCGAACAATCTTAAGGGCCCGCTCGATGTGCTCCTGCGTGACATTGGACAATGCCACCAGCCGAATCTTCCCTTCCTCCTTCAGCCGTGCGAGCGTTCCCATCGAATCCTCGAACGCCACTACAGGATCAGGAGTATGCAACTGGTAGACATCGATGCGGTCCAGCCGCAGCCGTTGGAGACTCCCCTCGACCGCCTTGCGAAGGTGCGCTGGGGTAGCGTCGTGCGTCCACTGGTTCGGTCCTGGACGATTCCAACCGCCCTTGGTAGCAATCACCAGATCGGCCGGATAGGGAAACAATGCGTCGGCAATCAGCTCTTCGCTGACGTTCGGACCATAGGAATCCGCAGTATCAATGAAGTTGACTCCCAGTTCTACAGCGCGGCGAAGCACCGCCAACGCCCCCTGGCGATCTTTCGGTGGTCCCCAAATCCCATCGGCCGTAAGACGCATCGCTCCGAAACCGAGGCGACAAACCGAAAGCTTACCGCCAAGCTCGACCATTCCAGCAGAATTCGCAGATATTTTTTCAGTATTCATGAGATCCTCCAAACTCTTTAAATGATTTTGTTATTCGACAATCTGCCAACTTGAGTCCAGACTCCCCGAGGACATGGCCGTCACCGTTTTCGAAGTGTTCGTGCCGAGGTCTTTTTGAAATACTGTGCCGTCGCCAGTAACTACGAACGTCATAACTCCGGACACGCGGTATTCCGCCGGATACGCAACAAACACAGGTCCGGCCTCGCTTTTGTTCGATGCGGTGCCTTGCTTCGCTGGTGTGACCATCGGCCGAAAATAATAGCCGTGGAAGGGCTGCGATGATACTCGTTGAGCCGTGCTCACATTCGTGAGCGGCTTCGTTGCGGAGACCAACGCACGAGAGGTTTCTATCGCCACGCTTTCATTTTCACCCACCCGGCGGAACAGGATTTCCTGCGCGCCGGCATCGCAGTCGAAAAACCATCGCCCGCCTTTGGAGACAATCGGCACCGGGTAGGACCAGTTCTCGGCTCCGATGAACAGAACCATGGTGCCATTCTGTTCCCGGAGCAGCCGGTGCATCTCCTGATACTTCTCCGCAAACTGTTCTCGTTCCACTTTGTCCCTGACTTCGTCAGTTGAAGAGACGAGTTCTTTGCGGCCTCCAAGGATCTGCAGAATGCTTTCCTCGTCATCGTTCTGGACCGCAGTGAACAGCGCATGCGCCGCCTGCTGCGGTGAGGCAAACGTGCGTTGGCCTGCCTGCTGAGCAAAAGATAGCTGAACCCATAACGCGAGCAGGGCAAGTGATCCGATACCCACCGTCGCAGGGAACCACAAGAACCAAAACCGTTGGATTCTTTCGATATAGTCGTTTTGACCGATCATCTTTTTTCTCCTTTTAAGTTCGCGGCGGAATTATCTGTGGCCACCGCCGCCACCATGAAATCCACCCACCGTGAAAGCCGCCGGCAGAGAAGCCTCTACCGAAGCTCGACTGCCCTCGGAACGAGTAGCCTCTGGCCACGCCGCCATGGCCAAAACCGCTAAACGCTCCTGGATGCCCGTTGAATTGAGCGTGAGGCGCTGCAGCGGATCCCCCGCCGCCAAAGGCCGTATGTCCGTGGTAGGAATTGCGATTCACAATAGTGGTGCTGTGCGAGATGTAGGCGGTGTGATTGAAGACCACCGCACGATGGCCCCAGTCAAAGCCCCAGTGGTACCATCCCCAGCCAAAGCCGCCGTAGAAGCCGATACCAAAGCCGAATCCAAAACTGACGCCAGGGCCCGCGATGTACAGACCAGGGTAGGGATACCAGCCTGGCCAAATCGCAACCGGCGCACCGTAGACGAGCCACGGGTCGTAAACGGGAACGTACACGACTTCAGGGTCTACAGGTTCAATGACGATGGATTGCCCTTGAGTTTCCACCCTCATCTGGTCGTTGTTCTTCAGGTTGCCCGCATCGTCGGCTCGTTTGCGCAGTACCTGCACCGCTTGCATCACATCGTCCGGCTGATTCACATATGCATCGCCCAACGACGAGGTCCAGGAAAGGTTCTCGTCCAAATTGGCGAGCACGGAAGGAAACTGCGTGAGCGCCTTCACGCTGGGATCCCACGGTTGTTTGTCGACCTCTTTCCCCAAGTCTTCTCCTTTGAGATTCGGATGCTCTTGCATCCAACGATCCGCTTCGACCACTTCCGTCGGATAGGTTGTGGCGGCGAGAATCTGTGCAACCAGGGCGTCTGGATACAGGGCAATCGGGGCTACGAGTTGTTGCAGTTCCTCAGCGCTTTGCGTAGCCGCGGCGGCCTGCTGTGCCGGCGGTTGGTCGGTTGCGCCGGTGAA
>Ga0182041_10001597_pt1 | contig 11484 bp, 10 predicted proteins | sample flu12Cox44000178_FD_125967 | JGI IMG/M metagenome (GOLD analysis project Ga0182041, IMG submission 125967) | Lab enrichment of tropical soil microbial communities from Luquillo Experimental Forest, Puerto Rico - flux8day.12C.oxic.44.000.178 | ecosystem: Environmental > Terrestrial > Soil >...
GAGGGCAGCGAGTGGGCGTGACAATACGTCGAGCGCCGGCGAGGCGGTGTCCGTCACCGAGACCCGGAGAGATTCGAACATGACCTGATCGGCTTTTCCGAGGAGGACCATCGTCGCGGAAAGCAAAACGAGAAGCGGGGGGGCTACCCGCTGCGTGGCCGCACGACGTGCCGGCGAAAACCCGATCATTTCGCCGGCTCACGCTCCGCTCGCCGAACTCGACTGCGCGCGTAGCAGAATTTGCTAACCCTGCCATGACAAGGCGCTCCGCGCCATTCGGACACGCTTACGTTCATGACGTCCCCCTAACCCCCCAAAGATTAAGATTCCTACCACATGTTGACCAACACGTTTTTCAGGGTCTTCATTTCTTCGAGGGCCCGGCCGGTGCCAAGCGCCACGCAGGTCAGCGGGTCGTCTGCGATCGAAACCGGCAGCCCCGTCGCGTGCCTCAGCACCAGATCGAGATTGCTGAGTAGCGCGCCGCCGCCAGTCAGCACGATCCCCTTGTCGACGATGTCGGCGGCGAGTTCGGGGGCGGTGTGTTCGAGCGCTACCTTGACGGCTTCGACGATCGAGCCGACCGGTTCGGCGAGGCTCTCGGAGATCTGACGCTCGCTGATCACGATTTCCTTCGGCACCCCGTTCATCAGGTCGCGTCCCTTGATCTCCATCACGCGCCCTTCGCCGTCCTCCGGCATGCAGGCGGACCCTATCTCCTTCTTGATGCGCTCGGCGCTGCTTTCGCCAACGAGGAGATTATGGTTACGCCGAATATAGGCGATAATCGCCTCATCCATCTTGTCGCCTCCCACCCGTACCGATCGGCAATAGACAATGCCACCGAGGGACAGAACCGCGACCTCGGTCGTTCCGCCGCCGACATCGACGACCATCGAACCCGTCGGTTCGGTCACCGGAAGACCGGCGCCAATCGCGGCCGCCATCGGCTCTTCGATTAGAAAGACCCGCCTGGCACCGGCGCTTTCGGCTGATTCCTGGATCGCCCGCCGCTCCACCGCGGTCGAGCCTGACGGCACGCAGACGATGATCTGGGGCGTGGCGAAGCTGCGCCGATTATGCACCTTGCGGATGAAATGCTTGATCATTTCCTCCGTCACCTCAAAGTCGGCAATTACACCGTCGCGCAATGGTCGGATCGCCTGGATGTTGCCCGGGGTGCGGCCGAGCATCAGTTTCGCTTCTTCGCCGACGGCGAGGACCTGCTTTCTGCCGCGCACGCTGGCGATCGCTACCACCGATGGCTCGTTCAGCACGATCCCTCGGCCTTTCACATAAACGAGAGTGTTTGCGGTGCCGAGATCGATCGCCATATCGGCAGACAACAAACCCAACATTCTTCCAATCATCTCACCGCGAACCCAAAGCCGCAGGTGATCCCGGGGTGGGTTTCGCCACCGGGATGCCCCCGCGAGTCACGCTCCCCGACCGACGATTCCGTGCCCTGTTCATGCAACGGTGCCCCCCATCGGCCGGTTCGAACGCCTCACATCCAGCCCATTTCCCGAGCCGACCCGATCCTTACGGATCGCCCCCGCCTTTGCAAGCCAGCTATAGGGCGGTGACTCGACTGCCTAGATTGCGCTAATTCCGTCAATTGCTTGTCAGATGGCGGAAGGGCTATCGTCGGCGCCAGGCAAGTTAGCCCAGGACCGTTTTGTTTTGGGGAAAAGGTCTATTACATTCAGCAGCGTTGGGATACGGATGACAGTCCGGGAAATGGAGGCGGCAGGCGGCGGTGATAGTCAATCTCAATCAATATCGCAAGAAGCGCCGGCGTGCCGAAGCAGACCGCCGTGCGGCGGATAACCGGGTCCGTTTCGGGCGCAGCAAAGAGGAACGCAGCAGGGATCTGCGCGAGAGCGGGCGTACCAAAAAGGAGATCGACGGCAAACGTCTCGATTAACGCTGACGACATCGGAGCTGGCAGAACGCTCTCACGCTTCTTAACGGAGCTCATTGCGGTCGGCGTTAAACAAAATTACAAACCCCCGGCAATTGCTGTTCCGCGAGATCCGAGCCCGACGGTCGTTACGGCAATGTGGGCGGCCGTTTCGTGCGGAAAGCCGCAGAATGCCTCGCGACAGCAGAAAATGCGACATCGCGAAATCCCCGCGAACGGGCGATGCCGATGCATGAGCGATAGCAGCTTTCCAGAATTTGTTGCTCCCCGGCGCAACCCATTCTGCCAGATTGGCCAACCGTGTGCGATGACATGCGAGGCCGGCAGACGTACCCGCCGGAGAGCCGAGCCTCTCCCAGCGGACATCGCCCTAGTTTTCGGCATTCGGCCGTAAGCTCCCAGGCCCGACGGCCCGATGGATCGCGCCGGCAACCCCGCCACCGCCTAGCGGCGAGGCATTTGCGGCGTTGACAATCGCATCGGACCTTTAGGCGAGTAATATAGCCAGTCGTCAGGCGGAGTCCCCTTGATATCGCTAGGAGGACCCAATGACAGAGCCTTGTAAAATAAGGGCTGCTTGCCGCTTGCTCACGCACACATTAGGAAGCCCTCGCCCGTCGATACGACCGCCTGGCGGGCGCGCCGATCGGAAAAAGGCCGGAGTCGGCAACCCGGCTCCGGCCAGTTTGCGGGTGGCAAGCCCGCGACAGGGAGACTTTGCCAAGCCGGACTGCGGAAATGAAGGCGAGCGTCCGGCATCTCGCCTACTCTGTTAACAAGCGAACAAGCCGATTGTTCCAGTCCCGGGCAAGCAGCGGCCTCGGTTATGCTGCGCGATGCCCATTCGTGTTCCGCTCAGCCGGATACCGGAATCGCGATGAGCCTTTGCCGGACCGGCCAGCCAGTCGGCGCGACAATAGGTTGCCCCGATCAACGGGGATTTCGGAACGTCCGCCAGGTGCGTCGAACAGCCGGATCGGTCTGTTGCAAACGGTCAGTCCCGGCATCACAATATCGGCCTCCTCAGCTTGGACAATGCCGGTCAATCGGCGCAAGGCTTCACGGCCGCGCGAGAGCCGCGAACGAACAGTCCCGACCGGGACATCGAGAACCGTTGCGACTTCCTCGTAGCTCATTCCCTCCAAGCCGACGAGCAGGATTACCGACCGCTGCGTCCGGGGGAGTTTGGCGATAGCGCGCTCGAGATCGCGCAGCTCCAGCCAGATTCCTTGCTGCGGTGCTCGGGCCAACAGCGGCTCGCGCTCACTCAAGCCGACCGCCGTTCCTTCCCGTGCGGTTCGCCGGACATGATTAATGTGTTGGTTGTGAAGTATCGTGAACAACCACGCCCGCAAGTCAGTTCCTTGTTCCCACAGATGCAATTTGCTGAGGGCACGGGTCAGGCACTCTTGGACGAGATCATCCGCGGTGACGATGTCGCGCGTCAGCGCACGCGCATAGCGCCGAAGGCGGGGAATTTCGGCTTCGATGTCCCGATAAGGGCCGGCCACAAAGGGCTACTCCCGATGGCGACAATCGGCCGAGGGGCCGATCCGCACGCCGTGGAGTCTATCGACGCGATGTTATCCGATGATGTCAGGGCGAGCGGTTTTGTGTAAGAATTTGTAACTATATGTATGGGTGAGCTGGAGAGGCCCGTCCGAAAACTCGCGCCGTCGATCGGTCGGGGGGTCGGACCGCGACAAAAGGGTAGACGAAGTTGGCCGGCAAGCACGACAACGGTCACATCCTGATCGTCGACGATCAGCGCGAGATTTGCGATCTCGTCCAAGAATATTTGGCCAGCGAAGGCTACCGGGTCTCGACCGCACATGATGGCGCGGGAATGCGCCGGGTGATTGCCCAGGACCCGGTCGATCTCGTCATCCTCGACCTGATGCTCCCGGGCGAGGACGGGCTGACGCTCGCTCGCTCACTGCGCGAGGAATCGAGCGTGGGGATCATCATTCTGACCGGGCGTGGCGAGACGGTCGACCGCATCATCGGCCTTGAAATGGGCGCGGATGATTATCTGCCAAAGCCGTTTCACCTGCGTGAGCTGTTGGCTCGAGTCAAAAGCGTGTTGCGGCGGGCCTCGACCCGGTCTGCCGATAGACAAGCGACCTCTCGACCGAGGGCACGGTTTGCCGGCTGGAACCTCGATCTCTCTACTCGCGAGCTCCTCTCTCCTTCAGGAGAGGAGGTCCGGCTCACCACCGGTGAATTCGATTTGCTCGCAGCGTTCGTCAATAACGCCAATCAGGTGTTGACCCGCGATCGCTTGCTCGATCTAGCCCGCAATCGCGAGGCTGGCCCGTTTGATCGGACGATCGACGTGCAGGTCGGCCGGCTTCGGCGGAAGCTTGAAGACGATCCGCAAAGGCCGACGATGATCAAGACGGTGCGCGGCAGCGGCTATATCTTCACTCCGTCAGTCGAAGTGACCTGAGCGGGGGAGCGTTGGTGTGCCGCCCACTTCTGAACCGGACCCCCGCACCACGCACCCCGATCACACAGTCAAATAGCTGCGGACCGCCGCCTCGTCCATGTCCTCGCGACGCCCGCAAACAACGACCTCGCCGCGCTGCATAACAAAATAGGCGGCAGCGAGATCCCGGGCGAAATCGAAATATTGCTCAACCAAAAGAATTGCCATATTGCCGCGCTCGGCGAGAGCGCGGATGACGCGCTCGATATCCTTAATGATCGACGGCTGGATGCCCTCTGTCGGCTCGTCGAGGATCAACAGACGCGGTCGTGTGACGAGGGCGCGGGCGATCGCCAGCTGCTGCTGTTGACCACCCGAGAGATCTCCGCCGCGTCGGTGCAGCATCTCCCTGAGAATTGGAAAGAGAGCGAAAATCTCATCCGGAATGTGGCGCAACTCGGGCACCAGCGGCGCAAAGCCGGTTTTAAGGTTCTCGAGCGCGGTCAGGCGGGCGAAGATTTCGCGGCCCTGCGGCACCAAGGCGAGCCCGGCGCGGGCGCGCTGGTGCGGCGGAACGTGGTTCAGGACTTGATCTTCCCAGGTGATGCGGCCGGCACGGACCGGCTGTAGTCCGACGATTGCCCGCAACAAGCTCGTCTTACCGACGCCGTTGCGGCCGAGTATGCACGTGACCTCGCCCTTTTTGGCTGTCAAGCTGACGCGCCGCAGCGCATGGCTCGCTCCGTAATAGAGGTCGATTGCCTCGACGGACAGCATCCTTCAGCGGCCGAGATAGACTTCGATGACGCGGGGATGGTTCTGCACATGGTCTACCGAGCCTTCGGCCAGGACCGCGCCCTCATGGAGCACGGTTACCCGCGCGCCGAGGCTGCGGACAAAGGCCATGTCGTGCTCGACCACGACGATTGTGCGGTCTTTCGCGAGATCGAGGATCAATTCCGCCGTCTCCTCGGTTTCGTGGTCGGTCATCCCGGCGACCGGCTCGTCGAGCAGCAGGAGGGTACGATCGTGGATGAGCAGCATGCCGATCTCGAGCCATTGTTTCTGGCCGTGACTGAGCGAGCCGGCTGGCTGTCCGCTCTGCTCGGTGAGGCCGATGCGGGCCAATGTCGCGGCGACGCGATCGCGGCGAGCCGGGGTCAGATGAGCAAAGAGCGTCCTCCAGGTGCTGCGCGAGTCGGCGAGCGACAGTTCCAGATTTTCAAAGACGGTTAAGTTTTCGAAAACTGTCGGCCGCTGAAATTTGCGGCCGATCCCGAGATTGGCGATCTCGGCCTCGTCCAGGCGGCTCAAATCCGCGGCGCCCCGAAAGAACACCTCGCCCGATTGGGGCCTTGTCTTGCCGGTGACGACATCCATCATCGTCGTCTTCCCGGCACCGTTCGGACCGATGATCGTGCGCAACTCGCCTTCGTCGACGACCAGCGAAAGATCGTTCAACGCTTTGAAGCCGTCGAAGCTGACGGTCACACCGTTGAGGTAGAGCAGCGCCTCGGTCAGCGGCAGGGCCGTTTTCATGCCTGTTCTCCCGCGGGCACTGGGGCCGGTGCGCGGACCCGAAACCGGCTCGGGCGCTGCAACAGCCCGACGATCCCGCGTGGGAATACCAGCGTAGTCAGCACGAACAGCGCGCCGAGGACGAACAGCCAGGTCTCGGGCGCGGCTCCGGTCAGCCAGGTCTTGGCCAGGTTGACCAGAACCGCGCCGACGATCGCCCCTATCAATGTCCCCCGCCCGCCGACCGAGACCCAGATCGCGATCTCGATAGAATTGCCGGGGGAGAACTCACTCGGATTGATGATCCCGACCTGCGGAACGTAGAGGGCCCCGGCGAGCCCCGCGAGCACAGCCGAGACGGTGAAGACGAACAGCTTCGCATTGGTGACCGAGTAGCCGAGAAAGCGCACACGGCTTTCGGCATCGCGCAACGCCAGCAACACGCGCCCGAGCTTGGAGGCGGTAATGTACCGGCACGAGAGATAGCCGAGCCCGAGCGCCAATGCGGAGGCTATATAAAGGCCGAGCCGCGTCGACGGCTGGTGGACGTCCCAGCCGAGGATGTCCTTGTAATCAGTCATCCCGTTGTTGCCGCCGAAGCCCATGTCGTTGCGAAAAAAGGCGAGCATAAACGCATAGGTCATCGCCTGCGTGATGATCGACAGATAAACCCCGGTGACGCGCGAGCGGAAGGCGAGCCAGCCGAACACCAGCGCGAGCAGCCCGGGAACCAGCATCATCATCGCCGCCGCATACGCGAAATGATCAAAGCCCCACCAAAACCAGGGCAGCTCCTTCCAGTTGAGAAAGACCATGAAGTCGGGTAGCAGCGGGTTCCCGTAGACTCCCCGCGTGCCGATCTGGCGCATCAGATACATGCCCATGCAGTAGCCGCCTAGCGCGAAGAAGGCGCCATGCCCGAGGCTCAAAATCCCGGCATACCCCCAGACCAGATCGAGGCTCAGCGCCAACAGCCCGTAACACAGGTATTTGCCCAGCAGCGGAACGACGTAATCGGGCAGCGCGGCCGGTGCGTCCGGCGGCACCCAAAAGTTGAGGGTCGGTACGGCTAGAAGGAGCAGCGTCCCGCAGGCGGCAAAGCCTGCCCAAAAGCCGGGGCTCCATGCGTTCTTGTGTCGTCGCCCGGGAAACACCGGCACGGTTTACACCTCCGCCTCCGCGGTTCGACCCTTGAGCGCGAAGAGACCGCGCGGCCGGCGCTGGATGAATAATATGATCGCCACCAGTACGACGATCTTGCCGAGGATCGCCCCGGCGACCGGCTCGAGAAATTTGTTGACGATGCCGAGTGACAGGGCGCCGACCAGGGTTCCCATCAAATTCCCGACCCCGCCGAACACGACGACAAGAAAGCTGTCGACGATATAGATCGTGCCGAGATTGGGACTGACATTGCCGACCTGGCTCAGCGCCACCCCAGCCATGCCGGCGATTCCCGAGCCGAGGCCGAAGGTCAGCGCATCGACCCGCGCCGTGCGAATACCCATCACCGAGGCCATGGCGCGGTTCTGGGTGACGGCGCGCATGTGGAGCCCGAAGCTGGTCCGATTGAGGATCAGCGCGAGCACCCCCAAAACAATAAAGCAGAAGACAATGATGTAGAGCCGGTTCCAGGTGACCGTGAACCCACCGATCGGATCAAACCCGCCGGTCATCCAGCTCGGGTTGGAAACCTCCTTGTTGGGCGAACCAAAAATCGAGCGCACCGCCTGCTGCAAGATCAGGCTGACGCCCCAGGTCGCGAGCAGAGTCTCGAGCGGCCGGCCATAGAGGAAACGGATCACGCTGCGCTCCAGCAGCACGCCCACCGCCCCCGCGAAGAGAAATGCCACCGGCACCGAGACCAAGAGATAGGCGTCGATCCAATCCCCCGGCAGAAATGCGCGGAACAGCTGCTGGCAGACATAGGCCGTATAGGCGCCGAGCATGATCATCTCGCCATGCGCCATGTTGATGATCCCCATGACACCAAAGGTGATGGCGAGACCGATCGCGGCGAGCAACAGCACGCTGCCGAGGCTGATTCCCTGGAACAGATTGGCGGCGATACCGACGAACCGGAGTCGGTCACCGATCGAGGCGAGCGCTGCGTCGGCGGCCTTTTGCAGCTCGGGATCGGTATCGGGAGCGGCGCGAAACTCGTCGAGCAGGTTCCTGATTTGCGGGTCGGTCGTCGTGCCGAGCGCACGCACCGCTGCGAGCCGTTCTTCCTTACTGCCCGAGACTAGCCGAGCGGCAGCGAGGCTCTGCTGCATTGCTGCGCGGATCTCCGGATCTTTTTCGGCCGCAATCGCTTTTTCGAGCAACGCCGCCTCAGCGGGCGAGGAGTGCCTCAGCGCATGCTGGGCGGCGCTGAGCCGGGCGGCGGGATCGGTGCTGAACAACGTAAGCGCGCCAAGCGCACCTTCAATCGCGCCACGTAGGCGGTTGTTTACAATGATGCGGCCGAAGTTGTCGGGATCGACACCGGCAATGTCGTCGCCGGTTACCGCGTCGCGTACCCTCGTTGTCCCCCCATTCGTCACGGAAATGACAACGTGACCATCGGCGCTCTTTAAGAGCCGTCCATCGCTCAGTGCCTGGAAAACCGGTACCGCACGCGGGTCACCTAGTTCGCCGAGTGCGATGACTGCCTTTTCCTTCTCGGCGAAGCTATCGCCGGCGAGGTTTCCGACGAGCGCTGCGAAATCATCGGCCGTCGCCGACACCGATGTTGCGAGCAGCAGCAGGCTGAGCCCGGCGAACCGAGGGAGTTGAATAATCACGGCGCATCGCCCTCGCCGGCTCGCGACGCGCAGGGGGCGCGCCGCGATGGGCTCACCGTGCCGTCACCCTCAGATCCTCTCAGTCCTTGTATTTGGGCTCTGTGCAATTGCCACAGACCCAGGGATAGGTCCAGTCGGCGATTTTGCCCTTGTCCTCGGGAAGGTAGGGGCTCCAGGCATCCGCCTTGATCGCCTCTTTCGTCTGCCAGACGACATCGAACTGCCCGTCTGGCCGGATCTCACCAATCATGACCGGCTTGGAAAGGTGATGATTGGTGTTCATGACCGCGACAAACCCGCTCGGCGCCTTGACCTTCTGGCCGTACATCGCCTGGCGCACCGCATCGACATCGGTGGTGCCGGCCTGCCTGACTGCCTGCGTCCACATCTTGAACCCGATGTAATGCGCCTCCATCGGGTCATTGGTCACGCGCTTCGGGTTCTTGATGAAGTCGCGCCATTGCTTGATGAAACCGTCGTTCGTCGGGTTCTTGACCGATTCGAAGTAGTTCCAGGCGGCGAGATGGCCGACTAAATTCTTCGTGTCGATACCGGCCAATTCTTCCTCGCCGACCGAAAACGCAACCACCGGGATGTTTTCTGCCTTGATCCCGGCATTGGCCAGTTCCTTATAGAACGGGACGTTGGCGTCCCCGTTGATGGTCGACACCACCGCGGTCTTCTTGCCGGCAGAGGCAAAGCTCTTGATAGCAGCAACTTCGGTCTGCCAGTCGGAATACCCAAAGGGCGTGTAGTTGATCTTGATATCGTCGGGCGCCACGCCCTTCGACTTGAGAAAGGCCTCGAGAATCTTGTTGGTGGTGCGCGGATAGACGTAGTCGGTCCCCTCCAGCACCCAGCGCTTGGCCGTGCCGCCTTCGCCGCCCATCAGGTATTCGACGGCAGGGATCGCCTGCTGGTTCGGTGCCGCTCCGGTGTAGAAGACGTTCCTCGAGCTTTCCTCGCCCTCGTACTGGACCGGGTAGAAGAGCAGGCCGTTCAACTCCTCAAAGACCGGCAGCACTGATTTCCGCGATACCGAGGTCCAGCAACCGAAAACGGCGGCGACCTTCTCCTTCGACAACAAATCCCGCGCCTTCTCGGCAAAGAGCGGCCAGTTCGAGGCCGGGTCGACAACGACCGCTTCGACCTTCTTGCCAAGCAATCCGCCCTTCTTGTTGACGTCGTCCACCATCATCAGGATGGTGTCCTTGAGGGTCGTCTCGCTGATGGCCATCGTTCCTGATAGCGAATGCAGGACGCCGATCTTAATCGTCCCCTGGGTCTGGGCGGTAGCGGCACTCGCCCCACCCGCGATCGCGGCCGCTGTGACCACGGCCTGCCACATCCGGTTCAGCACTCTGATGTCTCCCTCTTGCGTGCCCTGTCGCGGCCCCGTCGGCCGGCATCGACATGGGAGCAAGATCAAGGCCAAACCACGGTAAGCGTCGGCTGGGTTTGACTTACATAAGGAAAATCAGAATCTGCCCAAATCATAGGCAGCGAATTGGCGCTGGCGTCGCCAGGCGCTCTGATCGAAGGCAGAACGGCTGCCGATTGAAATTTGCCAGTGTGAAGCCGCTCACAGTCTCGGAGGCGATTGGTGCCCGATCGTAGATCGTGGGATGGTCGAGACCCTTCGGCAGCGCTGGATCCCCAAGCGCCATACCCGACAATCCGTACACCCTGACACGCAAGCCGGCGAGCTCACGACAATCTTGACGTTTTCGCTGTCGGGGCTCGCGCTCGTATGCGATAGGGCAAGGATGGCTCGGGGATCCCGGATATGTGGCAAGCCTACTCCTTCTGCTTCAGTGCGGCATCCCCGACACTGACCCCGTCCAACGACCTGGCCCACGGGTTTTGCTTTGTTGGCGCTTTTCTCAGTGCTCCGATCGGCATGGTCGGTGGTCGCAATTCTGTTCGCGCGCTTGGGTCGGGTCACGCGCCCATAGCGTCGGACGAGGCGTCGTCCTATCCTTGACCCGATCAAATCCCGGGGAAAGCGATGACCGATAGCGATGCCGTGCTCGCGGCCAATCTCGAATTCTACCGCGCTTTTACTGCTCGGGATCTTGCCGCTATGGAGATGCTGTGGGCCCACCGGGTGCCAGTAGCGTGTCTCCACCCGGGATGGACCGCGCTCAAGGATCGGACCGCAATCATGGAGAGCTGGGAGGGAATCCTGTCGAATCCCGACGCCCCGCGCATCGCCTGTTTCGATGAACAGGTGTTCCTTTACGGCGATGTCGCCTTGGTCCTGTGCGAGGAGGAGCTCGACGGCGGCACGCTGGCTGCAAGCAACCTGTTCGTCCGCGAAGACAATGAGTGGCGGATTGCCCATCATCACGCGGGACAGATCGTCCGCCGGCACGCGGAGAGACGACGCCCGTCGCGGCTGAATTGACGGTCCCGAACCGCCCGACTGACGCATTTCGGGTTTTCGTTTGTCCGGTCCGGCACTCGCAGCTTGGCTAGTTCTTCTTTCGGAAATCGCATGTGTGATGCAGCTTTCTCGTCATGCCCGCGCAAAACGGGCATCCCGGGTCGATGCTTCAAACTCTGCCCTAGACTCCCGGCCGCTGCAGGGAACTGATATCCCCGAAATCCGGTTCGATATCCCGTCAAAGCCGCCGAGCGCGGTCATAAGCGGCGCGCACTTGCGCCAGGCGTGCAGCAGTCTCCGCGTCGAGCCGGCCATCCCAGCGCTCGGGCCGAAAGCGCCGCTGGAAGGCGGTGACGACCGCGGTCTCAGCCCCCGCGGTGACGCAGTAGCCGATGGCGGCGAGATCGGCGAGCCCACCAGCGCGCTCGACAACCCCAACGCC
>Ga0182041_10001598_pt1 | contig 11479 bp, 9 predicted proteins | sample flu12Cox44000178_FD_125967 | JGI IMG/M metagenome (GOLD analysis project Ga0182041, IMG submission 125967) | Lab enrichment of tropical soil microbial communities from Luquillo Experimental Forest, Puerto Rico - flux8day.12C.oxic.44.000.178 | ecosystem: Environmental > Terrestrial > Soil >...
AACTGGAAACCGGAAACTGGAAATTAGCTACAATACCTGACAGGCTGATGAAAAAAGCCATCCGCGGGCTGCTGAAGGCCAGCTTCGTGGCTCCCAAGTTCAGGCGATGAGCAAGCATGCCACCACCGTGGCCTGAGCCTTCCCGCTTGGCGGGATGCGACAACCTGTTTAAGTTTCTTGTTGACAAGTTAATAACCTCGTGGTACCCTACTCTTGTCTAGGATAAAACTCACGCCTGAATTGTCCCGCCGATGCGGACGCGGCCGGAACTGAAAAGAAGAAGTGTATGCCTATCGAGCAGGGCATGGATCTCACGCAAAGGCGCGAAGTCGGCCAAGGTCGCAGGGCAAACAAAGAGGTTCTTGCAAGCAGGTCTTTGCGCCTTGGCGTCTTTGCGTGAGATTGTTAATTTTTTCACAGCTTCCGAGGTGTCGGGAGGGAGAGAATGAGAAGCGAGGTGGCACAGAGTCCAGGGATAGCGCGGAATTTCTCTCTTCTGGAAACCTCCCGCGACCCCGTCCGGAAGGGGCCGCGAGTTTTTCTTGAGGGTAGAACCGCAGAGTTTGAAAGGCAAAACTCTGCGCTACCCCTCTGCGGGCGGTTTCGGCAGCGCCGCCGAGGGGTCTTCCGGCGAGGTCGTAATGTCTCTGGTTAAAAAGCCGACTCTTACCCCGCGGCGGCTGGCCGCGAACCGGTCCAATGGACGACTCTCCTGTGGCGCGGTCACAGCCGAAGGCATCGAGCGCATGCGCGCCGCCAATCTCCGCCACGGATTTTACTCGCAGATCCAAGGCGAAGCGCTACGCGCTCTGGGAGAAGACCCGGCCGAATTCGAACACCTGCTCGAATCCTTGATGGCGACTTGGGAGCCCGCCGATCACTTCCAGACTCGGCTGGTGAATCGCTTGGCCCGGGCCTTGTGGCGGATGGAGCGCGGCGACCGCATACAAGAAAGCATGGCGATAGCGCAGCTCGAGAGGATGGACGCAAACGTGGAGCGTTTAGCCCGCGAGGCCAGGGCGGAATACGAAGAGAAGGTGAGGCGCCTGAAGTTCCTGACGGCCGCCGTCGCGCAAGAAGAGTATTTCACCGGCCTTGAGGAAATCAAGCTCTTTGATGACATTTACGGCTCCCAGCCGGAGGGAAGACCGGAAGAGATTTTCGTCCTTCTGTACCGCCTTGTGAAACCTCGCCCTCCGGACTCGAAGCCGGCCGACGACGAGCCCACCCCAATCGCCGAAATCCCTGTGGCGGAAGGCCGCGAACGGCGAGAGGCGCGCAAGGAACTGCAAGACTTGCTTTCGCAGGAGGTTCAGGCTTTCAAGGAGGCCCGCTCCGAACGCGGCGATGAGTTGGTGGAGACGACCTCGCCTTACTACCGTGACATGATGATGGCGCCCTTCCATTCGCGCGCGGCGTTGATGGCGAGGATGGAGGAATCGAGCTTTCGTCAGGTGGAGCGCATCACGAACCTCCTATTCAAACTGCAGGCGAATGCTGAAAGAGCGGGTTATACGCTCCCTACAAGGATCCACGAGCCGATGCTGAAGCTTGAGCGGCTAACAGAGGCGGCAGCCAGCGACCCTTATAGTCAAAATGAAGGGACATCCCACGATGTTGTTGAAAACAAAGGGAGGGAAGCAAGAAGAGCGAGTGTACCCCGCGATGTCGCTGAAAACAAAGTAATTACAACTTGAGCGGGCGAGGGGTTGCTTTCTTCCACCGGCTGGCTGGGGCGAACGATAGTCAAAATGAAGGGACATCCCACGATGTTATTGAAAACAAAGGAAGGGAAGCGGGAACAGCGGATGTGCCCCACGATGTCGCTGAAAACAAGGCAATTACAATTTGTGCGGGCTGGGGACGGCATCGTCGGGGGTCTTTTTCACCCTGTTCGATGAAAACAAGAGACTGGAATAATTCTCGGTCGTCTACGAACTCCCGAGGATCAGCTTGGCGATGGTCTGAAGCTGCATGAAGGACGTGCCTTCGTAAATCTTTCCGATCTTGGAATCGCGCAAGTACTTTTCCACCGGGTAGTCTCTGGTGAACCCGTAACCGCCGTAGACCTCAACCGCCTCGGAGGCCACCCGCTCAGCCACCTGTGAGCAGAAATACTTTGCCATGGCGCCTTCCTTGACAAAGGGTTGTCCGGCGTCCTTCAGCCGGGCCGCGTTGTAGGTCATCAAGCGGGCTGCCTCGACTTCGGTGGCCAGGCGCGCCAACTGGAATTGGATCCCCTGAAAGTCGGCGATCGGCTTGCCAAACTGGTGCCGCTCCTTGGCATAGCGCAGAGCGTGCTCAAGGGCGCCGCGTGCCACACCCAGCATTTGCGCCCCGATGCCGATGCGCCCTTCGTTGAGCGTCTCAATCGCCACCTTGTATCCCTTGCCCACGTCACCCAAAACGTTAGTCTTCGGCACGCGGCAATCCTCCAGAATCAGTTCGCAGGTGGAGGAAGCGCGGATGCCCAGCTTGTCCTCTTTCTTACCCACCGAGAATCCCGGTGTGCGGGGGTCGATAACGAAGGCCGTAATGCCTCGATAACTCAATTCGCGGTTGACGGTGGCGAACAGGATGAATAGGCCCGCTTCTTTGGCATTCGTTATCCAGAGCTTCCGGCCGTTGAGAACGTAGGAGTCGCCGTCCTCCCGCGCGCGGGTTTCCAGCCCGAAGGCGTCGCTGCCGGCATTCGGTTCCGAGAGAGCGTAAGCGCCCACCGTGTTCTGGGTGAGGCGAGGGAGAAAAGTCTTCTTCTGCGCCTCGTCACCCCAACGCATGAGGGCGTTGTTGACCAGTGTGTTCTGGACGTCGACGACGACCGCGGCGGAAGCGTCCACACAAGCGAACTCCTCGATCGCCAGAACCGACATGAAGAACGAGCCGCCACTGCCCCCGTAGGTTTCGGGCACCTCGATGCCCATGAAACCCTGCGTGAAGAATTTCTCAATCAGCTCGTGTTTGAAAACGCCCTCGCGGTCCATCTCCTCGACATGCGGACCAATTTCCTTCATGGCAAATTCCTCGGCTGCCGTCTGAAACATCCGTTCCTCTTCGCTCAGGACAGTAAGCGGAGGCAACACTTCAGGTTTTCCAACAACAGTTTCAGCCATAGGCATTCTCCCTTCTCCCTTGGGTGATGTAGGGCCGGGGCTTGCCCCGACGTGAGGCCACCCAAGAGCCTGCCCTGAGCGCAGGGAAGGGGTCGGCCCTACATTTGCATCGGTGGGCAGCGACCGCCGTGGTGGCGCCAGGCACTGAGCTAGTGTAATATAAAACGTTGCCGCACCCAGCTTCGAAAACAACCCGCTGAACCCCCTCACCCGGCTCGCTACGCTCGCCACCCTCTCCCCCAAGGGGGCGAGGGCTGGGCTCCGGTTATTTTCATGCTGGGCGGTAGACTTTGCTTCATGCTCAAGACGGCTATGAAAGCGGTCACCATAACAACCGACGGCGCCTGCATCGGCAACCCAGGTCCCGGCGGCTGGGCGTGCATTCTCCGCTTCGGGAACTTTGCCAAGGAGATGTTTGGCTCCGAGCCACGAACCACTAATAATCGCATGGAACTGACGGCGGCCATCAAGGCGCTGCAGGCCCTCAGAGAGCCCTGCAAGATTACGTTGTACTCCGACTCTCAGTATGTGACGCGTGGCATGACCGAGTGGCTGAGCGGCTGGAAAGCGAAGGGGTGGAAGAGGCGCATCCAGGGAGAGTATAAGGCTGTGCTCAACCGGGACCTATGGATAGAGCTCGATCAGCTTGCTCAACCCCACCGGATTTCGTGGACCTGGGTCCGCGGACACGCGAACCACGCTGACAATATCCGTTGTGACCTTTTGGCGGAAACGGCCGCGGCGGAGCAGACAGCCTCATGCCGTCTCTTCAAGAAGGGCCTCGGAAGGGTGGAGCTTCAGCCCCGCCGTACCGGCGCCTTAAAGACAAGTTGTTGAAGAAGGCATGCCTTCAGCCTGCCTTCAGCCATGCTCGCATGGACAGGATCCCCACGCCACAGCGGGCGAGACGCCCGCGCTACGTCAAACGACGACACCATTCGCGAGACCGGGCGGCCCCGTGGAATGTCCATCGTCCGGTGGGCGCTCGACGTAGTAAAGTATGCGGCTGCAGCTTTCGCAGGTCACCATCGATTCGCTCATTCGCACGTCGTTGTAAGCCTGAGGGCGGAGTCGCACATTGCATGCGGTGCAACAGCCATCGCGCACCTCCGCCACCGCCACACCGCGGCGCGCGCCCCTCACCCGCTCGTAGAGTTCGCGCACCGCGTCACTTAAGGCGTGTGACAGTTCCTCTCGCCGAGTCTGTAGCTCATCCTGCTCCTCGATGTCGGCCTGGCGCTCGGACTCTAGTTGCTGGATCGCGGCTGCCACCCGCGCCTTCTCACCGTCGAGACGCGAGGCGGCGTCTTTCACCAGCTTCTCGAGTTGTTCCGCCTCCATCATCTTTTCCAGGATCTGGTCCTCGATCTTGCGAATGTTCTCCTCTTCCACCCCAATCTCGTGTTTCATGGCTTTGAACTGCTCGTTGGTTTTCACCTGGTAGAGCTGGTCCTTGTGCCTGGAGATCTTGGTTTGGATTGACTGGATTTCGGCGTCCAGGTCGCGTCGTTCCTTCTGGTTAGCGCCGAGGCGGTGTTTTCTCTCTTCGTGAGCGTGGATGAAATCGTGGAGTTGGGCCTGGAGATTCTGAATCTGGGAAGGCAGAGCCTCGATCTGGGAAGTCAGTTCCGCAACTCTCTGGTCAACCTGCTGGAGCTCGATGGCGGTCTTGAGATCCGGATGCACTCTCGCTCATGCCTCGTTTCCGCCTGTGCCAAAAAGCGCTGAACCCTCCGTCGCTTCAGCAACCGGCAGCGAAGCTATGTCATTCTGTCATAAAGGCAAGCCTCGCAGCAAGGAACATTCGGTCATCGAATGTACTTTGGAGAAAAGCCTCGATAAGGCGCAGCCATCACGGTTGGCCCGTGTACCGCGTTGTCCCTTCCGTCGCCGCAGGCTCTCACAGGTGACACCAGATGGTTCATCATCTGGGCGGGCGGCTGGGTGTCGCACTATCCTACTTTGGGACCTGTTTGTGGGCGGGGAGAGCTACCCGGGGACTCCGCTGCGCCGGTGTCGCTGAATGTCGCAGACCGAAACGCTACTGGGCCGCGACGCTCTTTTGAGAGCGCGGACCGAAACATCTTGGGGCGCCCGCCGCACAGTTTGATCCGCGCCGGAACTCCAACGGTAGTGGTATTGTCAGCGACATCGGTAAGGACGAGGCTGTTAGGCATAATCACAACATCATTTCCAATCCGCACGTCATCGGCGACAACCACGCCCGCGCCGAAATACACATTGTCGCCAATCTCGAGCACTCCGTTCATAATCTGTACGCCGCCGTTCAGGGTGCAATTCGCTCCAATCTTGACCGCGCCGACGCCCACGCCGCCTACCCAAGTATGGATAATGAGACCCGGGCCGATTTCGGCTCTGGGCATAATGTAGATACCTGTCCACACAGCGACGAAACGTCGAAGAATGGCAGCAACAATCCAGAGAACTTGGCTCACAACCGGAAACGAGAGGCCTTCCACCCAGTGACCAAAACGGTAGACCACAACGGCTGGAAAGGTAAACTGAGAGAGGGCGCGGAGATTCCGACTCCAGCGATGTCGTTGCCACCAGCCGGGCTGGATATTTGCGTCTCTTACCGCTACAAAATCGCCCCGCAGGTTGTCAAACATGCCTGTCGTTCCTCCCGGACCCGTCCAACAACCACGGCCTAGCGCATGTGCGGAAATCGCTTGCCGAGCCCCGACCCATGGGCTGTTCAGGCCAGGAACAGATCGGACGAGCACCGGCTTCCTGAGCTTCCACTAGCGCTCCAGGGTCTCGGACTCCCACAGCATTTCATCGAACCAACGCCCCCCGATCTCCCGCAGAACCGGAAAGGCCTGGTTGCCAACACCCGAACAGAAAACCTGTCGATTCAAGCGCAGGATCTCATCACCGATCTTATCCATTTCGCGCTGTCTTTCAGCAGGCTCCAGCATACAATCAATCTCGTGTACCACGCGAATGAACTCGAGGGCCTCATCAATTTTTTGGCATACCCTGGCACCCACACCTCGCGGATAGAGCCGCGCTTCAACTTTCAGCTCCGTCAAGCGACGTAGGGCACTGTACCCAACCCTGACCAGATCAGCCCGGCTCAGCCAGGCCGTTTCGTAGTTGATTCTGTGGACCAGGGAGGCGCGCTCCATGCCACGCTGGTGTTCCTCAACCGTGCGGTAGAACACGCGATATCCGAACCGCTCCGGTTCTTCAAAGAAATTGCAACCCGGATCAAGGAACGGAATCATGGGACAGAGGAGCGGAATAACGTTACGGCCTTTGAACAGTGTCAGAAGTCTGCCGCAATACTCCACCGTTTCCATCACCGATCGCTCATCCTGCTCAGGCATGCCGACGAAGAACCAGACGTCAACCTCGTAAATGCCCAGGTCGAGCGCTCGCTCGATCCACCCCTCCATTTCCTCCATGGAGTAGGTACCTCGACCGGCCAGCTTTGAGATCCGAATGTCGTGGCTCTCCGGTGACAGGGTAATGCTAGTGTACTTGTTGGCCGCAGCCATTTTTCGCAGCGTTTCCTCGTCCGTTAGACGAAACTGCTCATAACTAATGAACTTGAAATTGGAATGCGCCACTTGGTCCAGAAAGAAATTGAGCCGCTCCCTGGTCTCGGTGTAAGACCCGACAGCATAGAAGTGATGACGCTCCTGGTTCGAGATTCTTGCCATCGTGCTGAATTCCAGCTCCACCTCCTCCAGCGGCTTGCGACTCAAGCTGTGCTTGACGTTATTGATCCTCCGAAATGCCTCCCGCGACCCTCCGCACCACCCACAGTTGTAAACGCAACCCGCGTTCTGGGTCGAGAGCACCTCGAGGATAGGCAGGCCTTTGCAGTCGGATTGGCTCGGCAGCGAAGACCAGTCGACCCCGCAGGAGAAATTCTGCGGCTTATAAGCGAAGCCATTGTCGATAATTGTCCCATCGCTCGCCTTCCACAACAGGTTCTCCACCCCATGATACCGCCGCTCATCGCCGGCCGCTCTGAGCAACTGGACCATGGGCGCGTGCGTGTCATAACCCCGCATGACCATATCGATACAGGGATATCGAATGAGCTGCTCAGCGTAGTAGGTTGAGGAAATACCGCCGAAAATCACAGGTGTCTCGGGATGGAGGCGTTTGAGAAGCGCAGCGACGGCAAGAGCACCCTGCACATGGACCATCCAATGCAAGTCGATGCCAAAAAGCCGAACCTTTATTGACCGGAACAGCGAGGAGACATCAATTTTAGGATACTTCAGCAAAACCGAAGCGAGATTGATGATCCTCACATCATGGCCTTGGTCCGAAAGGATCCGCTGCAGTGATTTGAACCCCAACGGAAAGTATTCGTATAGGGGTGTGATGGGGACGTCTCCGGAGGTGCTCAGATAAGGAAAGTAAATGTCCCGACGTTCGCGAAAGTCAAAGAATGCAGGCGGATGGATAAGCAGCAGGTCTGCAACGATCAAAGGCAGATGAGCGTCCGGGTCCTCCACTTTGCTCTCCCTTCTTCAACACATCGTTTCGTGCGACGACCGCGCACTGGGACCCGGTCACATTTACTGATTCAGGACCCTGTTCCCCGGAGACCAGGCGGCACCGCTTCCCTCTTATACTCCTGATGACATCTCACATCGAGGCGACGGGCTGCCGGTTTCTTGCATGGCGTTTACCGATTTGGTGTCTTGGTACCTTGCGGTGAGCTGGATGACTTTTCGCACTTGGCGAGGGTCCTGGTCTTAATCGCTCGATCGATCAATCATCCAACCGCTCAATGATTGAATCCCGTGACTGCCCCTTCTGAAGCCGAGGAGACAAGCCTCGCATATTTGGCGAAGACGCCGGCCTTGTATCGCGGTTCCGGCTCGCGCCAGGTTGCCAAGCGCCGGCCGATTTCCTCGGCGCTGAGCTCAACATCGAGACGGCGAGCGTTGATATCGAAGACTACCGTGTCGCCGTCCGCCAGGGCCGCAATCGGCCCACCCGATGCCGCTTCCGGCGCCACATGCCCCACCATCAGACCACGCGTCGCGCCGCTGAACCGTCCGTCTGTGAGAAGGGCCACCGATTCACCCAGACCCTCGCCCACAATCGCTCCCGTCACGCCCAACATCTCGCGCATGCCTGGCCCGCCTCGTGGCCCTTCGTATCGGATCACCACCACGTCCCCCGGTCGCATGCTCTTGCCGGTCACCGCCTTCATCGCGTCCTCTTCGCGGTCGAAGACGCGCGCTGGTCCTCGGTGGTGGAGTCGTTCGTGCCCGGAAATCTTCACCACGCATCCCTCCGGAGCCAGATTTCCTTTCAAAATCACCAGACCACCAGTCTTCTTCAGAGGATCTGACACCGGCCGTACCACGTCCTGCCCCGGCGTCTCCTGCGCCCGGCGAGCTTCCTCACCGATCGTGCGCCCGCTGACAGTTATCTGCTCCTGGTGAAGCAGCCCGGCTCCCCCCTCCACCAGTTTGCGCGCAATCAACGGGATGCCCCCGGCACGGTGAACGTCTACGGCCACGTAGCGCCCGCCCGGCTTCAGGTCGGCGATGAGCGGAGTTCGGGCGCTAACAGCATCAAACTCCTCGATGGCTAGCGGCACACCCGCTTCCCGCGCCATGGCCAGAAGGTGTAACACGGAGTTGGTGGAGCCGCCGGTGGCCGCCACACTGGCGATGGCGTTTTCGAACGCCGGCTTGGTGAGGATGTCTCGGGGGCGCAGGCCACGCCCCAGGAGCTCCATTACCATCTGACCGGTTTGATAGGCGATCACTTCTTTTTTCGGGTCGAGCGCCGGGACGCTATTGAAGCCCATGGGGGAGAGGCCGATAAACTCCATGACAGTCGACATGGTGTTGGCGGTGAACTGCCCGCCGCAAGCTCCTGCTGCCGGGCACGCCGCGTTCTCCAGCTGCTTCAGTTCCTCGTCAGTCATCAAACCAGCGGCATTGGCCCCAATCGCCTCGTAGACGTCGCCGATGGTGACGTCGTGGTCCTGAAAGTGACCGGCGGCAATCGACCCGCCGTACAGGAGGATGCCGGGGACATTTAACCGGAGGAGCGCCATGGCCCCGGCGGGGATGGTCTTGTCGCAGCCCACCAGCGCCACCATGGCGTCAAACATATGACCGCGTCCCACCAGCTCCATCGAATCGGCAATCACTTCGCGGCTGACGAGCGAGGCCTTCATGCCCTCCGTCCCCATCGTCACGCCGTCGCTGATCGCCACGGTGTTGAACTCCATCGGAGTCCCGCCGGCAGCGCGCACCCCTTCCTTCACCTTTGCCGCCAGCCGTCGCAAGTGGAAGTTGCACGGCATGGTCTCAATCCAGGTGTTGGCGATGCCCACGATGGGCCTTGCTAAGTCGTCGTCAGTGAAGCCGATCGCTTTGAGCATAGCGCGGGCGCCGGCGCGGGTGCGACCCTCAAGGATAGTGCGGCTGGGCAGTGGCGAGTCGAATGGCATGCTTTTCACCTCGGCAAAAGCGAACTGAAAGTAGTCTTGGTGCCGCAGGGCTTGAACGGCGAGCCCTACCCTACTCGGACACCTGAAGCTCGAATACGGCGCCCGGACTGATCTTGCTACCCGGGGGCGGCGATTGCGTGAGGACGATACCGCCGGGGCCAAGGGCTGCGGGCACCGGAGTCAGTTGCCCTAACTTGAAACCGGAGTTCTCGATCATGTTCCGGGCCTGGGTCAGGGGCATTCCCACAAAGCGGGGACAAAGGTAGGCCGGAGTCGGGTCGCCCAGGGAGACCAGGAGATTCACCGCTGGCCGCCGTACCTGCGAGGTAGAAGCCGGCGGGTCTTGAGCCACAATCTGGTCTGCAGCTATTCCCGGCCAATGCACAGCGACAACGTCGCCCACGGTGAGACCCCGCTGGGTGGCATTGATCTGTGCGATGCGGACGCTTGCTCCAACCAGGTCGGGCACGACCACCGTTGGCGGGCCCAAACTCACCAGCACGTGAATGTGCTGTCCAACCTTCACTTGGGTTCCCTTTGTAGGTACCTGCGAAATGATCTGGTTGGCAGCATACTTGTCACTATAGAGCCTGTCTTCCACTTTGACTTCCAGACCCAAGCCGGCCGCCAGGCGCTCAGCCCGCTCAAGCGACAGGCCCGCCAAACCGGGCGCGCGCACTTGGTTGCTTCGCAACGCCACGCGTATGGTGGTGATGGCACTAACCAGCATCACCACGAGGAGCACGGTGAAGAGAATGAAGAGACGGAAAAGTTTCTGAATCCGTTCGCCCAGGCTCATCACAACCTCGGGGTTGGGGATCCGGGGTTCGAGGCTCGGCAAGGGTGCCAAGCTCTCTGAAACCCGAGTCCCGAAAACCGAACGCCGAAACCCATCCTTCCATCACGCGGGTGCTGGCTCAGACGTTTAGGGTCTGCGCCAGCCCTGTGTTGCGATACTCGTGAACAGGACGACTAGCGCTGCTGAAAGAGGAATGACTCCAGCATGTCGGCGCGCGCCTTTTCGTTCGAGGCGATCACCTTCAGCAGGTCATGGACGGAAATCATCCCCTGGTAGGCGCCCTTGTCCCCTACCACCAACAGATGGTAGAACCCATACTTGTCCATGAGCCGCAGGCATTCGTCCAGCGATTCCTGCGGAGACACGGTGATCAGGTCAGTACTCATGATTTCCGACACTCTCATCCAGGCGGGGCACTTGTTCTCAGCGGCGACCTTGTCCGAGATGTCGCTCTGGGACACGGCTCCCACGAGCCGGCCGTTGCCGTCACGCACGCCGACCGCACGCACCTGCTTTTGCCTCATGTAGCGGGCAGCCTCATGTACCGTCGTTTCGTCACTAATCGCGAATACTTCCCGCCGCGACTCGATCAGATTGGTGACTTTTATCATCGCCTTACCCCTGTCGCCCAGACCCCATCCTTGGGTCTGCGGCGAGATACGTTCGTGGGGCCGGGGAGTCGTCGGCAGGCGCATGAGCTGTGCCCAAGGGTATTACAGCTCGGGTCTGCCCGGAACCCTAACCCCAGTAACGTGGAGTCTACCATGACTTACGCCTGCCGACGTAGGGGTACCCCTTGTGGGTCCTTGTGGGTGCCCTTCTGGTTGTGCGCCCTTGCCTGCTTTCTTATGGCCTACGCGCACCCACAAGGGGTGCCCCTACGTGGGTGTCGACGTCTGGTCCGTGGCCGCGCCACCCCAGGTTGAATGAGTCGCACACCGACACGCGGGGTATACGCACGATTTCGGATGCAGGATGCGAAAATAGGTGCTAGGTTTTAGGTGTTAGGTTTTGGGTGTTAAACGTGAGATTCTAGCCCTCGTTCCAGGCCTAGCCGGCTGATGAAAAAGGCGAAGGGAGTGAGGTAGCGGCGGGTTTACCCCGCCA
>Ga0182041_10001603_pt1 | contig 11461 bp, 12 predicted proteins | sample flu12Cox44000178_FD_125967 | JGI IMG/M metagenome (GOLD analysis project Ga0182041, IMG submission 125967) | Lab enrichment of tropical soil microbial communities from Luquillo Experimental Forest, Puerto Rico - flux8day.12C.oxic.44.000.178 | ecosystem: Environmental > Terrestrial > Soil >...
CCACACCCGGTTGCGCAAGATCATCTCCCGCGGCTTCACGCCCCGAGCCGTCGAGCGCCTCCGTGATGACCTGAACGAGCGTGCTCGGCGCATCGTCGCGGAGGCGGCGGCCAACGGTTCCGGCGACTTCGTCGAGCAGGTGTCGTGTGAACTGCCGCTGCAAGCCATCGCCGGCCTCCTGGGCGTGCCACAAGAGGACCGTATGAAATTGTTCCACTGGTCCAATCAGATGGTCGGCGACCAGGACCCGGAGTTCGCCACCAACGACGCCATCGCCGCCTCCGTCGAATTGATCATGTACGCCATGCGAATGGCAGCCGATCGGGCCCAGAACCCCGGAGATGACATCGTCACCAAGCTGATCGAAGCCGACGTGGACGGCCACAAGCTCTCCGAAGACGAGTTCGGCTTCTTCGTCATTCTGCTGGCGGTGGCCGGCAACGAGACCACCCGCAACTCCATCACCCAGGGCATGATGGCCTTCACCGACTTTCCCGATCAGTGGGAGCTGTACAAGCGCGAGCGTCCCGCCACCGCGGCCGACGAGATCGTCCGGTGGGCCACCCCGGTCACGTCGTTCCAGCGGACCGCTCTGGAGGACTACGAACTGTCCGGCGTGCAAATCAAGAAGGGCCAGCGGGTCGTAATGGTCTACCGCTCAGCCAATTTCGACGAGGAAGTGTTCGACGACCCGTTCACGTTCAACATCCTGCGCGACCCCAACCCACATGTCGGGTTCGGCGGAAGCGGCGCGCATTACTGCATCGGCGCCAATCTCGCGCGAATGACGATCGACCTGATGTTCAACGCGATCGCCGACGCGATGCCCAATCTGGAATCGATCGGCAAACCGGAGCGACTGCGGTCGGGCTGGCTCAACGGGATCAAGCACTGGCAGGTCGACTACCACTCTGACGGGGCAGCGAAATGCCCTGTCGCGCATTAGCATCAACCGCATGGCTACGCATCGAGCTGTTCATGTGAATTCGGCCGGCGCACCGCTGGAACTTGTCGATGTCGAAACAGTGCCACCACGCCGTGATGAGGTGCGGCTGACGGTCTCCGCGTGCGGCATCTGCGGCACCGACGCTCATTTTGTCTCCGGCGCGTTTCCGGGTATGTCGTGGCCGTTCACGCCGGGACACGAAATCGCCGGGAAGATAGCAGAACTCGGCGATGGCATCGAGGGCTTCGCCGTCGGCGATCGAGTCGCGGTCGGTTGGTTCGGCGGGTGCTGCTACCACTGCGATCCCTGCCGCAAAGGCATTTTCATTCACTGCGTCAACGGGAAAGTCCCGAGCTGGCAGTACCCCGGCGGCTACGCCGAGTCGGTCACAGTGCCAGTCAGCGCCCTGGCGCGGATTCCCGACGGGCTTTCCGACGCGGAAGCCGCCCCGATGGGCTGTGCGGGTGTCACCACCTACAACGCGCTACGCCACACGAAGGCGTTGCCCGGTGACCGGGTGGCGATCCTGGGCGTCGGCGGGCTCGGCCACCTCGGTGTGCAATTCGCCCGCGCGATGGGTTTCGAGACCATCGCGATCGCCCGCGGCACCGGCAAGGCCGACGACGCTAAAAAGCTCGGCGCGCATCACTACATCGACTCCACCAGTGGCGACGTCTCTGCGGCGCTGCAGGCCTTGGGCGGGGCGACGGTCGTGCTCGGCACTGCGGGCAACTCCAAGGCGATGGCCGACACGGTCGGCGGGCTAGCGCCGCAAGGCGAGCTGGTCACCATCGGCGTGACGCCTGAGCCGCTGCCAATCAGTCCCCTGCAGCTGATCAACCGGGGGTTGAGCATTGTCGGCCATCCCTCCGGCACGGCCAAGGACATCGAAGACACCATGCAGTTCGCGGTCCTATCCGGTGTGCGGGCGTGGATCGAGGAGCTACCGCTGTCGCAGGCGGCCGAGGGATATCAGGCATTGGAGCAGGGTCGAGCGCACTACCGCACTGTTTTGACGATGTGACACAGTCGGTTTGTGACCGACGCGTGGAGCATCGATGCATCAGACGGTGAGTTGTTGATTCGCACCGGTGTCGCGGGTAGGGCGGCGCGTATGGGCCACCGGCTCACCATCGCGATGAAGCGCTGGCAGGGCTCGGTGGGCTGGGCCGACTCCGCACCGGTCAGCGCTGAGCTGGTCGTCGAGGTCGATTCGTTTGAAGTGCTGCGCGGCGAGGGCGGGGTCAAAGGGTTGTCCGGGCCGGAAAAGGTGCTGGTGAAGTCGAACGCATTGAAGTCGCTGGATGCCGGCCGCTATCCCGAGATCCGATTCGCCGCAGACGCTATCGACAAGACCGACGACGGGTACCGCCTCACCGGAAAGCTCCAGATTCGCGGAAAGTCCCGAGCGCACGTAATCGACCTGCGCACAGAGGATCTCGGTGACGCGTGGCGAATCTCGGCCGAATCCTGCGTTCGCCAAACTGATTACGGCGTCAAGCCCTACTCGCTGCTGATGGGCTCGGTGCGAGTCGCTGACGAGGTGTCGGTGGCGTTCACCGCGGTTCACGCCAAGGACGACTGATCTCTCCCCTAGGGCGTCGGCGCGTGCGACGCCGAGTCACCCGCCGAATCGCCGGCGTCGCCGGGTATGTGCTCGAGCACTCTGGTCAAGTAAGGCTGTCGAGCATTCGGGTCCGGTTGCTCGGCGGGAGCACCTTCCGGTTCCCCTGAGGCGCCCACGTCTTGGGCGCGTTCGGCGGCGGGCGTCTTTGACTTGGGGGCCGGCGGTGGGACCTCTGCGGGCGGTGCAATGGCCGGCGCAACCGCCTCGGCGACTTGTGGCGCCGGCGCCTGCTGTATCGCGTGCTTTGCCGGTGCGGGCGCGCTCGTCGGAGCCAGTTGAATACCGACGGCGACCGATAGCGACGAGACGAAGGTGATTGCGCCCGCAGCCAACGCCGTCAACGGCCCCGCGTAGGACAGCTTCCGGGGCGGCGTCGGCACGGCGGCGGGCTCACTCGTGCGCGCCACCAACTCCTCGTCGGTGAACTCGGTGCTTCGGGCCGCGGTTAGTGCTGCCCCGCGTGCGACCGTCACCTGGGCCATGGTCTGCGCGAAAACCGGTACCGGCAAAGCCTTTTCGAGCTGCCATGAGAACCCATTGATTTCGCTGTCCGCGCCCACGACAACCACCCCGCCCGGCTGCCATCCATTTCGTCGTTCAAACATCCCGCGCAACCAGCCACTCAGCCCGTCGAAGCCGCCGCGAACATGCTTGACGGCCGTCTGGGTCTCGCCGTCATGGGTGTCGACCATGACGACGGTCGCCCACTCATGCTCGAGGATGCAGACCGCGGTCTGCTCGTAACCGATAACCGGTGCGATAGCCCTGGCCAGGGTCTCGACCGCCTCGAGTAACCGAACCGGCACAACGTTGCTAAAACCCGCGTCGGTCAGCGCCTCCACCAGCAGCGCCGCCTGCGCGGACGCTTCGTCGCTCCAGGTCAGTCCGATGACCCGCAGATGGTGATCGCTCGCTGCCGCCAGCGCGTTCACCCGCAATACCTCGTCTGCCACCTGCTCTGCGGTACTCAGTGCGTGCACGCCATGACCCGGGACCAGCGTCAATTCCCGATGGTCCAGGATCGTGCCGTCGGCGCCGTGTCCTTCAGCGAGGACCCACCCAACGGTGGTCGGCGTCACTGATAGCCCAAGTACCGTATCCAAATTCGCACCTCAGTCGGCCCCAGACCTCCGACGCCCTCAGCCGCACAAGCGCACCATAAAGCCCGCTGGTGCGGTGGTTCGTGAGAGCCGGAACGGACTGGGATTGCGTGGTTTCCGTCGGCTTGCTCCGTCAGAGCCTACGCGGTCCGCGCGAGTTCGGCTCCCCCGGTCTTAAATCCGTGTCAAATTAGCAGGCCAGGCGCCGCGGAGCGCCGAAGCGCGCCTCATCTGGCAGCGCCAGCCAAGCAATTTGATTTCAGCCCGGCGGCGTCCACGACCCAAATCGGCAGGTCACAGGGCATCCGGCGGGCCTTCCGCCGGCCCAGAACACCGCGCCATCCTTTGCCGTGTCGACAATTTATTTCGTCGACGTCAGTTCAAGGCTGGCAATCGGGTGGCAATCGAACGCTTGGGCGACCCACTCCCGCACCACCGGGGTTGCGCCACGCGCGATGTCGCATGGCCCGGCTTGCCAAAATCGGCGGGCCTCATTTTGGTTGGCTGTGCTTTGTACCTTTCGTTGTAGCCGCCGGCCCTCGCGTGGCCTCCCGCGCGTCCGCTGCCTGGTCTTTTCGGGCGAGACCCGACGACGACGGGGCGGTGCGGGGGGGCCGGCCGAATCTTTGCGCTCGTCTTATCCCGGTTACGCAATTCACGGCCGAAAACCGATACAAGATTGAGATGACACCGCGTCCCAATCGACATTTGACGCAATCACACGGTAAGTTCCTGCCGAGAGCACGACGACTTAACGACAAGGGGCGCAGGTATGACAGACGTGAGCGAGAAGTTCCGGGCCTGGGGGCGCCGGCTTTTGGTCGGTGCGGCGGCGGCTGTCGCTCTGCCGGGCCTGGTCGGTCTTGCCGGCGGGGCGGCGACGGCGGGGGCGTTCTCGCGCCCGGGCCTGCCCGTCGAATACCTGCAGGTGCCGTCCCCGAGTATGGGCCGCGACATCAAGGTCCAATTCCAGAGCGGCGGAAACGGCTCCCCGGCGGTGTACGCGCTCGACGGGTTGCGGGCCCAGGACGACTACAACGGCTGGGACATCAACACACCCGCGTTCGAGTGGTACTACAAGTCCGGCCTGTCGCTCGTCATGCCGGTCGGTGGGCAGTCCAGCTTCTACACCGACTGGTACAGCCCCGCCTGCGGCAAGGCCGGCTGCTCGACCTATAAGTGGGAGACGTTCCTGAGCAGCGAGCTGCCGAATTGGCTGTCCGCCAACAGGAGTGTCAAGCCCACCGGCATGGCCTCGGTCGGGATCTCAATGGCGGGTGCATCGGCGATGAATCTGGCGAACTACCACCCCGATAGGTTCGTCTACGCCGGTTCGCTGTCCGGCTACCTCAGCCCGTCCACCGGGCAGGGCTGGATAGGTCTGGCGATGGGCGATGCCGGCGGCTACAAGAAGGAAGACATGTGGGGGCCAGACAGCGACCCCGCATGGCAACGCAACGACCCCTTGGTCAACGTCGGCCTACTCGTCGCCCATAACACCCGGCTCTGGGTGTACTGCGGCAACGGGACTCCGAACGAACTGGGCGGTGCCAATTTGCCGGCTACGTTCCTTGAGAGCAACTTCATGATCGGCATCAACAAGAAGTTCCAAGACGCCTACAACGCCGCAGGCGGCCACAATGCCGTGTTCAACTTCCCCCCCTACGGAACCCACAGCTGGGAGTACTGGGGAGCTCAGCTCAACGCCATGAAGGGCGACCTGCAGAGCAGCCTGGGTGCTACCCCCGGCGGCGGCGGATAACGCCCCAGCCGGTGGCCGCTACTGCGCTTGACGACAACCGTCGGGCGCAGTAGCGCGTTAAGGGCCCTTAACTGGTCCCTACCGGGCCTTCGTGAACTGGTCGGTGACATCGATCCAGGTCGTCGCGTCCTTGCGGTGATCGTTGATGTTCCGGCACTGGCCATAGACGCGCGCGATGCCCAGGCTTGGGTCATCGTCGTGGCGATAGACGATCACGGTGACGCCATCCTTGGTGAGGATCCTGGCGAACGCATGATTGTTGGGCGGTATGCCCTCTGTCCAGCCATGGATGACGAGCGTCGCCGCGATCGCCGGAAAGAAGTCATCCGCCCGGGCCGAGGCGGGCAGCGCGAAGGTCAGGTAGATCGCGCCTTGATAGGGCGGGTCGTCCCGGTCCTTGCAAGACATCAACGAATAGGCGGCGGACGCCGTCCGCAGTCCGGTCAGGGTGATGACCTGTTTAGCCGACTCGACCACCTGAGCCTCGGACTGACCGTCTGTGACGGGATTGGCCGGATGGTCAAGGGCGTCCGAGGGCATCGAGCGCAGCCTGTCCACCAACAGGAAAGCTCCTCCCAGCAGCGACACCGCCAGCGCGGCAGCGATCAGCGCGCGAACCGGCTTCGAGCGCAACCACTCTCCGCGTTTGTCAGCAATCCACGACATCAGCCGCCAGGTTAGCTGCGGCGAAAGCGATCGGCGGATGTTTCCAGTGCGGCGGTGCAGGCCAGAATCATGATCATGACCGGCACCAACTGGCGAACCGGCACGGCCGCCGGGCTGGCGGTGCTCTGCGCGACACTGCCAGGGCTGATTTATTCGTTTCTCACCGATTTCTAAACTTCTCGTTCGGCTGTTTTGGGGCCGATTTCCGCTGATAGACGTCCTATCACGCGGGATTTTCGAATCGGTAACGCTTCGGATACGCCCGGCGATTTGTTTGACATGAGTAAACTCTGCAAGCCTCTCGTCAAGTCCGCCATGGTGGGCGGGATCGTTGCAGTGACGCTGACTTCCTACAGCGGTGTGGCCAACGCCGCCCCAGCAGCGCCCAACTGGGACGCGGTCGCGCAATGCGAGTCCGGCGGCAACTGGCACGCCAACACCGGAAACGGCGAATACGGTGGGCTGCAATTCAAGCCGGGCACGTGGGCCCAATACGGCGGTGTCGGCAACCCGGCGGCCGCATCCAGGGATCAACAGATCGCCGTGGCCAACCGGGTTTTCGCCCAAGAGGGGCTGGAGCCGTGGCCGAAGTGCGGCTCCGCCTCGGGCCTTCCCATCGCGTGGTATTCGCATCCCGCACAGGGGATCAAGCAGATCATCAACGGGCTCATTCTGGGAGCCGTGCCGCATTAATAATCATCGGCGTCCACGGTCCTGATGGGTCTATGAGCGAGCACGAAGCTGTGTTTGGATCAGGCCATGGAAGGTTCGGCAACAGTTCACATGGCGGCGCCCGCGGACAAGATCTGGAATTTGATCGCTGAAGTCCGCAACACCGGACGGTTCTCTCCGGAGACTTTCGAGGCGGAGTGGCTTGACGGTGCCACGGGCCCGGCGCTCGGTGTCCGATTCCGCGGCCACGTCAAGCGAAACGGGATTGGACCGGTTTATTGGACGACATGCAAGGTGACCGCGTGCGTACCAGGCCGCGAGTTCGGCTTCGCGGCTCTCCTGGGAGACCGGCCGGCGAACACGTGGCACTACCGCTTGACGCCGGCGGGCGACGGGACCGACGTCACGGAGTCGTTTCGGCTGCCTCCGTCCGCGTTCGCAACGGTGTATTACTGGGTTTTCGGTGGCTGGCTGCGCCAACGCAACAACATCCGTGACATGACGATCACGCTGAACCGCATCAAAGACGTGGTCGAGGCAAGCTGACAGCCGGCCGGTCAGATTCCGTGAAATCGGTCTTCATCACTGGCGCGGGCAGCGGCATGGGCCGCGAGGGGGCAAAGCTCTTCCACGCCAAGGGTTGGCGAGTCGGTGCGGTGGACCGCAACGACGACGGCCTGGCCACGCTGAGGCACGAACTGGGTGGCGACCGGCTATGGACCCGCCCCGTCGACGTGACGGACAAGGGCGCCCTGGAGAGCGCGCTGGCCGACTTCTGTGGCGGCAGTGCGGGCGGCGGGCTCGACATGATGTGGAACAACGCCGGCATCGGCGAATCCGGTTGGTTCGAGGATGTGCCGTACGAAGCCGCGATGCGTGTCGTCGAGGTGAACTTCAAGGCGGTGCTGACCGGTGCCTACGCCGCGCTGCACTACCTCAAGAAGACACCCGGCAGCCTGATGTTCTCGACGTCGTCCTCCTCGGGCACTTACGGCATGCCACGGATCGCGGTCTACTCGTCGACCAAGCATGCGGTCAAAGGATTGACGGAGGCGCTGAGCGTGGAATGGCAGCGCCACGGCGTGCGGGTCGCCGACGTACTGCCGGGTCTGATCGACACCGCCATCCTCACTACGACGAAAAACCACTCCGACGACGGCGGGCCGACCATGTCCGCCGAGGAACTGCGCGCCAGCGCGCCAAGGAAGGGCATGTTCCGGCTGATGCCCGCGACCAGCGTGGCGGAGGCGGCGTGGCGGGCCTACCACGATCCGAAGCGGTTGCATTGGTACGTGCCCAAGAGCATTCGCCTGATCGACATGCTCAAGGGTCTGAGCCCGGAGTTCGTGCGAGGTCGGATCGTCAAGTCCCTGCCGGCGCTGATGCGGCAGCGGGAGGAAAGGAGGTGATCGGGTGCAAACCCGTTTGCTCGCAGTCGCTTTCATCCTGATCGTCGGCGTCGCGGGGTGTGGGCAGGCGCCGACGACGCCCGCGAAAGCAGCCCGGGTGACCATCGACGGCGCCACTCACACGACACGTCCCGCGGCGTGCAGCCAAATCCAGTCGTACCGCACCATCGACATCGGCGATCAGAATGGCCATGTCGAAGCGGTGGTGGTGCTCAGCGGCTCGCGGGCCATCCCGCAGTGGGTGAAGATCCGCAACGTCGACGGGTTCACCGGCAGCTTCTGGCAAGGCGGGGTGGGAGACGCGCACGCCGACGTGACCAACACCGCGTACACCATCACCGGCAGCGCCTACGGCATCGACCGCAGCAATCCCAACAAAGTGGTGACCACCGACTTCAAGATCGTCGCGACCTGCTGAGCCGTCAGAAGGTCCGGCCTACGCTGGGTCAAGAGCACCCGAGGTGATGGAGGACCGGTGAAGGAGAAATTGCACTGGCTTGCGATGCACGGCTTCATCCGCGGCGTCGCGGCTATCGGTATGCGGCGGGGTGACTTGCAGGCCAGGCTGATCGCCGATCCGACGGTGGCCGCCGATCCGGTGCCGTATTACGACCAACTTCGGGCGCTGGGCCCGCTGGTGAAAGGCCGCGTCAACTATGTGACGACCGACTACGCGCTGGCCCATGAGCTGCTGCGGTCCGACGACTTCCGGGTGGTGAACATGGGCTCGAACCTGCCGGCGCCGCTGCGCTGGCTCGAGCGCCGCACCCGCGAAGATTTCTTGCATCCGCTGCGCGAACCATCATTGCTCGCCGTCGAGCCGCCGGACCACACCCGCTACCGCAAGACGGTATCGGCCGTGTTCACTTCGCGGGCGGTCGCCGCGCTGCGGGATCGGGTCGAGCAGACCGCGGCCAACCTCCTGGGTCAGCTTTCCGGCCAGTCGGCAGTCGTTGACATCGTCGGACGGTACTGCTCGCAGCTGCCGGTCGCGATCATCAGCGACATCTTGGGGGTGCCCGAGCGAGACCGTCCGCTGGTGCTGCAGTTCGGTGAGCTGGGCGCACCGAGCCTGGACATCGGATTGCCGTGGCGGCAGTACAAGAGCGTGCAGGAAGGGATCGCCGGATTCGACTTCTGGCTCGCCGGTCACCTGCGGGAATTGCGCCGTGCCCCAAGCGACAATCTGATGAGCCAGTTGATCCAGATGGCCGAAAGCGGCTCCGCCGAAACACATCTGAACGAGGCCGAACTAAAGGCGATCGCGGGCCTGGTGTTGGCCGCCGGATTCGAGACCACGGTGAACCTGTTGGGCAACGGGATTCGCATGCTGCTGGACACGCCTGAGCATCTGGACACGCTGCGCCAACGTCCGGAATTGTGGCCCAACGCCGTTGAAGAGATCTTGCGGCTGGACTCGCCGGTGCAGCTCACCGCGCGGGTGCCGGTCAAGGACGTCGAGATGGCGGGCATGCGGATCCAGCAGGGCGAGTTGGTAATCATCTATCTCGCCGCCGCCAACCGGGATCCGTCAGTGTTCCCTGATCCGCACCGCTTTGATATCGAAAGACCAAATGCCGGAAGGCATCTCGCGTTCTCCGGGGGCCGGCACTTCTGTCTGGGAGCCGCCCTTGCGCGCGCCGAGGGCGAGGTCGGGCTGCGCACGTTCTTCGACCGTTTTCCCGAGGTGCGCGCGGCGGGTACCGGAAGCCGGCGGGAAACGCGGGTGCTGCGCGGGTGGTCAACGCTGCCGGTGGCCTTGGGGCCGGCGCGGTCGTTGGCCCCGGTCGACGTCTAGGGCTGTCGCCTAAGGGTCGATGCCGCCGCTAGCGGCGACGCCGCCGCCGTCGCCGGTTTGTCGGCCAGTACCTGCCCCCGGAACAGCCCGCGATGAGCGCGGTGGGGGTCGCGGTCACCGCGACGAGCACCAGTCGTCGCATGGCGTCGCGCCGGGTGAGCAGACCGTCGACCGGATCGGTTCCAATCTCCTCGGAAGTATCGCGTTGCGATGTCACGTTGCCAAGTATGCGGCAAAGCCGTCATTGCCGAGCCAGGTAGCGACCGAACCAATCCAACAGCCGTTGCCACGCGTCGGCCGCCGCGGCGGCGTTGTAGCGGGTGCCGGTGTCGTTGAAGAACGCGTGGTCGGCGTTGGGTTCGACGACGATCTCGTTGACCAACCCGGCGCGCTCGAGGGCCGCCTTGGCGGCGGGCTGCGACCCCGTGACGCGGGGGTCGAGGGCCGCATAGATCGCCAGCACCGCGGCTTTGGATCCGGCAAAGTCCGGGTTGTCGGGCAAGGGGCCATAAAACGGGACCGCGGCGGAAAGCCGGAGTCCGCCTGAGTTCAACAGTTGCCTCACCAATCCACCGCCGAAGCAGAACCCGACCACGGCGATCTTCTGACCCGGAGCACGCAGTTGCAGTTCCGCGACGCTGGAATTGAGGTCCCGTGTGAACCGGTCCGGCGGGACCTTGGCCAAGGCGGCGGTCGCCTGGGCCGGATCCTGGAAGCTGCCCGTCCCGCCCTCCTCGGACAGCAGGTCGACGGCCAGCGCCGAATAGCCGGCCCCGGCCAGCCGTCCGGCCACCGACCGTACCCAGTCGTTCAGGCCCTTGTTCTCGTGGATGACCAGCACGCCGCCTCGCGGACTGGCCGCTTGGGCCCACGCGGCTTGCAGCTCGCCGTGCGGACCCGGCCAGGTGATCGGCTCCGTGGGTAGCGCGCCGGCCATCCCGGGCGGCTGCGCAGCGTCGGATTGGGTGGTGGTCGTGCTGGACGGGGCCGTCGGACCGGCTTGTTCTTGCCGTTCCGAACAGGCCGCGATGAGCGCGGTGGCTGCAGCGGTGCTCACGCCGAGTAGCGCCAGCCGTCGCATGGCTTCGCGTCTGGTCAGCAGGCCGTCGACGTGATCGGTCGCAATCTCCTCGGCGATATACCGCCGCAATGGGGTCACGCTGGCGAGTATGCGCGGTTTAGCCGTGGTTGACACCCGTGTGGCAACCGAGTTTATTGGCCGCTATGACAGAGGTTTCTACGATCGCGGCCGAGGAGGTCGTACTCGGGCTATGGCGGGCGCTTTCGCGGCGGGATTTGGACGCGGTCAAGACGTTCCTGGCAGAGGACTGCCTCTACGTCGACATGCCGATTCCCGTGCTGTCGGCGCGCGGTCCCGAAGACATCGTGAAAAAGCTGAAGATGGCGGTCGAGCCGCTCGCGGACTACGAGAACCACGACGGTCTGCTGCTGTCCAGCGGCCCCGATGTCGTGTACGAGCA
>Ga0182041_10001605_pt1 | contig 11459 bp, 12 predicted proteins | sample flu12Cox44000178_FD_125967 | JGI IMG/M metagenome (GOLD analysis project Ga0182041, IMG submission 125967) | Lab enrichment of tropical soil microbial communities from Luquillo Experimental Forest, Puerto Rico - flux8day.12C.oxic.44.000.178 | ecosystem: Environmental > Terrestrial > Soil >...
GCGGCAGTGCGGGAATGTGTGGCCCTGCCAAGGAGCCTGGCGCGGGCGCTCCTGGCCCGGGATCCGCTGATCATCGATGCGGCGCGTGACCTCAGACGCCGCTCTCTCCGATCTGCTTGCTGCCGCGAATGGTCACCAGGCAAATATGGTTCTCGCGCAGCAGTGGACCGTTCTGTGCTGCGAGCTCCTCTGTCAATCGGCATAGGCCGGCTTCATAGGCCCCATCAGGAATGGCGAGCAGCTGGGAACAGGTGCCGCGCTGCCGCACGTCGTCGAACCAAGCTCGCATATCCTGTTTAAAGCGCAGGTGCTCGCGCTCAACGGCCACCGCGTCGAAGCCGGCTTTGTCCATTTCCGCCGTAATACTTTCAGGAGACCAAAAATCCTTGAGATCAATTGCCAGTGCCTCAGGGAAATAGACATAAAACAGCCAATCGGGGCAGTCCTGCGGGCAAACATTGCGGACGGCGAACCGGCCTCCGTGCCGCAAGACGCGAAATGTCTCCCGCAACATCCTAGACTTGTCTTGTACATGGTGCAATGCAAATTGACAGGTGACGAAATCAAAACTGTCGGTCTCGAAGGGAAGTGCCGAACCGTCAGCCTGCACCCAAGCTATCGCGGGTGCTTTCAGTCTTGCCTGACGCAGCATTTTTGAGAAGCGATCCAGTCCGACGATCCGGGCGTCGGCCAGCGCCGGACGGTTGGCGATCAATTGATTTCCGGTCCCGCAACCGACGTCCAGGACGGAAAGTTTATCGGGCGATGCTCGCTGTTCGATGAAAGTCAAGAGTTCCGGATCTATTGGCTTTGTCCGATACGGCGTTGCGTCATAGAGATGGGCGATCGCGTCGTAATCCACTCGTGCAGGTTTTATCACTCGTCCCCCCACACTACTGTCGGCGTGGCCAAAGGGGTCGTCGATCGCGCCCGCCGGGGATACTCAGACAACGTGCTCCTGGCGCAGCGCCGCGATTTCGGCTTGGTCGTAGCCGAGGCACCGGAGGATTTCGTCGGTATGCTCGCCGAGCAGCGGCGCCGGCCGGCGGTAGGGGCGTCGCTTTACGGTCGACCCCGGTCAACGCCTGCTCGATCAAGGTCGCGTTGGCGAAGGCGATCGCCGTGCGCAGCAACGCGCCCTCGACCTTTTGCCCGCGCCTGGTCTTGCCGCGCTCGACGAGCGCGGCAAGCGTGCCGAAGGCCGACAGACAGGCGTGCCAAAATCGACCCAGGGCAGTTTGATGGCGATCGGCTGCTCCGGGGTGCCGGACAGATACGCTGCGCCGCTCATCGCTTGGCCGATTCCGTCAAAGCCGTGCTTGTTACTCAACGGTCCGCCGGCGCCAAAACCGGTGACCGTGGTAAGAATGATGTCCGGCTTGACGAGCCGGAGGCTGTCGAGGTCGAGGGCAAGGGCACGCAATACCTGTGGCGGCAGGTTGGCGACGACGACATCAGCGGTGGCGACGAGCTTCCGGACGATCTCGCGGCCCTTCGGGCCGGCCGGGTCCAGCGTCATGCCGAGCTTGTTGCGGTTCATCGCCAGGAACATCGCTCCGCCGCCCCCGGCCCCGGCGCCGACGGGGATGAACGGGCGATCCTCCCCGCCGCCCAGCCGCTCGATGCGGATCACCTCGGCGCCAAGGTCGCCCAGGAGCGCCGCGCAAAACGGCCCGGCGATGTAACGCCCGAAATCGAGCACGCGAACGCCTTCGAGCACCCCGGACAACGCTGCCTCCTGCCGCTTTACTGCCGATCCCGTCTCGAACCTTAGCAGACAGTCCGCTAAGGTGGAGCCCCGCCCTCGGGTCAGGTGGTCGCAGAGATGAGCGATGGAATGATTGTCTCGACAATCGTCGACCGTGTCATTCGTGACCGCGCGGCGCGATGGCTTGGTCGAGCGGGAGCGAGGCTACCGACCTTCGCGGAGCTCGCGGCCCCATCCCGTATTCCCGAAGCCCTCAGAAATGCGCTTCGGTCGGTCGACCCCGATCGTCCCGAGCCAGCCAATCTCTTCCGCCTGCACTGGTACAACGACCGGCTGCGCACTGGTTTGGCTGCGACCCCGGGCTATCTCGTCTTGTCGCCGTCGCTGACCGGGGTGCGCTCTCCGATCGTAATGTTGCTGGGATGCTTCTTCCCGATGATCGGCGCACACAAGGTGCTGGCAGCCTATGGCTGTCTGGTACCCCGTCTGGTTACCGGCCGTTTCGACCCGTCTGTTCATAAGGCGGTTTGGCCGTCGACCGGGAATTACTGCCGAGGCGGGATCGCGATCTCACGGATCCTCGATTGCCGCGGCGTTGCCGTGCTGCCGGAAGGTATGAGCGAGGAGCGCTTCGAATGGCTCCGCGCCTGGGCGCTCCAACCCGATGATATCATCCGGACCCCCGGCTCGGAGAGCAATGTCAAGGAGATCTATGACAAATGCGCCGAGCTCGCACGCGACCCCGCCAATATCGTCCTCAACCAGTTTGCCGAATTCGGCAACTATGTCTCCCATTATGCCTGCACCGGCGCGGCGCTCGAGCATGTCTTTGAAGCTTTGCGCGCAGACCGGCCGGGCCTAAGGCTGGCGGCGTTTGTCGCGGCGTCGGGGTCGGCCGGAACATTAGCGGCCGGCGACTACCTGAAAGAAAAGCACGGTGCCCGCATCGTCGTCGCCGAGGCCAGCGAATGCCCCACTTTGCTGCGCAACGGTTTTGGCGAGCACAACATCCAGGGCATCGGCGACAAGCACGTGCCCTTCCTCCATAACGTTATGAACACCGACATTGTGGTCGGCATATCGGACCGATGCACCGGCTCGCTCGACCTCCTCTTCAACAGCGAAACCGGCCTTTCTTATCTGGCGGGCCGCCGTCATATCGATCCGGAACTGCTCGCCGGGCTGACGCTCGTCGGGCTTTCCGGCATCGCCAACCTGGTCGCGGCGATCAAGACCGCCAAACGTCTGGAACTCGGCGACCATGACATGATCCTCGCCGTCGCGACCGACAGCGCGGCGCTCTACGGCAGCGAACGGCGGAAGTTCCAGGCGGCCAACTATCCCGACGGCTGCGACATGGTCAGCGCGGCCGAGATTTTTGGTCAGCATCTGCTCGGCGCCGCCGACAATGACGTCCTCGAATTGACCCACAACGAACGCTCGCGCATCTTCAACCTCGGCTATTACACCTGGGTCGAGCAGCAAGGCGTGCCCCTCGAGGCTTTCGAACAGCGGCGTGCCCAAGGGTTTTGGGCAGAGCTGCCCAAAGCTGCGCCGGCCTGGGACATGCTGATCGCCGAGTTCAATGCCGTGGCCGGCCGGGAGAGAGGTTGTTGACGCTCGCTTACAACGAACTCCGCCGCCGAACTGGAGAGCGCGACCGCAGCCTGCGCGAAAAGGTGATGTCGCTCGAAGCGGCGGCTGCACTCGTCACCGACGGCGCTTCAGTCGGCATCGGCGGCAGCACATTGTCGCGCACACCGATGGCAATGATCTGGGCATTGATCCGCGCCGGCCGCAAAGATCTCGTCTGCTCCCGCAGTATCACCTCGAGCGAAGGCGAGCTGCTGTTCGCCTCCGGAGCGAGCCGGCACATTCTGACGAGCTGGTTCAGCCAAGGCATTGTCTGGGGCGTCTCGCGCGTCATGCGCCTTTACACAGAGACAAACCGCGCACGCTTCGAGGAATGGAGCCACATGGCGATGGGCGTGCGCTTTCGCGCCGGAGCGATGGGAGTTCCGTTTCTGCCGATGCGCTCGATGATCGGCTCGGATTTGATTGGGCAATTGCCTGACACGAGGCGGATCGACTGCCCGTTCACCGGTGAAAAGCTGGTGCTGGTTCCGGCACTGAACCCGGATTTCGCGCTGATCCACGTCCAGCGCTGCGACGCTTACGGCAATGCGCAAATCGACGGTCTGCCGTTCATGGACCTTGATCTCGCAATGGCGGCGAACCGGGTGATCCTGACGACCGAGCGCGTTGTCTCGAATGACCAGATCCGCCGTGCGCCAGACCAGACCAAGATCCCCTTCCTCGCGGTAGAAGCGGTCGTCGAGATCCCTTTCGGGTCGGCGCCGCACGAGTGCTATGGTCTCTACGAACCGTTGTTCAAGCATCTCGACGACTACGCCGCGCAGACAAGGCAAGACCCCGATCAGGGTGTCGGGGCTTACCTCGAACGCTATTTCTATAGTCCGAAATCGTGGGTCGAGTATCTCGATCTGCTCGGGCTCGACGAACTGCTCGATGCGAGCCGTCGCGGAAAGAGCATTTATGACGACTAGCAAGACACCCTACACGGGGAGCGAACTCCTAGGGGTAATGAGCGCACGGCTGCTGCGCGACGGCCAGGTGGTGTTCGCCGGCGTCGGCATACCGTTATTGGCGGCGACCTTGGCGCAAAGGCTGCACGCTCCGGACCTGACCATCCTCTTCGAGGGTGGCACGATCGGAGCGTTCGTCGAGCCGGGCAAGCTACCGCCGTCGACCAACGAGCAGCGTTGCACCCGCCGAGCCAACATGGTGCTGAGCAGCACCGATGTGCTGTTGCTCCTTCAACGGGGCTACGTCGATATCGGCTTTATGGGCGGCGCGCAGATCGACCAATTCGGCAATCTCAACAGCTCGTTTATCGGCGATCCGCAGCACCCGACGAGCCGCCTGCCGGGAACCGGCGGTGGCAACGACATCGCCAGCCTGACGCAGATGATCGTGGCGATGAAGCACGAGAAGCGACGATTTGTGAAAGCCGTCGATTTTGTCACCAGCCCCGGCTTTCTGACCGGCGACAACAGCCGGTGCGATGCCGGATTGATCGCCGGGGGTATGTACCGCGTCGTTACAGATCTCGGCTGGCTCGGCTTTGATGAGGGCTTGAAACGAATGAAGCTCCTGGCGCTCCACCCCGGCGTCACCGCCGACCAGGTGCAGCAGAACACCGGTTTCGAGCTGTTGATCGCCGCTGAGCTCCCAGTCACCGACCCACCGACCGAGAACGAGTTGGCCGTGCTGCGGCATCTCGACCCCGACCGCGTCTACACGGCCTGAGGAGCGTCGCGGTGACGATCTTTTCAAATACCTTTGGCCTTGCGATGCGCAACTTCACGACCTATCCGGAGATGCCGGATCCGCAGGCGTTGATCGCCTATGCCACCAAGGCCGAGGAGCTGGGGTTCGATTCGGTCTGGGTCTGGGACCACATCTTTCTCGGGGTCGATCCGCCTTTCCCGGTGATCGATTCGTTGACCCTGCTGGCGGCAGTCGCTGCGCGGACGATCAGGATCAATCTCGGCACCGGGGTGCTGGTGTTGCCATTGCGCAATCCGGTGGTATTGGCCAAAGAGCTGTCGAGCCTCGATCTGATTGCCGGGGGCCGGCTGCTGCTCGGGATGGCTTCGGGCTGGTACAAGCGCGAGTTCGACGCGGTCGGGGTGCCGTTCGATCAGCGCGGCCGAATCATGGACCGGAATCTCGAGATCCTACGGCGCCTGTGGACCGAGGACCAGGTCAACGCCGAATATGTGCCGCACCGCCTGCGCGGCTCCAACATGTCTCCGAAGCCCGCCCGCCTGCCGGTGATGCTGATCGGCGGTTATGTCGAGCGAGTGTTGAAGCGAGCCGCGCTCACCGGCGGATGGCTGACCTATTTCTACACCCCCGCCGGGTTTGCCAAATCCTGGGCCAAGGTGTGCGGCTTTGCCGAAGCGGCGGGCAAGGACCCGGCGACACTGCTCAACGCGAACCAGCTACCGATCTGTGTCGGGCCTTCGCGCGCAGCGGTCGAGGCGCCGATGATGGAATGGCTAGGCCAGGAGTGGGATTACGCGGCGTGGAGCGACTCGACCAAGGAAGCCGCGATCTTCGGCACGGTCGACGAGTGCATCGCCCAACTCCGCGCACAGCTCGCGGTCGGCGTCCAGAAGCTGATCTTCATCCCTTACAAGTACCGACCGGATCAGGTCGAGATCATCGCTCGCGAGATCATCCCGCGGCTGCGAGGCGAACAATGAGACGAGGCGACCGGGAAGTCCTTCTGATTGTCGATGTGCAGAACGATTTCTGCCCTGGCGGAGCGCTTGCCGTGCCGCGGGGCGACGAAATCGTTCCGGCGGTCAACCGGCTAGCCGCCGAATTTACCCATGTGATCCTGACCCAAGATTGGCACCCGCGCGGGCACGCCTCGTTTGCCAGCTCGCATCCCGGTAAGCAGCCTTTCGATGCGGTTGACCTCTCCTATGGCGTGCAGATCTTGTGGCCAGACCACTGCGTGCAGGGAACGCAAGGGGCCGCCTTTCACCCCGGCCTCGACGTCCAGCACGCCGAACTCGTGTTGCGAAAAGGCTTCAGGAGCACGATCGACTCGTACTCGGCGTTCCGCGAAAACGACCGTCGCACGCCGACCGGGCTCGCCAATTATCTAAGAGAGCGCGGATTCGAGCGTATCACCGTGTGCGGGCTCGCCACCGATTTCTGCGTCTTCTACTCGGCGATCGACGGTCGTGAGGCTGGCTTCGCGGTCGATATCGCGACCACTGCCTGCCGCGGCATCGACATGGACGGCTCACTCGCCCTGGCCATGCGCTCGATGAGCGAGGCCGGCGTCACAATCCGCGCCGAATAAAGGGTAGGCCCGCTCAACGGCGCGGTAGCGAGCGGCGTTCGACCTGAAAGGTAGACGGCTTTCTGGGGGTCATGTACGGCACGAAATCGCGAGCCGTACTCTCACCCTCGCCGACCGCACGCGTGACCAACCGCAGAGAAGACCGCCGCGGATGAGTGGGTCGCGCCGGTTTAGGCGCCTTTGCTGGGCGTTCGCTGATCCGTACGTCGAGAGTAAAGCCGTGGACCTGAGTGCCGCGCAGCGCGGCAACGGCAAGGTTGGCGGCGCGCGCGGTCGCGATATCGACAAATCCGTAACGCAGTCGTTTTCCGGTTGCCGGATCGCGGGCGATTGAAGCGCTCAGGACAATCCCGAAGGAGTCGAAGGTCTCGGCGAGTTCGCCGTCAGTGAAATCCGGAGGCAGGTTCGCAACAAAAATATTGCCTCGGGAATGATTTGCTCTCATCAGCCGCGTCCTTCACACTCGGTTATTCGGCATTCGTGGGTTATAGGACGAAAATGTCGGGCAACATGGCCGTTGGGGAATGGCCAGTTCTGCATTGCTGCGTTGCAGCATAGCTGGATTGCATCCCGCCACCTGGGCCTTGCGGCTCGCCAATTAGGGACCCGCGGTTGCATACATAAACGCCGGACAAGAAAAACTCGTTCAGACAGGGAAAGAACAAGAGATGGCGATGATTCCACGTGAACGTTGCGACTATTCGGCGATCATCGACCGGCCTTCGCTCAAGCTGCCGAACGGGGCTCGTCTCGTCGTATGGACGATTGTCAACCTCGAATTCTGGTCGATCTCGCGCGCAATGGCGCGGCAAGTGCTGCCGGCGCCCACCGGCGAGGTCCTGGTGCCGGATGTCCCGAACTGGTCCTGGCACGAATACGGCATGCGGGTCGGCGTCTGGCGCTTCTTCGATCTCTTTGCACGCCTGGGGATCCGTCCGACCCTGTCGATCAACGCGCGCGTCTGCCGCGAGTACCGCCGCGTCGCCCGGGCGGCGCGCGAGGCGGGCTGGGAATTCATGGGCCATGCCTGGGAACAAATGCCAATCCACAAGGTCGACGATCAGGCTGAGATGATCGCCCGATCGTTGGACACGCTCGCACGCTTTGCCCGGACGCGCCCGGTCGGCTGGCTCGGTCCGGGATTGACCGAGACCTACGAGACTCCCGATCTGCTCGCCGCCGCCGGCGTCAAATACATCGGCGACTGGGTTTACGACGACGAGCCAACCGAGATCCGCACGACCTATGGCCCGCTGATCACCCTCCCTTACTCGGTCGAACTCAACGACATCCCGATGATGCTGGTGCAGCATCACGAATCGGCATATTTCACGCAGCGCTGCATCGACAGCTTCGAGCGGCTGTATCGTGAGGGAGCCGAACGGGCGAAGATAATGGCGATCGCAATCCATCCCTATATCAGCGGCCAGCCGCACCGGATCAAATACCTGGAAGCGGTGTACGAGCACTTCAGCCGCTACGAGGGCGTCCTGCACTGGAACGGGGTCGAGATCCTCGACTGGTACCTGTCAGCAAGAGCGGAGCCTTGACTATCAAAGACGGCGTCATGCTGCCGTCCGAGCGTCTCGATTTCTCGCCGATCGACCAACGGCCGAAGCTCGCACTGCCGGGTGGTGCCCGGTTGGCGGTTTGGGTGATCGTCAATGTCGAGGAATGGGATCCGACCCGGCCGATGCCGCGCACTGTGCTGACGCCGCCCGCCGGCGGCGCGCCGATGCCCGACATCCCGAACTGGGCGTGGCACGAATACGGCAACCGGGTCGGGCTCTGGCGCATGCTCGATGTGCTCGACCATTTTCAGATCCGCGCGGTCCTCGCGATCAACGGCTCGGCGATCACTCGCTACGAGCCGATCGCGCGGGCGGCGCACGACCGCGGGTGGGAGTTCATCGGCCACGGCTTTACCCAGCAAAGCATGCAGAAGGTTGCCGACGAGCGCGACGACATCCGCAGAACCGCGTCGGCGATCGCCGCTTTTACCGGCAGGCCGCCGCGCGGCTGGCTCTGCCCCGGTCTGACCGAAACCTGGGAAACGCCTGACCTCCTGGTCGAGGAGGGGTTCGATTACGTCTGCGACTGGGTGCTCGACGACCGGCCGGTGTGGCTCAAGACCCGCACCGGGCCGATCGTCAATCTCCCCTACACGCAGGAATGCAACGATGTGGCGATGATGCTGATCCAGCATCACAAGGCCAGCGAATACTACGATCGGGCGATCGACCAGTTCGACCAGCTCTATGCCGACTCGGCCCAATCCGCGCGGATCATGGCGCTCGTCGTGCACCCATACATCATGGGGGCGCCGCATCGCCTCAGATATTTTCGCGATGCGCTTGCCCGCATTCGCGAGCATTCCAACGTGCTGTTTTGGACCGGCGAAGAAATCCTCGACTGGTTTTTGACTCAGTAAAGCCCAGCGTGACGAGGCCACGCGAGCCGCATTGGCGCATGCACCACCGCCTCGGGGTGTTCGACGATCACCATGCAACCAGCGGCCGGAACCCAAACCAGCTCGGCGTCCGCAATGTGGCCGGATCCAGTCTGCAAGGCCCCGAAGTTCCTTTCCCAGTAGCTCGGACGGGGTTTGCATCGGTATGCCGCCAGACGTTGTCGTCGGCCTGAGACGATAAGGGCGACCGAGTAGCCTCCCGGCCGATCAGAGTGGAAGCCATTTTCTTTTGCTCCGGTGTGGAGTTCGAGAAATAGCCCGGCTCGGCCGCACCGGAGTGTGAAGCCCATCACAGTCCCGAAGGTGATGCTTTCGTCGTAAACCGAAACTCAGAACTCGCCGCGCGACGCACACAATCCGACGCAAAAAGCAACGGACTCTCTCGTATGGAGATGGTCGCCGGCCCGAACCGAGCAAATTAATCCCGGCAGTCGAGGCGCCGACCAGCGCCGCCATCAGTAGATTGGAGCTCACCGCATGACCCACGATAACAAACCCGATCAAAGCGCGCGCTACTGGCGCTATCAAGCCGTGCGCGTCAATTGTCGCGAATATCCGGATGATCCCGAGCTCGTCATTATCGAGGTCTACCTCGATCGCACCGACGACTCTCTCTGCGCGTGGAGCGCAGAGCCTGTCGGCAAACGCCCGAGCGGCGAAACCATCGAGGAGCTGATCGAAGACCTGACCCGGATGTTGCGGGACGCGCGGGAGTGGAAACCTGTCGACTTTGACGACCTGCGCGTCGGCATGCGGTTCGAACGGACCGAGGCCGAGAACACGGCAATACGTGGTTTCGGGTGAGGACTGCTCTCCTTTACCATCCATATCATATCGCTTTGAGGCGCTATTGTCAATTTGAATAAATACGATTATGGTACACATATCGATGCGATATCGCGAATACGGCGATCCGCGATGTTCGGCAGGTTCTCCCTGCTTCTTCCCTCAGGAACCTTTCGGCCTCCCTCAGAAGTCTCCCTGAAAGGGGGCCGGCGATAAATTTCTAAACTATTGATAGATCACGCAATTTTAGCGGCCGGAAGGGCGATTTCCGGGGTCGAATAACTTTTTCTCCCTGCTCTGAGGGAGGTGCGGTCAGAACCAGCGGGCCTTGTCGACGAGGTTTCGCAGCGGCTGTCCCGCGAGAAAGCGGCGGCAATTGTCGAGAATGATCTCGTAGCGCCGGTCGTCGAGATAGGGGCCGTAGCCCGCGGTGTGCGGGGTCAGCAGCACCCCCGGCAGAGTCCATAGCTTGTGGCCGGCGGGCAGCGGCTCTTCTTCGAGGACATCGAGCCCTGCACCGGCGATCTCGCCGGCCTCGATCGCGGCCACGAGGTCGTCGAGCCGGGTCGTCAACCCGCGCCCGATATTGATGAAGAAGGCGGTCTTCTTCATTTCCTGAAACCGGGCGCGGTTCATAAAGCCCTCGGTTTCCGGCGTGTGGGGCACGGTCAGGATCACGAAATCGGCCCGTGGCAGCAGCGCATCGAGCTCGTCGCTGCGGTGCAATTCGGCAACCCCGGGCGGGGCGTCGCGGCGGCGCTCGTCGACGCCGATGACCCGGATGCCGAAGGCAGCGGCGAGCCGGGCGATTTCGCTGCCGATCCCACCGACGCCGACGACGAGTGCGGTGGCTTCGGGCAGATGCACCACCCCGGTGTTCTGCGGCAATTTCTTCCATTCGCGCCGGAGCTGCTGCGGGATGTAGTGCTGCAGCCCGCGGGCGAAGGCGAGCACGAAGGCCATCACATGCGCGCCGATGTGGTCGCTGTAGATCTCCCGGAAATTGGTGATCTCGACGCGATGGGCGATCAGTTCCGGATAGTAATAGCCGGCCGGCGGTGCCGCCTGCGGCGCCTGCAACCAGCGCAGCCGCCTGGCCTCACGCAACAAATCGGGCGGGATCGTGCCGAAGGCCGCATCGGCGTGGGCGATCACTCCCGCCGCATGGGTGTGGTTCTCGGCAACGATGACCTTCAGCTCGGGCAAAGCGGCGGCAAGTGCCGCACCCCACTCGCGCGTCTTGTCATTATGTGGCGGCAACATCACAAATTCGGTCGGCATAGTGCGATCCTCCCCGGTTGGGCCGGTCACTCGGCCAAAGCCTAACACCGCCAGGGTAGAAAGGCGTATTTCGGCGCGCTAGGGTTTCGGCACAACAACGCAAAGAGGGACCGACCGATGGCGACCAGCACGGGGACCAACAGAAAGAAATTGCTGCTGCCGACGACGATGGCGAAGGCCGGATGGGCTCTCGTCGAAGCGCGCGACGATGTCGAGGGGGTCTCCTTTGTGCCCACCGTGCCCAAGGCCGAGCTGCATCGGCTGCTCGAAGACATCGCCGGGGTGGCGCTCGGCGTGCAGCCGTTCAGCGA
>Ga0182041_10001614_pt1 | contig 11399 bp, 9 predicted proteins | sample flu12Cox44000178_FD_125967 | JGI IMG/M metagenome (GOLD analysis project Ga0182041, IMG submission 125967) | Lab enrichment of tropical soil microbial communities from Luquillo Experimental Forest, Puerto Rico - flux8day.12C.oxic.44.000.178 | ecosystem: Environmental > Terrestrial > Soil >...
AAACGACGTTAATCACAGCGTCTACGTCCTTGTAAGCCTCGGGGATCTCCTCGCTGATGCCGTCACGGGTTTCCGAGCGTACGATGATGCCTTGCGCTTCCAGCCGCTCCCTGGCGCCGGAAGAGTAGGCCGACTTCTTGGCTGCCGTCCGGCTCAGCACGCGGCCAGCCCCGTGGCAGGTGGTGCCGAAGGTCTCCCGCATGGCGCCTTCCGCACCCACCAGAACGTACGACGCGGTGCCCATGGAGCCGGGGATAAGTACAGGCTGGCCGCATGATTGGTAGGCCTGCGGCACCTCCGGCCTTCCCGCTGGAAAGGCGCGCGTAGCGCCTTTACGGTGCACCATCACTTTGCGTTCGCGGCCATTCACTTTATGCCGCTCCAGCTTGGCGATGTTATGACAGACGTCGTAAACTACCCGCAACTTTTCCTTCTCCCCAAAAATCCGCTGGAAGGCTCCGCGTGCGAAGTGCGTGATCCCCTGGCGGTTGGCCCAGGCGAAGTTGGCCGCCGCGCGCATGGCACCCAAATAGGATTGGCCCTCGCGGGAGTGCACGGGCACGCACGCCAGTTGGCGGTCCGGCAGGCTGATGCTATGGCGCCGCATGCCCTCTTCCATGTCGCGCAGGTAGTCGGTGCAGACCTGATGACCGAGGCCACGCGATCCCGAATGGATGAGTACTACGATCTCGTTTTCGTACAGGCCCAACGTCTGGGCGATTTCCGGCTCGTAGACGCGCTCGACGTACTGCACTTCCAGGAAGTGATTGCCGGAGCCGAGCGTTCCGATCTGCGGCGACCCGCGCTTTTTGGCCCGGTCACTGACTGCCGAGCCGTCGCCGCCGTCCATGGCTCCACTCTCCTCGCAGGTGTGCAAGTCCTCCGGGCAACCGTAGCCGTGCTCCACCATTGAGGCCGCGCCATCTTCGAGCACGCGGTCCAGCTCCTTGGGGGAGAGGTTTATGTTGCCACGTTGACCCGCACCACAAGGGACGTCGCGGAAGAGCTGGTTCACCAACTCGCGGATCTTGGGCTGCACTTGGTCCAGGGTCAGCGAACTCGACAGCAAGCGCACCCCGCAGTTGATGTCGAACCCGACGCCCCCAGGCGAGATCACCCCACCCTCATCCGGCGCTGTGGCCGCCACTCCACCAATTGGAAACCCGTAGCCTTGATGGATATCAGGCATGGCGAGCGACCGGCCTACGATTCCAGGCAGCATCGCTACGTTCATGGCTTGTTCCAGCGACAGGTCCTTGAGCAGATCCTGCAATAGACGCTCGTCGGAGTAAACCAAGGCATCCGTCAGCATCCCTGGCTTAAGGCTGCGAGGCACAAGCCAGCGGTAGTCGTCGAGTTTTTCGAGTTGCTGGATGTGAAGAGGCATGATTCAGGTTACAGGGATCAGGCGCGTGTAGCCTGTTCCCCGCAATCTCACTCTGCGATTCTGGACCTATTCATATGTATTATACCCGGAGAGCGGCGTCAGAGACTGCCGATTGCCGGGGTTCAGGTTATAGGCTACCAGGGACAGCGGGCACCGCACCTGTGACCTGCCTGCCGATCCCTGTAACCTGTAACCTCACTCATCCCGGGTCACGTCGGCGCAGATCCAGAACTTTCCGGGCTCGAGGCCTGCGCGCAGCGCCAGATCGTGGGCCAGTAGCTGGAGATAGAGGCTGTCTACCAAAGTACCCAGTCCCAAAGGGACGCTGTCCACCTGGACAATCTGCACGTTGGGAAGGTCCGCAAAGGGCATGTCGGTCAACAGTATCACGCGGCCGCCGTGGGTGTGGATGTCCTTGGCCAGCTTCAGGAGCAACTCCCCCGTCTTCCTGCGCTGGACGCGGCGGGCGAAAACGATGTAACGGTGCGCCGGATGGATGATTTCTATGGGCCCGTGGCGAAACTGGGCGGCGCTGATGGACTCCGCCGCCACCCGCGGCACTTCCTTCAACATCAACGCGCCCTGGTGAGCAGAAGCCTGATCAGCTCCACGGGCCAGCAGGGCGGCGTAGATGGGGTAGTCAAAGAACTCCACCAGAGGTGGGATGAGGACGTCGCGGCGTTCCAGGATCTCCTCCTGCGCATCAATAGCCAGGCTCAGGGCGCTCGCGAGGGGGCGTTCCGACTTACGGGCGAGGGCAAACGCCAAGTACATGAGCACAGAGACCGCGCACATGTACGTTTTGGTACTGACGCTCTCCTGGCGTCCGGCCATCAGCGGTAGAAGCAAGCTGCTCCGTCGAGCTAGGGTGCTAGCTTCGACGTTGGAAACCGCCACTACGCCCGCCTTGGCGGGCAGGCGCGCCAGCAGATTGGTGATCTCCACCGTCTCGCCCGATTGCGACACCGCAACGAGCAAGGTATCGGGTCCCAGAATCTTCATGTGGTGGTGAACCAGATCCGCCGTCTCCCAAACGATCGCCCGGACCCCGGTCGAGGTGAGAAAAGCCTGGGCGGGGTAGGCGGCAAAAAGAGAGGAGCCCATTCCGGTGAACACCACGGTGGGTGGCCAGTGGGTCACCAATCGGTGAATGGTCTTGATGGGAATGGCGCCCAGGCTGGCGTAATATTTGCGCACTCCGGCAAGCACAGTAGGCTGCTGGGAAACCTCGGAGATCATCGGGGACATTGTCCAAGCGCGATTTTCGGGGCCGAAACACCCATAATCGCTCTCCTCTTCGGAAAGTCAGTCGACAGTCCACAGTCGACAGTTAACAGGCAAAAGCAAAAAAGCGGTCAACCGCAATCCAAACAGGTCTCCTCAACCAGGATGGCATAAACCTCACGGGGACCGTGCACGCCGCGGATCAGGATTTGCTCGATATCGGCGGAGCGGCTGGGACCAGTGATGAATACGATCGAGCGCCCCGACTTTTCGAAACGAGCTACCGAGGCCTGCTCGAGGACGCCCTCGAGTGATGCAAGAACCTGGTGGCGTCGGTAGAGGGCGATGTGAACTGGCGGAGCCAGGGAGGCCAGTTGACTGCCCTCGGTGATGCTGCTCAGGACCAGACTCCCCGTCTCGGCCATGACAAAGTCCACGCCGGTTATTCCAAACCTGGCCTCAAAACAACGGTCGCGAAAGCCTCGGATGGCAGCCTCACTCGCTCGTAGCGAGGGCCAAACCGCCACCTCCAGGCCCCATGCGCGAAACATGTCTTCCAGACCCAGCTGGGAGACTAAGGGGCTCCGCGATAGAACGAGGGGAGAAGAACCCTTCAGTGTGGCCCGAAAGAACCGATCGAGTTCCTCGCGCTTCGCCACCCGGTGGGGGCTCCCGGCTACATTCCGAAGCTCTGCCTCAAACTTGGACACCAGGTTCCCCGGATCGATGGGCGGCATGACTTGACCCAGGGGCGGGAATTGGATACAACGCGGAGGCGCCTGCGGCGATCTGCCCAGCGCCTCCCGTATCCGTTCCAGCATCTCTGCTCGATCTGCCACCGGCCCTCCTCTGCGACAACGGGGTTATGCCACGATCCTGCAAAAGAACGACGTGACGAGTATAGTCGCGACTCTCCGGGATGCAAAACGCAATTGGGGATGCCCTGAAGCGAAGCCCGCTGAACGGTAGTAAGTGTGTTGTCCTACCAAAACTGTCGAGACTACATGGCAAGCATGTTATGCTTACTGCCCGCTGCCTGCTGCCGACTGCCTACTTGTGTGGAGTGAGGTGAGAATGCGTCGTCCTGTGATTGCGGGTAACTGGAAAATGTACAAGGCCATTCGGGAGGCGGTGGAGTTTGTTGAGCAACTCCGGCCGCTGGTGGCGCAGTCCCTCCACTGCGACGCGGTGGTGGCTCCACCCTTCACGGCGCTGGCGGCGGTGAGCGCTGCAGCGCGGGGCAGCAACATTGCCGTGTCGGCGCAAGACTGTCACTGGGATAAGGAAGGCGCTCACACCGGCGACGTTTCGCCGCAGATGGTCGTGGATGCTGGCTGTTCCCATGTCATTATCGGCCACTCCGAGCGTCGCCATGACCATGGTGAAACGGACGAACAGGTGAACCGCAAGCTGAAGGCAGCCCTTGCCGCCGGCCTTGTCCCCATCGTCTGCGTAGGAGAGACGCTGGCTGAGCGCGAAGGCGGCAAGACCCACGACGTGCTGCAACGCCAGTTTCGCGGCAGCTTCGCCGGATTGACCGCGCCGGAGTTTTCCCGTATCATAGTGGGTTACGAGCCAGTTTGGGCTATCGGCACTGGACGCACGGCGACCCCAGAAATGGCGAGCCAAAGCCACGCGTGCCTGCGCCAAATGGCCTCCGAGTACTTCGGTGACGTTGTGGCCGGCGGGTTGAGAATTCTTTATGGCGGCAGCGTGAAGCCGGAGAACATCGGCGCTCTCATGGCCCAGGAAGAAATTGACGGAGCGCTGGTGGGCGGGGCTAGCCTGAAAGTGGACCCCTTCGCCGCTATTGTGAATTATCCGGGCGGCGCGGGAGCTAGCACTTCGTGACACAGACAACCGAACCGAAAGAGGTTGAATGATTGTAGCTGTGACAGCGCTTCACATCCTGGTCAGCATCCTGCTCATCTTGCTGGTGCTGATCCAAGGCGGCGAGAACGTGGATATCACCGCCGCCTTCGGCGGCGTCAGCCAGGCGGCGTTTGGACCGCGGGGGGCGGTCTCCACCATGGCGAAGATTACCTGGGGGCTGGGAGCCATCTTTATAGCGACTTCGGTCACCCTGTCGGTTTGGGCCAGCCGGCAAACCTCGGGGTCGATCTTGGAGAACGCACCTAAGCAAACCACGCCGGCTTCTAAAGCACCTGCACCCAAGGCAACCGCGCCGGCTCCGCCTCAGGTGCCGAAAAAGTAGATTCGTCCGCAGTCAGTGGCCTTCGCGAGTCGGAGAGTTTTGTCGTGAGTGACGGCTGACTAGCTGTGAAAAAACGGCTGTGAAGCCGCGCCAGCCCATCGCCAAAGGCCGAGCGGGTTTTTTCACAGCTTCTAAGTTGACAACGGCAAGCTGCCTTTTTTGCGGAAGTGGCGGAATTGGCAGACGCACCAGCTTGAGGGGCTGACGCTCGCAAGAGCGTGGGGGTTCGAGTCCCCCCTTCCGCACTATATCTCGTGTTCGTTCCGTTCCTCATTATGAGCACGCGACTGATGCAGGAACCGGCTGCCGAGCTTTACCACTCCTTGCACGAAGCCCGCCAGCGAACTCTCGAACTCATCGAGGATCTCACCGACGAGCAAATGATCGGGCCACGCCTGGCTATCGTCAACCCCCTACGCTGGGAGGTCGCGCACGTAGCGTGGTTCCAGGAATACTGGATCGTGCGCCACTTCCGAAAGGAAGCGCCGACTCGGCCCGACGGGGACCGCCTCTACGATTCCGCCCGCATTGCCCACGACACCCGTTGGGATCTCCCACTTCCCTCCAAGGCTGAGACGCTTGCTTACATTCAACGCATCCTGGAACGTATCGCAGAGCACCGTCAGCCGACCGGTTCCGAGCCGGGCACGCAGGTCGATGGCTATGACGAAGCGTATTTCATTCGCCTGGCTCTCCTGCATGAATACATGCACGCGGAGGCCATCACATACACTCGTCAGACATTGGGCTATCCGGCGCCGAAGATTGGCATCAGCTCGGAATTCGAGACCCGAGGTTCGGGGTTGGGCAAAACTGACGAGGCCTCCCGAAGCCCGGACGGTGACGCCGAGATTCCAGGCGGTACTTTCCTCCTCGGTACTACCCCAGGCACGACGTTTGTGTTTGACAACGAGCAATGGGCGCATCCCGTCACTCTAGCCCCATTTCGCATGGCGCGTACCGCCGTGTCCAATGGGGAGTTCGCTGCTTTCGTTGAGTATGGCGGCTATAAACGGCGCGACCTTTGGACGGAGGAAGGGTGGCGATGGCGCGAGGGCGTGGGAGCTAACCATCCGGTTTACTGGCAAAGGCAAGCCGGCGGCCGCTGGCTGCGACGTAACTTCGATGAGTGGGTTCCCCTGGAAGGGCGCCTGCCCGTGCTGCACGTGAACTGGTTTGAGGCGGACGCTTACTGCCGCTGGGTCGGACGCCGGCTCCCCACCGAGGTGGAATGGGAGATGGCGGCGTGTTGCGAACCCACGCCGGATGGCCGCAGCGTAACCGCGCGCAAGAGACTGTTTCCCTGGGGCGACGATAAGCCTAGCCCAGACCGCGCCAACCTGGACTGGCGCGCCATGGGTTCGGTGGATGTCGACGCGTTGCCGGCCGGTGACTCCGCTTTCGGCTGCCGGCAGATGATCGGCAACGTGTGGGAGTGGACGGCCACCGACTTTGGTCCCTACCCCGGCTTTGCTCCCGGTCCTTACAAGGAGTATTCCGCACCCTGGTTCGGGGATCACAAGGTGCTGCGCGGCGGCTGCTGGGTGACGCGCTCCGGCCTGATCCGCAATAACTATCGCAACTTCTATAAGCCCCACCGCCGCGACGTCTGGGCCGGCTTCCGCACCTGTGCCCTTTAGAATGCAACGTGAAGATTGGAATCGTCACCCCCGCTCCTCCCCGCTCTCGCTACGGGAACCGGCTGACTGCCGTTCGCTGGGCTGGCATTCTCAGAAGACTTGGCCACCGAGCGAGCATCATTCAAGCTTACGAGGGTGAAGCGTACGGTCTGCTGGTGGCCCTGCACGCGCGGCGCAGTTACCCGTCGATCCGTCGCTTTCACCTTGACCATCCAGAGTGCCCGCTGCTGGTTGCACTCACCGGAACGGACCTCTACAAAGACCTGCCAGGAAGTCGAAGAGCGCGCCAGTCCCTGGAGCTCGCCACTCGTCTGATCGTGCTTCAGCCTAAGGCCAGCGAAGCGTTGCCGCCTCATCTGCGCCCAAAGGTGCGCGTAATCTACCAGTCCGTTTCTCGGGGTTCGGGGTTCGGAATTCGGGGTCCGGGAAAGGACGCAAAACCCAATCCGAATCCTGTCTCTCGCGGCCGGAGCTTCGACGTCGTTGTGATTGGGCATCTGCGCCCGGTCAAAGACCCGTTTCGTACGGCGCGCGCGGTGCGGCAGCTTCCGTTGTCGTCTGGCGTCCGCGTCCTGCATTTGGGTGCGGCGATGGATGAAGCGATGGCCCGCCGCGCACGTGCCGAAATGAGGGTGAACCCGCGTTACCTCTGGCTGGGTGAGCAGCCACATTGGCGCGTGCAACAAATCCTCAGGAGCAGTAAGCTCTGTGTGCTCTCATCGAAGCTGGAAGGTGGCGCCAACGTTGTATCGGAGGCGATCGTGGCCGGGGTTCCGTTGCTAGTTTCGCGGATCCCCGGTTCCATGGGCCTGCTGGGCGAGAGCTACTCCGGTTACTTCAGAGTAGGTGATACTAAGGGGCTTGCACAGCTCCTGCGCCGCACCGAGACGGACCCGTCATTGCTGAGCAAGCTTCGGTCTCACTGCAGGAAGCTTGTACCTCTTTTTGATCCCGGCGGCGAAAAGACCGCTTGGGACCGGCTGCTGCAGGAACTGATTTAAATGTCACTTTGCAACCCGTCCTGAAATGGGTCGGAGCCGGTGTTGGTTGGATTTAGTGAGGCTCGCGGTAAGGTTAGAATCCTGCCTACGTCCCGGATGCCGGAAGCGTGCCGAAGGCGTATGCCGCTTGAACCTGCAGCTATAATGTTGAGTCATTTCAAGAGCGACGCGACTTCGACGGCCCATATTCTTGTGCTCCCGTCAGCTCGCGATCTCACGTCTGAAGTACTCGTCCAATGCCGAGGCCTTCGAGCTCACCCTCTCCGCTGGTTCCGCTGAGTGACAGAGTACGCAGCGGACTCTACGCGGGGCAAAGCGGGTCGCGCGGGGTCGTCTCCCACGATCGGGCCATCATTCTTCTGATCGCCGTGTTCAAGCTGGCGAAAGGCATGCTCCTGATCGCGGCCGGAATCGGCGCTCTCAAATTGCTGCACCGTGATATGGCGAGTAGCGTCGCACACTGGATCACCGTGCTGAGAGTGGACCCCGACAACCGGCATATCAATCGATTGGTCGAATGGCTCCTGGCGGTGAACCGTCGCAAGTTGGAAGAGATCAGCGTTGGGACGTTTTTCTATGCCTCGCTTTTTCTTACTGAGGGAACCGGGCTTGCCCTCGGCAAACGCTGGGCGGAGTACTTCACAAGCATCGTCACGGGATCGTTCATTCCGCTCGAGATATACGAACTGATTCACCATTTCAGCGTCGGCAAGCTGAGTGTGGTGGCAATCAATGGAGCGGTCGTCTTGTATTTGGTCGGCAGGCTGAAAAGGCGCCCGTGAAGATCCCGGCCATTTCGCACAAAGCGTTGACTACCGTTACCGCCGTCGAAGGCGGCGGCGTGCGCAGGTCATGGGGAGCGCCGCCCCCTACGGCGGAACTTGCAGTGCGGCTGTCGGCCAGCAGGAGTCGTTAGTCGAAATTCCAATTAGCAGCTGCCTCTTCGTTTGGAGGAAGAATTCGACGCTTCCAGCTCTTTCGAATCTCGATGCGAAGGGTAGGCCAAATGAAATGATGCCTCGTTTCCGTTCTCTCGAAACCCTCGCTGGTGGCTTCATTATGCTCTTTTCGGTGCTGTCTGCACGGGTCCTGGCTCAGACCAATCTCAACTATCGGCGGCCGCCCAAAGCGATCGTCGATTTGGTAGACATCCTGCCCACTCCTTTTGTCGAGGTTTCGCCCGCCGACGCCTCCGGCAAGAAAGAATTGCTGATCGAATTCGTTTCCGGCTTTCCCACCATTGCCGATCTCGCGCAACCGGAGTTGCGCCTCGGCGGTTTGCGCTTCAATCCTAAGACCAATGGTCCCAGCCGCGGCCGGTACCTTACGTCCCTCGACCTGAAAGCTCACCCCGAAGGAGCTGAGACCACCGTCAGCGGACTGCCGGTAAACGCGAAGATCCGCTTTGCCAGTTGGGCGCCCGATGGCCGGAGCATCATGTTCGTTAATACCAGCGACCTGAGCCGAGATCCCGGTCTCAGCCTCTGGATCGTGGACGTTTCGACCGCGCGTGCCCGCCGCGTTCTCGGCATTGCGCTCAATGGCATCTTCGGTGCGCCTTGCGAATGGCTCAGCGACAGCCAGAGCCTTCTTTGCAAGACCGTTCCCAAGGATCGCGGCGCCGCTCCCGGGCGTAGCGAAGTGCCCTCGGGCCCCGTCATCCAGGAAAACCTCGGCCGGGTCACCCCGGGCCCCACCTATGAGGATTTGCTCAAAAGCCCCGAAGACGAGCGCATTTTCGACTACTATGCCACCTCGCAGGTCGAACTCATTCGCCTCGACGGCGCGGCTACGCCCGTGGGCAAGCCCGGCGTCATCGTCAACGCCTCGCCTTCACCCGATGCGCAATACGCACTCATCGACGAGCGCCACCATCCTTACAGCTACCTGCTCCCCCTCGAGTTCTTCCCCGAGCACGTCTCGGTGATCAATCTGAAACCGGTGCCGTGCGCGAGGTCGTCGACAAACCGCTTGAAGACACCATTCCCAACATTCACGACGCCGTTCCCCCCGGGCCGCGCGATTACCGGTGGCGGAGCGACTCGCCCGCAACGCTGTTCTGGGTGGAAGCCGGAGACGGCGGCGACCCCCGCCAAGAAGCTCCCATTCGCGACTCGCTGTTCCTCCTCGACGCGCCTTTCGCGACTTCTTCCCACGCTGCGCCTCGCAAGCTCGCCGATCTTCCTCTCCGCTTCCACAATGTCTCGTGGTCGAGCGACCGCCTGGCAGTCATCGAAGAGCGCCGCTGGAAAGACCGTAAACGCATCATCCTCGCCGTTGCTCCCGGGAAGGCTGCGCCCGCGCCGGCGGTCACCTTGTTCGAAGGATCATTCGAAGACCGATATCATGACCCCGGCATCCCCTTTGAGATCATGAATTCCACCGGCAAGCAGGTCCTGGAGACGACTCCGGACTCACGCGGCATCTTCTTCCAAGCCCAGGGTGCCTCGCCCGAAGGCGATCAGCCTTTCGTTTCCGTAGTCGCCGTCGCGGATGGCGCTACCAAGCGACTCTGGCAGTCTGCCCCGCCGTATTTCGAACTGCCTTCCGCTGTTTTGAGCGCGGCTACACCCACTATTTTGATTCGCCGTGAGTCCGCCGAGCAAAGCCCCAACTACTACATCAAGAATCTTGCAAAGAACACTCTCGCCCAGGTCACATCGTTTCCAAATCCTTACGGCAACGCGCCGCTTCCGAGAAAGCGGGTCCTCAAGTACAAGCGCGCAGATGGCGTCGATCTCAGCGCCAATCTCTATCTCCCGCCCGGCTACAAACCCAGCGACGGCCCGCTGCCCACTTTGCTCGAAGCGTACCCCGTGGAATACAAAACCAAGGCCGCCGCGGGACAAATCACCGGTTCGCCTTACGAGTTCCCCTTTCTCTATGGGGGTTCGCCTGTGCCGTTCGCTGCGGTGGGCTACGCGGTTCTCCAGAACGCACCATTCCCATCGTCGGTGAGGGCCAGACCGAGCCCAACGATACCTACGTCGATCAGCTTGTCTCTAGCGCCAAGGCCGCCATCGACGAAGGCGCTCGCCTCGGCGTCGTGGACCCCAAGCGCGTCGCCGTTATGGGCCACTCCTACGGCGCGTTCATGACCGTCAATCTTCTGGCCCATTCCGACTTCTTCAAAGCCGGCATCGCGCGCAGTGGCGCCTACAATCGCACCCTCACGCCGTTCGGCTTTCAGAATGAAGACCGCACTTACTGGCAGGCGCCCGAGGTCTATTACAAGATGTCTCCCTTCTCTTATGCGGACAAAATCAAGGCGCCGCTTCTGCTCATCCACGGCGAGGCCGACAACAACACCGGCACGTGGCCCCTGCAAAGTGAGCGCCTCTTCAGCGCTATCAAAGGGCACGGTGGCACGGTCCGTCTCGTGTTGCTGCCGCTGGAGGCTCACGGTTACGCGGCGCGCGAATCGGTGCTCCATATGCTATGGGAAATGAACAACTGGCTGGAAACCTACGTCAAGAATCCGCAAACCGCCCCCGCCCCGGCAACCGCCGCTGCCGGGCAACCCTGACCCCCGCATCGCTTAGGCACACCTTCGAAGTCGCTTGGGCAAGCGGGGAAGACTGTAATTTTGGAGGTCCTGCCGGTTAATTAAGTGCTTGAGGGGCGCAAAGGCCGGCCTCAGAAGTCTTCTTTCTAAGACATTGTAAATAATTAACTTATTCTATATCCTCAATGGAGGCCAGGCGCAATGTCATTCAAATTTCGCCAAAAAACGGCCTAATTCCGCCGTAAGTTGCTGACACCGTTAGACATATCACCTTTGGGTTTGTTTCTCTCATTTGCGAGCTATGTTGTTGATAAAAAGCAGGTTAATTCCATTGGGTTTGTTTTCCATCCCTCCCCTCTTCTTTGTTTTCTTTGTTGCGGTCGTCGGCGTCGGGTCCTTGGAATTCTAGCCACCGGCTTATCAGTCC
>Ga0182041_10001625_pt1 | contig 11382 bp, 9 predicted proteins | sample flu12Cox44000178_FD_125967 | JGI IMG/M metagenome (GOLD analysis project Ga0182041, IMG submission 125967) | Lab enrichment of tropical soil microbial communities from Luquillo Experimental Forest, Puerto Rico - flux8day.12C.oxic.44.000.178 | ecosystem: Environmental > Terrestrial > Soil >...
CTTGTCGCGCAGACGCTGTGCCCGTTTAGCCAATGCCTCGCCGCGAACGCCCAGCTGCTCGGCGAGCCTTCGGCGCCCCTCAATCCGCCCCTGTTTGTCGTCCCGGTAATACCCGATGATCAAGTCACGGCTGTCCGCCGGCAGCTCGCGCAGGCAGTCATCCAGGCAGTCTAATCGCATCTCTTTCTCGGTCGCTTCGGAAATCGTGGCGGCCGAGGTGAGCCCGATGTTCGCCTCCATTGGCACGCGCCTGGCCTCGGGCCATTTACGGGTTTCGAGCAGGACGAGACGCGCGACCCTGTAACTGTACCCGACGATGTTCTCGATCGCGATTCCTTCGGCAAGCTTGCCCGCGACTCGATCGAACGTCTCGTCGGTGTGGTCTTGAGGGAACGGCGCGCCGCCCCACTCGAAGAAACGCACCAGGTTGCGCCGCAACTCTTCATAGCGGTCGGCGGCGCGCCCACGATCCGGGTCGAGGTGGTCGAGCAGCCTCTCGAACGCGTTCTCGGTGAGCCCGATCCGCATTTAGTACCGGCCGTTCAGATTTCCCCACTCGCCGGACTGAATGAAGCCTGCCCAGTAGTACGGATGCCTCCGGGCCTTGTCATGCAACAGATCCAGCTGCGCCCGCCGAAGCGCGTCGGCTCTGCCCACGGACCTCGTTAGGAGCGTGTAGTACCCAATCATCAAGTCCTGCGTGCTGCGATCTGAGATGGGCCAGAGACTCATCATCTGACTTTCACTGCCCGCAAGGACGAGTGCGCGCCGCAGCCCGTACACGCCGTCGCCGTTCCGCACGTCGCCAACGCCGGTGTCGCACGCTGAGAGGACGACCAGCTTCGTTCCCCACAGGTCGAGGTCCGTCGCCTCGAGCGCTGTCAACACGCCGTCGTCCGAGCCGCTCCTGCCCTGGTTGGCCCCGGCGAGCGCCAAACCGGAACGCAGCAGCGGATTCTCGGTCCATGCGGCCCACTTTCCGAGCCTGGTCCCCGTCGGGTCCGCCGCGGTCCGTGGACGCCGGAGGGGCACGGCGCCGCCGTCGAGAAAAAAGCCGTGAGTCGCGATATGAAGGATACGCGGTCCGCTCAGGCGCCTGAGCGCGGCTTCGGTGGCCTGTTCGCCGGTGAGGAGCGTGGCCTCCGGCAGCAGCGCCTTGAGCGCTCGCACTTCGTTGGCCGCGCCGGGCAGCGGCCCGAAGAAGATCTGGGAATCGTCCACGCGTGCGCGCTTCGCCGCTGTCTGGTTCGCCGGCGCCAGAGCGGGCTCGCCAAAGGCCGGGGACGCCACGATGACCGGATCGCTCCTGCTCTCGCGCGGGATCTGTAAGCGCAACAGATCGCGCCCGCTGCTCAGGTAAGAGATCGCGTAGCGCTCGACGAGATACCGATTCTGCGCGTCAACCAGCGCGGCGAACGGCATGAGGTTCAGTTGCCCGTCGGGCGAGATCAACAACTGCCGCTCGCCGTTGATCAGGCTGCGTACTGGCTCCATCACGCGCCGGTCGAGCGCACGCGCCAGGCGCCGTGCGTCGGCCCGGCCCGGATCACCGAGTGCACGACGCCACGCCAACACTGCCCGGTCGATAGACGCCGCGTCTCCAAGGTCGACCCACTGCGCCTCACCGTGATGGCCAAGCAGATACGCCCCGTAACGGGGCTGTGGTGTGCCGGTGGTCGCATTGCGCGAGCGATACAACACAAACTCGATGAGCAGGGCACCATCCGGCACCGCGGCCTGAACGGCGTCGAGCGTGACCTGACGAAACTGCGAACGGAACTCGGCGCTCCTCGCGCCGATGTCGGCTTCGAGCCGATCGACCTCTTCTTGCAGCCGTTGGAGCTGCAGCTGGTAGGCCGCGTTCGTGCCGGACGGGCCGCGAAGGGTCACCGTGGCAAGCTGCGAGCGCACAGCCGACAAGCGGTCGAAGAGTGCCCGATCTTGCGAAGCGGCGTTCGCACGCAAGGTGCCGATGTTGGCGCTCGCGGCGTCCACAGCTCGCCCCTTGCGGCCAAGAACGGTCGAAATGCCGAGGTGAAGCGCCTCGGGGTCGCGGGGCGCGAGCGACGCGTGGAGCGACACAGCCCTGTCGATGTCTTCGGCGAACAGGTTCAAGTAGGCCAGCTTCTGACGCTCGGATCCGGCGACGAGATTGTGATTCAGCTGGCGTTCCCGAATGTCGTACGCGCGCGACAGAAGCGACACCGCCCGTCCAGCGTCGCCGTTCGATTGCGCGAGCGCCGCAAGGCGCTCGAGCGACTGTGCGACCGCGGGGTGAGCCGGTCCGTACGCGCGCTCTTGAATGGCCAGCGCGCGTTGGTAGTACCGTTCCGCCTGCGGCCGATCTCCCTTGCCGTCGGCGAGCGCGGCGAGGCCGCTGAGCGAATTTGCAACTCCGGAATAATCGGGGCCCACTGTTTTTTCCAATGTTGTGAGCGCTCGCTGGAAAAGTGCCTCGGCCTCGGCAGGGTCCCGGCCCGTGGTCGCAACGAGTTGGCCGAGGCGATTCAGCGTGACACCGACTCTCACATGAGTGGGACCGAGCGACGTCTCCTGAATTGTTAGTGCACGACGATAGAGAGGCTCCGCTTTGGCGTGCTCGTCTTGCAGCTCATAGGTCGTGGCCAGGTTGATCAGCGTCAGGCTGACGAGCCAGTGGTTTGGTCCGAGCCGCTTCTCCCTGATTGCCAGGTCGCGCAGGATGAGCGGCTCCGCTCTTACGTAATCCCCCTTCTGACGATACAGTGCGGCCAGGTCGTCAAGGGTCATCGCCAGGTCGGTGTGATCAGGCCCCAGGGTCTTCTCCCGGATGGCGATCGCGCGCAAGTACAGCGGCTCCGCAGCCGCGTAGTCCCCGTTGTTGTAAAGGGTGTTCGCCAGGCCGTTGATGGCGTAGGCGACCTCGGGATGGTCAGGCCCGAGTCTCTGCTCCCAGATCCGGAGCGCCCGACGCAAGAGCGTTTCCGCCTGCGCGTAGTCGCCTTTGTTTTGATACACCATCGCGACGTTGTTCAGCGTTTTGGCCACGCCATCGTCGTCGGGACCCAAGGCCTTTTCCCGAATGGCTAGAACGCGTTCGTTGACGCGGATGGACTCGTCCAACCGGCCCGTCTCCCCATAGAGCAGTGCGAGATCGTTGAGCGTCGACGCGACCTCGGAGTGATCAGGACCAAGCGCCCGTTCCTGGATGTCGAGGGCACGACGGTAGAGGGATTCGGCCTTCGCAAAATCCTGTTTGACCTTCGCAAGCCAGGCGAGGTTGTAGAGCGAGCGGGCCACATCGGGATGATCTGGGCCCAGAGCTTTCTCACGGATCGCGAGTGCGCGAAGGTTCGGCGCCTCGGCCTTCGCGTAGTCCTGCTTGTCGTCGAGAAGCGACGCGACCTGATTCAGCAAATCGGCGACGGCTGGATGTTCGGCGCCGAGGACGCGTTCGCGGATCGCCAGCGCCCGCTCCGCCGGGGCCAGCGCATCGCTGTACTTCCCCTTTTGTCGAAGGCTCCGCGACTCGTCGAACAGGCGGCGCGCTTCCTCCAGCGTGCGCTCGTCGGCTGTTGGCGGGCGCCGGGCGACGATCCTGATCTCGTAGCGGCCGGTCGGCGTGTTCTTCTCGGCCGCGCGCACCTCGAGCCGGTAGTCACCAGGAGCGTCGGCGATGATCGTCAACGTCTCGACGCCCTGCGTGCCCTTGGCGTTGTTGGCGTCTGTCCGTTTGACGTCATCGGGGCCGATGAGCGTCGCCGTGATGTCGATGCCGCGCTGCTCGACGAGCACGCTCAAGTACTGATCCGCGGCGAGCGGAATCCTGTAGCGGTGCGTCTCGCCGGTCGCGAGTTCGCGCGCGACCGACGGTCCGGGCTCGAGCGTGAGGTCCTGCGCGCCTGCATGGATCCACGGCGAAGAGACGGCCGGCAGCGAGGCGCAGAGGACCAAGAAGACGCCGCGATGGAACGTCATCGGCAATGGCACCCAGTCCAGCGCGTTGGCGTCTGGTGCCGCGACGATTATGGATCAACGCCAGCGCTCAATTCGTAGGGACTCTCATTGGAGGAACCCGGCGGGCAGCGGGCCTCCGGGGCGTCCACTCGCCGGGATTTCCAGAAGGGTATCGGCAGCGACGCCCTTATCGGCCACCTGTAGGCGGCCTCCGTCCATGCGCTGGCCGTTCGGCACGAACAACTGCGGATGGTCGAACGGTGCGCGCTGCTGGAGAACACGCGGGTCGGTCAACGGTCGGCCGAGAAACGCGACGAGATCATCGATTTGCTGCACGGCCAGGTTCAATTTGCCGATCTCGAAGTCGATGCCTCAGGACGTTGTGCTCGCAAGTCGCCGCCGCGATTGTAGAACTCCACGGCTTGGGGGATGGTGCGTTGTCCGCCGTTGTGAAAGTACGGCGCCGTCAGCTCGAGATTCCGCAGGCTCGGCACTTGTCGGTCACCGTGCGTTCGCCGATCGTGAGGGGCGGATTGGCGATCTCGGGAATCGGAAAGCTGAGCAGCTCCTGCGACGAAATCTGATCGGGCGGCAGCGTGAGCAGCTTGACGAACGACCGCGGATTGCCGAACGGGTCGTTGTTGCCGTGGCCGAGATCTTCTTCGGTGCGACGGAATCGACGCCGAACGGGCCCGCGTGGAGCGCTTTGTTACTCAACTGCAGTTTTTCCGCGCGCCTTTTTCGTCTCACAGCGACCGAAGAAAATCCAGGACCGCTTGTTTGTCGCGTGGAGAGAGCGCTCTAAACCGCTCGATCACTGCATTGGCTTCTGACTGCCCGTAGCAGGGATGGTGACCATCGTCCTCACATTCAGTGGCCGGAGAGAAGTGCGCCTCGATTGCCTCCAGCAGATCAGCCGTCCGGCCGTCATGGAGGAAGAACAACCGCTGGCCAACGCCCCAAAGGGGCGTCGTCCGAAACATGTCGCCGGTGGCAGCGCCTTGGGAGATGTCGTCAGCCAGACCCGCGCCCATGTGATGGATTAAGAGGTCCGAGAAGAGATGAGCGGTCACACTCTCGAGCGCTTTCGTCTCGCTTCTCGGTGGCGTCACCATCTGCGGCGAGTGGCACGCGAAGCAGCCGACCCCAGGGTGGTCTGAATTGGTGCCGAACAGCTGCTCGCCGCGCTGGGCGCTGGGGGACAACACCACCGGCCGAGGGGCATCGAGGAAACGCATGAACAGCGCGAATCCCAGCCAGTCCGGGAGGTTGTGGAACGGATTGAAGAAGCTCTGGTTGCGGACGTCGTCTGGATCCGTGCGCGTGATGTCGTTTGGCTCGCTCTTGTCGAAATTGCACGGAACATTATCGTCCGTGGCTTGCGGAAAGAGATCGTTGGTCACGCCCATCTCCACGTTGTAGGCCTCGCCCGCGAAGATGGTGAGCGACTTGTTCTGCGCTTTCCAGCCAAACCTGGTGATGGTGCCGTCGTTTCCGCTGCGGTTGGGTATCCCGTTGATTCCGAGCTCGGCACGAATGGCCCCAGTCGCGGCGTGACGGCCGAGAATCTCGCTGTCCTGAATGCCGTCGATGATGCCGAGACCGAAGAGCTGCAATGGAATCCGGAATCGGGTGTTGTGGCGGCGGTGTTCCAATTCGAAATCGATGGGTGGCAGGGCTGCGTCCGTACAGCCAGGGTCGCCGACATCAGACCGGCCCACGACGGTGAACAGCTGGTGGACGCCGCCGTCTGGTGTGCCGTCCGGTCTTTTCGCGAAGCGGACTTCTCGGATCGGTCCGAACTGTTGGATGAACGACGGAACGTGATTCGCGGCTCCCTTTCGATGCGGGATGAGTTCAAACATCGGGTTTTCGGGCCGGCGGTACGCGTTCGGCGGATCTTGAGGGTTCGGCACCATGAATCCTCCCGATCCGCCCAGTGCCGGTTGGTTGTGACAGACCGTGCACTGATCCCCGTTGAATCGTGCGCCAAGGCCAGCGGAGTTGGTGCGCGTGACTAGGTTTGCTTGGCGCGGATCCGTAAAAGCGCCGAGCGTCAGATCCGCGCAGTCGTCACACGAAGCTTCCAGTTGAATAGCGCGCTGGAGGCCCTCGTTAAAGACAGACAACTCGACCGCGGTCAGCCCCGACAAGGGAGCGCCGCCACCGGGAGGGCCCTGACGAACGCCCGGATCGCGCTGCGCCAAACAGACGGTTGGCGCAACGACGAACATCATCGTTATCAAACCGTCGCGCAGCCTTTGTCGACCTCTCCACATCTCAACCTCCCCCAGGCATGTCCATCGGCGGGCCGTTCTACGGTTGGCGTCGATCGAGAGAGCACGATCGCTTCGATCCCCGACTCAGGTCCGGTTCCGGCAATGGGCCGCGTCGATCGGTGTCGTGACAAGTGGCGGAAGGGGGCGAAACATATCGCGGCGTCCGCCAACACCGGCAGGATGCCGTCGTCCAACAATGGCAAACGGTCAGGCTCGCGCGGGTCGCCGGCGTTGACACTTGGCATGACACCGCGCTCGGCTGAAGCCCTTGCCTAGAAGGACTTCGCGCGTTTGTCCCGATCGTTACACTTGCGGTTACACTCACTGGGAGATCCGGCCTCGATGCCTGCGACTGCGCGAATTCTGGCCGGATTCTCGCCGCGGAGGGATGCAAGAGTGGTGGATGGCGGTGGTGTTGAAAACCACTGTACGGGGAATCGTATTCTGCAGCTCTCGGCCTCCGACTATCCCGCGCAGGAGGTCATCGTCTCCACAATGTCTCCACGACTGGGGACGATTCGAGAGGACTCCAGAGAACACCGGTGGACTGCTGACGGTCGGAACTACTACCGCATCAAACCCTTAGAGCCAAAAGTCGCGCGCCATCAACCAGTTGGAAGCACGCGTGAAAAGGGTTCGAGTCCCTGAGCTCCGAATTCTGTCATGCACGTTTTCAAATGACGACAGGATTGGCCGTTGGGTGCGTCCTCGGGATCGCTGTACCAGGGTCCGAACCGCACTCGCTTCGTCGATTGGAAGTCGTTCTCGATCCCGAAGCGCACGAGATCTCGATCTTTTGATGACGGCAGAAGCCCGAATCGCGCGTCCGGATCCTCACGATATCGTTCTCGAAGGTACTGCTTGGCGACGTCGAGCATTTCGCGGGAGTCGTTCGCCCAAAATCATACGAGCTGGTTATCCAGCTGACGGCGGCGAGAACTCGCGCGCAAAAGTGCAGAATGTCCGTGGAGACAGCTCGGCTGAAGATAAGACTAAGCCGGCTTGTTTGCGTAGTACCGATAGCTGATCCAGTCGTCCCCACAACTGTGATCGTCATCCACGACGATCACATCCATCGAACACGCTGCAAGCAGCATGAGCACCTCGTGCTGTGGAATGCCGAACATCGGGAATTCTTGGAAATCCGTTTGCGGAACTGTCAGAAGCTCAAGAGAGGAGAGCCGACCCTGCCTCGGGGGAACTTGAATTCCATCTCTGATCACAGGCAGCTCGTCGACGCTTACATCGTCCTCCGCGCGAACGCGAACGAGAAAGCGGAAGGCAGTCGAGCCCCGTTCACGAAACCAGACGACGCCCTCGTGGGCGAGGTCGATCTCGCACCAGTAGTCTCCGGATTCGACCGGCATTGTAATAGCGAGCCGCGCACTGCACCGACCGCCTGGGACAAGTCGATCTGGCAGGCTGGCGCGCCCGTCATCAGCCACCAACATTTTGTAGCCGGAGGCGTCGAACCAGTGATTGCCCACACGTATCAGTCCAAATAGTGGTTGCGCCCACTCGAAGTTGCTTGCATTGACTACGTCAACCTGCACGATCACTTCAGAACCGGGTCGAACAGCCCCAGCCGGCACGCCGGTGACCGAGAGCGAAGCCCGATAAGCCTCGTCCGACACATCGGAAGTCTGCCGGTTCAACGCCGCAGCCGGATCGCCAGCTTCGCGCTGGCGAGCGGGAACTTGAAACACAAGTACGCCGCCGGGCGCGAGCACCCGACACAGTTCGGTCAGAAAACGGATCCCAATCGCCGGCTCAAGGTGCTGCAATACGAGGCTGGTCACAATGAAGTCGAACGTGCCGTCGACGAAGAGGCCGAGATCGGTCCGCTCGTTGATGTGATAGGCGACCCGCTCGTGGCGATTCAGCGAGCGCGCCAGCTCAATCATCGCGGATGAGATATCAACGCCATCAATGCGCGCGAAGTGCGGCGCAAGAGCCTGCGACAAGCGGCCGACGCCGCAGCCGAAGTCGAGCGCCCGATCCCGCGTGACGTTAATGTCCCGAGAGCGCAGCCGATGCAGGATCAGCAAGATTTCGCCGACGCCGGTTTGAAAGAAACGCTCAAGGTCCCAACGGCGACCCTTCTTCGCGGGGTCAGACAGGATCGCCCACAGCGGATCGCGCCGCGCTTGACAATCCCAGAATTGGCGACTGTTGGCGAGCGAATCGTTCATGCGTCCATCCAGGGCCGTGAGGTCGGTCGAAGTCCATTTAATCCTTTCTTTGCCTTGACGACGCTTTTAACCTTACCAAAGCCTTTGGGGAACGAACTATACTGAGGCGGCCTGTCGCACGCCAATATCGCGTCCACAAAAAGAGCGGTTGACGTTCGCATGGCGCCTGACAATTCTACACACGATGCGTCACGCCATCCGGATCGTCGCCGCTTCCCGGTCGGCCCTCGCCGGGCGACGCGATCTCTTGCCGGAGTACGTCGCCCTCCGTCACCTGTCGCTCGACAATATTGCGACCAGTACAAAATCGTTGACGCTCGCGTGGCGTCTGGCGATCCTACAGCCGATGCGCGACGCCCTCCGTACGGTTGCGGCTCTCCGGTCGGCCCTGGTGGTCTTCAGGGCCGGTGGCGCGACCGTGGGCGCCAGCAATGCTAAAACCCTTTACGACGCCAACGGGCAACCGTGGTCGGCTTGACAAGCACCAGGGCGTCTCTCCACCGCGGCCAAAACCGTTGCAAGGAAAGCCAGAGCAAACGGTCAGCCGGGTGGAAGCGTCGATCGGAACGAGCGAGGACGCCCAGTTGATGGCGTAGGGCGAGAATCTCGAAGAGCACGTCTAAACGCGCGACCACGCATCGATGCCGAGATTCGCGCCCTCATCGCGCGCATGACGAGGGAAAACTGTCTTTGGGGAGCTCCCCGGATTCACGGTGAGTTGCTGAAGCTGGGAATCACCGTCTCAAAGCGTACGGCGTCGCGGTATCTGCCAGACCGAACGAGGCGACCGTCGCAGACCTGGCGTACATTCCTGGCGAACCACTTTAGTGACCTGACTCTTCCCTCGTCCCTGGCATCATCGGGAGGGCGGAGCGAAGACGTCGTCGTCGACACCTGCGTGCGTCCGTTGCCCTCGACTCCGATGTCGGTTGACGCCTGGCGCGCCTGCGAAGGGTGGGCCGACGTCGATTGGTCTCCTTCGGTCCCACGCACGTGTTCGGGCTGCCAGGATCCTCGCGCCGACCTTCACCACCGAACATCTACAAGCTCGGGCAGGGACCCACCATGTCGCGAGCTTAGCGACTGACCCTGACGCGCATCGACGAACGGTCCTTCGCCCACATACTTCAATCTGACGCAAGGCAAACGGACAGTCTGAGACGATTTCTTTCGACGCGGACCGAAATCGCCATCGACAATTCGGGTCTTGTTGCGTGCGACCACGTCAGTTAAGTCATTGGAAGCCCGAAAACGTCTTGGCTCTCCGGCCGCGAAGGCCGCGTCTTGAGTGATTCCCACGACAGTCGGAATATTGGCGAGGCACAACATGCCACGTGGTCAATCGCGCCGCCACCGCCTTACGGATCGGTGCCACGACGCTCCTTCGGAGTCAGAGCTACCTCGGCGCCCAATATCGGCGCTTCCGCGGGAAACTCGGCGCCCCCAAGGCGATTACCGTCATGGCCCACAAACTCGCCCGCCTCGTCTATCGCCTGCTGCGCTGGGGCCACGAATACGTCGATAAAGGCCTGCAGTACTACGAAGATCAGCACCGGCAGCAACAGCTGCATTCGCTCCAAAAGAAGGCCCTCAAGCTCGGACTGCTCATCGTCGAACTTTGTCCCGGCGACTGATTCAATTCGGGAGGGTTTCTGGAGAGCTTAGTGCAGGTTGTCTATCTTGTTGGTTCTTCAGTGGTTTAGCTCTCGCTTCTTAGCCAGCTTTACGTGGTGTTCGTCAAACAATTGTTCACTTATTGTTCACTGTTTCTTGTTCGCTGCACCCTTGAGTACTTCCAGAAACTGGCGAGGGGTCACGATCCGGACACCTGCGTGTTCTCGAACGTCGAGCAGATCCGAGTCGCCCGTTACCACGAATGTCGCCCGTCCCTCGACAGCAGCCCCGAGATACATGTCGTCATCCGGATCTCGGCTCACGCCGGAGATTTTGTGTTCACCGAGCACGACATCGGCAAGCACCGCGATTGTCTCGAACCATGTTGTCGCATCGATCTTCGCTCCGATGTGTGGGCGTACCTTGGGGTCTTCCAGCGTTTGGATGACTTCATCGACGATCGCCGGCGACATGATGATCTCGAATGCGGACTGACGCACAAACTCTTCGAGGAGTTGCCCGGGTGGTCCTTCGGGGCGGATGGCGGCGCTCACGTACACGTTGGCGTCGAGAACCGCCCGGAGCACCGATCACTTGGCCTTCGGGCGTGCCCGGCGCATCCGGCGGCGCGCCGACTTTTGCGCCTCGAGTGCCAATTCGTCGGCCTGACGGTCAGTCAGAGCGCCGCCCTTTTGCTGCGCCAAAAACAGAAGCGCCTGGGCGCGCGCAAACCGCCGCATCTGCTCGAGTCGTTCGACGGGCACCAGCGCTGCCAGGGCTTTTCCTTTCCGTTCAATGACGAACTCGTCGTGCCGCAAAGCGACGCGATTCAGCATGTCGCCGATGCGTTGCCGGACATCGATCGTGGAGACCTTCTCGGTCATCAGTGCATCCCTAGCAACTATTATAGTTGCGAGGAACGTCGTCGGCAACGTTCACGGAATGCAGGGCTGTCTCCACGGACATTCTTTACGCGTTTTGTCCAGCAATTCGATCGATGCTGAGGCGCAGTCGTCGAAACGTTTGCGCTGCCCGGAGGACCCGGTCCTCCGCGAGAAGGTAATCAATGACCGCCCGCTGCTGTCGATTGACCCAACCGGAGACTAAGAGCAGCAAGAAGAAGAAACTATGTAGCGGCTGACAAATTCGAATCATGGTTGTTACGCTCGCCTGTGATTCCACTCAACAAAGGAGCGCAACCATGATGACCATGACCCGCACGAATGAGTCTACCGCGTCGACCGTTACGTCCTCGATCAATTTGCTGCTGGCATTCGAGCTCGGGGAACGCGTCTGGAAGCTTGGGTGCACGACGGGGGATGGGCCAGCGGCCGCGCGTCCGTCAGGGGGCGGCGGGCGCC
>Ga0182041_10001627_pt1 | contig 11380 bp, 10 predicted proteins | sample flu12Cox44000178_FD_125967 | JGI IMG/M metagenome (GOLD analysis project Ga0182041, IMG submission 125967) | Lab enrichment of tropical soil microbial communities from Luquillo Experimental Forest, Puerto Rico - flux8day.12C.oxic.44.000.178 | ecosystem: Environmental > Terrestrial > Soil >...
GCCACTTCCGTTTTTCCGACGCCGGTAGGACCTGAGAAGAGATAGCATCCGATCGGTTTCTCGGGCTCGCGCAGGCCAGCGCGCGCGAGTTTGATTGATGCCGACAGCGACTCGATCGCCTTGTCCTGACCGTAGACGACGGTCTTCAGGGTCTGCTCGAGATGCTGAAGCACCTCGGCATCATCCTTCGACACCGTCTTCGGCGGTATGCGGGCCATTGTCGAAATTGTCGTCTCGATTTCCTTGAGACCGATCGTCTTCTTGCGTCGGCTTTCGGGCAGCAGCATCTGCGCCGCACCGGATTCATCAATCACATCGATCGCTTTGTCCGGCAGCTTGCGGTCATGGATGTAGCGTGACGACAATTCCACCGCCGCCTTGATGGCTTCGTTCGTGTACTTGAGCTTGTGATATTCCTCGAAGTACGGCTTGAGGCCTTTCAGAATCTCGATTGCATCCGTGACCGAGGGTTCGTTCACATCGATCTTCTGGAAGCGGCGCACGAGCGCACGATCTTTCTCGAAGTACTGCCGATATTCCTTGTAGGTGGTCGAGCCGATGCATCGGATCGTGCCCGACGCGAGCGCGGGCTTGAGCAGGTTGGACGCATCCATCGCGCCGCCCGAGGTGGCGCCTGCGCCGATCACGGTGTGAATTTCATCGATGAACATGATCGCGCCGGGATACGCCTCGATTTCCTTGATGACCTGCTTGAGACGTTCCTCGAAGTCGCCGCGATAGCGCGTACCGGCGAGCAGCGTGCCCATGTCCAGCGCGAACACTGTCGCACCCTTGAGCACATCCGGAACCTCTCCGTGCACGATCCGGCGCGCGAGGCCTTCGGCAATCGCGGTTTTCCCGACGCCGGCATCGCCGACGAACAGCGGATTGTTCTTCTGCCTGCGGCAAAGCACCTGAATCGTGCGACTGATTTCTGAATCGCGCCCGATCAGCGGATCGATTTTGCCGTCCTTCGCCTTCTTGTTCAGATTGACGCAATAGGCCTCGAGCGCATCGCCTTTTTTCTTCGGCTCATCGCCACCCTTGGCGTCAGCTTCTTCTTCGACGCCGCGCACGGGTCGAGATTCCGACAGGCCGGGTCGCTTGGCGATGCCGTGACTGATGTAGTTCACTGCGTCGTAACGCGTCATGTCCTGCTCTTGCAGGAAATAAGCGGCATGACTTTCGCGCTCGGCGAAGATCGCCACCAACACATTTGCACCGGTGACTTCTTCGCGTCCCGAGGACTGCACGTGAATGACTGCGCGCTGGATCACACGCTGGAAGCCGGCGGTCGGCTTGGAATCCTCAGCGCCGTCGGTGATCAGGTTTTCCAGCTCGGACTCGAGATAGGCGGTCAGGCTGCGCCGGAGCTTGTCGAGATCGACATTGCAAGCCCGCATCACCGCTGAGGCGTCCTGGTCGTCGATCAGCGCCAGCAGCAGATGTTCAAGCGTTGCGTACTCGTGATGCCGTTCGTTGGCAATTGCGAGTGCGCGGTGAAGCGATTGTTCGAGACTTCGGGAGAATGTTGGCATTCAAACTTTCCAGTTCATCTGGCGTTCATTCCCCCGACTCACTTTTTTTCCATCACGCATTGCAAAGGATGCTGATGTTTTCGCGCAAAGTCCATCACCTGCGTGACCTTCGTTTCCGCCACCTCGTAAGTGTAGATCCCACATTCGCCTATTCCGTGATGATGCACATGCAACATAATTCTTGTGGCGGCTTCGTGGTCCTTCCCGAAGAACCGCTCCAGGACATGCACAACGAATTCCATCGGCGTGTAGTCATCGTTGAGGATGAGCACACGGTATACGTTTGGCCGCTTGGTCTGCGGCTTGGTCTTGGTGATAACGCCGGTCGAAGGTCCGCCCTGATCATTCTTGCGCTTGCGATCGTCGTCAGCCATCCGCAGCACGACGGCCCGCCTCGAGGCGGTCAGGTTCTGACGGGTCTTCCGGGCTAGGCTCGTCATGGTTGAACCGCGGCAAATTAGGTTCCTGAAGGTTGCACTATGGCCCCGCAAAGCACGTGGCCAAGCATCATAATACTGACCCGGGTACAGCCTTTCCAAGTCAGCAATTCGCTTAACGCTGCCCCGTTCCGGGACAGGGGCCGATTCTTTTCCGATTTCTCACGAGAAAACGCAGATAACTATTGCTTAAACGAACGCAACCGGTTTGCGGGCAAATTGACGCGACTTTCCCCCAAATTCGCCCCGTCCCTCTCACGCTTTTTCAAGGGGGTACCCCCATATGGAGGAACTCTGCAGATAGGTCGTTCTGCTGACCGACGGCTTGAACACGCAGAACCGGTGGAGCAGCAAACCGATATCGAATGGTCGCCGGGCGATCACCTGCGCCAACATCAAGGCGGCCAACGTCGACCTGTACACGATCTAGGTGAACACCGGTGGCGACCCGACGTCGACCTTGCTGCAGAACTGCGCGAGCAGCACGGACAAGTTCTATCTCAAGTTCTATCTGTTGACCCAGATGACCACCACCTTCAACACGATCGGCATCAACCTGACCAAGTTGCGCTTCGCTCAATAGTCGCCGCGCAGCGCTGGCAAACAAAAACCCGGCTCACATGAGCCGGGCTTTGCATTCTGATACGCTTAAGCAACGATACGCGGACAACGCTTACGCGACGCGACTCACTTCGCCTTCGCCAGAAGCGTTTCGAACGGCTTGTAGGTCTCCTTGGCGAGGTCGGCATAGAGTTCGCCGATCTTGGAGGCCTTCGCCACAAACCCCTCATAGGCGGTCTTGGCGTATTCGGTCTGTACCTCGATCGCCTTGTCGAGCGACTTGACGCCGAACATCTTCTCGAGAGCAGCCGTACCGTCCTCGAATGCCTTCTTCGAATAATCCGCAACTTCGACCGCAATCGCCTGGGTGCCCTTCGAAATTGCTCCCATGGCTTTCAGCGTGACATCGACGTTGTCTTTGCTGACCTGCTGGAGGTCTTCAAAATTCTTGACCATGTCATCCTTTCCCGGCCCGCCACCGCGGTGCCCTCTGCTAAAAACATTGGACCCGGTTCGCGCCGGGACTGGAAAGGAGTTATACTGCACTGCACAATAAAGTCAAGGAAAATATTGCAGTGCGAAAACTGGTGCAAATTCAGGGGATTGACTTAACAATTTGTAAACCGCGTTCTCCTAACGTCGTAAATCATACGAACGCTGCCACGCTACAAAATGGCCACGATGGCAGCCTACGGACGGCCAGGGACGTTTGCGTAACAAGAGGTGGGGAGAAGCGCACATGCTGCGGGGGGGGAGTTTTGGCAATCGCAGCCTGCGTTGGGGTGCCCTGAGCCTGAGCGCAGTTGTTGCGATGGCCGCTTTCTGCGACAACGCAGACGCCCGTCGCCGCCAGAAATCGCAGCCCGCCGAAAGCTACCAGCCTTCCTATTCTTCGATCGTCGTGGACATCAATTCCGGCGAGGTCATGCAAGCGACCAACGCCGACGCTCCGCGCCATCCCGCTTCGCTCACAAAGATCATGACCCTATATCTACTGTTTGAGCGATTGGAACAGGGCAAGATCAAGCTACAAACCGAGTTGCCGGTGTCCGCTCACGCCGCGGTGCAGGCCCCGTCCAAGCTGGGATTGAAGCCGGGCGAAACGATCCGCGTTGAAACGGCCATCAGGGCCATTGTCACGAAGTCAGCCAATGACGTCGCGGTCATTGTGGCGGAGGCACTTGGCGGTGACGAACCGACTTTCGCCAAAATGATGACCACAAAGGCGCGTGCTATTGGCATGTCGCAAACGACCTACCGAAACGCGTCCGGCCTGCCCGACGAGGAGCAGATCACAACCGCCCGTGATCAAGCGTTGCTGGGCCGCGCAATCCAGGACCGATATCCAAATTACTATCGCTACTTTGCCACGCGGACCTTCGACTACCGCGGCAAATCGATCCGAAACCACAATCACCTGCTCGGCGCCGTCGATGGCGTCGATGGCATCAAGACTGGTTACATCCGCGATTCCGGGTTCAACATCGTCACGTCAATCCGGCGCGCCAATCGCCACCTCGTTGCGGTCGTGTTTGGCGGCCGCTCCGCCGACGCCCGCGACGCGCGCGTGCGCAGCCTGATCGAAAACAACATCAATATAGCCTCGATCAAGCGGACCGCCCCGCCCGTTGTTGAGGGCGTGGAGACTGCACAGCTTCGCAAGGACAACAAGGACAACAGGGAAGAAGACCGTACGGGATCCGGGCGGGTCCGCGTAGCTTCGGTCGCGCCGTCGGTTCCGGACGGGCCAGCGCCGGGGTCGACGGACCCGATAAAACCGACCTCGGTCAAAACCGTCACCGTCCATCCCGCGACGATTTATACCGCCTCGCTCACGCCACTTCCGTCCGACAACCGTCAACTTGTACCCGCCCCCGTCGTCTCCAATGCGGCCAGTGTTACGACCATTTCCACGGTGAGAAGTGAGCCACCATTGGCACCTGCACCTGCGGCACCCGTGGCCGCCGCCCCTCCAGCCCCTTCTGTTGAGCCCGCTCCACCTCCGGCCGCGGCCACCTGGCCAACTTCGCCAAAACCTTCGGCGTCGACGGTCCGCAACGAGACAGCGCCCGCAATGCAAGCACTCGCTGCTGCCGCGCCACCGCCCGTCGCGAAAGTTGCGGCTCTTGGCAATGACACACCGGCGCCCGCTGCGCCTGCCGAGCCTGTTACCAGGCAACGGAGTGGCTGGCTCATTCAGGTCGGCGCTTTGCCTGACGAAACGGAAGCCAGACAACGCCTGGAGAACGCGCGAAGCAAAGCCAAGGCGCTTCTTGGCAAGGCTGACCCCTTCACTGAACGTACGGAAAAGGGAGACAAGGTGCTCTACCGGGCCCGTTTTGCTGGGCTCGAGAAAAATCAGGCGGAAGCCGCCTGCAAGCATCTTAAGCGCAGCGACATTCCGTGCATGTTGCTGAAAAACTGACAAACAAAACAACAATAGGATGCGTCAATACGCAGGAGCCGCTGATGGTTGTGTTTGTGGAGTACCTCAGCGATGGCGGCGGAGAAGAATTTCCTTGGCTTCGTTGATACGGGCCGCGAGATACGTCGACCCCCCTTGGTCGGGATGCAGTTTCTTCATCAGCGTGCGATGCGCGCGGCTGATGTCGTTGGCGGTCGCGCCGGGCTGCAGGCCAAGGATCTGATAGGCCTCCTGTTCCGACATTTTGCCGGTACCCGACGCACGCGGCCGCTCTGCCGCATCCGCCTGCGCGTTCTCACTCCATCCGGGCTCCCGGCGGTCAAGATAAGCCATAAGTAGCGCCCGACTCTCCTCGTCTACTTCGCCAAGCATCGAGACGAGAGTTTCCACGTCGAGAGTGCCGAGATCGGCGCCCTGATAACGCCCGGTTAGGACGTGTCCCCGCATTGCGCCGCTGTCGTGGTCGAGCTCCATTTCAAAAAAGGCGGACTGTACGCGCGACGTCTGCCCTCCGGTCTTCTGCGTCCGCGCCGTGAAGCCTGCCGGCCCAAAAGGCAGCCAGCCGAGCAGCCCCAGCCCGAAGGCACCGAGCGGGATGGCGATGCCGATTTCACCACGCAGTCCGAGAAAAACGGCAAAGCCGAGCGCCAGCAATCCGCCGCCGAGTTTCATCACACGCGCGGCGATCTTGGGATCGACCTTGGAAATGATGTTGAGCGCCCATAACACGAGGACGAGGACGACCACGCCAAAAATGAGCGTCGGCATGGCTATTTCAACTGCGCCAGTAATTTTTGCGCGCCGGCTGAGCGCTTTTTCGACAGATCCGCAAGCGCCTTGATGCCGCCCGCGGCATAAGCTGCAACGGCACGCAGCAGTTCGCCGAGCTGATGGGCCGAGCCGGCATCAAATCTGCAGTAGGCCCCACGCGAAAGGCGGGCGATCTCGCGATAAGCATTCTCGGCCACGGCATCCGCACCTTCCTGAAACATGAAAACCGGGACGCCGAGCAAACCCAGTTCGCCGGCCGCCTGGCACAATGCATCGATCGGCTCTTCCATGGCATCGCCGACGAAAACCAGCGCCTGCACCTTCCGACGGGCATGTTCGTGACGTGCATGACTCAAAACCTTGCCAATCTGGGTCTGGCCGCCACGGCAATCGATGCGCGACATCAGGTCGGCCAGTTTGTCGCTTTGCGCAACCCAGCCAGACGCGCGGCATTCGCTCAGGCCGCGAAAATAGACGAGTTGAATGTCGAGCCCGCCTATGCCCGCCGCCTCGCGGAACATGTCCGCCTGCAGTGCACAGGCTGAATCCCAGGTTGGTTGGCGGCTCATCGTCGCGTCGAGCGCGAAAATCAACCGACCGCGATGCCCCGCTGCGGTCGCCGGCCCAAGCGCGCGCACCTTGTCGATAAAAGTCTCGATTTCCGGTCTGGAGGAAACCGGCGCCGGACTTTGTCGGGAGTCCTTTCTCATACCGAAAATTCTACACTGAAAAAATGGAACTCGCGCGGCCCTCTGCCGCCTCGTCACATGGCGACATTGTCGCGTGGATTCAAGCTTATCGGGCTTTAGGCGATAATGTCGTGGACCTGCAATGGCTGTTCCATGACCGAGTACCATTCCGCCCGCGCGGCGGCGCGGCGTTTGCCATTTTCCGACAGCGGAAGCTGCAGCGCGTTAAGCAAAGCAACCACTTCTTCACGGGCCGTCACATGCGAGAGGTTTGGACGCGTCCCGAGTGTTTCTTCGTCGAGGTCGTCGAGGGCCGTAAGCCCGCGCGGGAAAAATTCGCGATAGACCACACGTTCGGCAAAGCCTTCCACGCTGCGGAATCCCATGCGCTTGGCCAATTCGTTGATGCCGTCGCCCACCAGCTTTTTATTGCGCGATGTCAGGGTCGAGAGACGATTGCGAACGACAACCCAATCCGTGAGCCGTCCGTCGACCAGCCGGCGCTGGCGCCGTGCCTCGCGAACCATCTCGGCGTAGTGGCTTTCACCGGTGACACTGAAATCGGTCGGGTCGAGAGTGGCCAACACATCGAAATCAAGGAAGCTGTCGTTGAGCGGCGTCACAAGCGTGTCGGCCATCGAGTGAGCCAATCGCATCAGATACGTGTCGGCGCCGGGCGTATCGATCACGACAACGTCATGACTGTGCTCAATGGCGCTGATTGCTGCCGAAAAACTGCCGAAGTCCTGGGACTCGTTCAGTTCCAGTGAGTTCCCTTCGGCGCGCGTGACGCAGTAATGCGTCGGCAATTCAAGCGAGATTCGCGCTCGTTCGGCCCACGCCCGGCGATTGTCGATGTAATGCGTAAAACTTTGCTGACGCGAATCAAGGTCGATCGTGGCGACGCGCTGCCCGGCTTTGAGAAGCGCGACTGCAATATGCAGCGCGGTGGTGGACTTTCCGGATCCACCCTTCTCGTTACCGAGCACAACGACGTGCGCTGAGTGAGCTATTTCCTCGATCGATTGAATCAGCATGCCGCCCCTCTGGCCACCAATTCTCAAAATATTAGGTTGCGTTAGTCAAGTTAAACTCGACGCACGACGAAATTGCTTCACCAGATTTACCTGCCTCCTGCCTTGCAGGTCGTCATTCGGTTTTGCAACAATTCTCGGCAGGGCCACAATTATGGCAAACCGTCTGAAAATCATACGAACGGTCTCCTCCCTTCGTCGCGCCTTGGAACTGCAGGGGAGACCGAGCGACCGTGTTGCGTTGGTGCCTACGATGGGTGCCTTGCACCGCGGTCACATGGCTTTGGTACGGGAAGCGCAGCGGCGATCGAAGCGCGTCGTGGTCTCGATCTTCGTCAATCCGACTCAATTCGCGCCGAATGAGGACTTTGCCAGCTATCCGCGCGGCTTTGCGACCGATCTCAAGATCTTGCGGGATGCCAAAGTCGACTTCGTGTGGGCGCCCCCGGTCGAAGTCATGTACCCGGATGGCTTCGCCACACGTCTGGCGCCGGAGGGTGCCGCCAAGGCCGGCCTTGAGGATCAATTTCGTCCGCACTTTTTCGGTGGCGTTGCGACCGTCGTGGCCAAACTGTTTACGCAGGTTTCGCCCAATTTCGCGCTTTTTGGCCAAAAAGACTATCAGCAGCTGCGCGTCGTCACCCAAATGGCCAGGGACCTCGATCTTCCGGTGAAAGTGATAGGGGTGCCGACCGTGCGCGAGCCGGATGGCTTGGCGCTCTCGTCGCGCAATGTGTATCTCTCGGCGACTGAGCGCGCTGTAGCGCCAATGATTTATCGCGTCCTGAAAGGCTGTGCCGCCCGTATCAAAAGCGGCGAAAAGGTGGATCGCGTCTTGAATGTCGGTCGGATCGAATTCGATCTCGCCGGATTTGCCCTTGATTATCTCGAAGCCCGCCACGCCATGACGCTTGCTCCGATCACTTCGCCCAAGGATGGCCCCATTCGACTGCTCGCCGCCGCCCGGCTCGGCAAAACCCGGCTGATCGACAATATCGCGGTCTAGAGCAATCCCAGCTCGCGTAATTCCCGTCGCATCGTCTCCGGCATCCGCGCAGCGCCTGGTGCGGCGCGAGACAGATCGCGCGGCGCTTCCTTCGTTTCCAAATATCGCCACCCTTGGAAGGCTGAGCGTGGACGCGGCTCAACTAGTATGACCTTACCGTCGAGCACGACGCGGCAGCGGCCGATGCCGTCCTTGTCGACAACTGGGCGGATGTCGAGGATGCGCTCTCGGCAAGTTATCTGCCCGCGGATCACCCAGTACAGTGAGCCGCCGTCCGTCAGTTCGGTCGCACGCTTCGGCACCATCCGCGTTGTATGGATGTGTTCGGCCTTCTGGCCGCGCCGCTTCTTCTCTTTCAATTTCTGTTTAATCCAGTCCTCAAGATCCGAGACCGAATCACAGCCAACGCAAAGTTTGATGAGATGGAGCGACATCGGGGAATTCCGGTCTATTCGCGGGAGTCTTGGGTCGGCACGACGCGCATGAGGGTTGCCCCCTCGGCCACCTGGGTGTCTGCGGCAACCGAAACATCGGCGACGGTACCGTCGGTCGGCGCCACAAGGGTGTGCTCCATCTTCATGGCCTCAATTATGGCGAGGCGCTGTCCGCGGATGACCGGAGCGCCAGATTCGACCAGAATATGGAGCACCTTGCCATGCATGGGTGCCCGCACAATCCCGCTCGTGTCGTGATCCCCAGCCTCGTTCAGTGCCAGGTCACGCAGAGCAACCTTGGTCTGGCGTCCATTCCGCAGGACATAAACGACGTCGGCATCGGCTACGACCGTGGCATCTTTCGCCGGCGGGCTGCCCTCAACCGAAACCTTTTGACCTTGCGAATCGTAGGTTACTTCGGCCACGGCCGCCTGATCATCGACCAAAACCGGCAAAGCCAGCCGCCGTCTGCCCGACAGTTGAAAGGCATCGCTCTGATCCCATGGTGAAGCCGGTTGGTCCGGCTCGCTTTGTGACAGCGCTGCCAAGCGATGGCGCTCGTTACCAAGCAGAGTTTCCACTCCAAGCGCGGCAGCGGCGCCGTCGGATCCCCGCGGAACGGCACCAAGATCCACCAGATTTCGCTCAATGAAGCTAGTATCGAATTGGCCTTTGCGAAATCCCGGAGCCCGACAAAGGGCCGCCAAAAAGCCTGCATTGCTGCGTGGGCCGACCAGAACGGTTTGCTCCAAGGCCGTGGCCAGCCGGTCGAGCGCCTCGTCCCGCGTTTTGGCGTGGACAATCAGCTTGGCGATCATGGGGTCGTAGAACGGCGACACTTCGCTGCCTGTTTCGACACCGCTATCGACGCGCAAGCTGTCATTTTTCGGAAACCGCAGGGCAATCAGTCGTCCAGTTGAGGGCAAGAACTCCCGTTCCGGATCTTCCGCGTAGAGCCGCGCCTCGACTGCGTGGCCCTCGAGCCTCACCTGTTGCTGCGCCAACGGCATTTTTTCGCCGGCAGCGACACGAATCTGCCATTCAACCAAATCAAGCCCGGTCGTTGCCTCAGTGACGGGATGCTCGACCTGAAGCCGAGTGTTCATCTCCATGAACCAGAATCCATCCGTTCTGAGACCCTTCGCCCCATCGACGATGAATTCAACCGTACCCGCGCCCACATAGCCGACCGCCTTGGCGGCCGCGACCGCCGCCGCGCCCATCGCTGCGCGCAGTTCCGCACTCATGCCGGGGGCCGGAGCCTCCTCCATCACTTTCTGATGCCGCCGCTGCAGCGAACAGTCGCGTTCATTGAGATGAATGGCGTTGCCCTGTCGATCCGCAAAGATCTGCAGCTCAATGTGTCGCGGACTTGAGACGTATTTTTCGATCAAGACGCGACTGTCGCCGAATGCGGCTTTCGCTTCTCGTTGGGCACCTTCCAGAGCCGTCTCGAAGTCGGCATGGCGATCGACACGCCGCATGCCTTTGCCGCCGCCGCCTGCCACTGGCTTCAGCAGAACCGGATAGCCGAGCTCATAGGCCTTCTGCCTGAGAAATTTCGGGTCCTGCAGATCGCCATGATAGCCGGGGACCACGGGTACGCCGGCCTTCTCCATCAGCGCTTTGGCGCGATCCTTCAGGCCCATCGCTCGAATGGCTTCGGGAGGTGGACCAACGAAAACCATGCCAGCCTGCGCACAGGCCTGCGCAAAATCCGCGTTCTCAGCCAGAAAGCCGTAACCCGGGTGGACGCACTCGGCACGCGCCGATTTTGCCACCGCGAGCAGCTTCTCGCTCGAAAGATAGCTTTGTGCCACGGGCGAAGAGCCTATGGCGTGCGCCTCGTCGCACAACCGCACGTGCAATGCATGCGCGTCAGCCTCCGAATAGACTGCGATGGTGCGTAATCCCAACCGCTTGGCGGTTCGGGCAACGCGGCAGGCGATCTCACCGCGGTTGGCAATCAGGACGGATTTGAACATTTCGGGCCCAGCGCCATTCGGGCCGATATTAGCGTGGCGCCGGCGGCTGTTGCGGTGTCGCCGCCTGTGCCTGTGGACGTTTTGGTGGCACGGGAGCGCTTGCAGCCGGCTTTTCACCCGTCGGGTGGGCGGTGGCTGTGCCGGTCTGTTCCTTCTGCTCTTTCGGCGGCGGCGGCTCAGCATTCATGATGCTGACCGCCGGAATAGAGGCAGACGAGGGGAAATCGTATTTTGGGTCGAGCGGATGGGCCACTGAAGGGGGCTCCGCCGCGTTGGCAACCGGCGCAGGCGTCGCGGAAGAGGTCTGTGGTTCTTTATCGGCTGCGGCCCCGGATTTCTCCCACGCGGATGCATACCGGGTGACATAGGTTTCGAAAGCGCGGACCTTCAGATTTGCCTTGAGCGCTGCGCTATCTTCAAACATCGCCAAGGCCGCACAACGCTCGGCGGTGCACCCGTCGCGAACAGAAAGGACGTGAGCGGCAATCCCATAGCGATCA
>Ga0182041_10001630_pt1 | contig 11373 bp, 10 predicted proteins | sample flu12Cox44000178_FD_125967 | JGI IMG/M metagenome (GOLD analysis project Ga0182041, IMG submission 125967) | Lab enrichment of tropical soil microbial communities from Luquillo Experimental Forest, Puerto Rico - flux8day.12C.oxic.44.000.178 | ecosystem: Environmental > Terrestrial > Soil >...
GGGGCAGGACCGAAAAATTAGAACAATCGACTCTAAGGCAATACGCAGGCCATGTCGGGTTACACATCATCCCAAACCTCGGCAGTACGAAGCTTGCTCGCCTGACGGTCCCGATGGTCGAAGCATTTAAGGACAAGCTGCTCCGAGAAACCTCGCGGCCGATGGCACGGAAAGTGCTCACCAGCCTCAAAAGCATCCTCCGCGATGCATTGCGCCGCGGTCTCGTTGCGCAAAATGCGGCCCTCGGGGTCAAGGTCGAAACCAAGAAACGAGCGCGGGCGAAGCTGGCCGTTGGGCGCGATATTCCCTCGAAGGAGGAGATCACCGCCATTTTTGAAGCGGCGCGCGGGCGCTGGCGGCCGCTGATCATTACCGCGGCGCTGACCGGGCTGCGTGCCTCCGAGTTGCGTGGCTTGTGTTGGGATTCGGTCGACTTCGAACGGCGGGTGATCCACGTCCGCCAACGCGCCGATCTGTGGCGAACCTTGGGAGCGCCGAAATCGGCAGCCGGCGATCGCGAAGTGCCAATGTCGCGGACGGTTGTCAATGTGCTGCGCGAATGGAAGCTGGCTTGCCCGCCCGGCGAGCTCAATCTCGCGTTCCCCACTGGCGCCGGCACCGTCGAATCGCACGCTAATATTTGTAATAGAGGCTGGTATCCGGCCCAGATCGACGCAGGCGTCACCTATGAGGGCGGCGCCAAATATGGGCTACATGGGCTCAGACACTTCTACGCTAGCTGGGCAATCGAACAGGGCTTCAGCCCAAAGCGCGTGCAGGCATTGTTGGGGCACAGTTCTATTCAGATGACTTTCGATGTGTACGGCCATCTCTTCCCCAGTCTCGAAGATGACCACGCCAAATTCGACGCTGCCGAAACTGTGCTGCTCGAAACAGCATCCAAATGGCATCCAAACGGGCTTTGATTGCCTTTCAACCTTGCATTTATAATAGGTTAGAGCGCTTCGAACCGCGGACTGAAAATCCGTGTGTCGGTGGTTCGATTCCGCCCCTGGGCACCAGCCAAATTCAACAGCTTATCCCCAAAGGGCCGCTCTTTAGCGGCCTTTTTGGCTGAAACGTAGTCAGATAGAGGATCAAGGATTTGCGCCATTTCAAACAGTTATAACACCCATGCGACCACGATGGCGGGATGTGGTGGAATGCCCCAGACATAACCAGAAAGATGAGGTCGCAGTCACTCGACCGAGCAAGCGCTGGCCGCGATGATCAGCTACTGTTTCCAGATTGCGGCCTTGCCCTGAGTGAGTCATGGGCGAGAATTGCGGCGTCTGCTCGTCGAGGTTTGGGGCCAATAATCCGGAGCGACAAGATAGCCGCGATGCGGGTCACTGCGCGCCGCCTGCCGGCAGCCCCATCAGATCAAGCACGGCACGCCCCAGGAGCCCGTATGGATTAGCGAGGGTCTCCGGCAATTCGAAGTGGTTGTAGTGCTCGCCGACCAGCAGCTGCACCCTCTTGCCGGCTGCTTTGACCGCGGTTGCGAATTCGCGGTTCTGACGCTGGAATTCTGGGGTCTCGCAGGTGCCGTAAGCGACGACCAGCGGCGCGTGCAGTTGCTCGAGATGGCATATCGGGCTCAGTGCGGCGACCATCGCATCGTCGAATTTGACATAGGCGCTGCGCGCCGACAGCCGCACCGGCGCCAGATCGTACATGCCGCTGATGCACATGCCGCCTTTGATGATGTCGGCCGGCAGGCCAAAGTTGCGCTGCCAGTCGGTTGTCAGCGCGACCGCGGCGAGATGCCCGCCCGAGGATTGGCCTCCCAGGTAAAGCCGGTTGGGATCGCCACCGAAATCCGCGGCGTTCCGGTGAACCCAGGCGACGGTGCGGCAGACCTGATCGGCGAGCACGATGAGACTCCCGCCGACATCCTGCACCCAGGCGAAGTCGGGCACGACATAGTGTGCCCCGGCGGTAGTGAACATTTCAGCCGGGGTCACGAAATCTCTCGACCGGCCGCTGCGCCAGGCCCCGCCATGAATGAAGATGAAGACGGGAGACGCGGCGCGTCCGGTACGATAGATGTCGAGCTGCTCGATCTCGGCTGCCCCGTAGGCCGCGCGTTCGGGGTCGCCGATCCTTTGGCGCGCTCGTTCGCTATCGCGGATGCGGCGCTTGATCAGCTGCTCGCGGTTCGGCGCATAGGCCGCCTGGTCATAGGCAGCGTCGAGCGCCGCCTGGTCATAATCGAGGAATACCGGCGGAGCCTTCTTCGGCATCGAACCCTCCCGGGTTTGTTTGGCCATGGTCACCGCACCGCGGCAGTCGGCCAAGGGTTTGCACGAAGCCGATCAGATAGGGCCTCCACACCACGGCGTAACAATGGGTGAAATGCCCGTGCGTCTGTCGCTGCGCGAACGGGCATGGCAATCTCCACTCGCAGGCGGTCACCAGAGCCGCTCGGACGCGTGACGTCACCGGATACATGCTCGGCGGGACTCAATCCAATAGCCAGGGTGCGGCGCAAGCCTGGGCGATCTGACGGATTTGGTTCAAGAGGCCCGGGCCGACCGGAATCCCATCCTGCAGGCGCTTCTTCGCATAGTTCCACTGCGGATCACCAGCCACCATCACCGGCTGTACCGGATCGACGGGCTTTGTCGCGCGCAGATCATTGCAGAAGCGCGTCACGTCGGCGGTGAATTCCTCGCGGTCGCGGAACAGGCCGGGATCGATCGCGATGAAGCAATGGCCGATATCATTGCCCTGCGGCTTCTTCCCGTGCATCGGGTCGGTGATCAGGCTCGCACCCGACAGGCACGAGCCAAGGATATTCACCATAACCGCGAGGCCATAGCCCTTGTAGCTCGAATTCTCCGGCGAACCGCCAAGCGAGGTCAGAAATCCGCCCTTCTCGCGCGCCTCCAGGGGGTCGGTGCTGGGGAGCCCGTCCTTGCTCAGCACCCAGCCCGGCGGGCAGGGAAGCCCTTCGTTGGCCTTGTTCCGGATGCGGCCGGCGGCCACGGTCGTCGTCGCCATGTCGAGCAGAAACGGCGGCCCGTCCGCCGTCGGCGCCGCGAACGACCAGGGGTCGGTGCCGAGCTTCGCTTCTTTGCCGAAGGTCGGCGCCACCTGGACGCTGGAGGCGCTGGTGCAGGCCATGCCGATCAGCCCTTCCTTGGCCGCCATCAAAGTGTAGTATCCGGTGGCCGCGAAATGGGCCGAGTTGCGCACCGCCGCGATCGCCATGCCCGATTGCTTCGCCTTGTCGATCGCCACCTGCATCGCAAAACGCGCCGGCACATGGCCGAGCCCGCCATCGCCGTCGACCAGCGCCGAGACCGGCGTCTCCTTGATGATGCGCGGCCTGGCCGCCATATTCGCGCGTCCTGCACGGCGTAACCGGTCGTAGCCCGGCAGCATCGAGATGCCGTGGCTGTCGACACCGTGCAGATCGGCCCAGCCGAGGATGTCGGCGGTCGCTTCCGCGTTGTCCTCCGGCATGCCCCAGGCTAGCAGTATGGCTTTGAGCTGGGCGCGATGCCTCTCGTACGGTGCCGGCATCGGTGTCTCCTTCAGTTAGGTCTGCGCGGGCCGCGGCGACCCGGATCAGAATATCGCTAGCCGGTAAACCCGCGCGGCGGTGCCGCTGTAGAGCGCGCGTTTTTCGGCCGCTGAGGCGCTCGACGTGATGCGCTTGAATGCGTTCCACAGCTCGGTGTAGCCGCCGGACTGCTTGTCCGGCGGAAAGTTGCTCTCGAACATGCAGCGATTGGGGCCAAAGGCTTCGATGCACGGTTCGATGTACTGGTGCCACGCGGTGGCAAGGTCCTCGGAGGACGGCGGCAGTTTGCGCTCGTGGAAGTCGAAGCCGAACGAGGTCATGCCGATGCCGCCGAGCTTGACGTTGACATTCGGGGATTTGGCCAGTTCGCCGATATCCCTCTTCCAACTGGCAAGGATTTCCGGCCGGTGGCCGGCATAAGGGCCGACACCGAGCACGCCGCCGACATGGTTGAGGATGATCGTGGTATCGGGGAAGGCCCGCGCGAGGTCGATCGCGTCCGGCAATTGCGGATGATATTGCCAGGAGTCAAAGCTGAGGCCGAGCGGCGCGAGTTGCGCGAAACCCTCGCGGAACTTCGGATCGCGCACGAGATGAGGCGGAACGGCGCGTGTCGCAAATTTCTGGATCGCCTCGCTGCCGTCCCATGACGCGCCATGGCGGATGCCGCGGAAACGTCCGCCGCCCACCCTAATTTCAGCCTCCAGCACTTCCCGGACCCGCGCGCCGAGCGTCAGGTCAGCGTGGCCGATGATCGCCTCGGCGACGCGGCAGGGTCCGTAGCCGCCCGACGCGCTCATTGCGGCGATGCCGTTGACGAATTCGACCTCCCCGACCGGCGCCATTTCCGCTGGACCGTCCTTGCGGTACATCGAACGGCACTCAAGAAAGACGGTCGCGATGATGTTGTGCCCGCAGATATCCGCGAGCAGCTCGGGCAGCAGATAACGGCCCCGCTGTGGCGTGTCCCAAAAATGGTGATGCGGGTCGATGATCGGCAAATCCGGCTCGAGCGCCGCCTCGGCCGGCCGTCGCGCCAGCCACGCCTTCAGCTCGGGATCATTGCGATACGCGATTCCGCGGTATTCGCCCTTGGCGTCTCCGATCTGAACCATTTCCATCCCCTTCGCTGATCTCTGTCCTCCGCCCTAGCAGCGGAATGCTCGGGATAATAGACGAGGACGGCGGTCTGTCAGCCGCGTTCCGTCGTGTCACTGTCCCCCATCAACCGGGGAGGGGCCGACCACGACGCAGCGCGAATTTGCATCGGGATCGCCATAATAGGCGCAGTCGCTGTTCGAGCAGCCGGCCAGCGCCGCCACCGCCGCGATTAGGGCCGCGACCAGCGCGATAGTCTCCGCGGTGCCCTTGAGCCCGGCGACCGCCGGTTCGGTCGAACCCCGATGAGCCCATTGATCTGAGGACTGCTTGAAGGTCACCGAGGTAAGGGCCTTACGGCGGCTCGTGATGATGTGTGCTGCCCCGCGCCATCGTCGCGAAAGGGCAATCTTGACCAGCCTATCGCGATCGAGGACGGTGACGCTGACATGGTTGCCGTCGGCCCGGCATTTGGCCGAGTATGGGTAGATTCCAGTGAGACGGTGAAGGAGCGTAAGAGCCAGTGACGTGTTCGTTGTCCGCGACGAGTAACGCTTGCCGGTTCGGTTGGCCCGGTCCGGCCGATTCCGCCATCCGTCGACCGGGATTCGCGTCAAGATTGCTTCGCCGCTCCGCTCCTCGCAACGACAGACGAGCTGGGGCGTCATTGCGATCCCCGCACAGCCTGGACGCGCGTCAAACGGCTCCCTTGTCGTCGCTTTCGACCCCCTAACCCCTGACGCTAATGGCTGACGGTGTCTGCCCAAAAAATCACGGTTCGGGAGAGCGGCCAAAGTACAGCGGTAGGGGAAGAAAGATGACGAATACACCGCTGAAGCGGCGGACAGTGCTGGGCGCCGCAGTGGCAACCGGAGCAACGGTGGCGGCGCCGTTCCTGCGCAGCGCCAGCAGCGCGGCAAACGTTGTTGCCGACGGGCAAATGGTGCTCGCCTGGCACACCAATATCGCAACGCGATGGCTAGACCCGCAGCAGCATGACGGCACGGCGAGCCCCGACAATTTCCTGATGGCGCTGCAGGATGCGCTGATCAAGAACTTCCGTGAGGTCCGTTACGACCATCCGGCGCTCGCTTCAGGCTATGAATTCGCCGAGGATGCCAAAAGCGCGACTTTTCATTTGCGCCCAGGCATCAAGTTTCACGATGGCGCCCCGATCACACCTGCCGACGTCAAATGGAGCTACGAACGTTACCGCGGCGCCTGGGCCGACGTACTGCACAAAGCTACTCAGGACGTCGAGATTGTTGACGACCGCACTGTCCGTTTTCACTTTGTCGAGCCTTTCTTCGACTTTCCGATCCTTTTGGGCACCGGCAACGTGTGTGGCGCCGGCTGGGTAGTGCCGGCCAATTATTACCAACAAGTCGGTCCGGACGGATTCATGCAGAAGCCGATCGGCGCGGGGCCGTACCGGCTCGTCGCCCAGCAACCCGGGGTGAGGCTCGATTTCGAGGCCTTCGATGATTATTACCGGCCGGTGCATGTGAAGCGGTTGACGATCCTCAGCGCGCCCGAAGCGACAACGCGAGTGGCGATGCTCGAGCGCGGCGAAGCCGACATCATGTACAATGTCCCGGGCGAGTTGATCGATCGTATCAGAAGCAATCCCAGGCTCGTGCTGGCGCCGGTCGTTTCCGCCAATTTCTGGCTCGAGTTCCCCGGTTTTGGGGACCCCAAAAACCCGTTCCACGACAAGCGCGTGCGCCAGGCGGTCAGCCTTGCGATCGATCGCGATGCGATGAACCAGGCTGAATGCGACGGCCTCGGCAGCGTCGACGGCAATTGGATCAACAACGATGTCGAGTACGCGCTCGACTGGCCGAAATGGCCGCGCGATGTCGCCAAGGCCAAGCAACTGATGGCGGATGCCGGTTTTCCGAACGGCTTCAACGTCGATTGGGTGACACCGTTGCCCGATTATTTCTCCCGCGGCGAGCGCATCGTATCGCAACTGCAGGCGATCGGCATCCGCGCCAAAATGCAGACAATGGAGCGCGGCGTCTTTCTGAAGAGGCTACAAGGCGGGCTCAAGCAATGGCCGGGGGTGCAGATCATCCTCGACGCCGCGCGGGTTGGCGGCACTTGGTCGAACTGGTACGACAGCTTTATGCGCTGCGGCGGTTTCAATGGCCGCGACCGCAACTGTGTCCCCGAACTTGATGCCAAGTTCGCAAAATATCTCAGCTCGACCGACCGTGACGAACGCCAAGCGCTGGCCTTTGACATTCAACGGGAGATCCTGGAAAACCTTTATTTCGTTCCGGTGTTCCGCCATGCCGCGATGCAGGCGATCGGACCGCGCATCGCGGCCGCGAAGTGGCAGGACGTGTTCCCGACAGTGACGACCGCTTACGCCTATCCCTGGGAGGACATCGCGCTAAAAGCCTAGCCGCACCGTCGCGTTCGACGGGTGCGCGCCTGACGGCTAAAGCTTGCCGGCGACCGTGCTGAAGGTGCTGCTTATGTCTGTGCCAATCAATGCAAGCGATCCGACCGCTGCAACCGCAATCAGTGCCGCGATAACGGCGTATTCAATCGACGTAACGCCACTTTCGTCCTCGAACAATCTGGTCAGGACCTTCATTTGAATCTCCTCTTCGTGAACCATTTTGTCGAGCGGCGATGCTATACTTGAAAGATTAATTTCAGCAGCGAATTGAAAGTTAATTCGGTAAAATTCGAAGTTAATGCCACGCCGGCGCGGACTGTCTGCCCGCCTTCGGCTGTCGCAAGGACGACCGGCCGTGCGCGGCCCGCTTGCGGCCTCCGTGGCGCGCCCTTACCCTGCCTATACGCGTCAACAGCGGAGCCGCAGCGTGCCCCCGCCTTCACCGATTCTCGACCACATCGTCATCGACGTGCGCGACTGCATCGACGAGGCGGCGCAACGTTTCGCGGAGCTTGGCTTTCAGCTGACGCCGCGCGGCCATCACACGCTCGGCTCGAGCAACCATCTGGCGATGTTCGCCACCGATTACCTGGAACTGCTCGGCTTCGGGCCCGGCGGCGCGAGCCGCGCCGAGATCGCGCCTTTCCCGATCGGGCTCAATGGCTTGGTGTTCAAGGCCGATGATGCCGAGCGCATTTATCAGCATGCGCTTGCGGTAAGCCTGCCGATCCAGCCGGTCCAGTCGTTCTCGCGTCCGGTGACATTGGCCGGCCAGACGCGGGACGCACGTTTCCGCACGACACGCCTCGATCCGAAAAAGGTGCCGATGGGCCGCGTCTATTTCTGCGAGCACTTGACGCCGGAACTCGTGTGGCGGCCGGAATGGCAGAATCACCCAAATGGTGCCCGCGCGATTGCGCGGGTCGTCGTCGCGACCCCCGAGCCGCAGCGAACTGCGGCACTGTTCCAGGCTCTGTTCAGGTCGGTCCCCGCGAATGCAAGCGACGGCCGTCTCCTGATCACCGCCGGCACAGCGCGGATCGAGCTGACGCCGCCGTCGGCGATTGCCGAGGAATTCGGCGAAGCCGCGGCCGATCCGGCCCGACGCACCGAGTATCTTGCGGCGGCGGAGTTCAAGGTCACGTCGCTGCCCGAGACTGAGCGGCTGCTGGGCTCGACAGCCGGGTTGCGTGTCGAGGACCGACGCGTGGTGGTGCCGGCTGCGGCCGCATTCAACGCCACGCTCGTCTTCACGGAGTAGTCGATGCCGGAGCCGGCAGGCGAGTTCGCTCCTACCGCGTTCCGCAATCTTGGCGACGCAATCGACCGGACCGGCGATCCCGATGCGCCGGCGCTGATCGATCTCGGCGGCGAGGTGGCGCCGCGAACTTATTCCTACCGCGACTTCGACCGGCTCGCCGCCTCGGTCGCACGCGGGCTGCTCGCCGCTGGCCTCGAGCCCGGCGAGCGGATCGCGATCCTGTCGGCGAACCGCGCCGAATTCCTGGCGAGCGTTCTCGGCGCGATGCGCGCCGGTCTCGTCGCGGTGCCGGTCAATTGGAAGCTGCCGCCCGCCACCGTCGCCGCGATCCTCGAGGATTGTGGCGCGCGTCTCGTCCTGTGCGACCCGCCGCGCCGGCCGCTCTGCCCGCGCGGTCTCCGATGCCGTATCTTCGGCGAGGATTTCGCCGCTCTGCTCGACCCGAGGCTGTTTGCCGCGACTGCGCCACACCCTGCCGAGTCGGCGATTTTTCTTTACACGTCAGGATCGAGCGGGCGGCCCAAGGGCGTGGCGCTGTCGCATCACAGCCACCTCTGGGTCGTCGATCGGCGCCTGCGCCCGGTGCCGAGCCGACCCGAGCGGCCTCTGGTCGCCGCCCCGCTCTATCACATGAATGCTCTCGCCGTGTGTCAGGCGGCTTTGGCCAATCACGACACGATCATCCTCATGCCCGGCTTCAATGCGGCCGGCTACATCGCGGCGGCGAGCCGTTATCGCGCGACCGTGCTCACCTCGGTGCCGACGATGATCGCGATGATGCTGCGCGAGCGGGACTTGCTGGCGCAGAGCGATCTGTCGTCGGTGGCTGCAGTGCGCATGGGCTCGGCTCCGGTATCGCCGGCGCTGTTGCAAGCGGCGCGGCAGGTCTTCCCGCAGGCTCAAATTACCAACGCCTATGGCACGACCGAAGCCGGTCCGATCGTCTTTGCGCCGCATCCGGACGGCCGTCCGACCCCGGATCTGTCGCTCGGCGTCGCGCATCCGCGGGTCGCGCTGCGGCTCGTCGACGGCAGTGGCCGCGACGCCGATGAAGGCGTGCTGCAAATGCGCTGCCCGGCATTGATGAACGGCTATCACAACCTGCCGGACGCGACGCGCGCCGCCCTGACCGAAGACGGCTTCTATATTACCGGCGACGTGTTCCGCCGCGACGGCCAGGGGTTTTACTACTTCATCGGGCGCGCCGACGACATGTTCGTCAGTGGCGGCGAGAACGTCTATCCCGGGGAGGTCGAAAAGATGCTCGAACGCCACCCGGACATCCACCAGGCCGTGGTGGTCCCGGTCGACGATGAGCTCAAGTTCAAGAAGCCGGTCGCGTTCGTCGTGCCTCGGCCGGGTGCGGCGCCGACCGAAGCGGCGATCAAGCAATTTGCACTGCGGAATGCCGCGCCCTACCTGCATCCCAGGCGCGTATGGCTTCTCTCCGAGATGCCGCTCGCCGGCACCAACAAAATCGACCGTCGCGCGCTCGCAGCCCGTGCCGCCGAACTCCTGTCGCAACCCGTAATCGAGGCCCGTACGACATGAGAGCCCTGGTTCTTCGCCAACACGGAGCGGACGGGTTGATCCTGGAAACCGGGTTCCCCGATCCGATCCCCGGCGACGGCGATGTCGTACTGCGTGTGCGCGCCGCCTCGCTCAATTATCACGACGTCTTCACGCGCCGGGGGATGCCGGGGATCAGGATCCCGATGCCGGCGATCGTGGGCCTCGACGTGGCGGGCGAGATCGTCGCGCTCGGCCGGGGTGTTGAAGGCTGGAAGGAGGGCGACCGCGTACTCGGCGACCCGATCAACCGCGTCGAGGGCGGCCTTACCGGCGAGACCGTGCATGGCGGTCTCGCAGAATATTGCCGGTTGCGCGCCCATCAGCTTATCGCGATCCCCGACGGCGTCGGGTTCGAAGCGGCGGCCGCACTGCCCTGCGCCTACGGCACCGCCCGACGTATGATGGTCACCAACGGTCATGTCGGACCGGGCGAGAAAGTTCTGATCCTCGGTGCCTCGGGTGGTGTTGGCGTCTGCTGCGTGCAGCTCGCCAAACTGGTGGGGGCGACGGTTATTGCAGCGACGAGTTCGGCCGGTAAGGCGGCCCGGCTGCGTGGGCTCGGCGCCGATGACATCATCGACTATGCGCAGGACGATTTTGTCGAGGCGGTCTATGCGCGCCACGGCAAACCCGCCCGGCGCGGCCCCGGCAGCGATCGCGGCGTCGATGTCGTCGTGAACTACACCGGCGGCGAAACCTGGACGAAGAGCCTGCGCGTCCTGCGGGTCGGCGGCAGGCTGTTGACCTGCGGCGCGACCGCCGGTTACGACCCGCCCGAGGACATCCGCTACATCTGGACCTTCGAGTTGCAGATCCTCGGCTCGAACGGGTGGGCGCGCGAGGATCTGACGGCGCTGCTCGATCTGCTTCAAGCGGGAAAGCTGCAGGCCGTCATCGATGAGGTCTTGCCGCTGGAGCGCGCGCCCGAAGCGCTGATGCGGCTGGAGAACCGTCAGGTATTCGGCAAACTGGTGGTGACGCCATGACCACCCCGCCGCTCGGCAAGGACGAACTGCAGCAGCGCCTCGGCCATTCCGCCTTTATCGACTTTTTGAACCTGACGGTGGTGAGCGCCGATCCCGAGAAAGAGCAAGTTGTCATGCGGGCGGCGATGCGGCCTGAATTAGAGCGCGGCCGCGGCACCGGGCAATGGCACGGCGGTCCGATCGCCGCGATCATCGACACGGTCGGGGATTATGCGCTGGTCATGACGCTCGGCCGGCCGCTGCCGACAGTGAATTTCCGGGTCGATTACCTGCGCCCGGCGATCGACACCGCATTGATCGTTACCGCCCGGGTGCGGCGCAGCGGCAGACTGGTCGGCGTTGTCGACATCGACGTGGCCAACGAAACCGGCCAGTTGGTTGCGATCGGTCGCGCCACCTACGCCACCGCCGGGTGAGCAGCATGGCGGCGACGTGCTGTCGAGCGTGCATGCCGAGCAGCGGGAAAGCTGTGGCGGCTCACCACCGGAGTGCGGGTCAACGCTGAACCCCATCA
>Ga0182041_10001638_pt1 | contig 11359 bp, 8 predicted proteins | sample flu12Cox44000178_FD_125967 | JGI IMG/M metagenome (GOLD analysis project Ga0182041, IMG submission 125967) | Lab enrichment of tropical soil microbial communities from Luquillo Experimental Forest, Puerto Rico - flux8day.12C.oxic.44.000.178 | ecosystem: Environmental > Terrestrial > Soil >...
TGGCCGGGAAAGCATCTCGTCCTTCCGCCATTTTGAATCATTGGTCTCTCGCCGCACGATCCAGCTGTGGCGGTCCGACAGGCCCCAGGTGACCACCATCTTGACTGCCGGCTCGTCGAGGGCGACGTCAAGAAAGCGGCTGTAGGTATCGGCTACGAGACGGTCGCGGACGGTTTGGTCCGCCGGAGCATTCTCGTCAGTGACGTCGAGCTCGGTAATCTGGATCGTCAGACCGAGGCCCGCGATCTCGCCGAGAAACCGCCGCAGAACGGGCGCGGAGAAAGGAGGCCCGCCGGCACATGAAAGATGAGCTTGAATGCCGACTGCGTCGACTGGCGTTCCGGTTCGCCGCATTCGTTCGAGAAGATTGAGCAGCGCCGTGCGGCGTGCTTCCTGTTCCGGTGCGTCCAGCTCCACGTCGTATTCGTTGACGACGAGGCGGGCCGAGGGATCGGTCTCCCGCGCCGTATGGTAGGCGAGGTCGAGATAATCCGAAGTCATCATTTCGAGAAACACGCCGGTGCGAAGACCGTCAGGCCTGCCGTCCTTGGGTTCGATCGGTTCGTTGACGACGTCCCAGCTGTGAACCTTGCCGCGATAACGCCCCGCGAGGCCGTGGATGTGCTCGACGACGGCACTCTCCATCTCGTGCCGGCTCTCCAGGTCGAAAAACCAGCTGGGGGTGCGGTGGTACCAAAGAAGATTGTGCCCGCGCAGCACAAGCCCGTTCTTGAGCGCAAAGTCCGCAATGGTATCGGCCGGCCCGTAATCGTCGTCGCCGCGCACACCCCGGTTCATGACCTGCCATTTCATCTCGTTCTCGGCGACGACCAATCCAGCCTGCCCGAGGACAAGTTGAATAAACACGGGATCTCCCTTGATCTGCGTTGCAGAGATCGTCGTCCCGTAGACCAGCCCTTTGTCTGCCGCCAGCTTGCGCAGTGCCATGCTTTCTGCGGCCGGACTCCAACTGGGAAGCGCAGAGCCGAAGCCGCTGCCTAGCGCCGCGAGACCGGCGGTAATTAAGCGGCGCCGATCCAATCCGAACCGGCGGGGCGCGGCACCCCTTCGGCAGAGATGTTCGTCAGGGCTGCAGTCAGTCATTCGAGAAGGTCTTCCGTGATTGCCGCAATGCAATAACGCTTGTCGCGTTTTAGCGGCCTCTGCAGTCAAACCGCAACAAAATTGAACTCGATCGGGATCAGATCGAAGCGAGTGGCATCAGTCGGGTGACGATCCGCCCTCGACGAACCGGTCCGCGCTGTCCGCGATACCTGGTCACTACAAGCGCAGCGAATCAATCTCATGGGCGTCGCAACCCGGCGATCGAGATTTGCTTCGTCGCGGCCCTCTTCGCAATGACGAGAAGGACATCGTTTCCTTCGGCCGCTCGTGGAGGCTGTCAAGGTATCGCCGGCCGCCGGATCCAGCGGGGCGGCGACAGTCGCAATGTCATGCCTATCCGGCGGAAATCTCTTCTAAAATCAGCATCTCCTCTGAGCTGGTCGCCTTCGTAACGGTGCGCGTCGGCGGCAGCGCGACCGTGACAGTCGTGCCGCGTCCCTTCTGGCTCTCGACTGTGAGCCGACCGCCATGAAGTTCGGCCAGCTTACGAGCCAGAGGCAGTCCGAGACCGGTCCCCTGGTGCCGGCGCGCGAGGCCCGCATCGACCTGTTGGAAAGGCTCCAATGCAATCTCGACCATCGCCCGGCGTCATGCCGCAGCCGGTGTCCCGCACGACGAATTCGACACCGCCGTCGCCCGCTCGGCGTGCCAGCACGTCGATTGAACCGCCGAGCTCGGTGAACTTGATCGCATTCGACAGCAGGTTCAACAGGATCTGGGTCAGACGCGTCTCGTCTGCCATCAAATAGGGCACATCTTCTGTGATCTCGGCCGACAATCGAAGCAACCCAGCAGCGGCACGATCCTTGAACGCGATACAATTGTCCACCAGCCGTCGCGGGTCGATGACCTCTTCGCGGAACTCGAGCTTGCCGGCATCGATGCGCGCCAAATCGAGGATTTCGTTGATGACGTGCAGAAGATGCTCGCCGCTCTGTCGAATGAGGCCGACATATTCGGCGTGCCGCGACTGCAAAGGCCCGGCAATACCGTTCTCGAGTACTTCCGAGAAGCCGAGGATGGCATTAAGCGGCGTGCGTAGCTCGTGGCTCATATTGGCCAGGAATTGCGATTTGGCGAGGTTGGCCGCCTCGGCCGCCGCCTTTGCCTCACGCAGCGCGCGCTCGGCCGACACTTTCTCGGTGATGTCGCGCGCCGTGCCGCGGTAGCCGAGAAACCGCCCCGTCGCATCGAATAATGGATTGCCGCCGACCGATATGACTCGCTCGGGATCGGCACCAATCTTCCGCGTGTACGAAAAATCGCGGAACGGTTCGTGCCGATCCAGAACTGCAACATGCTCCTGCCATTTGGCTGGTTCGCTGACCACATCCGTCGCGAGTTCGACACGGGTTCGGCCGATCCGGTTCTGCGGGTCCTGACCGAACGCACGAATATGGTCGGACAGATAAGTAAAGCGATGCTCCTCATCCGTCTCCCAGAACCAGTCGGACGACGCCAGCGCGAAATCACGGCAGCGCGCTTCGCTTTCGCGCAACGTCGCCTCGGATCACTCGAGCGAGCGGGAATGCACGACCAGTGCCCGGAAAAAGAGCGCAAACCCGGCCACCGTGCAAAGCGTCGCGAGCAGGATGAAAACGGCCTGGCGACGCCAGTCGGTGAACACAGCTTCTTCCGCGGATGAGACGGCGATAACGAGAGGAAAATCGCGCAACGGGTGGACCGATACCATCCGCGCCACGCCGTCGACGTAGCCCGGCGAACGATAAGCCCCGCCACCTTCTTCGACACGGGCGTAAAACGGCGATTGCGAGGCGAGTTTTTGTGCCATCATCGCCTCGACCTGGGGATAGCGCGCCAGCATCACGCCGTCGCGGCGCCACACTGATGCCGATCCGCCCTCCTGCAACGTGATCGCGCAATAGAAATCCTCGATATAGCGGGCGTCGATCGCACTCACCACCAGGCCGAGCAAGACGCCGCCAGGACCGTCGACCCGACGCGCGACAAAAAACGACCACGCGCCCGTGGTGCGGCTGACAACAGGAACGCTGATATAGACGCCAGGGTCGTCATGCTGGCGCAGGTGCATGTAGTAGTCCCGGTCGGAGAGGTCGATTTCCGGCGCCGGCCAAGCGCGTGAACTGTTGACCAGGCTGCCATCGGCGCTGACCAGTCCAACGGCATCCGCTTGCGGAACCAGTTTCAATCTGTCGGCGAGAAAACGATGGACGCCTTCGCTGGCCATCGCACGCGCGAACTCTTCCGGGCTTTCGACCCCGGCGGCGAGAACCATCCCCCGCGTTTCCTGCAAGACGAGATCGACGGCTCGGAGCGAGCGCGCCATCTGCTCTGCCAGGACGATGCCGAGATTGCTCATTTCCTGCCGGGAGTGCGCAATCGCCTCCTCGCGCCGGTCCCACACGGCCAAGCCCGCCGCTAGAACAATCACTACGAGCAATCCGGTCCCGACAAGCGACAGCCTTCGGCTGGCGCGAACGCGTCGGCGGAGCGGGCGATCGGCGTTGACCACCCGAGAGCTTTAGCGAAAGATGCTTAGCAACTTGTGAAGACCGGCTGGGAGCCTGGTCGCGCGCGAGCCGCGAACCGCTTATCGGCCGCTGGTGCTTCTCGCCGGCTGCTGGCTCTTGCTCCTTTCCATACGTTCGAGGTTGGCTCTGGCGGCCATGTCGGCCGGGCTACCCGGCGCCAGCTGGCCGACACGCTCCCAATCCTGGCGAGCAGCGTCGCCCTCGCCCTGCAAGCGCCGGATATTGCCGCGCTCGAGCAGCGCCGGCGCAGAATTCGGTGTCAGCGTGAGCGCCCTCTCGATATCGGCGAGCGCCGGGTCCAGCCGATCGAGAGCGCGATAGGCCGACGCCCGATAGATTAGCGCCGCGATATGGTTCGGGTTCGTCTTCAGCACTTGGTCGAGGTCGGCGGTGGCCCTGTCGAGGTAACCGGCCGATGCCGCCGCCACCGCCCGATCGATCAACAATTCCGGATCATTCGGCGCCAACGCTACCGCCGCTCCAGCGGCCGTATAGGCGCGCACGGGATCACCGGCGAGCCCCCAGGCCTGCGCGGCCTGATCGAGCACTTCCGCCCGCAACGGGGCCGGTGCGGTGGTCATCGCTTGCGCGAGCGCCTCGAGGCGGGTGGCCGCCTCCTTGTATTGCTTAAGCCCGATCAACGCGATCGCAGCGCAGTGATCAGCCGGATGCGCGCCGCCGCGCTCGCGCCATGTTTGCGCCAGTTTTTCGGCGGCGGCCGGGTTCTGCTTGGCGAGCTTGGTGCAGCGGTCATAAGCCGCCGCCTCGGCCTGCGCGTCACGCGGTGCCGGCTCGGCAGCGGTCGACAGCAACGCCAGCGCCAGGAGCGCGGCGCATATTCGTCCCGTCACCGGGCGAGCGGCATTCGTTATTCCCAAATCGCGACACTCTGGTTGGAGCCGCAGGCCGTGAACCCGATAATCCGACTGGCTCAAGCTTGGAAGCGTCCGCTTTCGACCCCGCACTGCCGTCGTCGTCACCGCGCTCGAAGAGCGGACCAGTTTGCGAACGAGATGGTCCCGGCCTTCCGCAAGACCAGACCTGCGACCACGGCGCACTAGACCCGCGGATCAGCCGCCCGCGCCCCGCTCGGCTGCACGTCAGCGTCGCCCCCGCGTCGTATCACAAAAGACGTAACCTACCAAACATCGCTCCACTGGGCCGAATGACAGCTTCGCGCCGATGAACGAACCCCCTCGCCCTGGCCGTGTGCGAAAACACTCAGTTCAGACCCGTTCCAAGGGCGCGGATGGAAGGAGCGGCACGCGGCCCGCCCGAGGTGGCAAGGACACAATAAGGGGACCGCCAAAATCTTAGTTAAGAATTAGAAATTGTAATTAAAAATAAAATCGTAGTTAAAAGAAACTCATTTACTTTGATTAAGCTTGCTTTTCAAACGACCACGATAAATGCTTGCTGCCGTATAACGGTCGCGCGTCAACAACCGATTCCAAAATATCACTCGAATACACCGAGCTTCTGCAGCCTTAGGCCGATGGGGTAAACGATGAAGCCACGCACCTTCCTTTCGCTGCTGTTGTGGATTGCCATGACAACGGGCGGCGCCACGCTGTCGGTCGCCGACGGGCGGCCCGATCCGGTCGGCGGTCAGGTATTAATACCCGACACGAGCATCGAACACGCCGACCACATCGGCCGCATCGCTCACACCAATACGAAAATCCTCGCCTTCACTGGTAGCATTGACAGCGTCCACCCTCCGTTGGGCGGAGGCGGCCGAGAGATCGCTCCCGGCTCCTCGTATTTCGAAACGCCGGCATCACTCGGCTGCGTCTATCGGCTGACATCGGTGTCGTCGGCTCAGATCGGCTGCAACCCGACCGATCCAACGCTCCTGAACCCGTCCGGCGGAGCGAGGGCGATCGCCATTGTCGACGCCTATGACTACCCTACGGCGTTCAGCGATCTGCAGATCTTCTCGGCGCAGTTCGGCCTCCCGGCCCCGACGACCGCGAATTTCCAGGTGGTCTATGCGACAGGCACCCCGCCCAAGGCCGATTCCGGCTGGGGCCTGGAGGCAGCGTTGGATATCGAGTGGGCCCACGCGATGGCGCCGCACGCGAAGATCTACCTCGTTGAAGCGGCATCAAACAGCTACGCCGACCTGCTCAGCGCCGTCAACGTCGCCAGCAATTATGTAGCGCAAGCCGGCGGCGGCGAAGTCTCGATGAGTTGGGGCGGCAGCGAGTTCTCTTTCGAGAGGTTCTACGACGGGTACTTCACAAAGACAGGCGTCGTTTATTTCGCGGCGGCGGGGGACAGCGCCGGGACGATCTGGCCCTCGACTTCCCCGAATGTCGTCTCGGCCGGCGGCACGACGAACAGCCGCGATGCAAGCGGCAACCTGCAGGCGCAACTTGCCTGGTCGTCGACCGGCGGCGGCCCGAGCAGGTACGAGTCTCGCCCATCCTACCAATCGGCGATTTCCCAAGTTGTAGGCAACAAGCGCGGGACACCCGACGTCGCCGCCGACGCGGACCCCAATACCGGCGTCTGGGTCTACAACGTTCCAGACTGCAATGGTTGGTGCATTGTCGGCGGCACCAGCGTCGCGGCGCCGGTGTGGTCCGGCATTGTCAACGCAGCAGGCCGGTTTTCGTCGTCTAGCCAGGTCGAGCTGTCGACCATCTACAGCAACCTCGGTAAGGCGGCCGATTTCACCGACATTACTCAAGGCTCCTGTGGTCCTCACCAAGGCTACGTGACCGGGACCGGCTGGGATTTCTGTACCGGTGCCGGCAGCGCCTTCGGCACAAAAGGAGAATGATCCAGGTCTAATACCGGGCGGCTGCGCCGATTCCGGAACTTCCAGCTCTCGCCCCGGAACGGAGAGGTCCGGCCCGGAGGGCCTCGCGAGCTAGCAATCCCGGAGTTCAGACTGGTTCGCGCGATTAACAGGTTGTCGAAGCCTGCATGCGTGCCGGATTGCCAAAGGCAGTAGCCCCAGCCGCCACATCACGGGTGACCACACTGCCCGCGCCGATCAGCGCATTGTCACCGATCGAAACGCCCGGCAGGATGATCGCGCCCGCTCCGATCCAGACGTTGCGCCCGATGCGGACCGGGCGGCCAAACTCCAGGCCGGAGGCTCGCTCCGCCGGGTCGCGCGGATGGTCAGCAGCTAGGATCTGCACCCCCGGCCCGATCTGCGTGCGGTCGCCGATGGTGACCTCCACGACATCGAGGATCACGCAGTTGAAGTTCAGGAACACGCCAGCACCGAGGCGAATGTTGAAGCCGTAGTCGCAATGGAATGGCGGCCGGATCACGGCGCCGTCGCCGACAGCTGCGAAGCGTTCCACCAGTAGCTTGTGCCGTTCGGAGAGGGACATGTCGAGTGCGGCGTTGTAGCGTGCGAGCCACTTGTGCGTCGCCGCCAAGTCTGCCTGGATTTCGGGCGCGTTGGCGTCGTACAGCTGCCCGGCAAGCATCTTGTCCTTCTCGGTGCGCATCATGCATCCCTTGCTCGCGGTCCGCCCTGGCTGCCCACCTGGTTTCTCCTGCGCACCTCGTGCAACACCAATGTCTACCGCCCACCCAGGCTCGCCGTCTACGAAGCCGCGCACCGCCGACAGCTTCGCGCCGAAAGCACTCGTTCGGCGGCTAACGCCAAATCTGCCGAGTTCGGACCTTGAATCGCGTTCGTAGCAAGAAACGACGAGTGTGAAGCAGTTCACAGATCGACCCTTGGAAGCGTGCTATACTAAGCCGTGGCGCTCGAGCCGGACCAACTCGCATCGGGTGCGCTGCTATCGTGAGCGATAAAAAGGACGCTCGCGAGACAGAGAGGAGGCGACACATGAAGACCCGGGAAATCGGCGGGAGCTTGACGAGCGGTGTGCCAGACACGAACCGGCGCGGGTTCTCCCGCCGCTCGGTTCTCGCCTTTGCCGGTGCTCTTGGAGCTGTAACCCCGTTCGGGGTCCTCGGAGCGGCGCGCGCGTTGACGGCGGCTGGGCGCGGATCGCTGCCCTATCTCCCCGGCGATCCGCTTATTTGCCGCGCGGCCGCAAACGGCGAAGAGCTGCAGGGCCCGCCGCATCAGCTCAAACTGGCCTGGAATGCGAATGCGGCCTGCACGGTCGCTGCGGCAGTCGCAAAAGAACGGGGCATCTTCGCCAACCACAACCTCGATGTCGAATTCTTCAATTTCGGCGGATCGACAGACCAGTTGTTGGAGGCGATCGCGACCGGCAAGGCGGATGCCGGTTTGGGGTTGGCCCTGCGCTGGCTCAAGCCGCTGGAGCAGGGATTCGATGTCAGGATCACCGCCGGTGTGCACGGCGGCTGCATCCGGCTCCTCGGTGCCAAGGCCGCCAATATCGACAATCTTGAAACGCTGCGCGGCAAGGCAATCGGGATCAGCGATCAGGCGAGCCCGGCGAAGAATTTTTCCTCGATTTTCCTCGCCAAAAACGGCATCGACCCGGTCCGGGACGTAGAGTGGCGCCAGTACCCGGCCAATCTGCTTGCGCTGGCCGTCGATAAAGGCGAAGTGCAGGCGCTCGCCGAGATTGATCCGCTCCCGTACCTGTGGCTCAAGGACGGCAAGCTGAACGAGATCGCGACCAACTTAAGCGATGGATTCGCCGATCGCACATGCTGCGTGCTTGCGATACGCGGCAGTCTCGTTCGAAATGAATTACCAGTGGCGGCCGCTCTGACCCGATCGATCCTGGAGGCAGCAGACCGGGTCGCCAGCGATCCCGCCGACGCCGCCGCAGTATATTCGGGCTACGGCGGCAAGGGATCGGTGGAGGGTCTCACCGCTATGTACCGCAGCCATACCCACCACAATCATCCCGTGGGACCCACGCTGAAGAAGCAACTTGTGCTCTACACCGACGAACTCAAGGCGATCCACGTTATCAAGCCAAGCACCGACCCAGCCAAGTTCGCTGAGCGCATTTATCTCGACGTTCTAAGCTGAGCCGATCGGCACAGCCGTGGTGAGTTCCATCGTCGATGAGATATCGAAGGCTCAGGAACCTGCCATCGGTCTTCGTGCAGGCTCGGCCGCTCGATCGTTAGTCAGTGGGTTTTTTGCGGCCACTGCCTGGTCTGGGGTTGCTGCGCTCACCGAGCTCTGGCCGGATAGGCCCGAAAGCGATTGGGCCTATACGAGCGACTTCGCTGCTGTCTGTGGAGCATTGGCGGTTGCGCTCGGGTTGGCGGCCATCGCCGGCGTTCGTTTTGCCGTTTTGCAGCGCCTCCAGCGGCTTGCGCCATGGTTGCTCGCGTTGGCACTTTTCATGGCAGCTTGGGAGGCGGTCACGGCGAAGTTGGGGCTGTTGCCGCTGCCGTTTTTCCCACCGCCACAGGCCATCGTAGAAGCCCTGATCGAGGACTGGGGACAGCTGGTTGCGGGCATTTTCGCCTCGCTCCGTCTGTTGACGGCCGGCTATTTTCTCGGCGCGACGGTGGGCTTCGTGACCGGTGTGGCGATCGGCTGGTCGCGGCTTGCGAGTTATTGGATCCATCCGATGTTGCGTTTCATCGGACCTCTGCCCGCGACGGCGTGGCTGCCATTGGCCTTCTTCGTGTTCCCCTCGAGCTTCAGCGCCAGCATTTTTCTGATCGCGCTCGCCACCGGGTTCCCGGTCGCGGTGCTCACCTGGTCCGGCGTAGCAGGCGTGAACAGCACCTATTACGACGTTGCGCGCACATTGGGCGCCAATCAGCGCTTTCTTGTGCTCAAAGTCGCCATTCCGGCGGCAATGCCGCATGTTTTTGTCGGCCTGTTCATGGGTCTGGGCAATTCTTTTGCGGTGCTGGTGGTCGCCGAGATGCTGGGGGTAAAGGCGGGTCTCGGCTGGTACCTGCAATGGGCGCAGGGTTGGGCTGCCTATGCCAACATGTATGCGGCACTGTTGATCATGGCGTTCTTGTGCTCGGCTCTGATCACACTGCTGTTCCGGCTGCGTGACCGCCTGCTGTCCTGGCAAAAGGGGCTGGTGAGATGGTAGAAGCGTCTGCCCCGCCGAGTGCGCATTTGCCAACTGGCGATCCAGCGCGCGGGACGACGCTTACAATCCGCGATGTAAGCCATCATTTCGCGCTGCACGGCCAGCACCTACCGGTATTGGACCGGATCAGCTTCAGGGTCGGCCATGGCGAGTTCGTCGCCATCCTGGGGCCGAGCGGATGCGGCAAGTCGACCTTGCTGCGGCTCGTCGCGGGTCTCGACTTTCCGAGCACCGGGTATCTGCTCACAGAGGGCGAACCGATAGAAGGCCCCGACCCGTCGCGTGTTGTCGTCTTTCAGGATCCCACGCTTTATCCATGGCGGACGGTTTGGCGGAACGTCGCGCTCGGCCTCGAAGCACAGGGACTGCTGCGCACCCACCGTGAACGGATCGAAGCGGCTTTGCGGCTGGTCGGGCTCGAGGGTTTCGCCAACGCCTATCCGCACCAGCTTTCCGGCGGCATGTCGCAGCGCGCGGCTCTGGCGCGCGCACTGGTCAACGATCCGCGGCTCCTTATTCTCGACGAGCCGCTGGGCCAGCTCGACTCGCTGACGCGGATCACGATGCAGAGCGAGCTCGTGTCATTGTGGCAGCGGGAGGGCTTCACTGCGCTGCTGGTGACCCACGATGTCGAAGAGGCGCTTTTCCTCGCCGGCCGGGTCATCGTGTTGAGCGAGCGCCCCGCCCATATCAAGGCGAATATCGTAAACGTCCGGCCCTATCCCCGCCATCGCGGCGATCCGCATCTAGTCGAGCTTCGACGTGAGGTGTTTGCACATCTTGGCCTCGAGGCCAATTGGTGAGGGCCGCGGCCGCTAGCGAATATTGCGAACAGCCTGTTGCTGCCGTTGGGACCACGTCGGGCGTCAAGGCAGCTATTGCGCCGTCGAGTCGGATATCGGCCAAGAACCGCATTCCACCCCATTCAGCCGATCCTCCCGCAGGCTATGAACGGCTGCTAAGCGGGCAAACCTCGCCGTTTGTCTCGGCAGGATCTAGCGGCTGGCGTGCGCCAAAAGGAGTTATCGCGATCTCAACTAGCGACCGTCTGTGGAGTGTCGGCGGGCGGAAGATGCACTGCTCGCTGCAGCGCATCGAGGGAGGCGCGAAGCGCGGGCTGATCCGATCAATGTGAGACGTAGCGGCTCTTGGGCCGTTCGAGCTCCATGTTCTCGCGCAACGTCGTGCCTTCGTATTCGGTCCGAAACAGACCACGCGACTGTAGTTCCGGGATCACGAGCGCGACGAAATCGTCGAGCCCACCCGGCAAATGCGACGGATGAAACAGAAAGCCGTCGACGCCGTAACCACGAAACCATTCCTCCATATTATCGGCGATCTCGCTTGCCGAGCCGATGAGCGTCCGTTGCCCCCGGGCTGCGGCGAAGCGCTGGTAGATTTGCCGGATCGTCAGCCCTTCCTCCCGCGCCCAGCGGATGATGTTGCGGGTATTTCCGACCCCGCTGAGTGCGAATTGTCGTTCGGGGATGTCGGGAAGCGGACCATCGAGATCGTATTCCGACAGATCGAACCCACCGAGCTGGTTTGAGAGCAATTCGGGCCCGACATCGGGGTGGATCTTCGACTGCAGGAAATGGTGTAGTTCCTCCGCCTCCTTACGGGTCCGCCCGACGATCGCATTGAGACCCGGCATTACTTTCAGCGCTTCCGGTGGACGGTCGTACTTTCGCATGCGCCCCTTCAGGTCGCGGTAGAATTCCTGCGCGCTGGCAA
>Ga0182041_10001642_pt1 | contig 11354 bp, 11 predicted proteins | sample flu12Cox44000178_FD_125967 | JGI IMG/M metagenome (GOLD analysis project Ga0182041, IMG submission 125967) | Lab enrichment of tropical soil microbial communities from Luquillo Experimental Forest, Puerto Rico - flux8day.12C.oxic.44.000.178 | ecosystem: Environmental > Terrestrial > Soil >...
CGATGTAGACCTTGAGCGGGCCGTAATCAAAATTGAGCACAGTCTGGAGCAGACGAAAGCGGGACTAAGGCTCAAGGCACCCAAAACTAAACGCGGTCAGCGGTCGATCAAGCTTCCCCCATTCGCGGTGGACGTGCTCAGCCGACACCGCAAGGAGCGGCTAGAGCTTCGTCTTCAGCTCGGCATGGGTTAGTCCGATCCTGAGGCGTTCGTGTTCTGCAACTACGATGGCTCGCCAATCTCTCCCAACGACCTCTCGATCATGTGGAGTCGGGCGTTGGCGCGGACAGGATTACCCAAGGTCACCTTCCATAGCCTTCGCCACAGCCACGCCTTGGCACTGATCCGTGCTGGCCTAGACGTGGTAAGGGTGAGTCGTCAGCTTGGTCACAGCAAGCCAAACCATCACCCTCTCGATCTATGCGCATGAATTTGAGGAAGCAGACTCTGGAGCAGCAGACGCTATTGGCAAGCTGCTGAGGTAGAAAGTCGGCACCCGAATTGGCACCCAACCATCAGAGACAGTGCGTTATCGACAGCGACCATGCGGGCTCAAGCTCCGCAGATTTCCTAAGAAAACATGATGCATAGGGATGTTTGAACACTCTGAAATACTGCTGTCATACGCGCTTCGAATTGGTTTGCTAACCGGCGAGTGTTGTGGCCGAATCCGGTATCCGCGGACGGAGTGGTGAAGTGGCCCGCGGTTACCCGGAGCGTGATCGCTCAGGAACTGCGAACCAGACTCCCATGCCGATCAAGTCGACGTCAGGACGGTTTGCCGGCAGATTTCGCGGGGGGGCCAGGTTTCCGAGCCTGATGTTCGGGTCGAACCAGGGAGGCATGTTTCCCTTCATGGGCCGCCGGCGCCCCAACGCCGGAGGAGTTCTCGCCCGCCGCTTTCAGCCCGTCAAGATTTACGCTCGCTTAGGCTCACTCGAAGTGCGTCTCGCACGGAAGCGCGGCGAGATCAGGCGCGCTCAGCGGCTGCGCTACAAGGTCTTCTACGAAGAGATGTCGGCGGTTCCCGGCGCGCTCGCCATGCTATCGCGGCGCGACGAGGACGCCTTCGACGCCGTGTTCGACCATTTGCTCGTGATCGATCGCGGCGATCCCAACGACGGGCGTCGCTGGCGGCCGTCCAAAGTGGTCGGGACGTACCGGGTGCTGCGCCAGGAAGTGGCAGACCTCTACGACGGCTTCTACACGCAAGGCGAATACGACATCGCGCCACTGATCGAGGCCAAGCCCGACTACAGCTTCATGGAGCTCGGGCGCTCCTGCGTGCTCAAGCCTTATCGCAATAGGCGGACGCTCGAGCTCTTATGGCAGGGCGTTTGGTCTTATGTGCGGGAGCACGGCGTCGACGTCATGCTCGGCTGCGCGAGCTTCGAGGGCATTGATCCAAAAGAGCACGCCGAGGCCTTGAGCTTCCTCTACCACACGGCCCTCGCGCCGGAAGATTGGCGGGTCACGGCGCACCGTCATCTTCGCGCCGACATGAACATGATGCCGCGTGAGCGGATCAATGCGCGGAGAGCGTTCAAGGCGCTGCCTCCCTTGATCAAGGGCTATCTCAGGCTCGGCGCCTATATCGGCGACGGGGCTGTGATCGATCATCAATTCGGCACCACCGACGTTCTGATCATACTTCCGGTCGAAGCGATCAGGACGCGTTATTTCGGCCATTTCGGCGCGCCCGATGAGCTTGCGTCGGCCGTTGTGCCGCAGTTCGCCCAGGCCAACTAAGCCCTGGTTTGACGTGTGATGGGGGCGCTCCTAAATTCGCCCCGCAATGCGCCATTCTGACGTCAACGAAGCCAAGGCCGCGTCCGAAGCGCCGGCCGGATTGCGCCAGCTGAACGAGCGTTCGCGCGAGATCTTCAAGCGCATCGTAGAGGCTTACCTTGCCACCGGCGAACCGGTCGGCTCGCGCAATTTGAGCCGGGCGCTGCCGATGACGCTGTCGCCGGCGTCGGTGCGCAACGTCATGTCTGACCTTGAAGATCTCGGCCTCATCTATGCTCCCCACACGAGCGCGGGGAGATTGCCGACGCATTCGGGCTTGCGCCTCTTCATCGACGGGCTGCTCGAAATCGGCGACATCAGCAACGAGGAGCGCAGCCAGATCGAAAGCCGGATCGTCGGCAGCGGTCGGCGCCGCGCACTTGAAGAACTGCTTGGCGAGGCCGGCGAGCTGCTGTCGGGCCTCTCGGGCTGCGCCGGCGTCGTGCTGGTCGAGAAGCAGAGCAAGAAGCTCAAGCAGATCGAGTTCGTCAATCTCGGGCAAGGCCGGGCCCTTGCTGTGCTCGTCGCCGAGGACGGCGACGTCGAGAACCGCATCGTCACCTTGCCTGATAACTTGCCGCTCTCCTCGCTGCATGAAGCGTCCAACTACATCAATGCCCGCATTAGCGGTCTCACTCTCGCCGAGGCGCGCATCCGCATCGAGCAGGAGATTGAGGCGCGGCGCGCCCAGCTCGACGAGCTCACCGCGCGCGTGGTAACCGAGGGGCTCGCCACATGGTCCGGGGATGGCGACGAGCGCAAGAGCCTCATCGTTTGCGGCCGCGCCCATCTGCTCGAGGACGTCAAGGCGATGGAAGACCTCGAGCGCGTGCGGCTCCTGTTCGAGGATCTCGAGACCAAGACCGACCTGATGCAGCTCCTTGGCCTCGCCGAGCGCGGCGAGGGCGTGCGTATCTTCATCGGCGCCGAGAACAAGCTGTTTTCGCTGTCTGGCTCGGCGCTGATCGTGTCGCCGTTCGAGGATACCGAACAGAAAATCGTCGGTGTGCTCGGGGTGATCGGCCCGACCAGGCTCAATTACGCGCGCATCATCCCTATGGTCGACTACACGGCAAGGCTGCTCGGGCGCCTTGTCCCTTGATTTTTGCAACCTTACGGTCGATATCCCGCTTACTCCCGAGTGAAACCGCTTCGCCGAGCCGTCCATGCCCAACGACAAGACCGATCCGCGCGGGGCCCACGAGGATCAGCCGGCATCTGCCGAGTCCCCGAAAGCCGAGACGCCAAATAACAACGCCGACCCCGGCGCGCAGCTGGGCGTCGACCTAGAAGCCTTGCTCGCTGAGAATGCCGACATGCGCGACCGGCTGCTCAGGACGATGGCCGACATGGAGAATTTGCGCCGGCGCACCGAGCGCGAGAAGGCCGACACCGCCCGCTACGCAATCTCCAAGTTCGCCCGCGACGTGCTGACAGTCGGTGACAATCTCAAGCGCACCATCGAGCACGTGCCGGCAGAAGCCGCGGCGCAAGACCCCGCGCTCAAGAGCTTCCTCGATGGTGTCGAGATCACCGAGCGTGAGCTTCTGAACGTGCTCGAGCGCCACGGCGTCACCCGGATCGAGCCGCTCGGGCAGCGCTTCGATCCGAACTGCCATCAGGCGATGTATGAAGTGCAGAACCCCGACGTGCCGGAAGGCACAGTGGTCGATGTCATGCAGGCCGGCTACACAATCGGCGACCGCTGCTTGAGGCCCGCCCTTGTCGCGGTCGGCAAGGGTGGCGCCAAGGTCGGCAAGCAGCCGCAAACGGACGGTGACGGCTTCGGCCCGCGGCGACCGGCCAACGACGATGTCCCTGGTGGCCGAAAACCGGACGAGCCCGAGGTGATTTGAGTTTAACTGATACTCCGACGCTTACTTCGGCTTGGTTACGCGGCGCAATGTGAGGCTGAAGCGCCCGCCTTCGGCAATGAGGTCCGAAGTGCCTGGAACGATGCGGTCGATGCCGTGATAGGCAAGCCGGTCAAGTCCGCCCAGCACCACCACATCGCCTGACTTCAGTTCGAGCTTCTCTGTCGGGTCCTTGCGCGATCTTCCGCCGACGCGAAAGATTCCCGTGTCGCCAAGCGACACCGAAAGCACTGGCGCGGCGAAGTCCTCTTCGTCTTTGTCCTGATGCAACCCCATCTTGGCGTCGCCAGCGTAGTAATTGACGAGGCAGGCCTCGGGTGGAAACGGGTAATCGGCAATCTCCTGCCAGAGATCGATCAGCATTTGCGGCATTGGGGGCCATGGCCTCCCCATGACAGGATGCGTCGGCTGGTAGCGATAGCCGCGCTCCTTGTCGGTGACCCAGCCGAGTGGTCCGCAATTCGTCATGCGTACTGACATCTCCTTGCCCGAACGCGGCATAACCGCCGTGAACAGAGGCATCTCGGCGATCATGGCGCGGATCTTGGCGAGCAGCGCCATTTGCGCCTTCCGCTCCAGTTTTCCGGGAAAATATTGCATGCGAGCCCTTGCTCCGCCGCACCGCTGCCTTAGGTTCGCGGTATAGCGCGGCTGGCTCAGCATGAGGAGCGGAGCGAGTGGCGAGAGAGGCGCGGAAGGTCAATCCGGACGGCTATATCCACGCGCGAGACGCGAACGAATATCAGCGTCTGCGCGATCAGGCGCGCATGTGGCAGTCCGCGACCGAGGCGGTGCTCGACAAGATCGGTCTTGGGCCAGGCATGAGCGCGCTCGACGTTGGCGCAGGACCCGGCGCCGTTATGCGGCTGATGGCGGACCGAGTCGGGCCGCAAGGCCGTGTCACCGGCATCGAGATAGACGCCAAGCTCGGCGCCCAAGCTCTCGCCGATCTGCGTGTCGGAGGCGGCGCGGAGTTTCAGCTCATCGACGCGAACGTGCTCGACCTCGATAAAGTGCCGGGCGGTCCCTTCGACCTCACCTACTGCCGGCTGTTCCTCATGCATGTGCAGGACCCGGTCGCCGCTTTGGAGAAGATGCTGGAGTGGACCAAGCCTAGCGGTGTGGTTGCCGCGCAGGAGTTCGACTTCGGTGCGATCGCAATCGAGCCTCCATGCCCTGCCATGGCTGAATTCAATCGCGTGTTCGAGGGCGTGTTCAGAGGCCACGGTCGCAACTTGCGGGAAGGGCGTCAGCTTCCCGCTCAATTCGAGGCTGCCGGCATCGGACTGCCTGACGGGACGCTGACGGAGGCTAAATACCTGCCGCTGAAAGACATGGCCGCAATGCTGATCGGCGTCTATCAGGGACTGTTCGCCTCGGCCGCGGAGCTTGGCATCGCCGACCCCGTGAAAGCCAAAGCCTTCAAGATGGAGATGGCGGAGGCCGGCGAGGACGGACGCTATTACTGCCTCACGCCGATTCTCATCGCCGCTTGGAAGCGCGTCGCGTGAGACTCATCACCGCGACCGCCTCTACGCACCCGCTTCTCCTTGCGGGCCATAGGGTTGCCACCTATATAACCGCGGAACGCCGCCGGTTGAGTCGGCGGACACGCAAAATCATTGGGGACCGACGCTTAAGTTACGCGCGAAGCCGGGTGCCGCACGTGGGCCTGGGCGGTCTGCTGGAAAGAGAGGTTGTAAATGGCGAAAGTGATCGGAATCGATCTCGGCACTACCAACTCATGCGTCGCGGTGATGGAGGGGAAGAACCCCAAGGTCATCGAAAACGCCGAGGGCATGCGTACCACGCCATCGATGGTCGCCTTCACCGACGACGGCGAAATCCTCGTGGGACTTCCCGCCAAACGACAAGCCGTCACCAATCCTGAGAACACGTTCTTCGCCATCAAGCGCCTGATCGGCCGCAGATGGGACGACCCGATGGTCGAGAAGGACAAGAAGCTCGTTCCTTACAAGATTGTCCGCGCCTCCAATGGCGATGCCTGGGTCGAATCTCACGGCAAGCAATATTCTCCCTCGCAGATCTCGGCCTACATCCTGCAGAAGATGAAGGAGACCGCCGAGTCTTATCTCGGCCAGAAGGTCGAGCAGGCAGTCATCACGGTCCCGGCCTACTTCAACGACGCACAGCGGCAAGCGACCAAGGATGCCGGCAAGATCGCCGGCCTCGAAGTGTTGCGCATCATCAATGAGCCGACCGCCGCAGCGCTCGCTTACGGTCTTGAGAAGAAGACCGGCGAGACTATCGCCGTCTACGATCTGGGCGGCGGCACGTTCGACATCTCGATCCTCGAGATCGGCGACGGCGTGTTCGAGGTAAAGTCGACCAATGGCGATACCTTCCTCGGCGGCGAGGACTTCGACATGCGCATCGTCGATTACCTCGCCAACGAGTTCAAAAAAGAATCCGGCATCGATCTGCGCGGCGACAAGCTCGCCCTTCAGCGCCTGAAGGAGGCCGCTGAAAAGGCCAAGATCGAGCTGTCATCGACGCAGCAGACCGAGATCAACCTGCCCTTCATCACGGCTGACAAGTCCGGGCCAAAGCACCTCACCATGAAGCTCACGCGTGCGAAGCTCGAGAGCCTCGTGGACGACCTCATCCAGAAGACCGTCGGGCCTTGCCAGAACGCGTTGAAGGATGCGGGGCTGAAGGCCGCCGAGATCAACGAGGTCGTACTCGTCGGCGGCATGACGCGCATGCCGAAAGTGGTCGAGACGGTGAAGAACTTCTTCGGTCGCGAGCCGCATAAGGGCGTTAACCCTGACGAGGTGGTGGCGGGGGGCGCCGCTATCCAGGCCGGCGTGCTGCAAGGCGACGTCAAGGACGTGCTGCTGCTCGATGTCACGCCGCTCTCGCTCGGTATCGAGACCTTGGGCGGCGTGTTCACGCGCCTGATCGATCGCAACACCACCATCCCGACCAAGAAGAGCCAGGTGTTCTCGACGGCAGAGGACAATCAGAACGCGGTCACCATTCGTGTCTTCCAGGGCGAGCGCGAGATGGCGGCCGACAACAAGCTGCTCGGTCAGTTCGATCTCGTCGGCATTCCGCCGGCCCCCCGCGGCGTGCCGCAGATCGAGGTGACCTTCGACATCGACGCAAACGGCATCGTCAATGTGTCGGCAACCGACAAGGCGACAGGCAAGGAGCAGTCGATCCGTATCCAGGCCTCCGGCGGCCTGACCGAGGCCGACATCAACCGCATGGTCAAGGAGGCTGAGACCCACGCCGAAGAAGACAAGAAGCGGCGAGAGCTGGTCGAGGTGAAGAACCAGGCAGAGGCTCTGGTTCACTCGACCGAACGGATGCTGAAGGACTACGGCGATAAGGTTCCTGCGGGCGACAAGAGCCTGGTCGAGACCGCGGTCGCCGAGTTGAAGACCGCGATCCAAGGCGAGGACCGCGACACGATCAAGGCGAAGACCGATGCGCTTGCCCAAGCCTCGATGAAGCTTGGCGAGGCGATGTATCAGGCGAGCCAGGGTCAGGCGGCGGGCGGAGGGCCACAGACTGCCTCCGGCGGTCCCGATGACAAAGTGGTCGATGTCGACTTTGAGGAAGTCAAAGACGACGACAGCAAGAAGTCGGCGTAACGAGAAGAGATGGCAGGCGCTCGGCCATTAAATGGCCGGGCGCCTTGCCCAACAGAAGAGGCTTAAGCGCCGCTTAACCCGGAGGCGGTGTAAGGGCCGGAGGGGCGATGGCAAAGCGAGACTATTACGACGTTCTAGGTGTATCGCGTGGCGCTCGCGACAGCGAGATCAAAGCTGCGTTTCGCCGTCTCGCCAAAGAGTGTCACCCTGACCGCTGCAACGGCGACCCAAACGCCGAGAAACGTTTCAAGGAACTCAACGAGGCCTATGAGGCGCTGAAGGATCCGCAGCGCCGCGCCGCCTATGACCGCTACGGTCACGCGGCTTTCGACCCGGGGCTCGGCGGCGGCGCAGGCCACGGCTTCGGCGCCGACTTCTCCGCGTCGATGTCAGCGATGTTCGACGATCTGTTCGGCGAGTTCATGGGTCAGCGCCGCCCGCGTCAGCGCTCGACGCGCGAGCGCGGCTCGGACCTCCGCTACAACATGGAGATCACGCTCGCCGAGGCTTATGAAGGCAAGACGGCGCAGATCAGAGTGCCGACCTCCGTCACGTGCGAGAGTTGCTCAGGCTCTGGGGCCAAGGCCGGCACCGCGGCAAGCACCTGCCGAACCTGCGGCGGCATCGGCAAAGTGCGGGCAAGCCAAGGCTTCTTCACCATCGAGCGCACTTGCCCGTCCTGCCAGGGACGCGGCGAGACCATCGAGACGCCGTGCCCATCCTGCAATGGCGCCGGCCGCGCCACGCGCGAGCGTACGCTATCCGTCACCATTCCCGTGGGCGTCGAGGACGGCACACGCATCAGGCTCGCCGGCGAAGGCGAGGCGGGGGTGCGCGGCGGTCCGCCGGGCGACCTCTACATCTTCCTTTCTATCAAGCCGCATGAGTTCTTCCAGCGCGACGGCGCGGACCTGTTCTGCCGCGTGCCGATTGCCATGACCACGGCAGCTCTCGGCGGCCACATCGAGGTGCCGACCATCGACGGCGGCAGGACGCGGGTGAAGATCCCGGAAGGTACCGAAAGCGGCAAGCAGTTTCGCCTCAAGGCCAAGGGCATGCCGGTGCTGCGCTCAAAGCAGCAAGGCGATCTCTACATCCAGGTCGAGGTCGAGACGCCGAAGAACCTGTCGCGCAAGCAGCGCGACCTCCTTAAGGCGTTCGAGGATGCCTCGAACCCCGACACCAGCCCCGCATCGACCGGGTTCTTCGCGCGGGTCAAGGAATTCTTCGAAGGCATCCGCGAGTAGCTCCTACCCTTACACTTCGCGTTTGACATAGAGTGGCGCGGGCATCTGCACGCTTGAAGCAAAAGGGACAGCGAGATGCGGCTACTTTTCTTCGCCGGCAGCACACGGGAAGGGTCTTACAACAAGAAGCTCGCGCTGCTTGGCCGCCACATTGCCGACGCCAACGGCATCGAGGCCGTATTTGTCGACCTCAAGGATTATCCCATGCCGCTCTATGACGGCGATCTCGAAGCCAAGGACGGTCCGCCTGAGAAGGCGCGAGAGTTCAAGGCGCTGCTTCAAGAATATCAAGGCGTGTTCATTGCGAGTCCCGAATACAATTCGGGAATCACGCCGCTGCTCAAGAACACCATCGATTGGGTGACGCGGGTGAAAGCCAAGAGCGAGACCGGGCTCGAAGTCTATAAGACGCGCGTGTTTGCCGTCTCCGGCGCTTCGCCTGGCGGCTACGGCGCAATGCGAAGTCTTCTCCAGCTCCGCCAGATTCTCGAAGTAGGCGTCGGCGCGACAGTGATTCCGCAGCAGATCGCCGTGCCGCGCGCCATGGACGCGTTCGACACCGATGGTAGCCTCAAGGATAAAGGACAGCAGGAACTGTGCAAGACAGTAGTCGAATCGCTGGCCGTCGCGGCAAAGAAGTTTTTTTCGTGACGCTCCCTCGCGACCGCCTGATCGTCGCGCTCGATGTGCCGAGCGTCGACGATGCCAAGACCATCATCGACAAGCTCGGTGACAGCGTCGGCGTCTACAAGATCGGGCTCGAGCTCCTGTTCTCAGGCGGGTTCGCGCTCGTGCACGAGCTCGCGCAGGCGGGCCGCTCGGTTTTTGTCGACGCAAAGCTCCTCGATATCGAGGCCACCATCGAGCGCGCGACAGAAACGATCGCGCAAAGCGGCGCCGCGTTCCTCACCGTGCATACCATGGATCGCAAGACCATCGCAGCCGCGGTGCGCGGCCGGGGCGACGCGCCGCTCAAGCTTCTGGGCGTCACGGTGCTCACCAACTTGTCGCGCGCAGATCTCGCCGAGCACGGCATCGACGAGGCGCCGCTTGCCGTGGTGCAGCGTCGCGCCATGATGTCGCGCGACGGCGGCTTCGACGGGATCATCGCCTCAGCGCAAGAGGCGCGCGCTTTGCGCGAGCGATTGCGGCAATCTCTGATAGTGACCCCAGGCATCCGCCAGGCCGGCGAGGACACCCAAGACCAGACACGCGTCATGACACCGGCCGCGGCCATCAAGGCGGGAGCCGATTACCTCGTGGTTGGCCGTCCAATCACGCGCGCGCCTGACCCGCGCAAAGCAGCCGAGGCCATTGCCGAAGAGATCGCCTCAGCGCTCAGTGAACGCACCTAGCTTCGCTTCGAGCAGGCGCGAGAGCTGGTCGGCGTCGCCTTGGATCAGCACTTGCTTTGCCCGCGACTTGCCGCCTTGCGCCACTTTTACGGAAGAGGGCGGCACTTTCAGCCATGCCGCGACGAGCCGCTCCAGCGCTTCGTTGGCGCGGCCCTGCTCCGGCAGCGCCCGCACGCGGGCTTTCAAGACAGTCTCGCCGCGGAAATTCTCGATACCTGCGATCTTGTCGCGCGCGGATTTAGGCGTGAGCCGCACAGGCACCATCACGCCGTCCTTCATGCGACGAAGATTGAGCTCGCTCAAACCGCGGATGGGGCGAACAGGGGCAGGATCCAGCCAAGCAAGACCACGTCCCGAATGAAAAGCAGGAAGAGAATCAAGATCACCGGCGAGATGTCGATGCCACCGAGGTTGGGAAGGACGCGCCGGATCGGTCTGAGCGCCGGCTCGGTCAGGCGGTACAGCATGTCCGCCACGGAGTAGACGAAGCGGTTCTGCGTGTTGACGACGTTGAAGGCGATCAGCCAGCTCAGGATCGCGCCGATAATCACGACCCAGATATAGAGGTCGATGACGAGAACAATGAATCCGATCAGGGGTACCATCAAAGACCTCCTCACCTTGGTCGGACCATGTAGCTGAGAGGCGGCGATCAGGGCAAGAGGAGGAGGAAGGGTTAAGCCTTGGCTCGCTTGACAGGTTCTAAGGCCGATCCCTAAATGCCTCGGCTCTGGGGCCGTAGCTCAGTTGGGAGAGCGCAGCAATCGCACTGCTGAGGTCAGGGGTTCGATCCCCCTCGGCTCCACCAATATTCCTTGATTTACAAGGCTGTCGCGGGGGATTTGATAGCCTACCAACAACGGGACCAACTCGCCGCTTGGTTTTTGGTGGACGCTTTTTGCGCGGCCTCACGCCAGCACTATGCCCCTTTGTTACGCCAGCATTGTGCGCCCTTCGGGCCGCGTTTCCGCGAAGTGACTTTCCTGCTTGTTTCCCTGATTGCCATTTAGCGTTTCTTGCTCCGTGGTATCACGCTGCCATTCTCGCCAAAGGCCTCCTCCGGCAGGCGATTATCGGCCCAGTCTCTCCTTTCGCAACTGAAAGGCGATTAACTCTACCAATGGGGAGGGCTTGAAACCAAAAATGCCTCACAACAGTTTCTTCAGCGCGACGGGTCAGGCCGGTCCCATCAACAGAGGGAATTGGGTCAGGGCCCCGGACCAACATTTTCTTGCGTTATCCATTGCTAAGCGAAATAGGATTTGGCTTCCTGGGTGAAATTCTCATAGGCATCGTCGGGGCTTCCATCGCGGCACTAACCTTCCGGATGCTACATCTCGATCTTGGGCACGGGCTTATTCCCTGGGCTATCGCCACAATCGTTGGAGCAGTAACTTTGCTCTTAGCCGCCTGCTTGATAAGGCGCGCTAACGGCAGCAGAAAGTCGGACGTAATCGGTAGGAGGGGGCG
>Ga0182041_10001643_pt1 | contig 11349 bp, 15 predicted proteins | sample flu12Cox44000178_FD_125967 | JGI IMG/M metagenome (GOLD analysis project Ga0182041, IMG submission 125967) | Lab enrichment of tropical soil microbial communities from Luquillo Experimental Forest, Puerto Rico - flux8day.12C.oxic.44.000.178 | ecosystem: Environmental > Terrestrial > Soil >...
CGATCGCCATCCGACATCGGCCGGAATCAAGCAGATTATCGAGCGTATTCTTCCAAAGGGGGAGCTAGAAAAGCTCAAATGATGGAACTTTTTCTAGAAATTTTTATAGACCCCCTCCCCCCTTCTTTTTCTTATGTCCGGGCATAATGAGTATGCCGGTGGTGAACGTAATGGACTTTTCTTGACGCATAGTGATGCCTACCACCTTCCCCATCGGAGATATGGCCACAATCACGAAAGCTACAGCCATTATGGAGACCATGTTTGGCAATGATGGCTGCGGCTTCCTGGTGATACATGAAGGCTACAGTCTTGCCCCATCCGGTCTGGGCAAGGTCACAAGCATTACCGCTATAGTGCCGACTATTACGAACATGTCCGCCGGCTGCAGCACAATTGACCGGCCCTCTAAAGCCGGCATTCCATAGCTCATTGATAGTATCAACGAACTTATCGGCATTTCTGGCTGACACACTTATGATCCCAGCCAGTGTATCTCTCACCACACAACCAGCGCATTTATAAATGCCATGAGAATGTCCACCGTGATAACGAGCATGATGAATATGATGGCGGACATGATGGCGATGGTGACTAGCTGCTTGAACATTACCAACTGACATAGCAAATATAGCGATACTGGCTAATAGATTTCGCATTACCATCCCCTATGTAGACAACCCCAGGGGAAGGCTGGCAAGTTATTGTAATTACGTCAATTATTTTTTCTTGCCCATTTTACATAACTATCTATACTAATTCTGCTGCCCGTTTTCCGTGGGCAGTCCCTGCACCGGGCAGCTCAGTGACCCAACAACCCCCACTCTGTCCGGTGCGGGGATTATTTTTTAGCAGGGATTGGAAACTCAACTTCAACAAAATCGTCAGTCTCAATACCGAGCTGCTCCATTAAGCCGGGAGATATATCGGCTACCCGTGCAGTATCGGCATGCGGTCCCCAGTCTGACGGATAGGCGGCAAACTCTTTGCCCGTTGCCGGAGCGCGAACCAAGGCACGATGCTTGCCTGACGCCAGAAATTCCTTGCTGTAAACGTCATAGTCCCAACGCATGGCAATGTAGAGCTGTTCCGGGTCTAGCCGTCTTGCCAAGCCGGTAGTGTTAGGCGGCTGTTCGTCCAGGAATAGATGCGGGGCTTCATCATAATCATAAATGAAAGCCAGGCCCTCGCTGGGTGTCACACCAAAGTCCTCCGGTCCCCCAAACCATGAGACCTTGCCTTCCGCAAACAGCGGGCGGTCTTTCTTAGGCTTGGTAGCATTGGGCGCGACATGGGCTATGGCTGCACAGATGGCATCGAAGTTCTTTTGGTATTGCTCTACGTCCACCGCAGCATCGACGAAGCAGGTCTCGATGAGGATAGCCGGCGCCTCCGTCTTATTGAGAAAGTATAGGTCGCTTCTGGCCTTAGCCCCCCTGTCAATAAGGCCGTACGATGCTATGGCCCCAGCCACGCGGGTAGAGATGTTCTGTGTAGCAGTATTGCCAGGGACATAAAGACATTCAGTACCGTAACCGCCGTCAGTAGGAATGTAGGCGTTGAAATGGACTGAAACATCCAAGTCACGCTCTTGACTGTTATGAAAGTTAACGATGGTCTTGAGGTTCTGGTCCTGGGTGGTCGAGGTATCGTCATGGAACTCCACAACCTCATGGCCCATATCTCTTAAGTGATTGGCGACCTCGGGGACTACCTTACGGGCCTCATCGACTTCATCAATGAGTCCACTGGCGCCACGCACATACTTACCGTGACCGGAACTGATGACAAACCTCATTGTGGTTCTCCATTGGTAATGCAGTCTCGCATAATCATCGTGACCTCATCCGGGCTTTCAACCACGCCAAGCTTTTGACTACCAACGTATAGAATTGATTTGGTGCCGGGAGCTACGTTTTGCTGGACAGCATCAGCTGGCCTAACGATAGCAATGTGTTGCGTTTCAATTCGCAATTCTCTGCCGTCAGGCGAATGAAAGATCGCCAGGCACATAAACGGCATGGCGACCTTTCTGAGCACGTCATTTGTGCCTGCGCCTGATGGCTGCCCGCCTTTTGGGCTTCTTCTTAGGCTTCTTTGCTCGCGGACGGGTTCTTACTTTTTTGGGCCGGCACCAGACGCACCGGGAGTATAAAACCATTTGAATGCCTGACCGCTAGTGTCAGTCGCAATTCCCCAACCGCCGGTCACCGGGGCTGGTTTGATAACGACAGCCACGCCTGGGCCGGGATCAGTCGGCGGTGGGTCGATAATTGGAGGGTCAATCGGTGGGCCGTCCGGAGGGATTATAGGGCCTCCGTCTACCGACAACCCCTCGATACTTAGCGCACCGATGAACACGGCGGGCACAGCTTGAGGCAACCCGCTTGCTCCTTTTGCCTTAGGGTACAATACGCCATTGATAATAACTGGAACTGCGGCCATTATAGTCTCCTTTAGTTAGCGGTGAAGTAACTTCACGTTGCTAGCATACGCTTACAAAAGCTTTATGTCATTGTTTAGGGCCGAGGTAAAAGCTTTTAGCAGCTTCTGGCGTATTTTTGCTGGGTATGGCAGCCAAAGCGGTGTTGATAAGTGCCAGAACCCCGGTCACCAAGGCAATTGCCGCAAGGATAAACTTCACGGTTTGCTGATCCATGCCCAAATCAGTGAATTGGGCCGCTGAACCGGCAAAGAAGTTTAATACAGCAATGCCTAGGCTGAGAAAGAAGGACCATCTCGGATCTATAGTCATTCATGCCTCCAGATTACCGTTGCATCCTGACGGTCCACATATGGCGCGGTCCTGATCAAATGCTGTTTTAGCAGCCGTTTGCGTGATGGATCAGCCACTGCGCCAACCGCAAAAACCGCATCACGCTGGTACAAAGGATCAGTATCAGCTGCGCCGTGTGGGTTGGGTCGTTCCACAAAAACTGTGTAACCAGCTGGCGGGCCTTCTGGCATGTAGCTGCCTAGGCCGAAGGTTCCTGAGGACCATGAGTCTTGAAAGTAGCGCATGTTAGGAGTGGTAGCATAACGACCGCACCAGACAGAGGGCTGTAAGGCAATGACGTGCGCGGTACGGCTGTTTTGAAGTAGCGCCCCTCCAACAGCCAGCGCGGCATTGCCCCCACAACTGTAACCAACGAAGGCCAATGAGTGTTCTCTTGGGCTTGCTGCTGCTTCTTGATATGCACGTTGCGTCTCCCTGTAATCATACACGTGAACGCTGTTGACTCCCCTAAGTGTGCGAACCCTACGGGCGATCTGGTCAATCCCCGAACTCCACCCGTTAGGTCCCCATCCATAAAATAGAAATACATCAGTTGCGGCCTGCGTCGGTAATGATACACATGTCAGTATAAACGCTAACAACCATTTTTTCATTACACCCTCCCAGCAAAGATGATCTTATTGAAGATGATAGTAGGCTGCAAGGTACTGATTGGAGTACCACTGCCGCCTAATGGCACACTACCGCTAAGTGAAATACCAGTGCCTGCGGCATTGGTGTTACCCGTTGCAGCGCCCGCAGCGTTCACGGTTGTGCCGGTGGGGCCTCCAGTGCCGCCTAACTGGTTGGACCCAGTAATGCTATGAAAATGTGTTGGATCATTAACTACAATGCTTGAGGTAGACAAATTCACATTAGGCAAATTGGCTTGAAGGATAGGAACTGCGGCATTGTCAACGCCACCAGTATTACCTAAAGCTGCGCTGGATAGATGATTGGCAGGGGTACCACCCATATTATCAACACCAGCGGTAACACGGCCACGAGCATCAGGCAGGTTGAACGTAGTGCTACCGTCACCCGTACCAAAAGTAGTTCCTATGACCTGAAACAATTCAGGGTAGCCGGTACGTGAAATGGCCTGCCCATAGCACAGGAACCAACCCGCTGGTGCTATACTACCAGCAAAATCCTGCACTATCCCAACCGGTGCCAATACTGCACCGTTAAGCTGGCTGATAATGGAGCCATTCTGGCCGGTACCGGCATTGTTTGTGTTGACGGTAAATGCTGCGGTACCGCTGACACTGACACCCCACTGCTTGCTGCCCGGGAAGTAAACGCCGGTCGTAGGATCAGCCGTAAAGCTGATGGAGGGTGAACCTATTGACCCGTTGCCAAACTTGATGCCGCCAGTGAGTGGTGTCTGCCCATCTGCCGCCACTGAATTGGTCAGAGCATTGGCAATGTCACTAAGGTCACTATTCATCGCTGCCGATGAAATAGTGGTGCCAGGCACGAAGGCTGCCTGTGGCAAGCTATATGTCCCGCTACCATTCCTAGGAATTGGAGGTCTCCCTCATGTGGTATTTATTCCAGCTAGGCATTATTATCTACCTTTGTTACATTTACGCTACCAAACTAACCCCAGATGAAACGCCCGGTCGCATCCTAGCATGGGCAATATTGGTTTCATATGTGGCAACCTGGTTACTCTGTAAACTATATGATCTATTGTTGCGGCTGCGCAATATCCTTACCAAGACGCTGACCTGGGCCAGCCAACAGCGCCGCATAGGTAGCCGCTTGGTTCGTAGGCCAACCGCGCATCCACGCTTGCCCCGGCGCTGACCTGAAGAGCGGACTAAGTGCCTGTGCAGGAGCCTGAGCTAATTCTGGTGCTTTCAACATCAGGCCAAGCGCACTGGCTTCAAGTGCTGGTCCTACCGTGCCCCCCATATAATAATGGATAGGGGCCGCCGCACCTGCTGCTGCCCCTATAGCATGACCTGGGTTAAAGGGTTCGGGAAACGGAACACGCTCCTGAGCTTTCTCTAATTGGCCTAACTCCCTTATATTACTAAGGTTGGGGCGATGGGTACCCCATACCGCATTTTGATCAGCCATGTGTTTGTCAAGAACTTGTGCTAATGCGTTCATACGGGGGTTTTGACTCTGCCCCCAACGCTGGCTGAACCTGAAATAATCGTCAGCGTCGATTCGGCCCTTCTTGTTAGTTACTTTGCCAAGTTCCCCTATTTGATTGGCCATTGCCCTGGCTTGGCCGCCACTGGCACCGGCACTTTGAGCATTAAGCATTGCTTGGCTCAGATCATGATTAAGTGGATTACCAGTTGCTTGCGACGGGATGCGGGTATTTAGCTTACTGTCAATCAGTTCTTTCACGGCTGATCGGTCTGAGGGGTACTGTTCACCCATAGCCATCAACCGTGACCCTCTCTCCTCTGCAATACTGACCGGGAAGCCAGCTCCCCTTAAAGTATTAGCAGCAGCAGTCCGCGCATTTTGAGCTTGCCGCCCCGCACTAGACCAACCACCAGTTGGCAGGCCACCTGGGAGACCGTAGCCAGCAAACGTGCCAATAGCCCTAGCCCATGGAGCAGCTTCAGGGGTTTGCGCCAGTTCCATGGCCTTAGCTGCGGTCTCACCTGTTACAGTACCCCCTACGGATCTCAATGCAGCGGCCATTGCCGCTTCAGGGCCAGCAAGAGCCAATGGCGCAGTACCAACAAGATTGGCTGCCCCGCTCCTAGCAAGATGCTCAGCAAAGTTTTGCGGCGGCTGTTGCTGCCCTGGGGTTAGAGCAAGCCCCCCAACCCCTGGCCATTGTGACTTACCTTGCAAGACCGCTTCTGTTGAATATGGCTGCGCAAACTTTTGGATCTGCTCAGCACCTGGCACCTCTTCACCCCAACCCAAAGCGCCGCTCATGCCTAAGGCCCCTGCTGAACCCATTTTGGCAAGGAATGATGGCGTGCCCAGCAGATTGGCGGCACCCTCTTTGGCACCAGCTACTGCCTGAGTTGGCGTGTTGGTGAAATAACCGGGTTGGACAGGGGCAGTACCAGTGAACGGCCCAGCACGCTGTTTTTGCAGCGCCTGTAACTGCTCAAGGGACATCTTCTCTAGTTCCTCATCAGTGGGAATGTCTGGTGGCCCACTGGGGGTATCAACCATGGCTATTTTCCTTTGCCGCCACCAGCATCATATTGCGGTAGCGACATGACACGCTTCATTTGTTCATCAGTAGCGCCAAAGCGCCCGGCCCAATCTCTATCCTCATCCTCAGTGGTAAGTGGGTTATTCCTGATGAAGGCAGTTTCAGCCTCCTTCAACCCTGCATAGCTCTTTGGCTCCTTACTCAACCCCGGCAATGGGTTGCCCTGAGCGTCCCAGCGGACCCCCCGGTCATAATCACGTTGGACCTGAGCTATTTTTTGTATTTGCCACATAGCACGGTCAGCCAAGTCAAGGACTGCCATGTTGGCCTCTGGGGTATTTGACCGACTGATATTGCTTTGCGCAATTAACATGATTTCAGCTAAACGGACCTGCCCCAAACCTTTTAACTGTGCAGACATGTCAGCCAGGATGTTCCCTGATTTCAGCTTATCAAGTGCTTGGCTGATACTAAGCCGTTGTACAGAATCCGGATTACCAAAGAATCCAAGAATACTGTTCCACCCATACTTAATGGGTTCACCAGGCCCTTGGATTAGGCGTGGGTCATGAAGCAAATCATTAGCTAAATGCACCTTGCTTTGCAGGTTTTGCATCGTAGTGGATGCGGTTTGCAAACTCTTCATTTCATCATTGTAATTCTTAAGGTCTTCAGCAGCAGCAGTCTTGCCTGCCTCAACATTTATCTCACGTTGCACGCCCAAGCCCATCTGTTGCTCTGGGGTCATATTCCATGGGCTAGGTCCCCATCCACCGCCCCCAACAGGGACTTCAGGGGCCTGCCCAGGTTGATAGGCCAATTTGCTACCCGGTCCGGCACCAGCAGGCAAGCCAGCCGGTCCAGCATCACTCATACCAGGTGGCTTGGTAGTGAGCATATTCTGGGATTTCTGACCTGTTGTAATCTCAGACGGCGCCCCCGCTGCCTGCAATTGCTGCTGCACACCCCCTTGCCCCGGCTCAGTATATTCTGATGCTTTAGGTGTCTTTTTCTCAATTGCCCTCTTTAAGCGCTGGTCAGGGCTGAGCGTGGGGGCGTTGGGTGCCACAGTAGCTGGGGGTGCCACAGTAGCTGGGGGTGCCGTAGTGGTTCCCTTGCCGCCGGTAACTGCTGGAGCGCCTATTCTGGGCGGAATCCCTGGACGGTTAGGATCAGCCCCTAGACTGATTGGCGGCGGTGCCCCTTTTGGCTGTTGCGGCGCTTCAGAAGGTGGGGAACCACCAACTACCTCCTCAGGCACAAGCCTGCCATATTGATCAAAATGGTATGGTGCCGGTCGGGTTTGGCCACCACCCAAACCAAATTCAGCCTTTTGCGGCTCCGGCACCCACATTGGCGGCCTGCTGGGATCACGCGGGTCATAGAAGAAGTTACCGCCCTTGCCTGGCACCGGCACAGGCATATTCTGCATACGGTACGCATTATCAAGATACTGCTGCTGTTCAGGCGTTGCCCAATCAGGCAGTGCATTGATGTATTGTTGACGGCCCACTTGTGGGCGCATAGGAACCATGTTTTGAGCGGCTCCAGCAGGTATTTGTGGGCCACCCATTGCAGGGGCTCCCCTCGGGCCAGCAGCTACCTGCATTGGCGGCTGGCCAGCGGCTGCGGGTCCCCCGGCCTGTGCAGGTGCCGCAGTTTGCGGCTGACCACCAGCTAGGGCTGAGATCATTGGATTCATGGCATCACTTGCGGTGTTCATTGGCTCACCGCTAAAGGCCATCCTAATGGGGTCAAATGGCTGATCCGTTTGACTTTGGGGGCCAACGTGTGGCCTGACCTTAAAACGACCATCAGTAGGGAAATTCTCGGGTGTGTAACCCATCTGCTCAGCGGCTGAAGAGTTAACGTCAACCCCACGGCCCGTCCAAGCAGCAGGGCCAAGGTCCGTTTGCCGCATAGTAAAAGTGCGGCCATCAGGGGTAGTCACATCAAACATCTGGCCTAAAGTGGCACGGTGAGGCAGTGCAATCCCCGGCGCTTCTTGAACAGTTTGTCCACCCGCTTGCTTTCCTTGATCAGTTTTATCACGCCAAGTATTTTGGCCTTGAAAATTGCCAAACCATGAGCCACGTACAGGAGTGCCGCCGCTGCCGTCACCCTCAGGCTGGAAACCCATGGCAACCGGGGTACCTTCAGATGGACGTTGTTGCTGCCCAGGCTGTTGTTGTCCTTGTGGGGGAGCAATGCCTGGCGGATATGGGTCCAATGAACGCCGATAGCGCTCAGATAAAATTTGTCGTTGATTAGCCGCAGCGTCTACCACACCGCCAGCCAGCGCATTAGCTATATTTGACCAGCCTTGCCAGGGGTTAGCAACCGTCTGAAACCGATGACCTTGAAGGGCTTTCACATAGTCATGCATCGCCTGAATCTGGCCAGTCGTTGCATAATTGGCAGGCATAGCGCCGCCCTGGTCAGGCAAGTCCTGCAAAGTCTTGATCGGCTGTATGCCACCCTGAGTTGGATTAGGCATTTATCTCACCATATGCCTCCGGCGCTTGAGCCAGTACCAAACCCAACAGGCCCACCGGGCGGCTGGGTAAACAACGCAGCACCCATATCCCCATACTGACTGTTGTTAGGAACTATGTTCATTGGCTGGCCGGGTTGTTGACCATACCCTGGCCGTGGACCGCCAGCCTGTGAAAGCTGCTGCAAGCGGTACTGATTTACCTGATTTTGTGCTTGGACAAGTGGGTTTACCAACGCTTTAATCATGTTACCAGCACCCCCATATGGACTGGTAACCTGAGAGGTACCTGCTGGCGTTGGTGACACGCCAAGCCCTTGGTTCTGCACCAACTGGGGGTCCTGCAAAGTGCCAATAGCCATGTTAGTTCCTTTCTAGCCGGTCAGGTGCCCTGCAAATCACAATATTAGCGGGCTCCTTGGTAGCGTAAAAATAGTCCAACTGTTCAGGGGCCGTTTTTGAGCAGGCCAGTGCTGCACGGACTTCAACCCAATCAGGGGTGAACTCAGTAATTGCCAAATAATGATCGCCAGCTAGGCACATCACATCAGCTTTGCTGTACGGTCCCAACCCAAGGAACTCATTTTCACGGCCCATTGCACTCAAAGCTAAAATTCTACCTTCAGTGATAAGATTGGGATTATAGTGGAACACACCACGGTTATTTTCACAGCGCTGCATGCCTTCTGGCAATGGTAACTCACGTGAGTTTGCCGGGAACATTTGCACAGGCCGCCTGCCGTCAATCAACCGTTGCTGCTGATACAGTAACGTCTCAGGGGCTTCCTGTATGTTCATGCCAGTGTCAATCATATTGCAGCCGCCAAAATGCTGGCCCCGCCCAATTGACCTAAGGCACCCACACCAGCTTCGCCAAGGCCAAACATGCCACTCATCATGTTATTGTATTGTTGCTGTTGCGCCTCGTACTGAGCCTGAGCCGCTTCCTGTGCTGTGCCGTAAGCCTGCATGAACGGTACGGTGCTTAGTTGCGGGGTCTGCACAAACTGACCGCCAGGCATCTGCGGCGCACCCCACTGCGCTAACTGCTGGGACATACTAAGCGGCAATTGATAGGTACCTGCTGACATTTGATAGGCTTGCGGGAAGGCTTGCGCCAGGAAGTTGCTCACAGACAGATCCTGACCGGTCATCAACGGCATCATGGCATTGTTGTAAGCCGTGCTTCCCGGCGTAAATCCCTGATTTTCCAACTGTGCCTGTTCTTGAGTCTTTTGCAGGTTAAAGAACGGCTGGAGATAGTTGACTTCGTTCCCCAGCATTCCGCTGGTTTGATTACCAGCCATCTGGGTGATGGCGCTATATGGTGATTGACCGCTGCCGTAATTGCCCGTGGCAAGAAGGTTCGGTGCTGTTGCACCAGCTTGAAGCTGGCTTAAGACGTAATTCTGTGCCGCCTGCTGTTGTGAAGGTGATAAAGAAGTAGTTGCCGTATAAAGCGGTACCCCGCCCGGCCCCGTACCGGTCTGCGCATAATTCAACCCGCCCCAGATGTTTTGCTGACCCACTTCAGAGCCAGCCTGAGACCCTATATTGAAGCCCTGCTGCGCCGTACCGGCTTGCTGAGCCGGGGCTAAACCAGCATAAGGTGAGGGAGGGGGCGGGGGTGAACTACCCATGACGTTGCCCTTGTAATGCAGCAATCATTTGCATCATGTTATTTGCTTGCATTGGGTTTTGTGAAAGTTGAGACATACCAGTACCAAGCCCAGCCTGAGGCCAACTAGATTGTGCCTGACCTGGGACCTGCAAACCACCGTAACCATAGCCCATACGCTGCCGCTGCTGCATCTGCGGTACTTGATAAATGTTGGGGTTTGACAGCAATTGCGTTGAATTCGCATTGATGGCAGATGGGCTGGGTGACGGTGCTGGGATGTTAAGGTCAGCCATTATTGTGCCTTTTCAAGTGTTGGTTCCACCCGCGCTACCCGCTCAATTGCTTCCCTGAAACCTACCAGCCTGACGGCGGTGTTGCGGTTGCAATCGCGCTTGCCGTAATAGCAGCGGGCTATGCCCTCTACCCTGAAACCCAACTTGAGAAGTGATCTGGTCCAACCTTTGGCCCTCTTAGGAACCATCGCAGTGAGGCGGGCCGGGTCAAATTCCTGCAAAATGTAAACCGCCAGACACCTTATGATTCCTGGGGTCATTGTGTTCTTGCCGTAATAGGATACCTCTACATTCGCACCGTTCCAACCTTGAAATAATACCGCACCAACCAACTCACCATTGCGCACTAAGCCCACAGCGCGGTCATAACTATACCTTCTTTGGAGGTAACAGGCAAACAGCCAGTTAGCCACCAGTTCATCACTGTTAAAGAGCAATCCAGCGGTCATATAGCTCCGCCAAGCTCACTAATGCTGTTGAAGGCATTGACCTGAAATATTGGAAGGATGTCATTGACGCTGGGAACATTGCCATTGATGGTGACACGCAACCGCACCGCCATGGCATGACCCAAAGCATCCACTGACAGCCATGAAATGTAGTTCCTGTTGCCTCCGGCCCATAGCGCACTATCCCAAAGGTCAATATTCCATAATGAGCCGCCAATAATCTCACTGACAGTGGCAACTGCGGTTGACACTTCAAAGTCAGTATCAATGGCCAATGTAGGGGTGGTAGTTTGTCCTATAGTCAGCAGCGGCTGGATCATCGTCATGCGCTTGACCTTCCCCGGCTCGTCAAGCCAGTTGAAGGCGCATTGCATGTCAGCCGCTATGGGGTTCATATTATCCCCTAGCGAAATATAAGCCTGATTGATGTTGCCATTATTGTCACCGAAGTAAAGATTGTCCTGAAACAGCGCAAAAGTATTGGCGTTCCAGCCGCTAAAGCTGCACCACGCACCAGTTAAGGTATTCATGACAAACTGAACCTGCTGGATGTTTGGTGATTGCGGGATGTTCA
>Ga0182041_10001647_pt1 | contig 11333 bp, 10 predicted proteins | sample flu12Cox44000178_FD_125967 | JGI IMG/M metagenome (GOLD analysis project Ga0182041, IMG submission 125967) | Lab enrichment of tropical soil microbial communities from Luquillo Experimental Forest, Puerto Rico - flux8day.12C.oxic.44.000.178 | ecosystem: Environmental > Terrestrial > Soil >...
AGCCCGTGATGTTGGCGCCGGGCCGGGCCAGACTGGCGACAAAGCCACGTCCCAACGGGTCCACGACCAGCACGAACACGATCGGAATGGTCTGGGTCGCCCGTTGCAGGGTTGCCACCACGGGAGTTGTATTGGCCAGAATTGCATCGGGCGCGAGCGCCACCAGCTCCGCGGCGTGCGCGCGTATTTGCTCCGGCTCGCCGGCAGCAAAGCGAAGGTCGATATGAATGTTGCGACCTTCGATCCAACCCAGCTCCTTGAGGCCCTGCTTGAAGGCATCGATGCGCGACTGACCTTCGCGATCATTCTCGGCAATGCCCATCAGCACGCCGATGCGCTTCGTCGTAGCCTGCTGCGCGCATGCCGCCTGCGGCCGAATCACGCAACCGGTCGCCGCCGCGCCGGCGAGAAGCATGATGAGATCGCGCCTGTTCATTTGTCCGACATTTGCTTGAGCGCCGCTCTGCGCCGTCTGCGGGACATGCTGCAAGCGCCCGATCTTCTCCTTCCGGACAGTTGTCGCGCGCAGCCAACCCCGAAAGGGGCACGGCACTGTTGCTCATCCTGCCATCCGTCGTATGCTTGGGCAACGAGCAAGAAAGCGCCAACCCTTCCGGGAGGTTCATCCATGGCTGGCACCCTCGAGCAGACGACCATGCGCAAGGTCTACTGGCGCCTGCTGCCGTTCGCGATCGTTACATATTTCCTCTGCTATCTTGACCGCATCAATGTGGGCTTTGCCGCGCTCACCATGAACAAGGACCTCGGCCTCGACGCGGCGGTCTATGGGATGGCGGCCGGTGCCTTCTTCTGGGGCTATTTCCTGTTCGAGGTTCCGAGCAACATCATCCTGGAGAAGCTCGGCGCGCGGATATGGATCGCGCGCATCATGATCACCTGGGGGCTCGTATCGGGCGCCACCGCCTTTTGCACTGGCCCCTGGAGCTTCCTGATTGTGCGCTTTCTCCTGGGGCTGGCCGAGGCAGGTCTGTTTCCCGGACTGGTGCTGTTTTTCACCTACTGGTTCCCGGACTGGCACCGCGCCCGCATCATCTCGGGCTTCATGCTGGCGCTGCCGATTGCGGTGGCAACCGGCGCGCCGATGTCGACCGCGCTGCTCGTCGGTCTCCACGACGTGTGGGGCCTTGCCGGCTGGCGCTGGATGTATATCGCCGAAGCGGTGCCGACGGTCGTGCTGGGCATTGCCGTGCTCCTCTACGTCACCGACCGTCCGAGCAAGGCGCGCTGGCTGCAGCCCGAGGAGAGCGCCTGGCTGATCGCGACCCTCGAGCACGAGCGCCATTCCATCGAGAAGCGGCGTAGGGTGAGCCTGTGGGAGTCGTTTTGGGACCCCAAGGTTCTGCTGCTGTCGCTGAACTATTTTGGCATCGTGACGGCGAGCCTCGGAATGCTTTTGTTCCTGCCCCAGATGGTCAAGCAGCTTGGGCTCACCAACATGCAGGTGGGCTGGGTGAGCATGATCCCCTACATCTGCGGCGCCATTGGAATGCTGGCCTGGGGCTGGCTTTCCGATCGCACGGGCGAACGGCGATGGAACCTGGCCATGGGATGCGTGGTTGCCGGAGCTGGCCTGCTCATGGCCGGCAAGTTCATCGGCACGCCCTGGGCGGTGGTCGGCATGTCAATCGCGGCCGTCGGGCTCTATGGAACGAAGGGGCCGTTCTGGTCGATGCCGTCCATGTTCCTGACCGGCACCGCTGCCGCTTCGGGCATCGCCTGGATCAACTCCATCGGCAACCTTGGCGGCTTCTTCGGTCCAACCGCAGTGGGCTGGATCAAGGACTATACCGGGAGCTTCGCTGGAGGCCTCTATGCGCTCGCGGCGCTCGCGCTCATGTCCGCGATGATCTCCGCACTCTGGCTCCACATCCCGCGTCATGTGGCACCGCGGGAGATCGGGGAGGTTGCGACGGCATAAGGCTTGCGCTTACACGATCCGCTCGGTGCCCTTGATCTGGCTGCGGTGCATCACGCGCCTTGAGCTCGCGTCGAACGGATCGCGACGGTGCAGGACGCAAAGGTTGTTCCACATCAGCACGTCGCCGACCTGCCAAGCGTGGCACATGGCAAACTGCGGCTTCGTCGCATGCGCCCACAGCGCGTCGAGCAGCGCCTCGCTCTCGGGGACCGCAAGCCCGATCACGTAGCTGTTCGGACGCCGCCCCAGAAACAGCGCCTTGCGTCCGGTCCTGGGGTCGGTGCGGACCAGCGGATGGCGCGCGCCCTCGACCTCGCGCACGTCGGTGACCTTCTTGTAGCCTTTGCGCAGCATGCCGGCGCTGTTGGTGGATCCATCATGCACTGCAATCCTGCCCTGCGCCGCCGCCTTCAGGCCGGTGGGCAAGGCGTCAAAGGCCGCGAACATGTTGGCAAAATAGGTGTTGCCGCCGCTCGGTGGGACTTCCAGCGCGTAGAGCACCGCGGCCTTGGGCGGCACCTCGACATAGGTCATGTCGGCGTGCCAGACCGCCTCGCCGTCGCCCAGGTTCCCGATCGGCTTGCCGTTCTCGACGACGTTGGAAATGACGTTGAGCTCCGGATGCTCTCTGATGAACGGCTCGCCGTACGGGTTCGGACCCGGCGGATCGAGCTCGCCGAACTGCCTGCTGAAAGCGATGAGCTGCGGATCCGACAGCCTCTGCCCGCGCAGCACAACGACCAGCCGCTCGCGCCAGACATGCTCAAGCGTCCTGACCTCGTCCGCCGCCAGCGGCCTGGAAAGATCGATGCCGCGCACGATCGCGCCGAGGGCGGCCTCGAGATTCTCGATCGCCATCGTCATCGCGCCTCCTTTCAGGCAGCAAAGCTTGAGCGCAGCTGGGCGGCCCAGCGTTGGTCGAGAAAGCTGACAACCCAGATCGAGCGGTAGCGGCCCAGGACCGATCCATCGGCACGGTAGCGGCAAAACCCCACGTCGAGGTGGACCTTATCAGGGCTGCAGCCGATCGGGTTGCGAAATTCCCACGCGCTGTGATGCCATGCATCGCCTGCGCGGGCGTGAAAGTCCTCAAGATAGTTGGCCGCACTCTTCCAGATCCGCATGCGCCCGCCGGCGAGGCGGTAATGCGGAAAATGTAGTGTCCGCGCCAGAGCCGCGGCATCGCGGGCATTGAGCGCTGCGATATGGCGATCGAGCACGCCCAAGGCGGCGGCAATCGCCTGTGGATGGCCGGGCGAAGCGTCCGCCATGTACCCTCCTCAATCAGCTGTCGAAGGCGTGGGATCAATCAACCTGCAGCCCGTTCGCCTTGATCGGCTCCGCCCATCTCGCGATCTCATTGACCACGAACCCGGCGAGGTATTGCGGCGATCTGCGCTCAGGCGCAACGCTGGTGACCCCGATGTCGTGCATCCGGGTCTTGACCGCGGGCGTATCGATTGCCTGACTGGTCGCCTTGCTGAGCTTCTCGATCGCCTCGGCGGGCGCGCCCTTCGGAAGGAAGAAAGCGTTCCAGGTCACGACGTCAAAGCCGGTCAGTCCCTGCTCGTTGGCGGTCGCCAGGTCCGGCATCAGCGGCGAGCGGTCGCGCGAGAGCATCGCAATTGCCTTGACCTTCTTTCCCATTATCAGGGAAAGGGCACCGCCCAGGTTGGGACACATGTAATCGATCTGTCCCCCCATCAGATCGTTGGTCGCAGGACCCCCGCCGCGGTAAGGAACATGCGTGACATTGACGCCGATCTCGGCGTTGAGCAGCGCGCAGCCGAGATGCGTGGTCGTGCCGGCGCCGGCCGAGCCGAATTGCAGCTTCGCGCTGTTGGCCTTCACATAGGCGATGAACTGCGCAAGGTTGTCGGCCGGAAAGTCGATGCGCGTATTGAGCACCATGGGCTGCTCTGCAAACAGCGCCACCGGGGCGAAATCGGCCACCGCGTTGTAGCGCGGCTTTTTGTAGATGGTCTGATTATAGGCGTGGGTGCCAATGCTGCCGAACAGAAAAGTGTAGCCGTCCGCAGCCGCATTGACCACGCGGGTGACCCCGATGATGCCAGCGGCACCGGTCGTGTTCTCGACGATCACCTGCTGGCCGAGGATTTCGCTCATGCGGGCGGCAAGGATGCGACCCACCACGTCGAACGCGCCGCCTGCGGCAAACGGAATCACCATGGTGATCGGCCGCACCGGATAGGCTTGCGCGCGGGCAGCGCCCGGCCGCGCCGCTGCCATGCCGGCAATCAGTTTGATGAAATCGCGCCGTCGCATGGCGCCCTTGAGCCTGGTCATCAAGGCCCATTGCAGCACGACTCTGCCGCCAATGGAACGCTCGGATGCGGATGCGGAGCGCCGGACGCGCGGCCGGCCCCGCCGAACTTCCCCTTGTGCCCGCCTTGACTCCCCCTTGCCGAAGTAGCTTCACCGTGTCTGTAATCGTGCAACCGGTTCCGGTTTGGTGCCATGAAACGGCAGTTGCATCTCAACCTCTTCATCCACAGTCGCGGGCACCATGAGGCGTCATGGCGGCATCCGGCATCCTCGCCGCTGCCTTTGACCGATATCCGCTACTACCAGGATCTGGCGCAAAGGGCGGAAGCGGCGCTATTCGACTCGATCTTTCTCGCCGATCAGCTCGCGCTGGGCGAAGACGTTTCCCAGGCGGCGCGCACCTGGCTCGAGCCCGTCACCGTGCTGGCTGCGCTCGCGGTATCAACCAGCCGGATCGGGCTGATCGCCACCGCTTCCACCACCTACACCGAGCCGTTCAATCTCGCGCGCCAGTTCGGCTCGCTCGACCACATCAGCGACGGACGCGTGGGCTGGAACATCGTCACCTCCTGGCTTGCTTCAGCGGCCGCCAATTTCGGTGCGGCCGGCCAGGTGAGCCATGCGGATCGCTACGCCCGCGGCGAGGAGTTCATGGCCGTGGTCAAGGCGCTGTGGGACAGCTGGGCGGCGGATGCGGTCACTGATGACCGGCGCAGCGGGATCTATGCGAGACCCGAGCGCATCCGGTGCATCAACCACAACGGCGACTGCTACCAGGTGAGCGGGCCGCTCAACCTGCCGCGCTGTCCGCAGGGCCGCCCGGTGCTGGTGCAGGCGGGGTCCTCCGACACCGGCCGCCGCTTCGCCGCGCGCCACGCCGAGGCTGTGTTCACGGCCCACATGGAGAAGGCGACGGCGCAGGCGTTCTACGCCGATCTCAAGGCGCTTGTGGCGGCGGAGCGACGCACGCCCGCGGAGGTGCTCATACTGCCGGGCCTGAGCCCGATGATTGCATCGACCGAGGCGGAGGCCGGCCGTCTCGCGCGCGAGGTGGACGAGCTTTCCGATCCTGAGGTCGGGCGCAAACGGTTGTCCGGTCGCTTCGGCGGACACGACTTCTCGCAGCTGCCGCTCGACCGCCCGCTCGTGGCGGAGGACTTCCCCGCGCCCGACGCGGTGGAAGCAGCGCGCAGCCGAACCGAAGTGATCCTCAATCTGGTACGGCGGGAGCATCTGACGCTGCGCCAGCTTCTGGCGAGCCTTGCTGGCGCCCGCGGCCATTTCACGGTGGCCGGCACTCCGGAGCAGATCGCCGACCTTATCGAGGACTGGTTCAAAGATGGCGCTGCGGATGGCTTCAACATCATGCCCCCGCTGCTGCCAAGCATGCTCGATGCTTTCAGCGCGCAGGTGATCCCGCTCCTGCAGCGGCGCGGGCTCTTTCGCGTCGCCTATGAGGGCAGGACGCTGCGCGAGCACTACGGCTTGCCCTGGCCAAAGAGCGCGTTCGACGAGGCCGCGCTCGCGCAGGCAATGTAGGGCAGCGCCCAAGTGGCCGCGCTGCCGCGCCACCGAAGCAGCGTGATGAAATCACGGCGTTCAAGCCCGAGAGTGTGCGCCGCCGGTTGCAGCGATCCCGTCGTGTTCGCCGCGCATGAGGGTCGGCACGGTGATCTTTTTTGGTTCAAGTGGCGCTAGAACAGTCGCCAGAAGACAAGCACCATCAGGGCGTAGAGCACAACAAGCACGGTCGCGCCTCCGATCTCGGCGCGCCGCAGATGCCCGCCGTCGGGCTGCAGCCACCACCCAAACCGGTTGCTTACCCACGGCACGAGATAATTCAGCAGAAGGACGCTGACGACATTGCCGATGAACAGCGCGATGGCGAAGGGGAGCCCGGCACGCCCGCTCAGATACGGTGTCTGCACGAAAGCTCCGAACAGAAATACGACGGGGTAGAGCATGAGCAGAACCAGCATGTTCTGCTTCCATGCCGGCGGCACGGCCGTCGCGCCGGCTGGAAGGGGGAACCACTGTTCGAACCCCGTTCGGACAATGCGCGCGTGATATTCCTCGGTGAAGGCTTTGGCCTCCTCCAGCAGTCTGTGGCGCTCCGACGAATCGAGCCAGGCCTGCAGGTTGGCCTCGGTGTCGAAGCGAAGGATGGCGAGCCAGTCGTCCTGCACCCCGGGCAGCGGCGGCTCGAAGCGGTAGCCCTGAAAGCCCGGCGCCCTCGACTGCGCGGCGGCGATGCGCTGCTCCCATGCGCGATACGCGGTCTCCTGGCCGGGCTTGATGCGCGTCGAGATCACGGCGGAAACCGGCGCGGGCAGCACGCCCGCTTCGCCGTCCCGCACGATGTGAACGTCGTCGCCGCCCACCAGCATGGCCTCCACGCCGGTGATGCGGCGCGAACGCTCCTGCGAGTTGAGCCAGCCGCTCGCAGCGCCGAGATTGGCAAAGCGCTGCAGGATCACCCAGTCCACCTGAGCGGGCGGGCTCGGCGGCATCACGGTCTGTTTGATGAAGCCGGGAAAAGCCGCGACGACCTTGCTGGTCCCCGCCTGTCAATTGGCGAAGGCGACGGCGTCCTCGGGCCGCACGCGGGTTTGGGTGACGATGGTGACGGGGCGGTCCGCGGATGCCGAGGAGAGGCTCTCGGTCGCGCTCATGGGAGGAGCTTGTGATAGATGCGATCCGGCGTGAACGGCAGATCGGTAAAGCGTATGCCGGTTGCGTCCCTGAGCGCGTTGGCGATCGCGGGCGCGACCGGGTTGATCGCGCATTCGCCCTGGGATTTCGCTCCGAGCGGGCCGATCTTGTCGAAGGTGTCGGCGAAGAGGACAACGCTTGCCGGCACATCGGCGAAGGCGGGGATGCGGTAATTGCGCAGGCTCGGGTTCACCATGACGCCGCCCTCGTGCACCATGTTCTCGGTGAGTGCCCAGCCGAAGCCCATGGCGATGGCGCCGTCGACCTGGCCGCGGCACTGCATGGGATTGATGAGCCGGCCGCTGTCGGCTGCATGGACGCTGTGCAGGATGCGGATCTCGCCGGTCATTTGGTGCACCGCAAGCCGCACCCCATGCACGTTGAACGCGATCGACCGCGGCGAGAGATAGGCCTTGCGCTTGGCTTCGAAGCGATGCCGGGCAGCGGTGCCGGCGGCGTAGAGCTCGCGCAGCGTAATGGGCCGGTTGTTGCAGATGACTGCCTCGTCTTCGAGCCGGCAAGCCGCGGGCGCAACAGCGGTATGGCGGGCGGCAAAATCGAGAATGTTGTCGCGCAGGGCGGCGGCGGTGAGCGCAACGGCCTGGCCGGCGACAACCGTGCCGGTGCTTGCGAACGTGCCGGTATCGAAGGGCGCCGCATCGGTATCCGCGTTGATGATGGCAACGGCATCGGCCCGCGTCTCAAGAATTGATGCCGCGATCTGCCGGTGTGAGGTGACCGAGCCGTTGCCCATCTCGGTCGAGCCGACCGCAAGCCGATAGCTGCCGTCGGGCAGGAGCATCATCACGGCTCCCGAGCGGTGCTCGGTCGGCGGGCCGCTTTCCAGCACCGCCATGGCGATCCCGCTCCCTTGCGCCCAATGCTCGCCCGCAGGCTTGTGACCGCCCTTGTCGGAGCGCAACTCCTTCTCGACCAGGTCCAGGCACTGATCGAGCCCATAGCTGCCGAAGTCGACGTCGGTCGGGTCCTTCCATACCGACTCGATCCAATCGCCGGGGCGCAGCATGTTCTTGCGTCGCATGGCGAACGGGTCGATGCCCAGCATCCGGGCAAGCTCGTCAATGGCGGACTCGATTGCGAAGGTGGTCTGGGAGGAGCCGTAGCCGCGGAAGCCGCCGGCCGGGACCATGTTGGTGTAGACGGCATAGCCGACCGCCTTCTTGTTGGCGCAGAGGTAGGCCGCGAGCGGGCTGCCCAGCGCGGCGCCAAGCGTCTCGCTCGCGTGACCGCCATAGGCGCCGGTGTTGGAGACGACGTGCACGTCGATGGCGGTGAGTGTCCCGTCGCGCCTGGCGCCGAGCTTCACGCGCGTGGTCATCTGATGGCGCGTGGTGGCGCCGATGAACTGCTCCTCGCGGGTGAACTCCCATTTGACCGGCCGGCCGGTCTTGAGCGTCGCGAGCAGGCAGAGATCCTCGGAGATCATCTCCTGCTTGCCGCCGAAGCCGCCGCCGACGCGCTCGGTGAAGACATGAAGGTCTCGCGCGCGCAGGCCAAAAAGGTAGCAAAGCTTCTGCTGCGCGATGCAGCCGGCCATCCTCGCCCTTCCATGCGATCGAGCCGTGTGTCTCAAGGTGCACATGCTGCACGCGCGAGGTCGAATAGACCATCTCGTGCACAGCGTCGGCCGCCGCGAAGGCGTCCGCCACGCAGCCCACCTCACCGTGGATATCGACGTATATGTTGCCGCGCTCGGCGCCGCGGTTCTCATGCAGGATGGGCGCACCAGGCTCCATCGCCGCGGTGGGCTCGAACACCGCCGGCAGGATCTCGTAGCTCACCTCGATCAGCCGGCTGGCGCGCTCGGCGGCGGCTTCAGTCTCGGCGACCACCGCGGCCACGCGCTGGCCGGCGAAGCGCACCACATTATTGAGGATGTAGGAGTCGTCGGGATCAACGAGATGGTCCTCGTGGGTGGCGGTGCTGTAGAGCCGGCGCGGAACGTCCTCCCAGGTGAAGATGTCGACCACGCCCGGCACCGCCCGCGCTTTTTCCTGATTGATGGCGACGATGCGCGCATGCGCGTGCGGCGAGCGCAGCACCTTGAGATGCAGGACGCCCTCGACCGCCACGTCCATGGTGTAGCAGGCGCGCCCCGTGACGATGCCTTGGGCGAACGGGTTCGGCAGGCTCGCCCCGCAGGCCCGGCCCGCCACATCGGGCTCGACGGAAGCGATCCCGGCCAACGCGTCGGCAATGGCGCGATATCCCGTGCACCGGCACAGGTTGCCCTTGAGCGCGTGGGGAAGATCGGCGTGCTGCTCGGGAGTGAGCGCGGCCGCGGTCATGATCATGCCCGCGGCGCAGAAGCCGCATTGGAAGGCGTGCGCGTCAAGGAACGCCTTCTGCATGGGATGGATCGCGCCGTGCGCCGCGAGGCCCTCGATGGTCGTGATCCTGCGGCCGGCCGCACGATAAGCCGGCACCAGGCAGGAATGGAACGGCACGCCGTCGAGCCAGACCGTGCAGGCGCCGCAATCGCCGGCGTCACAGCCTTTCTTCACCCCGAAGGCACCGCGCTCGCGCAGGAACGTGCGCAGGCATTGCCCCGGCTCGGGCGCGGCTGAAAACAGCTCGCCGTTGATGATGAAAGTGCTGCCGCCGCCGCGCTTCGCGGCTGGCGGATTGCTGCCGAAAGATTGGTTCACTTGGTTGCCTCCGGCCGCGCCAGCTCGGCACGGATCTCCTCGGCGAAATAATGGGTGAGGTGGCGCTTGTAGGCGGCCGAGCCGTGCACGTCGTGGAAATATCCCTCGGGCGGAATCTTGTCGTCGATAGCGCGACGCAGTTCCGGCGGCGAAGGCATGCGGCCGAACCGGAGCTGGACCGGCCGCGGCGTGGCCGCGGTTATGGTGAGCAGGAGATCGTCGGTTCCTGCCGCTTGCGTGCCGATCAGCAGCGCCGCCGAGCGTCCGAGCTGGGTGAGCGAGGCGCGGCGTTGCGCGAACCGCTTCGAGAGTGCCGTTGCGGGCAGATGGATGCTGCGCAGGAGCTCGCCCCGGCGCAGCACATTGGCATGGTTGCCGGTGACGAAATCGAGCGCGGCCACCTCGCGCGGCGCAGCATCGCGCGGCCACAGCGTATACGTCGCCTCGAGCGCGACCGTCAGCGAGATCATGGGGCCCGCCGGCAGCGACATGCAGATATTGCCGCCGACGGTTGCAGCGTTCCAGATCTTGAACGATGCAAGCAGCGCGTTGCAGCATTCGCGCACGAGCGGCAGCGCGCGCCATTGCGCCGGCCCGTCCACACGATAAAGCTCGGCGATACGGCAGGTGGCTGCAATCTCCAGCCCGGCCGGCGAAGCCCGCAGCGCCGGCCAGCGCAGCTCCTCAAGATCGATCAGCGTGTCGGTGGAAGGCTGCGGCTCCGAGAACAGCCACGTTCCGCCTGCGAGCCAGGCGTAACCTTCGCGCCACTTGCTGATCTGGTCCGCCGAGGTCGGACGCTTCACCTCGGTAATGGTGTTGAGGTTCATGATGTAACCCGGCGCACCACGGATCCTACAGATCGCCGAGCCCGAGCTCGGACCAGCGCGCCTGCACGCGCGCCTCGTCCTCGGCGGCAGGCCGCACGGTGGGCGGAAAACGCTCGCCGCCCCACTCCGGGCGGCGCGCGTTCCTCCAGGAGCGGGTGGCGTCGATCAGCATGCGGTTCCACAGGCCGGTGCCGAGCTGCGCCACGTCGCGGTCCTCGAGCGGCGTGCTGGGGTCGATGGGTGAGCCGAAGATGCCGGGAAAGATCACCACGCCGCCCTCTCCGGCGTTCACCCGATGGGCGAGCGCCCACTCCACCTGCTCGTCCTGTGCCGGATCGATGTCCTCCTCGACCACGATCACGTGCTTGTAGCGATACTGCGCGGCGCTGTTGCCCCACAGCGCCGCCGCGATCTGCTTGGGCTGGCCCTGGTAGTGCTTCTTGATCTGAACGCGGATGTTGACGCCGTTGGTGATGGGCGGCGCATAGACGTCGAGGATGCCGGGAATGCCGGCGCCATTGAGAATGTTCCAGGCAATGGCTGCCCGCTGCACCGAGGACATCACGCTGTTCTCGCTGTAGGAGCCCGGCAGCGTGCCCTCCAGCGAGCCGCGCAGGATCGGGTCGCGGCGATGGGTCATGCAGGTGACCTTCATGGTGGGACGCGGCGTGGGCAGATCGGACACGTAGCCCGTGAACTCGCCGAACGGCCCTTCGCTTTCATAGGTCGCGGGATCATCGCTGATGAATCCTTCAATGACGATCTCGGCGCTCGCCGGCACGTCGAGATCGACCGTCTCGCAGTGCACCAGCTGCGCGGGCTCGCCGCGATAGGCGCCCATTACGTCCCACTCGCACACCCCCGCGGTGACCGGCGATCCCGCCAGAAACGGCATGA
>Ga0182041_10001657_pt1 | contig 11303 bp, 10 predicted proteins | sample flu12Cox44000178_FD_125967 | JGI IMG/M metagenome (GOLD analysis project Ga0182041, IMG submission 125967) | Lab enrichment of tropical soil microbial communities from Luquillo Experimental Forest, Puerto Rico - flux8day.12C.oxic.44.000.178 | ecosystem: Environmental > Terrestrial > Soil >...
AGTGGTAGCCCAACCGCTAAGTATTTGTCCGCCCGCCGCCCAGAAGGGAAACTCATGTTCGGAGCATAGCGCCATGACTACGCCGGCGTACCGTTGTGTATCTTCTGAGCGCCGCCGAAAAACGTCCATCATGCCGCGCGCATGGCACAGCGTGTAAACGAGCGTATGCGGATGCGATATAGCCTCTGCACGTTGGACCGCCTCGTTGGCGACCTGCGACGCCTGCTCGACATAGCCTAGATGCCAGAGCGCCCAGGAAAGATAGCACAACACGGTAGCCCCGATATCCTGGCCATATTGAAATCGCGTGTAGTGCTCAGGGTGATAGAGGGCTCGCGCCTGTTCGAGGTGTTTTCGCCCGGCCGCGAATTCTCCCATGGTTACGTAGGTCGTCCCCAGGGTTCGATGGGCGAGGCAGAGTACCGCCGTATCGCCATATCGTTCAGCTTCCGCCAAAAACTCTGCGGCCGTGACTTGCTCCATGTCGACTGCGCCGCCGACATAGTAACACGCCCACAGTCCGTAGAGGATGACGAATTTCTGCGAGATTTCGGTCGATTCGCTTATAAGGCTTTTCGCTCGCAACAGAACTTCCATTGTATCCGGTGCTGCATAGCCTCTGCCCGCGATCATCGCCTGGGCAAGCATTACCTCCAAATCGAGAGCGACTTGTCTGTGGGCCGAACTCTCCGGTAACGATCGCACCAATTCGAGCGCGCGTTGCAGGTGCACGATTGCTTCAGCGTTGGCCGATCGCTCGATCGCCCGCTTGCCGGCTTTGCGCAGGTAATCGATAGCAGGCCTGACAAGCCCCGCCTGCGCCAAGTGATGCGCGATGAGCTCCGGTTGTGTTTCGACCGTCTCGCCGAAATGTTGCTCAAGGACTTCGGCAATCCGACTGTGCAGGTGTTGGCGTTTCGAACGCAGCAGGCTCGAGTACGCGGCATCCTGCACGAGGGCGTGTTTGAACATGTACGTGGAATCGGGCGGCTCGCCACGCCCGAACACAAGTTCAGCGACGGTGAGTTGAGTCAAACCCGCCTGCAAGAACTCTTCGCTGCTCGGGATGACTTTCGCGAGCAGCCCGTATGAGAATTCGCGGCCGATCACAGCCGCTACCTGGGCGATCTCCTTGACCGCGGCGAGCCTGTCGAGACGCGCCATCAGCGAGTCCTGCAAGGTCGCGGGAATGACTGAGGTTGGCAACGGGCCGGCATCGACATAATGGTCGCCGGCATCACGCAACAATCCGGATTCAACCACCATCTTGGTGAGTTCCTCGACAAACAAAGGGACGCCGTCCGTTTTGCTGATGATTTGCTCCTCAATGTCCGCCGGCAATGCCTTGCCGCCGGTAACATCGAGAATCATTGCGTGCACCTGATCGCGCGCAAGTCGGTTGATCCGCAGCATCGTCACGGTCGACCGATCGAGCCAAGGCGGAAAAAATTCCGGTCGAAAGCTTATCAAACAAAAAACGGGTGTTTTGCTGATCGCGTCAATGATCCGATTGAGCAAATCCAGCGTCGTGGGGTCGACCCAATGAACGTCTTCGACGACAAAAAGCACCGGCTGCTTGCGTGCAAGGCCGCGAAGATGACGTATCAAGGCCGAAATTGTCTGCGTCTTCTGCTGTTGCGGTGTCAGCTCGAGCGCAGGGTAGCGATTGCCGGTCGGGATCGACAGCAGTGCAGCCAACAGGGGAGCATCAGCACTCGTGTGCCCTGCCATCGACAGCAAGGCATCCAATTTGTTGAGTTTGACGTCGGCGCTATCGTCTCTGTCGAAGCGCGCAGCGTGCTCGAATTGTCGAATGACAGGATAAAAGGGGCTGTTGACGTGATGCGGCGAGCACTGGCACCTGACGGTGATGTGCGGCTCGCTGGCAACCTGCTCCAAGAGGGCCAGGCTGAGACGTGATTTTCCAATCCCCGGTTCACCGCATATCAGGGCCACTTGCCCTTGGCCCGCCTTCGCGCGAGCCCAGAAGCTCACTAGCAGATCCAATTCGTTCTCCCGGCCCACGAACTGGCTGAGGTTGGCCGAGCGCAAAGCGTCGAAGCGGCTTTCGACGACTCCTTCACCTGTGACCCGCCAAACTTTGACCGGTCCCGAAATTCCTTTGACTTGATGGAATCCCAAATCTTCGCAGACGAAGGTATCGCCGAGAAGCCGACGCGTGTTTGCCGCGACGACGACCGTGTTCGGCCGTGCCAGGCCCTGCAAGCGGGAGGCCAGATTCGGGGTTTCGCCGACGACCGACTGCTCTCGCGACGGACCTTCGCCGATGGTCTCCCCCACCACGACCAGGCCCGTGGCTATCCCAACTCGTATCTTCAAGGGCTCGTGCGATGGAAGAACGAGTTGGCTCACCTTCGCCACAAGATCGAGTCCCGCGCGCGCCGCGCATTCGGCGTCGTCCTCGTGGGCTTGGGGATAGCCGAAATATGCCAGAATCCCGTCGCCCATGTATCTGGCTATGTGGCCGCCAGCCTGCGTGATGATAGCGGCACAAGTGGATTGGAACCGGCGGATGACAGCACTGAGGTCTTCTGGATCGAGTTTGACAGCGAGCACTGTCGAATCGACGAGGTCGCAGAATAAAACCGTAAGCTGTCGTCGCTCCCCCTCGGAAACGGGGGCAGGCGGCGCCGCGCCAGCCGTACGGGCCGATTCGTCGCTGGCCAGCCCAGCAATAGCTCTGAGCATTCGCTTGCGATGACCGAGGGCGACTCCGAGCTTCTCGAGGTCCGCCTCGGTCAGGTCCGGCAAGATCGTCGGATCGATCGCATTCGCCTCAAACACAGTCGTGTATTGCCCGAGACCGAGCTCATCGAGCCAATTGGCGATGCTGCTCATGGAGCCGCGAGTATCCACGACCGCCGATTGATGGTTACGTCAGATCCAATACAACCCGGGCACTATTATAGGCTGCAAAACCAGCGGGCGACAGCTTCATAATGCTGCAGAAGCTGAAAGAACCGGCAGGGATGTTCTTCTACCCCCGATAGGGCCATCCGTTCAACTTGGAACAACCAGGGGGTCTGGCTGGGCCGAGACGCGGTGACGGATACAATCTGCGCAATCTGCGCGACTGTGGAAAGCTCTCCGTCACGGACCCGCTCTCGCCGTGCGGCTCAGCGTGACTGCGTCAATCTGCCTCTCTCATACCCCAGTACCCGACCAGCGAAACCCGGGTGCTCAAGCTGAGTCACGCGGAACGCGGCGATAGAAGCTGGCGCTTGTTTCAATCGCCTTCACCAATTTTCCCCTATGCCCCAATACGATTTCGCTCCGCAATGATCGCCGGCACCGTTTTCCCTGCCGAACTGGCTTCGATCGAAATCCGCATCGGTCACGCATAGCGGAGCGCCGACCTGCTCTTCGAGGACGTCAAGCTGGTAAGCGCCGAGTTTCCGGTCGTAGCTCAGTTTGGGCCACGAGATAGGCAGGTACTTGCGATTCGTGTCGGTGTTGCCGTCGATGCGCAAAAGCGCATAGGCAACATTTCCGCTGAGCTTTTCGATCATTACTCGTTCGATCGTGCCGATCCTGATGCCGCCGGCCCCGCGGACCAGTGCGCCTTGCACGCGATCGCTCGCGATAAGCTTGTGGGCTGATGTAACGCTCGTGTCCGTTCGCATGATCGCCTCCATCGCGGATATTGCGAACCAGCCGTTGCGGGTGCTGCTCGGCTGTGAGCGAGAGCAAATGCGACGCTACAGCCTGAAAACCGCGCGCTCTCGAAGCTTTTCCGCGGACATGTCCGTCGGTCCCGCAGCGGTAACGGGACTGAATCTAGCGCCTTCAGCCCAGAGGTATGTGAGCTAATTCACAAAGCCCGCTGGCGGTGGCGCTTTGGCGGCGATGCCGGGGAAACGGCTGATTCGCGGGCGTCAGTCGAGGTGGACTGCCCGCGTCGGCCGATGCAGCTACTGCGTGTATGGCGCACGCGATGTTACTTAGGGGTGTTCTGCCCGAGCTGAGGGAAGCTCGCGCTGCGGAACTGCGGCGGCGAGATATCGGCTATACTGATACTGCGCAGATGAGCGGCCGTACCATTGTGTGCTCGCATCCTGCGGCGTTGCCGAATTTGGTTGTCGAGGGCGCACCATGTCCATTGCAGTTGGCAAGCCGGCGCCGCAGCGCGTTCACGACAAGTTGTCTCTGTTGCGCAACCATACTTTGTTCCGCGATTTGCCCGCGCCGGCAATCGAGCGCCTCGGTTCGTACATGAAGACACGCAGGGTGCCCCGCGGGACAACCATCTTCGCCAAAGGCGATCCCGGCAGCGGCCTCATGGGAGTGGTCGTCGGGTCAGTGAAGGTCAGCGTCGCATCGGCGGATGGCAAGGACGTCGTGCTCAACGTTTTTCGCGAGGGCGACGTATTCGGCGAAATTGCGCTGCTCGATGGTCGGCCACGCACGGCCGACGCGACCGCAATGTCGGATTGCGAGCTGGTTGTAATCGAGCGTCGGGATTTTGTGCCGTTTCTCAGCAGCAATCCGGACGTGACTCTCAAGCTGATCGAGATTCTCTGCTCGCGTCTGCGCCACACAAGCGAACAGGTTCAGGATGTGACCTTTCTTAATCTGCCGGCGCGATTGGCCAAGACACTGCTCGAGCTGACGGCTGCAAAGGAGAGCGCCGAACCGAAACGCAAACTGGCCATCACGCAGCGCGAGATCAGCCAAATGATCGGCAGATCCCGCGAGAGCACCAACAAACAATTGCGCGCCTGGGTCAAGCGGGGCTGGGTTCGACTCGAACGCGGCGGGGTTACGGTTTTGGCGCCCGAAAAACTCGCGGCTCTCGCCGCCGAGGGAGCGGATCTGGACCCCTCGTAAGCCGTGGTGTCGCTTGCTTGCGAAGTACCGCGCCGATTCACGGTAGTTTATCGTATTCCTTCCGAACGGCTTCCTCGACAATAGCCTCGGCCGCCTCATCCCAATTTCGTGCTCCGCAACGGTCGCAGACGCCGATCGGGATCACCACACGACAGGAAATGTATCCCTTGTCGGTCCACTGCCGAAATGCGATTCGCTCCTTTCGTTTGACGACGTGGCCGACTCTGCAGAAATCGCAGCGCTCGGCATGTTCGCGCTTTGACATCGTCCACCCGCTGTCCTGGTGGCGATGTTGGCATAGACGTTTAACGGCACGTGTGAACTACTTCACACGACCGCGTGTGCCACCCTCGCCAAGCCGTGCCTTTCGGCTTGGGTTTGACCAGTCCGAGTCGCGCCGCCGCGTTCGGCGGCGGACGCGCTATTCATGCCCCCCACGCGCCGCGCGCACGGGGCGGCTATAACGAGACTGGCGCGATGCCTTGCGCCGCGAGCAGCTGCGCGAGCTTGCTGCGCGCATAGAACATGCGGGTTTTCACGGTATTGCGCGGAATGCCGACAATCTCGGCCACCTCGTGGACCGATTGTTCATGGTAGTAGACGAGATCGATGACCTCGCGCTGCTCGCCCGAGAGGCGGGTCAGGCACGTGCGCAAAATCTCTCTGCGGCGCTTGGCCTCGAACGGAGCTTCTGGATCGTCTCGTGAATAGCTCTGTTTCGCCTCACCACTATCCGGCAGGGACTGCCGCCGGCGTCGCAACTCGGCGAGCGTCTTGCGGCGGGCAATAGCCAACAGCCACGTCGACGGTGCGCACCGCCGCTCGAACCGCTGCGCTTTGCGCCAAACCGCGAGAAAAACTCCGCTGGTGAGATCATCGGCGGTTGCCGCCTCACCCACCATGCGCAAGATGAAGCGGTAAACGCGCGTGTGATGTCGCGCGAACAAGACGTGCATGGCGAGCCGGTTTCCGGACGCAATCTTGGAAATGAGCGCCTCATCGGACTTATCCCGGGTCACGGCCCCACGCTCATCGCCGGCGGCGACTGAAGCAGATCCGGCAAGATCGCTACGCACGACCTCCCCCCGCCTTGTTGATGATCCTCTCATTAGACCGGATCCGGGCCGGCGCTCTGTGAGCTAGTTCACAGTCACGAACTTTCCCTCGCTCACACCCGCCCTGCGGGGACATCCGCATCGCCCGGCCTGACGCGATGGCCGAAGCAGCTGCGCGCTTGCCCTCGCGTCGAAGCAAGCTTGGTGCCCTGGCGGCGTTTGCGGCCTCTGTGCTACGGACATTTGCAGCCATCCTGCACGCCGAGCAGTGATCCTTGGGCCGACGGCGGTGTTACATGACAAGTCTGATCCTCTTTGCGCTCGGCTACATTGCGGGCTTTGGCACCGCCTCCCAAGCAAACGCGCAGGTCTATCCGTCGGCTTCCGGCGGGTCCACCGATGTGATCGCGCGCATCATGGCCGAAGGCATGCGCGCGGCGCTTGGTCAAGCGCTCATATTGGAGAAGACCAGCGGCGCGGGCGGTTACGGCGTCGTCAGGGCGATTCGGGCGGGCCCCGACATCCGTCAGAAACTGATCGACTTTTCCCAGCACATTTTTCCGCGCGCGCAGCAGATGTCGCAGGCGCTCGCTGCCCTATCAAAAGGCGGAAATCGAGAAGTGGTGGCCGATCGTCAAAGCCGCCGGCGTCAAGGCTGAGTGAAATCCCGCGCCAACGGAGCCAAGAGGCCATGTCCAACGACAATCTGGTCGGTGGATCGCAGCGTGATCGTGAGCAAATCCTCAAGCTTCACGCGGATTACATCGATGCCAATTCCCGTTTCGATTGGCGGAAGCTCGCCCCGATCTGGAGCCCGGCACCCGAGGCGATGTTCTTCAATCTTAACGGCCACACCTATCGTGGTCGCGATCATTGGATACGGCTGTGGAAGTTTTACGAGCAAAACGTTCGCTCGAGCTACTGGACACCGTTCGATCTCGGTGGCGTCGTATCCGACGACATGGCGGTGCTCTGGTGCCATCGGCGCACCAAACGCGAATGGACGGGTGGCGAGCCGCCACCTGAAAACATCCATTATGGCGGAGAGGAATTCATCACGCGCTCAACCATGGTATTCCGCAAGGAAGGCGGCGACTGGCGCGTCGTGCACGCGCATTTCTCGCAAGCGAGCGCGTCTCCACGGCCTGGCGGCGTGTAACTTCGTGACGTGCCACGCACGAGTCTGGTCTGCCTGCGCCGGCGCGCGCAAACAGCCAACACGTTGAAGCAATGAACGGGGCCGGCCTACCCAGATTGAGCATTCGCCTGCACGGCGGTTTGGATGCGCGTCGTTGCGTTGCCCTCGCCGAGGCTGCCGAAGCGAACGGATTCCATTCCCTCTGGTTTGCCGAGAACCCGTTCAATCGCGGAGCACTCCCAGCTGCGGCGGCGTGCGCCAGGGCGACAAGCCGGGTGGGCATCGGCATCGGCGTTTTCAATCCGCACAACCGACATCCCACGTTGATGGCGATGGAGATCGGCGCGCTCGACGAATTGGCGCAGGGGCGTGCGCGCCTGGGGATCGGGTCTGGCATTGCAGCAGCCACCGAGCGCATGGGGCTCAGTCCTGATCGGCCGCTGGCCGCGGTGCGCGATGCCTTCGCGATCGTGCGCGCTCTGCTGCGTGGTGAGGAAGTGATTTATCGCGGACGTCTGTTTTCAGCGGATCGCGTCAGGCTCGAGTTCAAGCCGTTTCGAGCCGACCTTCCCCTGCTGATGGCTGCCAGAGGAGAACAGGCGCTCGCCTTGTGCGGAAAAATCGCCGACGGCTTGCTGGTCTCCAACATGTGCCCGCCGCAGTTCACACGCCAGGCTGCGGACGCGGTTACCAAGGCGGCACGCGTAGCAGGCCGGTCTCCGCCGGGCGATATCGTGCAGTATATCCCCTGCGCGGTCGGGCGGGACCGGAGCGAGGCCTACCAGCTCGCCAAAACAGCGATCGGCGAAATGCTGCCGGGTTACTGGGCGCTCGCGCAGCGCACAGCCACGGCACGAACGGCGTTGTTGCGGGCCGCACAATTATCGGAAGCGGATTTCGAGCAGGCGATTGGCCGCTTGCGCGCGGGCGAGCGGGCGGTGGATGCGCTGGACGATCGGTTCGTCGCAGCGTTCGCGATCGCCGGAACGCCAGCGGATTGCCTTGCCCAAGCGCGACACTACGGCGCGGCGGGTGCGACCGAGCTGGCCCTGACCTTCGTCGGGGCGTATCCCGAGGCGGCACTGGAGGCATTGGCGCAATCGCGCGACGCGCCGGACGCGATTGCCCAGAAAGCATGAGACGCCGTCGGCGAGGTGCCCCTTGCTGCCGCGAGAAATCGTGAAGTAGCCTAGAGGAGGCCGTTGATACGCGTTTCCGAGAGGAATGGATATGGGTGTTTTGATCGAAGGCGTATGGCGCGATCAAGAGCTGCCTCAGGAAACCGGCCGCAGCGGTGAATTCCAGCGCGCCGACAGCCGATTTCGCGATCGCATTACCGCGGACGGGTCTTCCGGGCTCAAGGCGGAGGCCGGGCGTTATCACCTCTATGTTGCCCACGGCTGCCCCTGGGCGCACCGCACGCTGATCTTTCGCGCGCTCAAGAAGCTGGAAAACGCCATTACCGTCGCCTACGCCGTACCCGGTCTCAAAGAGCAAGGCTGGACCTTCGAAAACAATCCGGCGTTTCCCGATTGCACACCGGACACCATCAACGGTTTCCAGTATCTGCATCAAGCCTATAGCGCGTCAAAACCGCACTATACCGGCAAGGTCACCGTGCCCACGCTGTGGGACACGAAGACGAAGCGGATCGTCAACAACGAGTCCTCCGAGATCATCCGTATGCTCAACGGCGAATTCAAAGGCATCGCCGGTACGGATGTCGATTTCTACCCGGCGCCGTTGCGCGCCGAGATCGATCGCATCAACGAACTCGTCTACGCCAACGTAAATAATGGCGTCTACCGCTGCGGCTTCGCGCGCTCGCAGGCCGCGTATGAGGCCGCCTATGACGCCTTGTTTGCCACGCTCGACGAGCTGGAGGCGCGGCTCGGGCGGCAACGCTATCTTGCGGGTCGCCAGATCACCGAGGCCGATTGGCGACTGTTTCCCACGCTGGTACGCTTCGACGTCGCCTATTTCTCGCTGTTCAAGTGCAACAAGAAGCGCATCGCCGATTACCCCAATCTCCTGAACTACATGCGCGAACTCTACCAGGTGCCCGGCATCGCTGCGACGGTGAAGCCGCGCTACTACGTGATCAATTATTGGTCGATCAAACGGCTTAATCCGACCGGCATCATTCCGAAGGGAACGCCGGTGGATTATTCGCAGCCGCATGATCGCGCCCGATTGGCTGCATAGCGATCCTGCGACGTGCGCTGCGCCAGGACGCTCGGGGCGCCGAAAGTCCGATCAATCCAGAATTCGTCTTTGGGTGCGCATCAAGAGTGAGAAAGTCGCGTCCGGCCGCGCTCGATGCCGTCGAGATACTGATCCATGTCGGCAATGAATTCGGCCCGATTCGCCGCACCGATCCAGGAATCGCGCAGCCTGATGAAGAATTCACGAATATTGGGATCGCTCGCGTCCTGCGCCCGGGCGGCGCAGTCCGCTGCCTTTTGCCAGGCGTGCTCGATCTCGTTTCGCATGATCCGCTCCTTCCCCGGCCCAACTAGCATGGGCGCATGACGCCACGATGTCGGTCGGATTGCCGACTCGCGGCTGGATAAATCGGTATTTCCGTGTTGCGACGCGGCACGCATACCCTCGTTTGCGCGGCCGCGGAAATAGGCCTGCTCTCAGCGAAAGCGCCGGTCGTCCGCTCTCCGCCGCCTGGATCGGCGGCGCCTCTCGCGACGGAACTTGGCCCGCTTTCTGGAGCAAGCCCTGCACTTGCAGCCGAGCTGCTTGATGAAGGTGTCGAAATAATCGCGTCCGTAATCATACGTGATCTCGTCGCCAGACTTGATGTTCTTGATCGCGCGGATCTTGATCACGTGTTTGACGAAATACACTTCCGCATTAGGCCGGCATGAGTGATTGATGTAGCGCGCCCGGTTTCTCCGGCCTGAGCCATCGATGGTCCAGCGCGCGTTGATCTCGAACAGGTACCGATTATCGATCTGGTCAGCGATTTCGCTGCGAAGCTTTCTACCGCTGTAGCGGACGATGAATTGCCCTTTTCTGATCGGCGCGATTGCAAAAAGGCCGAGCCCCGATTTCGATCGGCCGATCCGAAGATGACGTGACGGTACCAATCTCGTTGGCATGAGACTAGGATGCGCCCCAATGGATGCTTGAGTATACGGAGCTGCTCGGCGCGGGCACGCCGATGACCGCTGTAGCTCGTATCATCGTTTGCGCGCTTGAAACCCCGCAGCGCCGTCTGTGTCAAGACAAACGTCTGCTCCGGATGTGGTTGAGCCGGCGAGACTGATGTGACGTCTGCAATGCAATCGTACGACGTCGTGATTATCGGCGCCGGCCATAATGGGCTCACCTGCGCTGCTTACCTCGGCATGGCAGGCCTGCGCGTCAAGCTTTTCGAACGAAGAGGGATCGTCGGCGGAGCCGCGGTGACGGAGGAGTTCTGTCCGGGTTTCCGAAACTCGATTGCGGCATATACGGTCAGCCTTTTGCATCCAAGAGTCATCGCCGATCTCGATCTGTTCGGGCACGGGCTAAGGATCGTCGAGCGTCGGGCACAGAATTTTTTGCCGACGCTCAACGGCAATTATTTGCTCAGCCGCGAGGGCGGCACGAACGATCACATTGCGAGGCTCAGCCGCGCGGACGGCGAGCGGTATGACGCTTTCAGCCGGCAACTCGATGCGAGCGCCGATCTGTTGCGGGAGCTGGTGCTGCAGGCGCCGCCGAACCTCACACGCGGATTGAGCATCGCAAGCGTTCGCGAAGTACTCAAAGCGGGGCGCATCGGCAACCGGCTGCGCAGCCTTTCCACGGAAAATCTGTGTGCCCTGTTCGACCTGTTCACCAAATCGGCCGGGGATTATCTCGACGGCTGGTTCGAAGGCGATCTCGTGAAAGCCTTGTTCGGCTTCGACGCGATCGTCGGCAATTATGCAAGCCCCTACACGCCCGGCACCGCCTACGTTCTGCTGCATCACGCGTTCGGCGAGGTGAACGGCAAAAAGCGGGTCTGGGGGCACGCGATCGGAGGAATGGGCGCAGTCACGGAGTCGATGGCGCGGGCGGCCGCCAGTCACGGGGTGGAGATCGAAACCGATGCGGCAGTCCGCGACGTTCTGATCGAGAACGGCCGCGCTTGCGGTCTCGTGCTCGAAGACGGTCGAGCGGTCCGTAGCGGCGCCGTGGCGGCGAATGTCAATCCCAAGCTGCTTTACACGGCAATGGTCCCGCGAGATGCGCTCGATCCGGCCTTCCTGCGCCGGATGGAG
>Ga0182041_10001659_pt1 | contig 11298 bp, 9 predicted proteins | sample flu12Cox44000178_FD_125967 | JGI IMG/M metagenome (GOLD analysis project Ga0182041, IMG submission 125967) | Lab enrichment of tropical soil microbial communities from Luquillo Experimental Forest, Puerto Rico - flux8day.12C.oxic.44.000.178 | ecosystem: Environmental > Terrestrial > Soil >...
GGGCGTCGGCGCCGGTCTCTGAGGTTCCGAGTCATCAAGAATCCTGGCTTTCTCGCCACCGGCCAATAGTTACCTGGCGGAAGATCGGTGAAGACAAACGTGTTGTCGGCACCGGTGAATTGCGCTCTTTGTCGCGGAGCCGAGATTTGAACCAGCGCGAGGCCGACCGGCTCTCCCGTGGCGCTATTGATCACTCTCCCGCGCAATGCGAAGATTTCGGAGGTGATTTGCTGAGCTGCGGCGGAAGAAAACGGAAAGTGGCAGGCCAAGGATGAGGCCAGAATGGCCCAAAGGAAAGAAACGGGACCGCATGGATGATTCCAACTACGCGCATCGTTGCCCAGGCGACATGGTAGAAGCCGCCTGTCCGATACGCTCCTTTCGATTCGCCTTGGCGCTCTACGGTTGCCCGCTCGAGGTTTCTCTCTAGCGCGCGTCGGTCGTTTCGCCCAGCCAAGCCAGATATTCGGGCGAGCCCTCGGTAATGGGGAGGGCGATGAATTCTGGGACCGCGTAGATGTGCAGGCGCTTCACTTCCCGTTCCAGTAGTGACAAGCGTTCGGCCGTGGTCTTGATGAGCAGCAGGCGCTCGCGGGCGGATTCGAGCCTGCCCTTCCAGGTGTACAAGGATTCGACGGGGCTCGGGACAACGTTGACGCACGCCGCCAGGCGCTTTTCGACCACGGCGCGCGCAATCTTCCGCGCAAGGGCCAGCGACGGGCAGGTCACGAGAACCATTCGTGCGTTTCTCCCTTTTGCGCAAGTCATTCCTTATCGCTCCCGGCCCCTCATATTAACGACTTTTTCCGCATGGCGCGAAAGGGTAAAATAACGCGCCATGAGCACACGCGCTGGATGGAGCGTCGCTTCTCCGGTCAAGTTTGGCACTTCGGGCTGGCGAGGGGTCATTGCGGAAGATTTCACCTTCGCGAATGTGCGCCTCGCGCTGACGGCCATCGCGGAACACGTGAAAGCGAAATCCGCCGAGCCCACAATCCTCGTTGCCTACGATACGCGCTTCTACTCCGAGGAATTTTCCGAGCTCGCTGTGGACATCCTCGAACATCACGGCATCCGCGCCTTACTGTGCGAAACGTTCACGCCGACGCCCGCCGTGGCCTACGAAATCATGCGGCGCAAGCTCGACGGCGCCATCAACTTCACCGCCAGCCACAACCCAGCGCAATATCACGGCTTAAAGTTTTCCTCGGCGGACGCCGGGCCCGCGCTCCCGGAAATCACAAAGGACATTGAGGCTCGCGCCTCCGAGATGGCGTTGAAAGGCGGCGCGCCCCCTATGCCGCACGGCGCCAGCAAGGCGAATCCGAGCGAAACAGTGAACTTACGGCAGAACTATTTGAAGCGGCTCGAAGAACTCGTGCGCTTCGAAACCCTGAAAAAGGCGGACCTGCGATTTGCCGTGGACGCGCTTCACGGATGCGGCTCGGGCTACTTGGACCGGACGCTCAGTGATCACGGCGTGGGAGTGGCCGCAATTCGAACGGATCGCGATTGTTTGTTCGACGGCACCGGGCCCGACGTTTCCGAAGAAAATCTTGCTCCGCTCCGAAAGGTCGTGGCCGATTCGAAGGCCACGGCGGGGCTGGCAACGGATGGAGACGCCGACCGCTTTGGAATTGTAGACCGCGACGGCACGTGGATCCAGCCGAACCTGATTCTTGCGCTCGTCTATGACTACCTGGTGGAAACGCGCCAGTGGAAAATGCCGGCGGCGCGCAGCGTGGCGACGACGCAAATGATTGATGCGGTCGCCAAATCGCATGGCCAGGGTGTTCATCAAACGCCGGTCGGCTTCAAGTACATCGGCCAGCTCATCCGCGAAGGTAAGATTGCACTGGGCGGGGAAGAAAGCGCGGGGTTGACGATACTCGGTCACATCCCTGAAAAGGACGGCATCCTGGCGTGCCTGCTGGTCGCGGAAATGATCGCCGCGCGTGGCGCCTCCTTGGGCGAACAGATTCGCGCGACGTACCAAAAATTGGGGCGCGAATTTTGGCCCGTACGGGAAAACCTGCACCTGAGCGACGAACAAAAGGCAAATGCGGTGCGCAAGGTGGGCGTAGACAGTTCGACACTGCTGGGCCGAAAAGTCGTATCCGTCGACCGCACCGATGGAGCAAAATTCGTTTTTGAAGATGGTTCCTGGATGCTGTTGCGATTGTCGGGCACGGAGCCGCTCTTGCGGCTTTATGTGGAGGCGGGAACCGCGGCGGCTTCCGCAAAGTTGACGAGCGAAGCGACGAAATGGGTATTGCAAAGCTGAAAAAGCCGGGTGCGGACGAACAGCCTGCGACGTTTCTGCGACAGTACGGAGGCGCGCTGCTGGGTTTACTGCTTTTCGCGCTTGTGGTCCACGACATTTTCGGCACGCACGGCTACCTCGCGATGCGACGCACGCAGCATGAAATCAAGAAAGTGAACGCCGATATGGAGCGGCTCAACAAGGAAAACCTGCGACTAGAAGAAGAAGTCAAGGAACTGAAGAGCGACCCTCGCAAAATCGAAAAGATTGCTCGGGACGAGTTAGGCCTGGCCAAGCCCGGCGAAGTGATCATCAAGATTCCGCCATCCGAGCAGTTACCGCAAGACCCTGCTTCGAAGCCTTGAGCCTTCGCTTTTTCCACGTCGTGCGGGCCAAGGAAAGCAGCACCATCGCCAGAAAAATCGTCAGCAATCCCGCGGTGGCCTTCAGCGCGCCGCATTGCCCCTTGGGCAGAATCGAAAACCTTCCGTAGACAAACTCGATGTGCACCCAGTAGACGAGCAGCGAAGTGTTTCCCAGCTGGATGACGGGGCTGAAGCCTTTTTGCGCGAATCCCCAGCGGCACCACGCGTAAACGAGAAAAAGAATCGTGAGGAGGATGCCTGAGCGCATGAGGAAGTAATTAGGGCTGCTGTGCCAGTAATCGTAAACAGCGTAGAGGCGGAAGGACGAGGAATCTAAGACGGTTGAGAGGAAACCAGCAACAATCCCCGTCCCGCCCAACGCCGCGAAAGCCAGCCCCTGTTTTCGTTTGGCGAAATCCGAGAACAAGTAGAACCCGGTCGCCAGGCCCACAAACGCAAACGCCGACCACGGAAACAGCGGAAACAGCCACGGCTGCGGTTTGTCGAAGACGTGCACGCCGTTTATATAGGACTCGACCGGCCACGGCAGAAACTTTGGCCGGTGCGTCGTCCAGAGCGGCGGAGTGACGATCGCCACGACGGCGGCCAGGAACACGCCACCAACAAGCGTGCGCATTCGGGCAACGGCCACGGCTCCGTCGCCCGTCGCCCAGCAAAGAACGCCCATAAGCATCATCGACAACCCGAGGATGTTCAGAACGTCCACGCGCAGCAGATCGGTCCACGGCGACCAGGGGTAACCGAGGACAAATTCCTGCGCGCGAAAAAGCAAGCCCATGCCAAAAATTTCCGCGCCGCGGAGAATGGTTTGCTTTGCGATGGCGTGCCGTTCGACACCCTTCTCGCGCAAGCGCTCAGTGACCAGGGCAAAAGAAACCCCCGCAAGAAAAATGAACAGCGGCGCCGGCAAGGTTCCCCCCAGCTGCGACCAGATGATCAGCGAAGAGGATTTTCTCGCCGCCGGGCTGAGCCACGAGTCGTAGCAATGCGTCTGAAACATCAGCACGCAAGCGAGCCCGCGCATCCAGTCGATGTACGCGAGACGCGTCATCCCAGACGGTGCCAACACCCGCGCCGTTTGCGGCGGTCGCTCCGCGATCCCCGAGTTCATCTGCGCCTGCATCTTACGTTACAATCTCCGCTTGCCCATCACGCGCCAACTCGGGCTGTTCTCCATGCTCGGCCTGTGGGCCCTGCTGACCCTCATTGGGGTTTTCTTTGCCTTGTGGAAGGGTTACGGCGGCCACGCCTTTGCGGCGACCCTCACCGCCTTCGCCTTCCTCTTTCTTGTCATGCTGCTGTTTGCCGCGCGCGGCATGGAAACCATCCTCGCCGCTCGCTTGGGCGCCGGCGCCGGCTACTTGCTCGGTGCCGCGTTGTTTCTTGTCTACCTGATTTACGCGCTGGGGACAAACACTTTTACCTTGGGCCGTGCCGCAACGGCCGCCGCCCTGGTATTCATTCCGCTGGGCGTCGCGGCATCGGCGGAACGAAAGCCCGCAGGGACCTGGCAAGACTTCGCGATCATCGGGGGGATTTGGGTTGCAGTAAAGCCCTTCCCCAACCACTGGGGCTTCTCGATGTCGCACTGGCTCTGGCCTTTTCCAAACGCGCAGCTCGCCTACCCCATGACCGTCCTGCTGTGCTTGAACGTGTCGCTCGCGGCGTTCGTGCTCCTGCGTCACACCGACGGCATCGGTTACTCCATCGGTTGGGGCCGTAATTGGGGCTTTTTTATCCTGGCCAGCTTCCTCGCTTTTGCGTGTATCGCCATGCCTCTCGGAACGGGCATGCACTTCATTCAATGGGAGCCGCGATGGGGAGAATGGGAGTCGCTGCCCTTGACCGCGCTGGCCATTCTCTTCTTCACCGCCTGGCCTGAGGAATTTCTGTTTCGCGGCTTGCTCCAGAACGTGTTGTCGCGGGCGTCCAAAAGCGAAATTGCCGGCTGGTGGACGGCTTCGCTGCTCTTCGGCTTTTCCCACATCACCAATCTGGGATTTCCCAACTGGCGCTACGTCGCGCTGGCCTCCATTGCCGGAATCTTCTACGGCTGGACGTGGCGCAGAACGGGCTCCATCTTTGCCTCGGCGATTGTCCACGCGGCGGTGGACACGACGTGGCACTTCCTATTCCGTACTCTCTGACGCAAGGGAGGGCAGCCGCTACTCGACCGGAAGGCTAGCTGGAAAGATGATCCTGGAAGAAGCGCTACTCAAAGTCTGGCACGCCACGATGGTCGAGAACGCTCCCGCAGTCGAGCTCGAAGGGCAAACTTTTCCTGTCCGCACAACCCCGAAGAGACGCCTGCGCCAAGTCGATTTTGTCTTCCACCACCAGGAATTACGCGGTTTGGAGCAAAACCCCGAGACCGCTTCGCGATGGGCACAACTTGCCCGTCGAGGGCACAAGGTCATGCAGTTTCTTTCCGCGGGCCGCTATGTCGCCAACGTCGTGGACGGCAAGGTGACACGATACGGCGGAAGGCCGAGCAACCCAAGGCCGGCTAGGGTGAGACCGCGGTAGACTTCGCGCATCCAATCGCCTGAGGAAGCGTGCCCCCGAAATGCATTACAATCTCATGGACAAGTAACAAGTCGAGGAGAATGAGAAATGAGCGAGCTGACGGCCGACCAAGCGCTGTTCTTGCTGCAAAATGTCTACTTGGGCTCACTGAAAAACGAAAGCCGCGTCACCAGGAAAGTCTTGGAGGCGGTGCCCGCGGACAAATGCCAGCACCGCCCGGATCCCGTATCGAAGAGCGCCATTGAGCTCGTCCGCCACATCGCCGTTGCGGAGAACCGCTTTCTGGAAACGGTAATCGACGGTGTGTTCGACGTTAACGCCGCCGCGCTTCCGGACACGGTGAAGACGCCGCAGGAAATCGCCTCCTGGTACGAGCAGCGCTTCGCAAAGAACTACGAAGCGCTCAAAAAGCTGGGCGGCGAGCAGCTCGCCAAAATGGTGGATTTTCGCGGGCTGTTCGAGCGGCCGGCGGTCAGCTTTGCGCTGCTCGCGATGGTCCACACCATTCATCATCGCGGCCAGCTTTCTTCCTATCTGCGTTCGATGGGCGCGAAAGTGCCTTCCATTTACGGCGAGAGTTACGACGACGCCCAGGCCCGCAAAGCTGTTGGCGGCTGAGACCGCCTGCCCGGAGCGTTGCCGGAGGCTCCCTTTACTTCTTGGCCCCGGACCGAGGTGACGGCCCAACGCCCAGGCGCTTGTCATTGTAAAGCGCCTGGTCGGCAGCGCTCAGCAGGTGTTCGATGGTGGCGCCGTCGCGCGGAAATTCAGCAACGCCGATGCTCACCGAGAGGCGCGGCTCTTCCGTATCCTGCGACAATCGCTCGACCAGCCGCTGGGCCACCACTGTGGCCGCTTCCGCCGTGCTTTCCGTCAGCACCAGCGCGAATTCGTCTCCGCCATACCGCGCTGCCGTGTCCGTTTCGCGGCAGCTCAAGTGCAATACCTCCGCCACGCGGCAAATCGCCAGGCTGCCCACCAGGTGCCCGTACTCGTCATTGATTTTTTTCAACGCATCGAGGTCCAGCAACAGAACCGCGAATGGCTTGCCGGTGCGCCCGTAACGTCGGATCTCTTCTCCGACGCGCTCCACCAGCAATCGGTAGTTCGCCAAACCCGTCAGAGGATCCCGTACGGCCAGCAACCGGGCGTGTTCCTCCTGCCGACGGCGTTCGGAAACTTCTGCCGCAAAGACCAGGGTCATGAGTGCCTGGATAGAAAGAAACGATTGCAAGAGCAACAGCGAGTCATTCGGCGACCGGCGCGCGAACGGTCCGTACCCGTGCGTCGTGCCCACCACTGCAATCGCGCACACCACGCAGATGATCGCGGAAGCCTCGCGCGGCCCAAAGCGAAGCGCCGCCCAAATGAGAAACGGTGTGCAGAGAAATGTCCAAGGATCGTTTCTGACTTGCGAATGAAGCACCGGCCCGAAAACGATTCCCGAGACGAGCAGCGTCGAAACCAACAGTGCGGCGGCCTCGACGAGCTGCGGCTTGGACCATTTCCAGCTTGGATTGGCGCACCACAGAAGCAGGAACGGCGTGAACACGAGCGCCCCCGCAGCGTCTCCCAGCCACCAGGTGCGCCAGATGAGGCCGTACTGACGCCACGGGGCAAAACCGCCTAACGCCAGACTGGTGACGCCGAACGTGGCCGCCATGGCCGTGCTCAAAATGCCGCCATAAAGGGCAAAACGAAGAATGTCCCTGCTTCGATCAAACACCTCCTTGCCATTGGCAAAGCGCGAAACCAAATACGTTGCAGTGACGGCCTCAAGGGAGTTTCCGGCGGCAATACCGAGCGAGGTGAGCATTGACCCGGCGGTGGTCAGATTGACCAGGAACGCTCCCACGAAAATCCCCGGCCAATACCGTAGACCGAGAAGAAGAAGCGTCAGGATGGCGATGCCCGTAGGCGGCCAGAAAGGACTGGCGCTCGGGTGCACCGTGGCAAGGCGGAGGCTCAGCTTCGCGGCGAGGACGTAGGTGACACAGGCGGCCAGGCCGATAAGCAATTGCTTCGCTAACTGCGAACGCCACACGCTCGACTTTGTTTCCATAAGAGCCCGAGAGGCTGACTCCACGCGCCGCGTTCCGCGCCCGACATCAGACGACAACGAGCCCGTCTCACAATCTGGGCGGTTGTTAGGGCACGGCTCCTGCGCGAAGACAAAAATAGCGGCCGTGCCAGACCCATGCCGCGACCAGAGCCCACCAACCGGGCTTGAGCTCCCGGCGGCCCACCGCTAAGTCCCACACCCAATCACCGGTGCTCGCGCGGCTACCTACTAGTAGTGTCCGACAATTAGTAATGTGGCAGTGAGCTTCTGGTTTGTTGTTGCGAATCCGTTAGTTGGGTAAAAACCTTAGCCCTTTCGGTCAGGATACTGTCATCGGTGGCTCTGCGGTGGGGCCGGGTTGCGAGGGTTCGGAGGAACACGAATAATCGGGTGAGGGGCCCGGTCTGAATTCCGTTTTTCAAACTCTACGCGGGCAGCAGGTTCGATCGGCGCAGCTCCAAGCACTGCAATGCCACGCGGAGGAGGCCGCCGATTGCGCTTGAGCCCCCACCATGCCGCAGGCGAGCGGCGAAACCGCGACCGTTTGCGAGAAGGGTTCCGTGCGATGACCTGCGAGCCTCCTGATTCACTTTTTTCTATGGCCGAAGGGATCCCTGTGATCGACTAAGCTCGATTCTAGCGCACCACGCCGCTCATCGGGCTCGAAGCCGAGGCGTAGAGCCGTCTCGGCATGCGCCCGGCAAGATAGGCTTTGCGCCCGGCGGAGACCGCATCTCGCATCGCTTCCGCCATGAGCAGAGCATCTTCGGCCTCAGCAATGGCGGTGTTCATCAGCACGCCATCGGCGCCGAGTTCCATGGCGACGGCCGCGTCGGAGGCCGTTCCGACACCCGCATCCACAATCATGGGCACTTCCGTGATGCGCTCGCGCAGAATGCGCAGATTCGCGGGATTCTGAATGCCCAAGCCGGACCCGATAGGCGCCGCGAGCGGCATCACCGCCGCCGCGCCGGCGTCAATCAGTCTGCGCGCGGCGATCAGATCGTCGTTCGTGTAAGGCAGGACGACAAATCCCTCTTTGACCAGAACCCGCGTCGCTTCGATGAGCTGCTCCGTGTCCGGAAAGAGGGTCTGCTGATCCCCGATCACTTCCAGCTTGATCCAGTTGGAAAGCCCCACTTCGCGGGCCAGCCGCGCCGTGCGGATGGCTTCGTCCGCCGTGTAGCACGCAGCAGTGTTCGGCAAAATGAAAATCTTTTCGCGATCGATGTAATCGATCAGCGATTCCTTCGATTTGTCCGTCAGATTCACGCGGCGCACCGCCACCGTCACCATCTCCGCGCCCGACGCTGCGTGCGCCCGCGCCATCTCCTGAAAGCTCCGGTACTTTCCGGTTCCCACGATGAGTCGCGATTGAAACACCCGCCCAGCAATCACCAGATGATCTTGCATAAATAGCCTCAACTGGATTTTAGACCCTGCGCGCCGCGGGAACAAATCCCGATGGCCCGTTCCCTTTGTGCATCCACGGCAGTGGCGGGTCCTGGACCGGTGCTTTTTCGCTTTCGCCTCTCGTGTCCCAATTTGCTTTGCTCATCTCCCTCGCGGCGGAGGAGTACTCCAGTCCTCCAGAGAAAGATTTCCAATCATGCAACGGAGGTGTAGACTCGCAAGTCAAAAAGATCACGGAAAACATCTGCTTCCACGAGGCAACCAACTCCAATTTCATTGGCATTTTCCGTGGTGGTCTTCGTCAATACCGGAAGCGCGGTCTCGTCGCATGGTGGTCTTCTTTGAGGATTAGGTGCATTTCCGTCGGGAGGGCTCCAAAATGAAGTCCAGACCTTTTCTGCTGGTTCTCGTCGCAGGCGGCGTTTTCACACCGAGCCTGCTTGCCCAGACCAGCACCGAGATCGACATCCCGTTTAAGAAATTCGTGCTCCACAACGGTCTCACGTTGATCGTCCACGAAGACCACAAAGCGCCCATCGTCGCCGTGAACGTCTGGTATCACGTCGGCTCGAAAAGCGAGAAGCCTGGCAAAACGGGTTTCGCGCATCTGTTCGAGCACCTGATGTTTGGCGGCAGCGAGCACGCACCGGGTCGCTACATCGACGCGATGGAGAAAATCGGCGCCACGGATCTGAACGGCACAACCAATACGGACCGCACCAATTATTTTGAAGACGTGCCCACAAACGCTCTCGACTATACGCTGTGGATGGAATCCGACCGCATGGGCCACCTGCTCGGGGCGCTAGACCAGAAGACTCTCGACCTCCAGCGCGGCGTAGTGCAAAACGAAAAGCGGCAGGGCGAAAACCAGCCCTACGGCGTCACCCGCGAACTCATCGCGCACAATACCTATCCCGCCGGCCATCCCTATTCTTGGACCACCATCGGTGACATGGCCGACCTCGATGCCGCCTCCATGAAAGATGTGCAGGAGTGGTTCAAGACCTATTACGGCCCGTCCAACGTCACGCTCGTGCTCGCCGGAGACATTGCTGCGCAAAGCGCGAAAGAAAAAGTCGAAAAGTACTTCGGCGATATCCCTCCGGGCCCGCCCGTCTCGCACCAGGAAGTGTGGATCGCCAAAATGACCGGCACGCACCGGCAAATCGTCCAGGACCGCGTACCCCAGGCCCGCGTCTACAAGATCTGGAACGTCCCCCCGTATGGATCGGCCGACGCCGATTACCTGGACCTGGTTAGCGACGTCCTCAGCACCGGAAAAACCTCGCGATTCTACAAGCGGCTGGTCTACGACGACCAGATTGCCACCAGCGCCAATGCGTTTGTGGATTTGCGAGAAATCGGCGGGGAGTTCTACATTCAAGCCACCGCTCGGCCCGGGCAGAATCTCGATCAGGTGGAAAAAGAGGTGGATGAAGAACTGGCTCGTTTCCTAAAGGACGGGCCCAGTGCCGAAGAATTGCGAAGAGTGAAGACCGGGTACATGGCCAATTTTGTCCGCGGCATCGAGCGCATCGGCGGATTTGGTGGAAAGTCCGACCAGCTGGCACGCAACCAGGTGTTCCTCGGCGATCCCGCAGCGTACAAGACTTCGCTAAAGCGCGTCGCGGAGGCCACCGCCGAGGATTTGAAAGCCGCCGCCAATCGCTGGCTGTCCGACGGCGTTTACATACTCGAAGTCTATCCTTTCCCCGATTACCAGGCCGCGGCCCAGGGCGCCGACCGCTCGCGACCGCCGGAAACCGGCACGCCGCCGGAACTGAAGCTGCCCAAGTTCGAGCGCTCCACTCTCGCGAGCGGATTGAAAATCATGCTCGCGGAACGGCATGAAGTGCCTCTCGTGCATTTCTGGATGGCCTTCGACGCCGGCTACGCCGCCGACGAGTCGGTTGCTCCGGGAACCGCCAGCATGACCTCTGGCCTCCTCGATGGGGGAACCGCCGCAAGAAGCGCCCTTCAGATCAGCGACCAACTGGCGCTTCTCGGGGCCGAACTCCACGCCTCCTCGAATCTCGATATGTCCCTCGTCGAGTTGTCTGCGCTTAAAGATAAACTCGATCCTTCGCTCGATTTGTTTGCCGACGTGATTCTGAACCCCACCTTTCCAGAGAGCGATTTCAAGCGGCAGCAGAAACAAGTGCTCGCGGCCATCGAACGCGAGCAAAACACACCGGTCCAGATGGCGCTGCGCGTTCTGCCGCGCTTGCTCTACGGAGCCGGGCACGCCTATGGAAATCCGCTCACTGGCTCGGGCACCAAGGAAAGCATTGCGAAAATGACCCGGGAGGACCTCGTCAAGTTCCATGACACCTGGTATCACCCGAGCAACGCCACTCTGGTAGTCGTGGGCGATACGACGCTCACCGAAATCAAGCCCAAACTCGAAAAACTCTTCGCCAGCTGGAAACCCGCACAAGTACCCAAGAAGAGCGTCAGCACCGTCTCGCGCCCGCAGAAGTCCACCGTTTATTTGATCGACAAGCCTGGCGCGCTGCAATCCGTCATCATCGCCGGCATCGTTGCACCACCGCAGGTCAACCCCAAGGAAATCGCCATGGAAGCCATGAACGACGACTTTGGCGGGATGTTTGCCTCGCGCCTCAACCTGAACTTGCGCGAGGACA
>Ga0182041_10001670_pt1 | contig 11271 bp, 5 predicted proteins | sample flu12Cox44000178_FD_125967 | JGI IMG/M metagenome (GOLD analysis project Ga0182041, IMG submission 125967) | Lab enrichment of tropical soil microbial communities from Luquillo Experimental Forest, Puerto Rico - flux8day.12C.oxic.44.000.178 | ecosystem: Environmental > Terrestrial > Soil >...
AAGCGCCTTATCGCCGGATTCGAGCGCATTTTCTATTCGACGTTTTACTTTACCAGTGATCAACACGACGGAGAGACAGTCGTTATCACCCGAACCAGTTTTCGCTTCGTCCGAGACCTGAAGCTCTGGTACACGGAAGAGGCCAAGCAGCCGTCTGATTCCCGCCGCGAGAATGTCATCGTTCTCTCCGAGGAATTCTGGAAGGAGATCCAAGACCACCCTGTCCCGGTCGATTTGAGCGTGGTGAAAGCTCTCGCCGATTCTCCGGGCAACCTGGATTTCTACATCTGGCTGGTCTGGAGATGCTGGACGGCGAAGGGTCATGTGTGCATCCCCCTATTCGGACCCGCCGGTCTAGTTCGGCAGCTTGGACTGTCGAACAACCTCCGAGATCGAGACTTCACGAGGCGATAAAGCGTTGGCTCCGAATCGTGGATCAGCTTTGGCTTGAGTGTCCGGCAAGGCTCGTCGAGAAAAGCGAAGCTCTCATCGTGACCCGATGTCAGTCGCAGCAAAACTCACAAAGGCCTGCGGACTCTGGAGCTTTTCCACGTGACAGGGTTCGCGCTTCAAAGACCGTTATACGTGACTCAGTTCGCGGCCACACGTGAGTTGGTTCGCGCCAACAAGTGATTCAGTTCGCGCGGATGGTACTGAACAAACGGCGAATCAATAGCTTAGGGACGTCCCTGTAGTAGTTTCCTGAATACCTGTAGGAAGAAACCTGTAGTAGGCAAGGGAAAGCTGTGGAAAACTTCATACAAGCCTTCACAGCGGCCGCTGCTGCGCAGGCGGGAGATGGCTCCGAAGTGACCACGATCTCTTTGGCCAGCCACCGGATCCGTCTTAGAGTCCCGCTCGCCGCCCCTAGCGGCTTGGCCTCCCTGAGTCTCGCCATAGCCTTGGCTGCTTACATCCAAGCAACCGTAACACGCCGACCTTAGCCTCGGGCGGCGAGTTTGACGCGAACCGGGCCTTCGCTGACCTGAAGCGCCTCGTCAGCTTCGGGCCCAGGCCTCCAGGATCCCGAGCCCTGGAAGAGAGTCGAGAGTTCATCGCCGCCGGACTTCGCGCAGCCACGCCAGCGTCGTCTTGAGAATGTGTTGAGCTGCGCATATCGATTGCATCATTCGGCGCGGGGGATCACCGGTGCGCCGCGTGCGATGGAGAGCCCTCCGGGCCACCAGTTCCAATCGCCGGCAACGCGAAGAAGCGCAGGTCCAATCACAATGCGAACGATCGTTGCATCGATGAACACGGCTACCGCTAGTGTAAATCCGAGCATCTTAATCACCAGGAAGTTCCCGAAGGTGAATGCCGCGAATACCACTATCATGATCGCAGCGGCACTGGTAATGAGTCCCGCCGTTTTGGCAATCCCCTCGGGGATGGCTTCCAATTCACCCATTCCACTCCTCCTCGCTTCGAGGACTCGCGCCACCAAAAATACTTCGTAATCCATGCTCAATCCGAAGACTATGGCAAAGGCGACGATTGGCACAATCGGGAATGTGCTGCCCGTTCCCTCAGGAACTCCGAACAAGCGAATTCCATGTCCCTCCTGAAACACCAGAACCAATGCCCCAAACGAGGCCGCAACGGACAGCAAGTTGAGAGCAATGGCCTTCACCGCCGCAAAAAGCGATCGGAATCCACCAAGAAGCGCCAGGAGCGTCCCTCCCACCACCAGAGCCAATACAGAGGCGAACCGCTCCCTGACAATCGTCTGATAATCGGCGGTCAGCGCGGGAATACCTCCAATACGCAACTTAGCGCCGGCTACTCCGGTGAGAATTTGAGCGCCGTCCTTCCGCAGTTCCCGCACCCAGTTGACCTGGTCGTTCAAAGTAACGGATGTCGCGGGTAACAATTCAAGCAGCGCGGCACGCCCGTCGCGACTCAGAAAAGCTCGACGCGTGTCCCGCGAAATGTTGCTGAGTAAAGATCGGTTACTCTCCGCAATCGTGGTCAGCGAGATCACGCGTTCAGAACGAGGGTCGCTGGCGAGCCGCATACTGAAACGATCAAGCGCATTCCAGCCCGCATCCGTTTGCGCAATGGAATCCGATGGAAGTTCGAGAATCACGCGCACCGAGTACACCATGCCAACCCGATCCATTTTTTCGAGGGTGTGCAGCGCGTGAACCGATTCCGCCTGGGATGGCAGCCAATCCCCTCTCGGGACGCTGGTATCGAGCCGTGTGGCTTGCGAGGCCAGCAAAAGCAAGGGTGCACCTGCCAGAAAAATGGCGCGCCAGGGATGGGCAACCACCACTTTCCCCCATCGCCTCCAGCGGTTTTCCGTGCGTGCGGCCCGGCCCGCATCCAAACTCGCAAGAAACCGCACCTGCCCGGCGTTGATGCGCGGACCGAGAGCTGCCAGCAGCGCCGGAACGAGGGTAATGGACAGCAACACACTCGTTCCCGCCACCAGGAATCCGGCTACACCGATGGAACGGATCTCGCTGATGGGGACGGTCAAAAGGGCGAGGAATCCGATGGCCACAGTCGAGGCTGAAATCACGAGTGTACCACCTGCCTGGCGTGCCGCGATGGACGAGCATTTGAGTCTGTTTTGCTCGGTGGCAACCGCTTCCCGGAAGCGGCTGACCATGAGGAGCGCGTAGTCGATTCCCAAGCCCAGACCAAGCATCGTGGACAAATTCTGAACCAGGATGGACAAGTGCCAACGCAAAGCCAGAAAACCTGCGATCGCCAGTGTGCTCGCGATGGCAAGCTGGCCGATGGCCAGCGGAATGAAGGCCGCAACTGCGCTTCCGAATGCCACGAGCAGAAGCGCGAGGGTGCCAGGAATCACGAGAGTTTCGGCGTGTCGTACGTCGTCGGAACTGGCTTTCCGAATGTCGAAATTCAGTGGCGTCTCTCCTGTCAGTTCGAGCTTTACCGCCGGATAGCGGCTCCGCAATTGGTTTTGCAGAGAGTTCTCCACGTCGTGAAGCTCCGGGACGAGCGACTCCACGGGCCCCTCCGTCGAGGCGAGTCCCACCAGAATAAAAGTTCCCCCTCCCTTGCCCAAGAAAATCGGATCGCGGAAATCCAGATAAGAAACAACTCCGGACACGCCAAGTTCTTTTTGCAATGTCTCTTCAATTATTGCCAAGGCTTGCTCGCCCTCCTCCGAATCAGCACGAGGGAGCCCCTTAATCACCAGAACCACGCGGTCCACGAACGGCGAACGAAAGCGAGTGGCCAACTCCTCGGGGACTTTTCCCGCTTCGCTGCCTTCGATGCGTGTTGCTGTCTCCAGATGGCGCTCGGCGTGAAAGGAAAAAGGAAGCAGCACAAGGACGGCGACAAGGACTACCCCGGCCAGCCAGAAACGGAGCACGTGCATGAGATTCATAGTGTCACGCGAAATGGGGTAGTGGGTTAATTCTTCTTCGTTTCGCTTGTTCGGTTCGCCAAATCCTGCTAATTTGAAATCGTATGCTTTGTCATCGTAAGGATCGGCGGAAAAATCAACAATACGGAATTCCCCCACTACTCAAAATCGTTACCTAAAGAGATTCAAATCTCGCGCGGAGGTTGGTTCAGTTCGTATTATTGTGTGGTAAAGCCAAACGTTTCCCGGAGGACCATTGCACAAACTCGCGTTGCTCGGGTTGTTTGCCGTCCTTCAACTCAGCCCCGCAGACCCCCGCATCGGCTCCTGGACGCTCATCTCGGCGCAGTCTTCCCTCGATCCTCCCAACAAACTTTCCGTCACATCTCTACACGGCGAAGTGCACGTAGTGATTTCAGGCAGTACCCACGCCGATTTCACGGCCAAGTTGAACAGCCCTGACACGTCCGTGCAAGGCAATCCGGCATTTAATCAGATCGAACTGCGGAGGATCGATAAGCGTCAAGTCGAAGTCAAAGAGAAGAAGGACGGAGCTGTAGTGGTCACGATTCATGACAAACTTTCAAGCGATGCCAACGAGTTGACGAGCAGAACCACACAGACAGGCCGTGCCAACAAGATCACCGTGTGGAAGCGGAGCGGAGGAAAGAAGATTGCCAATGACTTATTCGCTGGTCAGTGGACTGAGGATCTGAGCAAGTCCCGGATGGCGCAAGGAATGGCACTCAACATCGAAGCCGACGGGAAGGACGGAGTACGCTTCTCGGGCGACTTCAGCTACAGCGCCCGCTTTGACGGCAAGGAATACGATCTGAAAAACTCCGGCAACGATACCGTGGCCCTGCAACTTGTCGACGCTCATACGGTCGATTCGATTTACCGCCGGGACGATCAAATCACGCAAAGAGATCGGTGGGTCGTTTCCGCCGACGGAGCTGAGATGACGGTGACCACATCAGGCACGTTGGAAAGCGGGCAGCAAATCAAAGAGACTCTGGTATTTCGGAAGCACTAACGCGCTCTGTCGCGCACGCTGCATCCGACCCGCGTAAGCCGCCTACCGGCAGTTACCCACGGCATCGAGCTCACGAATCCCCACCGAGATGATTCCCTTTCGGTGCATGAATCGCAGGATGCCATTGACCGTTTCTTCCAGAGACGGATCTGGCTTGCCCCATGCGGAAGAATCGCGAGCTGCCTGATAAGAGGAACTATCGTAGCGTTTGAACTCCATCGCTGAGATGTTGTCCACCGAACCCACCAGAAAGTCGAGCAGCGGAAACAGGAGATCTTCTTTCCTGCACCTTCTGACAAGCTCGGGAACGAAGTCGGGAAGGCTGAACACTTCAAATTGCCGGCCAGTTGCCTTGGTAATGAGTCCGGTAATATCCAGTATGTTCGCGTAGTCGTCCCTCACAACGTGATACGTCTTGTTCTCCGTACCGGGAGTTGTGGAGATCGCAACGATGTTGTTCGCTGTGATATCTGCGGGAACGAAACTCACCTGGTTCAGGGCATCGACTCCGATACCATGATTCACCATGAAAGCAACTAAACGAACGGCGATGTCGAAGTTGTTGCCGCCGCCGGTAATCGAGGGACTGACCAGAGCGGGGCGGAAGATCCGCGTCGTAAGCCCGCGGCGGCGCGCAGCCATAACCACTTGCTCCGACACCCACTTGGATTGGCTATATCCAAAATCGAGAAGCTCCATATTCTCGTTGAAGTCGGTCTCGTACAGAACTTTCTTCACCGCCCAGCCAAATATGAACGTTGTCGAGACGTGATTAAAAGTCTTGGCGCGTCCTTCGAACGCCAGTCTCAGGACCTCATTCGTCCCCAGCACGTTCGCGTCACGCATCCGGTCGTAGTTGAGCAGGTAGTTTACGGTTGCGCCGCTATGGAAGACGGTATCGATCTTTTTCGCGAGGCAATCCCAGATCTCCCGCGACAATCCCAGATCCTTATGGCCAAGATCGCCGCAAACCGGAACCACGCGAGTTTCGAACATCTCAGTCAGTTCCGCCGGGCAAGGCCCCATCGATTCCATCGCCGCCCTGAGTCTTTGCCTCCCCTGATGCCCGTCGGAAGCACGGACGAGAACGTGGATCTTCGCACGCGTTTGTTCCAGCAGGCTCTTCACGAGGAACGGGCCGATGAAGCCGGTACCGCCAGTGAGCAGAACGTTGTTGGGCAGAACTTTTTTCAGGATTGGTATTTCAGGCGAGGCCGCAAGCGTCGGAGGCTCGAAGACAAGCTTCGCGTCGTTCTTCATCATCCGCTGTTCGGCCGTGCGCTGCTCTTCACGAAAAGCCGCCAACGTCTGCCGCAGCGGACCCAGCGCCTCTTCGGGAGCACGCTCCAACTGTTCGGCTAGTCGAAACAACTCGGCTACGCTGACACGCTGAATGAGACTGATATCCACCTGCCGCGCCAGCATGTCGGCGTCTTTATCCTTTAGGAGTTCCTTGATCTCATGCATGAACACAACAAGATCGAGGGAATCCAGCCCCGCCTCGACCAGGTTGTACGATTCCGTGCCCGTCAAGTTATAACGGGCTTTCAATATGTCAAAAGGCGACTGGCTTATGGAGGTCGACGGTCCCGTGTCTTTTTCCCGCGAAAACTCCGAGACCACGGTAAATTGACCTTGCAGCCACATGTGCTTGGTTTTATGGCGCACGATCTTGCCCGAACTGGTTCGCGGTATCGCACGGGCTGCGATAAAAGAAATCACCGCGACTTGCACGTTCAGGTAATTCCGTACGGCGGCTGCAATCTTCAGCGGATCCGGCAGCGCTTTTGGATTTTTCACCTCGGCGACGATCGCCAGCGCCGGGTCCGTGTCTTCGTTTATCTGGAACGCAACCACGCAATTCGTCCGGATCAGGCCGGACGCTTTCTCGACCACCGCCTCGATATCCTGCGCGTAGTAGTTCTGCCCGCGGAGAATAATCATGTCCTTGATACGGCCGCAGACGAACAGTTCGCCGTCGTGGAAGAAACCCATATCGCCGGTGCGAAGGTAGCCGTCGTCACAGGGACTGTCGTCCACCAGCCGGGCGTGAAACAGCTTAAGCGTCAGTTCCGGATTATTCCAGCAACCTAGGCACTTGCTCCCTCCAGTAATCCAAATCTCGCCGATTCGACCCGGTCCCAGAGCGATGTGCTTCTCCGGATCCACGATCTTTACTGTTAGGCCCGGCAGAGGAGTTCCGCAACTGACAATCTGAGTAGCCGCGCCGATTTCAGAAACCTCCTTGGTCATGCGGGCTTTCCCCAGCGCGATCGCGTTCTTGTTGACGGAAATAATGTTGCGGCCGCCGAGCGAAACCGCCAGAGTATTCTCCGCAAGCCCGTAAGCGACAAAAAAGCTCTCCGCCCGGAGTCCGCGAGCCTGGAAGGCCTGCAAAAACCGTGTGTAAGTGTCCGGTTTGACGGGTTCCGCGGCAACCAGCAACTGCCGGAGCGAGCTTAGATCGCAGGTCTCCAAGCTCTCCTTCGAAATCCGCCCGGCGCGCAGGCAATAGTCGTATGCGAAGTTCGGCGCGGCTGAAGCGCTGGCCCCATAAGTCTTGATGGCGTCAAACCACAGGGTCGGGCGCTGAATGAAATCCGTGGGAGCGAAGCCGTAGGTAGTGCCGCCTTTGAGCGCGGGATAAAGGTAGCACCCAATCAGCCCCATATCGTGATACTGCGGAAGCCACGATACGACTACCGGCGCGTCATGGTCGATCACGAGTGGACAGTTGTGCAGGATATTTGCGTGCGTGACCATCACGCCTTTAGGATCCCGAGTCGACCCCGACGTGTACTGAAGAAACAGAATGTTTGAAGCGCCGTTGGGAATTTCGCCCGTAATCGTATCGACGAACTCTTCCGTTACAACCCAACGAAGACAGGAAATGTAGTCGACGTCAACTCCCGATCCACAGACTCCGCTTCTGGCAAGATTTGTCTTCAGGGATCCGAGGTAGTCTTTGCTCGTCAGAATGCCGGCCGCCTGGCAGTCCTGCGCGATGTAGACCATTTTGTACAGAGCACTCTGGAAGTCACGAGAACTGGGGGGATAGACGGGGACGGGGATCAATCCCGCACGCACGCAGCCAAAAAATGCGCAAATCATTTCCAGGCCCGGCGGGTAGGCGAGCAGAAGGCGGTCCTGCGACTCGAAACCGTGCACCTTCCGCAAATGTCCGGCGATCACCTTCGTCCGGTGGAGGAACTCCTCATAAGAGTAGCCTCCAATCGGATTACCGTTTACATCGATATACGAATAGAGAAGTCTGTGCGGATGCTGATTCCCTAGACTATCCAGCTTGTCCAAAATCGAATCGATCATAGATTCGGATCGGTCTCACGGCGGTGACACCGCCACGCTAACCTCCTACGTTGTGTGAGAAAACTCCATATAAGAAAACAAAAGTCTTGCTGCTCTTCGTGCCCAGAGGCAGACCGACTTCAAGAACCGAGGCGCACCCATATTCCCGCGCGGCGTTGGATCGCCTGAGTCAGCGTCTCGGTTCAATAAGCACTGAGTGGACGATGTTAACAGAGATTTCAAAAACCGGGAACTGAGAAGCAGGGTACCCCTGTCACTTCCGGGAACATGCGCCGTTACGCCGGGTCCGGCGATCCGAAATTCCCTTGATCTTCCGGAAGCCTTACGGTTAACATCGATTTTCCACGCCTTGCGCCAGAGGCGGGTGCTTGTCGACCCTTGGCAAACCGGGCCGAGATGCATCGGGTCGACCTGAAATCATTGTGCCGGTGAAAGCGAAGAGGCGGTTATTAGTCTGACTCCGGAGATCAATGACCTTGCACCAGCGGAGGCCTCCCTGAGGGACTCCGTTCTCGACTCGGCCCCCGAGTCTTCCTTCCCCAAAGTCTTGCGCCGCCGCCTTCAGGATTTCTTTTCCGACCAGGATATCTCTCCCAAGGCCGACCTCGCCATGTGGGTTAAAATCGCCGTGGGGTTGGCGGTGCTGGCGGGCAGCTGGATTGCCCTTTACGTCCTCAAGCCGGATTCGTGGAGGTTCATCAGCCTCTACCTGTTGAATGCAATCGCGCAAACCTTCCTTCTGCTGAACATCGCGCACGATAGCAACCACAACGCCATTTCGTCGGAGCGGTGGGTAAACAAAGCGCTGAATTATGTTTTCGATGTCTGTGGAATCAGCTCCTACATGTGGCGGATCCTCCATCATCGAGGCCACCATTCCTGCATCAATCTCCATGGCGAAGACGACGCGCTTACCGGACGCGGCGTCTTACGGTTTACGCCCCACGAACCCCGCACGCGACTGCAGCGGTTCCAGCACATTTATGCGCTGTTGATGTACGCGCTGTTTTCTCTTGACTACGTGTTCCTGCGGGACTTTGAGTGCTTCTTCTTTCCCTCGCACGATTATCTGAAACAAGCGAAGCATCCGGTGCGAGAATACGTCATTCTCTTTGCGGGGAAAGCGTTTTATCTCACCTACATGCTGATTTTGCCGGTCGTGTTGCTGGGGAAATCGCCTCTGCTGGTCGCTTTGGCTTTCGCGCTTTCCCATTTGATTATCGGTTTGAGCGTTGCGCTCGTATTCCAGACCACGCACGTGATCGACAGCACGTACTTTCCCTCGGACCGCAACGAGTTCGATAACTGGATCCATCACATTTTCGCGACGACCGCCGACTACGCGACCGAGAACCCGCTGGTCGGATGGCTTGCCGGCGGACTCAATCACCATATCGTCCATCATCTGTGCCCATTTGTGTGCCACACTCACTATGCTCCGCTGACCCGGATTGTGAAGCAGACTGCCGAAGAATATGGCGTACCCTATCGGCAACATCCGACCATGACACAGGCAATCAAACACCATCTTCTACTCTTGAAACAGTTGGGAAACGAGGATCATGTTTCTCTTCTGCAGCGGTTGGATAGCGAGGCGTGACCGTGCCGCAAAGCGTACCGGCCGTCCCGCGATCCCGCTCCTTCCTGGATTCGCGCGCGATGGCGCACAATCCTGTACAAGTTCTCTCCAAGTACACCGCACTTTATGGAGACACCTTCCGGTTCTATTTTGGCGGCGTCAAGGAGGCCATTGTCACCACCAATCCCGTCGTCATTCAGCACGTGCTGAAGACGAACTCGGAGAACTACCACAAGTCCCATATCCAAAAAAAGCGGATGGGCCATTTTCTGGGCAAGGGCCTTCTCACCACGGAAGGCGAAGCCTGGAAAACACAGCGGCGCCTCATCCAATCGGGTTTTGAGCGAAAGCAGCTCGAAGTTTTGTCCTCGATCATGCAGGATTCCCTCGCCGATTCGCTGCGGGACTTCGACAGACAGGCCCATATCGGCCCGGTCGACATCTACCCCCTCATGATGAAGATCACATTCGCGATGGTAGGCAAATCTCTGTTTGGCGCGAAGTTGAAAGAGGATGACATCAACCTCATCAGCGAGGCCATCTCGACCGTCCAGGAATTTATGGTTCGCCAAACCATCCAGCCCTACCTGAATCCCTGGTTTACCGTCTCAGGCGAACTGCGCAAACACGAGGAGATGACAGCCCGCGCCTTCGGTATTTTGCGCGACTACATTCGCCGGCGGCGCGAGGAAAAGCCCGGCCACGATCTACTGCAGATCTTGCTGGATGCTCGTTACAGCGACGGCACAAGCATGAGCGATGAGTTGGTCGTCAGTGAGAGCATGCAACTACTGGTCGCCGGACATGAAACCTCGTCAAATGCTCTGTCGTGGCTTCTCTACCTGCTCAGTTCGCGTCCGGATTGTGTCGACAGGGTGCGGGATGAGTTCGATTCCGTGCTGGGCGAAAGGCATGTGAGTTTTTCCGACGTTCCTAAGTTCGAGTTTACAACTCAGGTCATACTGGAGGCGCTGCGTCTTTATCCGCCGTTTTGGATGGTCGACCGAATGGCTCTCGCAGACGACCGCGCCGGAGATCTCGACATACCCCGCGGCTCGACGGTCGTTGTGTTCATTTATGGTACCCATCATTCACCGCGGTACTGGGAGAACCCGGAGAGTTTCGACCCGGAACGCTTCACCAAAGCGAAGGAGAAACTGTACACGCCCTTCGCTCATTTGCCCTTCGGGGCTGGGCCGCGGGGCTGCATCGGCGGCAACTACGCCATGCTGCAGATGCTCATGATTCTGAGTGTTGTGCTCAGGAAATACGACTTCCATCTGGTTCCCGGCCAGACCATCGAACCACGCCCCATGGTCATCCTGCGGCCGGAGCACGGAATCCGCGTGACCTTCACCGAGGCAATCCCCACGGCGTCGGCAGATTGACCGACTGGTCAGCCTGATCTTTTTTTACGCTGATCTCTTTACGCTGATCAGCCTTGATCTGACATCTCCCAGGTTGTACTCTCGGGCTCACCCATATGTTGGTGCTTGCAACGAGCATCGCTACGCTTACAGCCGTGACCTGGTCTTATCTCGCCTTGGCCAGAGGATCTTTCTGGCGCAGGAAAAGCGCTAATCCCGACGCCAGTGACAAAGCGGGATTTTCGGACGGCGTGCTTGCCGTAGTTCCGGCCCGCAATGAGGCAGAACTGATCGGACCGGTCGTCACATCCTTACTAAATCAGAACGTGGCTATGCCCGTCCTCCTCGTGGATGATGAGAGCACGGACGGTACAGCGGATGTGGCACGGCGCGCCGCAGAAAAAGCAGGCAAAGCGCACGCCCTTTTCATGCTCTACCCGCCAGCCTGGATTCGCAATACCCGGCGCTCGACCGCCGGCGCAGTTGGTGGCTGCATGCTTGTGAGAGCGGAGACTCTGGAACGCGCCGGAGGACTGGAAGCCATTCGCGGAGCAGTGATCGATGATTGCGCGCTGGCCGGACTCCTGAAGCAGCATGGCGGGAGATTGTGGATAGGATT
>Ga0182041_10001679_pt1 | contig 11234 bp, 12 predicted proteins | sample flu12Cox44000178_FD_125967 | JGI IMG/M metagenome (GOLD analysis project Ga0182041, IMG submission 125967) | Lab enrichment of tropical soil microbial communities from Luquillo Experimental Forest, Puerto Rico - flux8day.12C.oxic.44.000.178 | ecosystem: Environmental > Terrestrial > Soil >...
GGAGGTCGTCGGCTGGTGGGACTTCCCGGTGCTCCCGACCGCCTCGGACGCCGTGAGGGAAGACTACAAAGCCGGCTATGCCGCCGAACAGCATCGGTGGTCCGCTACCGATGCTGGGCTTGTCGAACCCGTCTCGGCTACCGGTTAGTGCAAACGCACTTAGAAACGTCCCATCTCTGGGTGCTTTCCCCTTCCCCTGTAGGACGATTATTGTGGTCGCCCAGGGCAGGCACAAGGCCTGCCCGTGCGGAGGATAACAACAGGCGGAGCCCTTGGCCTGGAGTTTCTACATTTGGAACGACTAAAGCACTCACGGTTCCCGGCTATTGCTTCGCTACTGCTGCTGACCGGCGATACCCGAACCCGTGCGCTGCCGTTGGGCGTTGAGGCGATTACAGCTCTGGAACTCGTGTTGCGCCTCCGCTGTGCGTCCCATTTGCTGATACAACCGGGCTAGGGCGTAATGGATCTCGACGTTTTCGGGGTTTGCTTTTAGGGCTTCCTTCAGTTCACTTTCCGCTTCCAGCCACTGTTTCTTCGTTGCGAGGGTGCGTCCGAGGCCGTAGTGGGTTTGCCACGCTTGAGGCTTTAGGTGGATGCCTTTGCCGAAGAACTCCGCGGCGGCATTCGGGTTTCCCTGTCGCAGTTCGATGTTTCCAGCCAGCCAGTAGGAGTCGTAGAAGTTTGGGTTGTACTCAATCTCCTTCTTGAATTCCTCCAGCGCAGCTTTCAGATTGCCTTGGCTCTGGTAGGCGTAGCCGAGGTGGTAGTGGGCGAGGGGCAGTTGCGGTTCGATCGCTACGGCCTTCTGGAATTGCTCGATCGCCGGTGCAGTCTGGTTGAGGTTGTGGTAGGCGCGGCCGAGCAGGAGGTGTGCCTCGGCATTGTTAGGGTCGAGCCGCAGACATGCTTCCAGAGAGGGAACGGCGCGAGCATACTGCTTTTCGCTCAGGTTGACAAGCGCCAGGTCGTAATAGTTCTGAGCAATGCCAGGATCGAGCTCAATGGCGCGACGAAAGGCGCTGCGGGCCTCTTCGTTGGAACCCTTCTTGAACTGCACTACCCCTAGCAGTTGTTGCAGGTTTGAAGAGTTGGGATACCGACCCACGGCGAGGTGGGCGAGCTCCAAGGCAGCGTCGAGCTGGTTGGCGTCAATCTTGGCCGCGATCTGGGTCTCGAGCTCTGAGGCGGATTCCTGTGCGCTCAGAAAGACGGAATGAAGCTGCACGCCCACAATCAAGCTGCAGGCCAGGAGAACGCCTCGCCTAAGTTCCACAGGCCGATATTAGTGGCGTGAAACCTCCCAGTCAAACTACACGCTTCCAGGCAAGGTCCCTTGTCTGTTTATGGTAGCCGGCGCTGGAAGTGTTGCGCTGGGACTGCTAGAATGCCATCAATATGGGGGCAACAGCGGTTGTGGACGGCCAATTGTGGCCGGTTCTCGGCGATCCACACCGCCGAGGTGTTAACGGCGCCTCGCGGTGTGACGTTAGTCACAGTCGCAGAGTGATATCTGTCACTGTATTGCATTCTCCAACGGTACAGACTTGCTTTATGAGCGGTAGTGTGTGGAGGCCTGAAGCCGCAGGGCGACGGGTTCCAATCTTAACAAGCAAGGAGTTCAGGCTCAGATCTTTCCAAGAGAGCCTGCTCCAGAAGGAAGGAGGTCTTATCGATGCCAGTTGCAACAATGGAGAAGGTAGAAAGAAATCCCTATGAAGTGGCAATGGAGAACTTCGACATCGCCGCGGATGCGCTCGAGCTCGAAGACGATCTGCGGTCGATGATCAGGTATCCGGAGAGGATTCTCACGGTAACCTTGCCGGTTCGCATGGATCACGGTCACGTGATGCGCTTTGAAGGGTACCGCGTACAGCACAGCACGTCGCGCGGTCCCGCCAAAGGCGGCATCCGTTATCACCCTAATGTCACGCTGGATGAAGTGAAGGCACTCGCCACCTGGATGACGTGGAAGTGCGCCGTCGTGAACATTCCCTTCGGCGGCGGCAAGGGTGGGGTAACTTGCAATCCCAAGGAGATGTCGATGAGTGAACTGGAACGATTGACGCGTCGCTATGCTGCGTCGATCCTTCCTCTCATTGGTCCCCAGCAGGATATCCCTGCCCCTGATGTCTACACCAATTCCCAGGTCATGGCCTGGATCATGGATACCTACAGTATGACCAAGGGGTTTCCAATCCCGGGCGTGGTGACCGGGAAGCCTATCAGCCTGGGCGGGTCGCTGGGGCGCAATGAAGCAACCGGACGCGGCGTCTTCTACACCCTCGAGGCGGCTTGCGACCATCTACGGATTCCGATGAAGGGGTCGAAGGTGGTGGTGCAGGGCTTTGGGAACGCCGGTTCGATTGCCGCGCACCTGCTCGACAGTCATCAGGCGTACGTCGTGGCCGTCAGCGATTCGCGGGGATGCGTCTACAATAAGAACGGTCTCGACATTCCCAAACTCATGATTCACAAAGAAAGGACCGGTGTCGTGGCGGATTTCCCGGGCTCAGAGCCGATCAGTCCGAACGAGCTCCTTTCGCTAGACTGCGACATTCTGGTCCCGGCGGCGCTAGAGAACGCGATCCATGAGGATAACGCTCACAGCGTACGCGCCAAGATCGTGGCCGAGGCAGCCAATGGTCCGGTCACACCGGAAGCGGACAACATCCTGGAGGCCAAAGGGGTCTTCCTGATCCCGGACATCCTCTGCAACGCGGGTGGTGTGACCGTGTCCTACTTCGAGTGGGTGCAAGATGAACAGCACCTGTTCTGGGAGGCCCAGGACGTTTACAACCGTTTGGAGCGCGTTATGAAGACGAGCTTCAATGAGGTGCTGAAGATACACTTGGAGCGCAAGGTGCTGATGCGGACCGCCGCCAATATGCTGGGTATCAGCCGCGTGGCCGAAGCAACCAAGTTGCGCGGTCTCTATCCGTGAGGGAAAGGCGCAGTCACAAGCAAGAAGCCAGAAGCAACCAAGTAGCGCAGAGGTCGTGCTTTTCGAACTCTGCGGTTCTTTCGTTCAGAAAGCCGCAGAGTTTCTGAGAAGCGCAGCTCTGCGCTCTTACCTAGTACGCTCTTTCGCCGAGGGGATGGGTGAGGGGCTCAGGTTATTCCAGGTAACGATGATTACATTGAAGGGAGTCAGAGGGCCATGCTTACCTTCTCTGGTGGGGTTCAGGCTTACATCGACACTCTGGAGTGGGAGGAAGACCGGGGTCTCACGCCACAAGAGCGGCAAGAAGCGGCAAAGGGTCGGCGACTGGTGGAGGGGATCGTCTCTGAACTAATCAATTCTCGTGAGACGCTAACTGAGGTGGTTGAGGCAATCAATCCTCATGAGAGGCTAACTAACAGCAGGTTGAAAGACCTAGTAAAGTTAGCGATTGAAAAGTTAGTCGAGACGGAACCAGACCTGGTTAAGGACTGGCTCGACGAGTACTACACACGTGAGCTTGTCGATGCCGTTCCAGGTTATGTTTCGCGCACGCTTGAATTCTCCCGTATGGAAGCAAGACGAGTCCCATCGAAAGTCACGAACACTTATGTCCGGGAGGCGACGCGCGCATACATAATGGGGTGCCTCAGGCGTGCGTCGCCCTGTGCCGTGCGGCCTTGGAACAGGGCCTGAAGGAGAATCTCGGCCGTCAAAGCTCCCGAGTGTTCATTAAGTTTCATGAGCTGCTCGAGGAGGCGACGAATTGTAACCTCTTAGATAAGGTTACGAAAAAGGTGGCCCGCGACATTGCAAAGAAGGCTGACGATGTCTTACACGAAAAGCCCGTCAGCGTCAAAGAGGCGCTGACTGTCTTGGAAGGGGTGCGAGCCCTGCTCCCGCAAATCTATTCGGCCCAAGGCGGGTACTAACTCGTTGGCACTGCCAACACGATTCCCAAAACATCTGACTCACAATTCAGAATTCACAATTCAGAACTTCCAACTCAGGCCAGTATCATAAGCCTCTTAGCGACCTTTTCCATGATCTCGAGCGCTTGAGACAATTCGTCCTGGGTGTGCGTTGCGGTGACTATCGTACGGATGCGCGCCTTGCCCTGGGGAACAGTGGGGTAGCCAATACCCTGCGCGAACACACCTGCCTGGAAGAGCTCGCGCGAGAACTGGTGTGCTAAGGCGGCGTCGCCGACGATAACTGGTGTGATAGGAGTCTCGCTCATGCCGGTGTTGAACCCCAGCTTCTTTAGCCCCTCCTTGAAGAATTCCGTGTTAGACCAGAGTTCCTTGATGAGGTCGGGCTCTTCTTCCAGCACTTCGAATGCGGCAATGCAGGCGGCGGCCACAGAAGGTGGATGGGAGGTAGAGAACAGGAACGGCCGGGCGCGCTGATAAAGATACTCAATGGTCTCGCGGTGGGAACAAACGTAACCGCCCAGCGCGCCGATGGCCTTGGAGAGCGTACCCACCTGGATGTCCACGCGGCCGTGGAGGTCAAAGTGGTCCACGGTGCCGCGCCCACTGCGGCCGAGCACGCCCGAAGAGTGGGCATCGTCAATCATCATGATGCAGCCGTACTTCTCGGCCAGTTCCACCAGTTGCGGCAGTGGCGTGATGTCACCGTCCATGGAAAAGACCCCATCGGTGATCAACAACTTCCGGCACTTACGGTCCTGGATTTCCTTGAGAATCTGCTCGCAGGCTTCAACGTCCTTGTGAGGGAACACCTTGATTTCAGCGCGCGACAGGCGGCAGCCGTCAATGATGGAGGCGTGATTGAGCTCATCGGATACAATCACGTCCTCGCGGCCCAGGATGGCCTGCACCGTGCCGGCGTTGGCGGTGAAGCCCGATTGAAACACCACCGAGGCCTCGACATGCTTGAATGTGGCGATCTTTTCCTCCAGCTCCATGTGCAGTGCCATGGTGCCGGCGATAGTCCTAACCGCCCCTGAGCCCACACCGAACTCTTCCACCGCTCTCACCGCCCGCTCCTTGAGCTTTGGGTGTGTGGTGAGACCCAAGTAGTTGTTGGACGAAAGGTTGATTACTTCCTGTCCGTCGAAGTTGCACACGGGCAGTTGCTCGGTTTCCAGGATACGTAGCTTTTGATAAAGGTTCTGCTCGCGCAGCTTCTGAAGTTCATCGCTGAGGTATTGCAGTTGGGCTTTGGGCATGAGTCCTCTGAATTGTGAGTTCTGAGTTCGACTGGCTGTGAACATCGGCGGTCATCTTACCATATTGCACGGACGCGAAGGGCAACTCATCCGAAGAGCTGCTAATATTGAGGTTTGAAGCCCCAGAGCTTTCATCTCGTCGCACGTGGGGATCTGGAGTTGTTAGAGTGCCGGCGTTTTGCGCGGATTCCGTGGCTGCGGCATGCATTCAGCACACGCGGGCTACACCCCAAGCACGGTCCTGGCGCTAAGCGAGGCGCGGGGTTCAACAGCGCCACGGCAGGCTCAAACCTGGGCCTTGGGGAGGATGATCGACGATCTCGCACGGAGACAAAACGCCGGCTGTTCCTGGACTGCTTGGAGGTGGGCGCCCGGGCGGTCGCCAGCCTCCGCCAGATTCACTCCTCAGTGGTCCACTACGCGTGGACCGAAGGGCCTGGGGATGTCAGGTACACTCCACCGGGATGTTCTCCGGCTCAAGCTGCCAGTGACGGACCGCCATGCGGCGACGCTCTCCTTACCGACCAGCCAGGTCTATTCCTCTCCGTGAGCACCGCCGACTGTGTACCACTCCTCCTCCTCGATCCTGAGTGTCGTGCCATCGCTGCGGTGCATGCGGGGTGGCGAGGCTCGCTCGAACGCATCGCCGAGAAGACCGTGGGCGAGATGCGCCGAGCGTTCCAATCGCAACCGGAAGAACTGCTGGCGGCCATCGGTCCTTCCATTCGCTCCTGCTGCTACGAGGTGGGCCCGGAAATTGTGGAGGCCTTCTGTGGGCGCTTCACGCGGTGGGAAGGCTACTTCAAGGAGCCGCCACCGGCCGATGGCTCTCGGGCACTTGCGCCACAGTACCCCCTGCTGTTTCTTTCCGTGCGGCCGCCAGGTCACGCTCCGGAGGGGGTTGCAGCTGCCCATCTGGACTTGGTTGCTGTTACGCGTGACCAACTACAGAACGCCGGTCTGCGCTCGGCAAACATCCATGTGGCTGACTATTGCACAGCCTGTCGCACAGACCTCTTCTTCTCTCACCGCAGAGAAGGGAAAACGGGCAGGATGATGGCTGTCATCGGCATGGTGTGAGGATGGATCCACAGATTTCACAGATTACAGAGAAAAAGCAAGAACGAGACCCGAGAACCTATGCGGTTATTGGCGCCGCCATGGAGGTCCATCGCCAACTCGGCTGCGGCTTCTTGGAGGCCGTGTACCAAGAAGCGCTCGCGCTTGAGCTTGCGACCCGGAGCATCCCACACCAGCGTGAAGTGGAACTGCCGGTTTTGTACAAGGGCCACCGACTGAACACTGCTTTATCGAGCCGACTTTATTTGTTTCGATGGTGTGGTTGTTGAGATTAAGGCAAACGTGAAACTTAGCGGAGCGGAGGAGGCTCAGATTATCAACTACCTTAAGGCGACCGGCTACAGGGTGGGTCTGCTCTTGAATTTCGGCTCCGAGTCCCTGCAGTATGAGCGTTTTGTGATCTAAGCTTATAGTGTCTGTGAAATCTGTGTCATCTGTGGATACAAACTGAGCTGCCCGCAGGCTGCCATGATGTCGCGCCCCCGAGAAATACGAATAAAGGCCGGCACATTACGTTTCCCGAGTACCTGTTGAAACTCGAGCACCCGCGCCAACGGTGAAGCTCGGTAGGGCAACGCTTCACCCCCGTTGTAGGGGATCAAGTTGACTCGCGCTGGGATCCTGCGCAGAAGGTTCGCGACCCGCGCCGCGTCGGCGCGTGAGTCGTTGATGCCGTCCAGCATGACATACTCAAAGGTCAATCTTTCTCGCGGCCGCAGCGGATAGGCACGACAAGCAGCCAGCAGATCCTTCAGAGGGTATTTCCGGTTGAGGGGCATCAGGGCGGTTCGCTGCTCCTCACTGGAGGCGTTCAGCGAAATTGCGAGCTTGGGGCGAACCTCCTGGCGCGCCAATTCGCAGATCCCGGGGATGATGCCGGACGTGGAGACAGTGATCCGGCGCAACGCAATGCCCAAACCTGACGTGTCGGCCATAATGTTCACCGCTTTCATCACTTGGCCCAAATTCAACAACGGCTCTCCCATACCCATGAAAACGATGTTGAGGCGGGACTTGGGCGCGATGTGTTGGGCGGTCGCGAGCGCCAGGACCTGGCCGACGATTTCCCCAGCCATCAGATTTCGCTTCAGACCGACGAGCGCCGTGAAGCAGAACCTGCAATCGACGGCGCAACCCACCTGGCTGGAAATGCACAGGGTGGTGCGCTCCTCCTCCGGCATGTAAACGGCCTCCACTCTCTGGCCGTCTTCGAGCCTGAGCAGATAGCGCACCGCGCCATCGCGAGACTTGAACTCGGCGTCGACGCGGGGATAACCCACCTGGAAGTTGGAGGCGAGAAAGCTGCGGAAACTGAGGCCGAGGTCAGTGAGGCAACCGAGGTCCTGCTGGCGGCGCGAATAAATGCCGTGGTACACCTGCGAACCGCGGTAGCGAGGTTGGCCTTGGGCGACCGCCAACTTTTCCAACTCGTCGCGGGACATGCCCAGCAGATTGCAAGAACCATCTCGCAAGAATCAAGAAGCAAGAATCAGGGAGCAAGGAATACCATCCTGCTTCCCACTCCCTGGTTATGCCCTCCGCCCCCCATCGTAACATGCGGGAACCTGGAAGGGAGCCTGAAGTAAGAACGGGGGAAACGGGCAAGAGAGTAAAGGGTGAAGTGGACCGTTTTTCCTTCCCCATTTTCCCCGTTTGCCCTTTCGCCCTGTTCTCGCTCCTTGCTTCCTCCTTCTTGCTTGCCGCATAATCCGTCCGGGTATCCTATGAATCGAGAATCGAGGAGCTAGAATCCAGAAGTAAGTAGACGGCAGACGGTAGATGGTATACGGGCCCCTGTATGCCGTCTACGGTCTACCGTATACCGCCTACTTGATTCTTGCGCCTTGCTTCTTCCTCTTTGGTGGAAGAGTGGCTATGAGCCCGCGCCGTAAAGATCCCCAGCTTGCTGCACGTCGCCGCGAAGCCTTGGTGAAAGCCGGTTATGCGGAGATTCTCGAGAAGGGCATCGACGGCCTGACTCTGGACTCCGTCGTTGCTCGGGCGCATTCAAGCAAGGGCGGAGCGCTGTACTACTTTCCGACCAAGGAGGACCTGTTGTTCGCGATCCTGGATTGGCTCCTCGGCCAACTCAGCCGCACCCTGGATGATGTGGTGCGCACCCAGGAGTCGCCGCGCGGGCGCTTGGTGGCGGAGCTGGAGGTGCTGTTTCACAGCGCGGAAGTGAATCGCAAACTTTATCTTGTACTCTTCGACTATCTGCGGATGAGCATGCGCTCGGGTCGCTTTCGTTCTCTGTTGGCGAGTTTCCTGCAGAGCTGCCGATGCCGCGACATGACGATCATCGAGGACGGGGTGAAGAGCCAGCAATTTCGCCGCGTCAACGCGGAGAGCGCGGCGGCGACCATCCGTGCCCTGGTGGACGGCTATTGCCTGCAGTGGCTGTTAAATCCGGACGCTGCGCCCTTGGAAACCTACCGCGACCGTTGCCGCGCTGTCCTGGGCGCGTATCTGTTGCGTTAAGAAAGAATCAAGAAGCAGGAAGCAAAGAATCACAAAGGCGGTATACGGTAGACCGCTTGCCGTCTACTGCTCCTGGCTTCTTGCTTCCTGATTCTTGCGTCTTGCGAGGACAATGATTGCCAAGGTGATAGGGATTGTGTTTGTGGTGCTCCTCACTGTGGGCGCCCCTGTGTTGTCATTCACTACGGCCCGGGAGCCCAATCTCCGCCTGCTGCCGCGCCTCGTCCTGTATCGTTCGGCGGTGATCTCGCAGTGGCTGCTGGCGGCGGTGTACGTCGCCGTCGTGTGGCTGACCTCGATGAATCCGCTGTTCTTTCGAGCGATACCCGGGGCCGCCTTTATTCGTTGGACTTTGCTTGTAACCGGCGTGTCGCTGGCAGGTCTTGGTGTTCTGCTGCTCCTCGAGCGTCGCGGCTGGTGGCCGCCGGAATCCGAACTGGTTTACTTGCTGCTGCCTTCGAGCCGGATGGAGAAGCTGTGGGCGGTGTTTTTCGTTGCTCCCACGGCTGCCCTATGCGAGGAATTTCTCTACCGCGGCTATCTCATGACGCAGCTCTCCCAGTGGTTCCATTCCGTACCGTGGGCTTGGGGAGTGTCTTCTGCCGCTTTCGGTCTGGCGCACGTTTACCAGCGACTCAACGGCATGCTGAGGGCCGCACTGCTGGGAGCGCTGCTCGCTTACCCCGTCGTTCGTTTTGGCAGTATCTATCCTTCGATGGCTGCCCACTTCTTGATTGACGCTCTGGCACTCGCTTGGCTGGGGCCAAAGATGCTCGCGCGGGAGGGCGGTGAGTCGCGAGTAGCGAACAGGGAATAGGGAGGTTCTTTCGCGATGAGGTGCGAATCTAGTCCTGAAATGCGCGGGCCGAAGGTCCGCGCCTTGGGGTGCGGTAGCGCAGCTACCGCCTTTGCTGATGAGACGACAACCGACAGGCGAAACATGCCCGGGGTGAAAACCCGGCGGCAGCGCTGCCGCAGTCCAAGGCGGGCTCCGTCCGCACGTGGCCAAACTGCGTCTTTGAAAAAGAGCATCGGGAGGTCGGTGCTGACCTCTCTTTTGGTGGTGCAGGCGTCTGTGTTGGGGTATGGCCAGTTCGGCGCCGATCAGCCGTTAGAAGGCGCGGCCACCTCGCATCGAGTCGTCGTCGTTCGCGCCGGGCGGCTGTTCGACGGCAAGTCCGACAAGTTATCCAACGATCAGGTGATTGTCATCCAAGGCAGTCGAATCGCGGATGTCGGTCCGGCCGATCGAGTCAAGCCTCCCGCCGGGGCCGACATTCTCGATCTGAGCCGCAGTACGGTGCTGCCTGGCTTGATCGATGCGCATACCCACTTGTTCTTGACCGGCGAATCCCACGGACGCTACGAAGAGCAGCTTCTGAAAGAGTCGTGGCAATACCGCACTATCGAGGCGGTAGTGAACGCTAAGAAAGACCTCGAGGCCGGCTTCACGACCCTGCGCGACCTTGAAACTGAGGGCGCGATGTACAGCGACGTAGACGTGCGCAACGCCATTAATCGTGGCCTCATCCCCGGTCCACGGCTCCAGGTGGTCACTCGTGCGCTCTCGACTACGGGTGGGTATCCCCTGGAAGGTTATTCGCCCGAAGTTCCGGTGCCTTCTGGAGCGCAGATTGTGGATTCGCCGGAGGCGGCGCGCCAGGCGGTACGCGAGCAGATCAAGTATGGCGCCGACCTCATCAAGATTTACGGTACCCATCGTTTCCGCTTCACAGCCGACGGCAAGCTGGCGGCGATCCCCACGTTTACGCTCGAAGAAACAAAGGCTATCGTCGATGAAGCGCATCGCCAGGGCGTGAAGGTGGCCTGCCATGCTTACGGGGGCGAGGGCCTGCACAACTGCGTGGATGCGGGCGTGGATTCCATCGAGCACGGCCTGCAGCTTGACGACGCTGCGATTGCCGGAATGATTGAGAAAGGCATCTACCTGGTCCCGACCCTTTACGTTTACGAGTTTGAGCCGGAGGAAGACCTGGCGGCTACGGGCGGCAAGACCAGCCGGGCGCGGATCCACGAGGCCAGCTTCCGCATGGCTGCAGCTCGCGGCGTAAAGATCGCTTTCGGGACAGATGCCGGCCCGTTTCCTCACGGCACCCAGGCCAAAGAGTTTGAGTTTATGGTCCGATTCGGCATGTCCCCTGCCCAGGCCTTGTGGTCCGCCACCAGCGTCGCGGCGGAGCTGATGGGCTGGCAGGATCGCGTGGGCTCCGTCGAGAAGGGCAAGTTTGCTGACTTGATCGCGGTCACTGGTGATCCGCTGGTCCCAAGCGGTATTAGCGAACTCGAGCGCGTGAAGTTCGTTATGAAGGGCGGGGAAGTGGTGAAGAATGAGGTGAAATAGACGGTTTGGGGAGGAAGGTTAAAGGATAAAGGGTGAAGGACGAAGGTGTTTCGGCACTTTAAACTTCATACCTGACCCACATGACCGAGAAACGAATCGGCGTCAGGTGCCTCAGGGCTAAAAAGGGTGTCCGTCTGCCCGTTCGGAGAGACCGAATTAGAGAGCTGGTGGATGCC
>Ga0182041_10001681_pt1 | contig 11231 bp, 9 predicted proteins | sample flu12Cox44000178_FD_125967 | JGI IMG/M metagenome (GOLD analysis project Ga0182041, IMG submission 125967) | Lab enrichment of tropical soil microbial communities from Luquillo Experimental Forest, Puerto Rico - flux8day.12C.oxic.44.000.178 | ecosystem: Environmental > Terrestrial > Soil >...
GCATCAGCACAGGATTGATGCACACAGCGACATACTCAAGACTGACCTGTTGCTTTCCCAAAGGAAGTATGCGATCCTTCCTGTTGGAAACCAAAATGACGGGAGCTATGAAACAAAAAGCGGACGTCCTACAGGGCACGTTAGCGTTGATGGTCCTCAAGACTCTCGATGTTCTAGGACCGCTGCATGGCTACGGCATCGCGCGTCGCATCGAGCAGATCAGTGGAGATCTGCTGGCCGTGAATCAAGGGACTTTGTATCCCGTGCTGCTGAAGCTGGAGCAAGAGGGCGCGATCACGTCCGATTGGGGCGCCTCTGAGAATAATCGTAGGGCGCGCTTCTATCGACTGACACGGGAAGGACGCAAGCAGTTGAAGGTCGAGACCCAAGATTGGGAACAAACGGCAGCGATTATCGGTCGGTTCTTCGAAGCGAAAGCCGAGGATTTATCATGACATCTCTAAGGCGATTCCTCACTCGTCTGCTCAACTCAGCAATAAGGAGGGCACAAGAGGAACGATTGAGGGAAGAGATTGACGAGCATATCGCTCTGCAAACCGAGGAGAATCTTCGCGCCGGTCTATCACCCATGGAGGCGCGACGGCAAGCGATGCTGAAGTTTGGCGGAGTGGAGACGATGAAACAAGATTATCGCGCTGAGCGAGGGCTGACGTTGGTCGAAGATTTGCTACAGGACCTCCGCTTCGCGACCCGCATGCTGCGCAAGTCTCCTGGCTTTACCGTGGTGGCCGTTGTCACACTGGGCATGGCTATTTGCGCCAACGCGGTGGTTTTCGGCGTCATGGATGCGCTGATCCTGCGCCCCCTGAACGTCCCGCAGGCCGACAGCCTCTATGGAACCTCGTACGGCGATGATACCGGGTTCCAGTCCTATCTCAACTATGTCGACCTGCGCGATCGCAACCGCAGCTTCGACAGCTTGGCCGCATTTACATTCGCCTTTGTGGGACTCGATACCGGCGAGAATCCCTCCGGCGCCGCAGGCTATGCGACGAGCGGGAACTATTTCGACGTGTTAAGGATTCAGCCGTATCTTGGCCGTTTCTTCCACAGCTCAGATGAGCACGGCCCCAACAGCGCCCCGTATCTCGTGCTCAGCTACGCGTATTGGCACAGTCGTTTCCAAGACGATCGCGGCGTCCTCGGTCGCACGGTTCTCTTGAACAAACATCCTTTCACCATCATCGGTGTAGCTCCGCCGGAGTTCCGAGGGACGGTGTTGTTCGTCTCTCCCGATTTCTTCATGCCCATCGTCAATCAGGAGCAGGTAGAGGGAACGAATCTTCTGAACGATCGCGGGACCACGCATGGGATTTTTGAGACGTTCGGACATCTGAATCCGAGAGTGACTCCCGCTCAGGCAGTCGCTGATTTGCGGGCTGTTAGTGCGTATTTGGAAAAGACCTATCCCAAAGAGTTTGCTCAAAAAAGTTCGACGCTCGGACCCACAGGCTTGGGTTCTTTTGACCGTCCAGTGCGGGAATTCATTACGGGATTGACGGTGCTCGCCGGCTTAATCCTGCTCGCCGCATGTGCCAACTTGGGCAGCCTGTTCGCTGCACGCGCTGCCGACCGTTCCCGGGAAGTTGCCCTGCGGCTCGCGCTTGGAGCAAGACCCGCGCGAATCCTGCGGCAGTTATTGACCGAGGCCGTGCTGATTTCCCTGCTCGGAGGTACGGTCGGGCTCCAGGGCAGCATTGTGCTGTTGCGCCGCATGAGCATGTGGCAGCCATTTCCCGGAACTCCCATCCATGTGCCTCTAAACCCCGACGCAAGAATCTACGGAATCGCGTTGGCTTTGGCCTTGGTGAGTGGATTTCTTTTCGGGATTGTTCCCGCGCGCCAGGTGTTCAGGACCGATCCATACCAGATCGTCAAAGCGGGATCGGCCGTGAGGGTTGTTCGCCGGATGAATGTCCGAGAGCTGCTGCTCGCTGTTCAAATTGCGATTTGTGCAGTACTCGTAACTTCCTCCATGGTTGCGGTGCGTGGACTGGTGCGCTCACTGCACGGCAACTATGGTTTCGAAACCCGGAACACGATGCTCGTGAGTACAAACCTGGCCCAAGCCGGTTACAACAGCGACCAGCTGCTAGCCATGCAAAAGCGCATGATCGTCGCAGTGGAGACGGTTCCTGGTGCAGAGCGAGTGGGATTGGTCAATAATTACCCACCATTACTCTACGGCGCCGGCGCTAGGGTGAATGTCTTCAATGACGAAACTGGGGATCTGACGCCGTCGAACATCGCTTCGATGCCCTACAGGTATGACATATCTCCCGAGTACTTCGATGCGGCCGGCACAAGCTTGTTGGCAGGCAGGAGTTTCTCCTGGCATGACGACAAAAATGCGCCCGCCATCGCGGTAGTGAATCGGGAGTTTGCTGGCAAGTTGTTCGGCTCGGTAACCAACGCCATTGGCCGCTCCTTCAAATTACAGGATGGAACACGCGTACAGATTGCCGGTGTTGTCGAAAACGGGAAATATTTGAGCCTTACGGAAGAGCAACAGCCGGCTATGTTTCTCCCCGTTTTACAATTGCCGCCAACGAGTTTGACGTATATGGTGGTGCGCTCGAATCGAGATCCGCAGCAACTTGCTGCGGCCATTCGGAGCAAGCTGCGCGAGCTGGATGCAGGATTGCCCGCGGACATCGAAATGTGGAATGCCAAGCTAGACGTGGTGCTGTTTCCTGCGAGTGTGGCCACCGTATCGCTTGGTGTGCTGGGAGCAATGGGGGCGATGCTTTCTGTAACGGGCATTTTTGGAATGGCTGCGTACACGGTCGGTAAGAGGTTGAAGGAATTGGGAATTCGCATGGCCCTCGGCGCTCGGCGCAAGGAAGTGCTGCAGGCAGCTCTGGGCAGGCCGTTCAAATTGTTGACCTTTGGTTCCGCCGCGGGATTGCTCCTAGGAGTTCTGGCGAGCCGGGTGTTGGCTTCGATCGTGTATTCTGCCACTCCGCGCGATCCGCTGGTTCTAGCTGGGGTTGTCGTGGCGATGGGTTTGCTGGGGCTCGTGGCCACGTGGATTCCGGCGCAACGTGCGCTGTCGGTTGATCCCGCGATACTTCTGCGCGAGGAGTGACGCCGTCCTTGAGTGAAAGAACTGATCGCCGGATGTACCTCGCACCTGATAAATCGAAGCGAAATCGACCACGCCTGGTTTAGCGACGCTTTCTTGGGATCGCACGCCTAGTCGCGTATACAATCATCAGGGCATTCAGGGCCGAAGCGCCTTTTCATGCATGGCGTTGAGTAGCAGCGTGGAGAACGGCCTGTGCGACGAGGCTACCGAAATGTGGCGATTCTCGTTATAGCAGTGGCCCTGCTCCTCCTCGCACTTTCTCCCCTGCTGCTTGAACGTCTGGAGCGCGCCATGATTTCCACTGGCCCTAATGGTCCGATGACACCGGCCGCCGTCGGGCTGGCTTATGAGCGCATCAAGATCCAGGGAGAGTAGGCCAGCGCCGACTATCCGCCCGGGATCAGTGCGAGCCTACGGGTAAACCACATACTTCTTTACTGGATATGTAATCGGACGGGTGACCGCATTTCCAAGAGCGCCACAGGAACGACCGATGTATCATTCGACTTGGCCCGCGTACGTCACGTTCACAGTCCGAGCAATTATCGGGACCGAGGCGCGGACCTTCCGAGATCGGGTCACCCACAGGTACACGAAATCCCATGGCAGATTGGCAAATGCGAACAAAGCGGCCGCTCCGAGGACCGGTGCGCGAGGAAGCGGGGCCGACGCTCAAAAACTACATCACACCCGCCGGATTGCAGCGGCTGAAAGACGAGCATCGGTTTCTACTGAATCGCGAGCGGCCCGCGGTGGTGGAGGTCGTCGCGTGGGCTGCCAGTAACGGGGACCGCAGTGAAAATGCCGACTACCTTTACGGCAAACGAAGGCTAGGCCAGATCGATTCGCGGATTCGCTTTCTCACGAAGCGCATTGACGCGGCCGTGGTCGTCGATCCCGCCGCTCCGCGGCCGAGGTCAGCCGCTACGCGCGTCTTCTTCGGCGCAACGGTGACCTACAAGGACGCCGTCGGCGTCGAGCATGTCGTCTCGATCGTCGGCGTCGACGAGGTGGACCTCGACCGCGGCCACATCAGCTGGCGCTCGCCTCTCGCCAATGCGCTGATGAAGGCCAGCCCAGGCGACCACGTGGACCTGCGCGCGCCAGCGAAGACGGAGCATCTCGAGATCATCGACGTCGAGTACGCGCCGATTCCGATGGATCCTTTCTGCGAACCGCCAGGAGCTCAAACTTTCACTAAAGATGGACTACTAAAGTGAAACTAAACTCATGGACGTTCTCGTCGTTCAGCTTCGCAGCGATTCTGTCGTTGCTTCCAAGTGCAGTATCGCAGGCCCAACTGTCGCCACATGCGGATGCTCCCGAGGCCGTGCTCTCACGAATCAAAGCGCATATCGAGGCATTGCTGGATAAAAGTCAACCAGAGCTCTTTTCGAGACATCTCAGATCCGTGCTCGCTTTAAGTGAAGAGGATGTTTTGAAGCTGGAGCTCGCCGGAGCCGACAAAGACGCTCGAACAAAAGAGCTACTGGGATACCTGAACACGATTGAGGCGGGTTTAAATGGCGACGGTGAAAAGGCCGAGCCGTATCTGGTTGATGGAAGACGGTCTTTGACACTCGCGAGGCTCTCGCAAAGCGATGGAACGCTCCAGTTTTATACGGTGAGTCTGCCGCAGCATTGGGATTCGAAGAAACCATATCCGCTGTATGTTCAGCTGCACGGCAGGGGTCCAGACGTTCCGCTCGCGTATGTCAGTTACACATTCCGAGCGCCTAAAGAGAACGAACCGAAGAACGCTGACCTGATCGCCATAATTCCTTGGCTTCGCGGAAACGGTGAGTGGAGAAACGAGAACGGGTCGGAGCCGGACATATGGGAAGCAATCGAGGATGTCCAAAGCTTCGCCACAGTCGACGGGGACCGTTGGTACCTCTCAGGCCATTCATGGGGAGGTGATGACGCCTGGTCAATTGTCCAGCGCACACCCGATTTATGGGCGGCCGTTGGAATCATGGCGGGCAACCCGGTTGGGGCTCCGTATGCGTTGGGATTGGTGGGCAATGCCAGCAACGTACCCTTCTACCTTTGGGTCGGCGATCAGGACAAAGAACGGAAGGCATCGTTTGACAACTTTCGAGTTTCGCTGACTGCAATAGGTAATCCTCCGAAAGTCGTGGTGGCGGCAGGGGTCGGACACAACTATCGCGCGCAGGATGCGTCTGCCTTAGAAGCTTGGTTGCTGGAGCACACCCGACAGAGGCCCAAACACTTCTCGTTTATCGTGGACACGCCGCAGCACCGCGGCATCTGGGGGCTCTCCATTCCAAGAATTTATCCCGACGCGTATCCACAGGCTGAACCACGTGTGAAGTTCGAATGCTGGACTGAGGGCTCCGCCATTCGCATCCGTACTTGGGACGCCAAGCAGATCGAAGTGAATTTCGGCCGCGCAGGTTTAAACCTCTCCGGGAATGTAGATCTGATCGTAAACGGGAAGAGTCGGTTCCACGGCGTGGCACCTTCGAAGCCGCTATCATTGAACTTGCAGCTCTAATCGGAAGAGTAAGGAAATATCATTCAGGTAACGCTATTGGGATCTTGGGTGGATGGACGGGCCACTCGGAAGTTGGCGACCAGTCCGATCTCAGTTTCCGGCTTGCCGACGATTCGTGAATTGATCTTGAACTCCGTCCTCCGTCACGGTTCAGGAATATTTCCCGACCGGACTGGGGTTGTTCTTGCACCATACTGTGCCGTACTTCTTCCGATATTTAAGGTCTTTTTCGGTAGCCATGAGGTGCTCGGCCGTCAGCTGAATTTCTTCGTCATTGACGAGATCGAAAACACGCCGAAGAACCACCAAAATGTCGTAGCGAATCAGAGTGCAGTTCTTCTCAACTTTGCATTCTCTGAATCGAGCCGCCAAGCCTTGTAACAGGGCTTTTCGCTGGGTTTCGCCGGCTACGCCGACTTTCCACAGGGACTGGAGGCAATGCCGTGCCGTGACGAACCGCTCATCCTTGGTGACTTTCAGCAACGCGGCCAGATCCCTTGACATGCGCTGCTGCGAGTCACTCTTGGCCAAATTGGAGAGCACCTGTGCGGCAATCGACCGCTGCCGGTTGTCGCCGTCGGCAAGCGTGCGTAGCAGGTCGTCCCACACTTCATACGCCCAATCCACAGGACTGTCGGTAGCTTTGAGCAGCGACTGGAATGCGTAATTCTGGCGATCTGGATCGGGTGAGCGCAAATCGTCGAACCACTTTTTGTACGGAACGGTTTGAGTTGGCGGCATGAATGTCTCCTTTAACCCTTTTGCGCCAACTGAATCAAATTACCGCAGGTATCGTCGAGCACGGCTGTCGTTACGGGTCCCATCGCGACTGGCGGCTGAGTGAACACCACCCCGGCAGAGCGAAGGCGTTCGTATTCAGTGTGAACATCTTCAACTGCGAACGAAGTGAACGGAATACCATCCTGCACCAAAGCACTCTTGAACGGTCCTACTGCCGGATGGCCATCGGGCTCCAACAAGAGTTCGATGCCGTCGCGATCATTTGGCGCAACCACGGTCAACCACCGCGCGGCTCCTAATGGCATGTCGGTCTTTTTGACGAAGCCTAGTTTCGTTGTGTAGAAAGCCAACGCCTTATCTTGATCGTCGACATAGATGCTGCTCATCACGATTCTCATTCCCGTCTCCTTTTCTTGCCCGGTTTCAGCCATCGCGCGACAATCGTTTCGAGCGGTGCTGTGTGAAAATAGTGCAGCTTGTACTTACCCTGCCGGACCGTTGTCACTAGGCCCGCCGATTCCAGTACTTCCAAGTGCTGCGAGATTGCCTGTCGCGTCAGCCCGAGCTGATGCTTCATGGCCAAACGATTGCACAATTCGAAGAGAGTCTGGCCATCCCGCTCAACCAGTTCGTCAAGAATTGCACGACGCGCCGGCGTAGCGATTGCCTCGAAGACATCGCTCACAGGTGGAATCATAGGCAAGTCGCCACTTGCCTGTCAAGAGTCTTGTTGAGCGCAATCGGTTGCGACGCGACTCCCGCTCCGTGGGGTAGGGCGCCCGCGGGCGGTTAACGGGCAAACGTGAAGTAATCCCAAGGTAAGGGTTGCCGACAACCCGCTCGGAATCCGGCGGACCACAACGTCAGCCGTGGCATCCATCAGAACACCTGACACGAGCTATTCATTCCGTAGAGCAATGACTGGATCGACGCGCGACGCTCGACGCGCGGGAACAAAACAGGCCAGAGCTGCCACCGCGAGGAGAATGAGAGACACCACGGTGACAGTTGGGAGATAGTCGGGGCGGAAGCCGTAGAGTAGGGCGGTCATCGAGCGCGCCGCGAATGCTGCCAGGACAAGGCCAATCGCGAGCCCAGTGAGCGTCAAAGCTAGGCCTCGTTTCCCGAAGGACAACAATATCCCTCCGGATGTCGCCCCTAACGCCATGCGCACGCCGATCTCGTTAGTGCGATGTGTCACCGCATAGGAGAGCACACCGTAGAGCCCAACAGACGCCAACAACAAAGCCAATACAGCGAATGCGGTCAATAGAGCAGTGCTCTGTGTCGGCGTCGACAATTGGCGGTCCACAATTTCTTCAAGTGTCTGAACACGCCAGACGGGCTGGTTCTTATCCACCGACCAAATCGCCTGACGGACTGCCGAAACAATCGACGCGGGCTCCACTGCAATGCGAACCACGATCCCGCTTGGCTGGGCTCCCTTCGTGCTCCATTGATCCGTCTGTTCGTGCAAGAGATAAATCGTGGGCTTCAACTCTTCCGTGACGCCCCGCTCACGAATCTCCTTCACTACGCCGACGATGGTGTACCAGTAGCCTTCTTTGTCAAGCTGCCCGAACTTGAGCTGCGCACCAAGCGGGGAGCGCCCTAGGAAATTGCGATCGGCAAAGGTCTCGTTGACAATCGCGACCGGAGACTCCGAACGCCGGTCGGAGATCTCAAAGAAGCGGCCTTCGCGCAGGCGCGCGCCGATGGTGGGGAAGTAATCGCGAGTCACCACACGAAAGAGCGCAACCTGCTTGGGGATACTGTCCCCCGACTGACCAGCGAGCAGATAAAAGGTCGCCTGATCGGTGACTGTCAGTGGAATGCGAGAAATTGCCCCCGCATGTGCTACGCCCGGGATTGCTCGGATGCTCTCCAACTCCGCGTTGACGAACGCCACGCGCCGGTCGAAGTCCTTGTATCGGAACAGCGGAGTCTCGAAGGTCAACAGCCTCTCACTTCTGATTCCTAGGTCGGTGTTCCGCAGATGCTCAAAGGTCTGCAGGAGTAGGCCGCCACACGTCAGCAGAACAACGGCGAGCGCCGTCTCGATGATGATGAGCGAGTGCTGGAACCAATGGCTGCGCGCGCCCGCTGTGCTGCGTCCGGCTTCACGCAGCCCGTCCTGCGGGGAGAGTCGGGAACCGCGCAGCGCGGGCGCAAGCCCGAAGATCAGTGTGGCGGCGATGGCTGCACCAGTGGAAAACCCCAGCACGCGCCAGTCGAGCGCCAGCCGCACTGCCATGGCGTCCGGCACTAGCGTTTCCAGAAATCGCATCGCGGGTACAGCGAGGGCCAGTCCAGTTATTGTGCCGAATCCGGCGAGGACGAGGCTTTCAGTGAGGAATTGCGCGACGAGTCTTCCGCGTCCTGCCCCAAGCGCCGCGCGCACCGCGACTTCGCGGCCACGCACCGCGCCACGCGAAAGCAAAAGATTCGCCAGATTCACGCATGCGATCAACAGTAGCGCCACCGACGCGCACAGCAGCAACATCAGCGCGGTTTGGGTTTTGCCCGCGATCTCTTCCCGCAGGGGCGCCAGGATCACCGAATGGGGACCTCGGAAATCCTTCGCTGTGACCTCAAGACTCAATGCCGCCATAGACTGTCTTGCGCGCTCCAGTGTCAGGCCGGGTTTGAGCCTCGCGACGATCTGCGCGTCATGCCATGTGAAGTTCATTCGCAACCAGGGAGGGAATGACGCTGGCATCCAGATGTCGATCTCGCGCGAAGGCAGGAAATAGAAGCCCCGCGGCATAACGCCGATCACTTCGTAATGCTCATCATTGAGCAAAATCTTGCGTCCGACGATACTGGGCGAGCTACCAAAGCGGAGCTGCCAGAGCCCATGGCTGATCACAATGACGCGCACGCTCTTATTGTCCTCATCTTCCGTGAACACGCGTCCAAGCATCGGCTGCACACCAAGCACGCTCCAGAAGGTCCACGTCACCTTTCGCGCTGGAACCTGTTCGGGCTCGCCGTCGCCGGACAGTGTCGCTTCGCTCGGCTGGCTGGTCGCGAGATCGGTGAATACGGTATTGAGACGCCGCCACTCGATCCACTCAGCGGGTGTGGGCTGGTATCTTGACGTGACGTCGGTCTTGCCCATATCGTCCCAAATCATCACCAGACGATCTGCGTCGGCGTAGGGCAGGGGGCGGATCAGCACCGCGTCGAAGGCACTGAACATCGCCGTAATCCCGCCAATGCCGAGCGCGAAGGTTGCGATGGCTATGGCCGAGAACGCTGGATTACGGCGGATCTGGCGCAGTCCGAAGGCAGCATCGCGCGCGAGTTGCTCCAGTCGCGTCCAGCCCCACTCGTCGCGAGTGGCTTCTTCGACAAGGGGGACGTTGCCGAACTCGCGGCGTGCCGCCCATCGGGCCTCGTTTTCTGCCAGTCCGCGCTCTTGCCGCTCTTCCGCTTCCTCTTCGAGGTGAAACTGGAGTTCCCGGTGCAGTTCGGCCTGCTTGTCACGTCGTTGCGTCAACCAAAGCAGCTTGCGAAAGAAGGAGTTCATTGTGCCTCTCGGTCGGCGGGATTCAAGATCATTGCCATGGCGCGGGAGAAAGCTTCCCATTTCGACCGTTCGGCCACGAGCTTTTTGCGCCCGAGCCGTGTAAGCCGATAAAACCTGGCGCGCTTGCCTTTATTTGAGAGCTCCCAAGAAGCGGCAATCCAACCCCTCGCCTCTAGGCGATGAAGAGCCGGATACAACGAGCCGGTCTCGACCTGGAGTAATTCTTCTGAGGTGAGCTGTATGTGCTTGGCGATTGCGTGGCCGTGAGTGGGTCCAGCCAGCAATGTGCGGAGGATAAGCAGGTCGAGCGTTCCTTGCAGGAACTCGACTCGGGAAGGTGCAGTACGGTTCATTGTGTAGGCACTCTACTATTATTTCTGTAGAGCGTCTACTCTAAGTTGAGGAATCCGAGTAGTGGCCGCTGCGCTGGCTCCGACCAGGTCGTGGACGGATGACGGACCACTCGGAAGTTGAGCCACCCACAACCAGATTGGCCACAAGTCGGCTTGGAGGAAATGTGGTTCCTCGCGCCACCATCTTACTCTTCTGGTTGCCCGCCTCTGCCTTCCTGTCTTCGTCTGCCACCTTCCCCGACCCACTCTAGTCGCCGATCGCTCGAGTCTTCCTCGCGCGAGCCTGGTCGCAGTGCGCGTTGGGTTCCATAGAAGAGAATCCCAGTGAGAAGCGTACAAGCGATCGATACGGTCTTCTCTCGAGCTCCGTCTTTCTTCTATCATGTCCTGAGCATGCGCCTAACTCATTTTGCAAGATCGGGAAGAATTTGGGGCAGAATGCCGTGGGAAGCCCGGTTGCAGTTTTTGCAGGCCGTCTTTTTCACAGGGTCCGGCGTCGGATTCTTACTCGACTTGGCTAATCCGAGGCCCGGCCGCACCGCACACATCGTTTTCCTGGCTTTCATGGGTGGCGCGATAGGCGCTGTCTACGGTTTCTGTTTCCTCCAGGCACCTAAGCTTCTACCGATCCTCATGGCGGTGCACGTGGTCCTGGCTCTCGTACTTACTCCTCATCTGGGATCGCTCGCCATGGACTGGGCGCAGGTCGCTAGCAACGCAGCGGGGGTTGATGTAATTGGGTGCCTCTTTGCCATCTTAGTCGGATATGTGTTGTTCGTTCGATTCGTCAGAAAGCAAGGTCTGCGCTATTTTCGGGTCCAGACGGAAATTGAGCTTGCCGAACAGATTCACCGTAGCCTGGTACCTCCGATCGCTGGGCAGGCCTCACAGGCCGAATTCTATGGGGTGTCAACTCCCAGCGGGGAAATGGGCGGCGACCTGGTTGATCTAGTGCAAGACGGCAACCGATGGATCGGC
>Ga0182041_10001695_pt1 | contig 11180 bp, 8 predicted proteins | sample flu12Cox44000178_FD_125967 | JGI IMG/M metagenome (GOLD analysis project Ga0182041, IMG submission 125967) | Lab enrichment of tropical soil microbial communities from Luquillo Experimental Forest, Puerto Rico - flux8day.12C.oxic.44.000.178 | ecosystem: Environmental > Terrestrial > Soil >...
CCGCCCGCTGTCTAGCGGCACATATCCCGCCCACTCACAAAGCAGCCCGTGCAAACCAATGATTTCCGAGTTGGCGATCGGTTCCTTCGAAGAGTCCCCTCTCCGGCTAGCTTTGGAGTCCGATCGAAAATTCTCCAGAAGTTCGGACAACCGAAGCTTCGCTGTCTCAAAAGCGTCGTACCCCAGCGAAGAGAGACCGCTCTCTTTTGCGCGGCCCAAAGCCCAGGGTAAGGTCGAAATAGAAAACTTTTCAAAGCACGGCATGCCATCCATGGAAAGTTTGAGTTTCGCAAAACAGGTTAATCCTTCCAGGTCGGCGCGCTCCGCGTCCTCGAATTCATCCGCAGAGCTAAGAGAAGCTGCACCAAATCGCTGAGAGACCCGTGCGCTCTCAGATTTGTCAAAGATTCCGAGGAACAGACTGTAAGAATTGAGAATGTGCGTATCGGGAATGCTCGGTTTCCATAGGCTCCAATTCTCATCTGCGAGCGCATCCGAATGAAGCCAATGAATCTGCCATTCATCGCACTCCGCAACGTAGGCATCGAGATCAAAGGGGAGGAAGAACTCGATCTTGTGCCAGTAATTCAGAATATCGAGCATCCTATCTCGATCATTGGCGGATAGTTTCTTGCTCATTCCGAACTCTCTCTTTTGCTTTCTAGCGAAAACTCGAAGACTTCGTTCGCCAATGAGTTTTCCAGTTCCTGCTACGTTCAACCAAACTCTACAGCAACCGATAATTTCGCAAGATTTAGGTCCAATTGCGTTTTTTGAACGAATTGGCCGCTTGCCTCGCGCTTCGCACTCTGTTCGGGAATGGAAAGACATTTTCGACCGGTTCCCAATTCTAGACTCCCCGGCGCACCATGCGATCCGGGCTTATTTCCACTGGGAACGGTTCACTCCTCGGTACAGAAATACCGGTTGGAAACCAGGATGGGAGATCCAGGACCTGCGCGAAGGACGGCCACGTGATCAGTCCATGTGACTCGCAGGGGGCACAGACGCTTCCGGCTTTTGCTAAATTATGTTTTGTCGCGCCTTGGGGATCCCTGCGCTTCTGACGTTGCCTTCAGTGAGTGGTCTCGGCTCGGGCTTGGGTTCTGCTGATGTCGCCTTCAGCCAGCTTTCGGTTGAAGAGCTCGAGCGCCATCGCGTACACAATGCGAGCCGCTCCGGGATCATAGCGGTATCCTTCGTCACGCATGAAGGCGTGTGCGCCATTAAATTCGTGCCAACTGAAGTTGACGTCCGCATCAGCCAGTGCGTTATAAATGATCGCCCGACCCTCGCGCGGAACGTGCGGATCCTGCCGGCCAAAGACCATTAGAAGCTCGCTTTTAATCTCGGGAATCCGGTCGAGCGAGTTGTCGCTCATTCCCTTAGCGAGACTTCGCTTGTGGATATCGGTCGGATAACAACAGGTCGCAGCGAGCACTTCGGGATTCGTCGCTGCTCGAAAAGCGAGGTGCCCGCCGATGCAGAACCCCATAACACCAAGCTTGCCGGTGCATTGCGGATGCGATTTCAAGTAGTCGAGAGCGGCGCGCGCATCGGCATCGTAACTCGACAATTCCTTGGTGATCTTATCAGCATTGCCGCGCTCCGCTCCGGCCTGATCATAGGGCAACACTGTGCCCGGCTGTTCCAGTTCATGAAAAATCTCCGGCACCGTCACGACGAAGCCGTGGCCCGCCAGCAGCGCCGCAGTTCTCCGGATCGGCCCGGTGACCTGGAAAATTTCGGAAAACAGGACGATTCCCGGGTACCGGCCTTCGGCGACGGGACGCAAAACGTAGGTCCTCATGGGTCCGGCTTGTGTTGAGAGGTCAATCGATTCGTCGTCATTGATGGTCATAAGCTGGGGAAGGTATTGAGCAACGCTGATAGGGCGCAGACCTACGGCTGTCAATTCGAAAGCAGCGCGAGCAGACTCGGAGCTTGATCCAACAGAACCTGGAAATAGTGGTCTAACTCGTTGCGCGCCACATAAACTTTTCTCGAAATGCAGGTCATCACTTGCGGGGCATCGGTGATCCGTCGAGTGTCACGTTATGGCTAGCGACGTGGAATTTCGGACTGGAGATCTGGCTGAAGTTCTTTCCGGTACGTTCCGGCGCAGGTTGAGCGTGATCTTGCGGCGTTACGAGGAGAGCGACCTTTGGCTGGTAGCCATCTATTATCCCTCGGAGAACTGCTTTATCCATACGTATCTGAACGAGCAACAGCTCAAGATCATCGGCCATCTGGAAGGAGCCTGAATTGAGAGCCCGGCTTAGCCAACCGTTTACAGGCCCTTGCTGGCCCAAATTCTCGGAGGGGTGTCCGCTTCGCTCTCAACGTTGGCCGGTTGCTGCGATTGCTCGAAAGCCCTGCTGTCCAATCGATTTGACACACCTCCTGCCTCTTTCTTAGCATAAAAGAGGGCCTTTTGCGCGGGCCGCTTGTTTGGGCTCGCAGCTCCACCTGAAGAAGGCATGAGTTTTATCGGAAAGGCAGGGTTCAGTTCAAAAAATTTGATGAAAAAGAAAGTGTCAAGACAAAAACCTATCTTGGAGGTGTTTTAAGTTGAAACGAATTTCTCTGCCGCTAATTCTGCTTTTAACCGCGGTCATTTCATTTCCGGTGATAAACTATGCTGCTAAAAAAGATTTAACCTTTGGTTACATTACTCCGGGTCCTGATACCTGGTACAAGAGGGATGTAGATGGATTCGTTTTAGCGGCCAATATGCTGGGCGTTAAAACCGTTGTCCTTAACTCAGATTATGATGTCCAGAAAGAAGTCTCCAACATTGAATCCTTGATTACCCAGGGGGTAAACGGGATGGCTATCTTTTCGTTTAATCCCCAGGGTGCGATCACCGCAGCCAAAAAATGTAAGGCGGCAAGCATTCCCCTTGTGACCGTAGATAACTGTGGTCAGGCTTTAAATAGTGGCAATGATATCGTCGCAGCGATCGATTTTGATTGGAAAGCAATGGGTAACAACTATGCCGAATATATGGCTCAAAACTATCCCGGGAAGAAGGTTGCCTTGATTACCGGTCTGCTCGAACACTTACCGGTGCAAATGGTTTGCGGAGCGATGAAAGAACGCATGAAAGAACTCGGCAAAAACGAGATCGTAGCGGTTCGTGACGGCAAATATAACCCGCCGGTAGCTGTTAACCAGGCTCAAGACCTGGTACAATCGGGTCTCAAATTCGACATTCTCTGGATTATGAATGAGGATATGGCTGCAGCCGTAATCCGGTATCTAAAAAACCAAGGGATTCTTGATCAGTATATTGTGATTGCTCAGAATGGATCGCCCGTTGGTATTCCTCTGGTCAAAAGCGGGGAGTTGAACTATACGATCAGCAGTTCACCAGGTTGGGAGGGGATGGTGGCTTTACTTGCGTTGTACCAATATGTCTCCGGTGATTCGAAGACTATCAATCAACAGATTATGTTGCCCGTTATCCCGGTTACCAAAGACACCGTCCTGGACAAAACGCAGGTGGTTCCTTGGGAGTACGATCCTGTGTGGATCCAGTTGACAAAACAGTACTTCCCTAAATTAGGCGCTTATCTACCGGAAAAAGCGTCATAAGCAGAGGGAAGTGCAGCAGTTTGCTGCCGGGAAGCGCAGGTTGAAACAATTCGGGGGAAGAGAGGCTGGCATAAACGGAGCGGCTCCCTTTTATCTCAAAAGTGAGAGAGCGACCGAGCGACAGATGAAAAGGAATGATGGTAAAGAAATTCTCGTTATCCATGACCTGACAAAGACCTTCGGCGATACGGTCGCTCTTGATCACGTGGAATTTAGCCTTGCTGCCGGTGAAGTACACTGTCTGGTAGGGGAGAACGGGGCGGGTAAATCAACGCTCATAAAAATACTCTCCGGTGCTGAGCGGCCGGATAAAGGAACGATACTAGTATTTGGCAGGGAATATACCCACCTCACCCCGGAGCAATCACTGGAACTGGGGATTGCCACGATTTACCAGGATGTAGAATTAGTCGGCTCGCTCACCGTTGCGGATAACATTTTTCTTGGGCGCGAAGTAAGAACGAAATGGGGTCTTGTCAATTACAAGGCCCAGAATCGCAGAGCCCGGGAGTTGATCGAATCGATGAACATCGATATGGCGGAAACGGCACTGGTGGAATCTCTTTCCCCAGCGCAGCAACAAAGCCTGCAAATTGTAAAGGCGCTCCAGATTAATGCCAGGATCATGATTATGGATGAACCGACTTCTGCGCTAGGGGTGGAAGAAACGAAGGCTTTGCTCGAGGTGGTAAGGAAACTCAGTGCGCAAAATATCGGGGTTATTTATATATCACATTATTTAGAGGAGATCTTCGAGATTGGCGAGCGGGTAACGGTACTTAAGGACGGGCAGGTGGTGGACACCGGTGAGGTCCGGAGCAAAGATCTGGGAACCATCACCAAGAGCATGATTGGACGGGAAGGGTCCCTTTTTTACAATCGGGATGAGGTTGGAACAGGGGAGGTTGTTTTGCGAGTGCGTAATCTCAGCCGACTGGGTTTATTTGAGAAAGTGAGCTTTGACCTTCATCGGGGAGAAATCCTGGGTTTTGGAGGTGTCGTGGGAGGTGGGCGCTCAGCGCTGATGAATGTAATTTTCGGAGCTGTGCGCCGGAGTGGGGGAGATATTTTTTTGAATGGTCGCGCCGCGCATTTTGAGTCTCCCCGGGAAGCGGTTGCACAAGGTGTGGCGATGATCCCGGAAGATCGAAAGGGACTAGGCCTCTTTGATCTGCGATCTCTCTTAGAAAATATAGCGATCGTTAAGAACGAAGGTAATCGGCTGCTATTAAATCATGAAGCCGAGAATAGGAGGGTCGAGAATTTGAGTGAGCGCTTGGGGATCGTTTCAGCAGGCAGCAGACAGCCGGTCGGCTTTTTAAGCGGTGGGAATCAACAGAAAGCAATTTTGGCCAGATGGTTATTGAGTAACGCACAGATTTTTATCTTTGATGAGCCCACCAAAGGCGTGGATATCGGTGCGAAGGAGAAGATTTATCAGTTTATGGTGGAACTAGTCAAAGCGGGGAAGGGCATATTAATGGTGTCTTCGGATGTTCCCGAACTTATGTGCATGAGTGACCGGATTGCGGTTATGAGAAACGGTAAACTGGTAGCGACGGTCAATTCGAAAACAGTTACGCAGCAGGAGCTATTAGGGTACTTTTTAGGAATAAATGATAGGAGAGGGATAACAAATGCCTGAATTCGGAGCGATCATAAGAAAAAAGCTGCTGGCGAACCAGTGGTCTTTTTTATTAATGGTCGTTGTCATCCTTTCGATTATCGCCGGAACCGTGAATAATCGCTACTGGTGGCCAGGAAATTTGAGCAACCTGCTGGGCCAGATTTCGGTCCTGAGCCTGGTAGCCTGCGGCGCGACCGTACTGATTATTTCGGGTAATTTTGATATATCCGTGGGCGCGAATATTGGCCTTTCCTCCGTGGTTATGGCAATGCTGATGCGAAACGGAGTTTACCCGCCGTTAGCGGCCTGTATTGGGGTGCTAATCTCGTTGATCTGTGCGACGTCTATCGGGGCAGCATCGATTCTATTCCAGGCGCCTGCGTTTATTATCTCACTGGCCGCGATCGGGGTCTTTCAGGGGATAGCATTATTCATCACCCAGGGTACCATTCAGACGATTTATGGACAGTTTGAAACCCTGGGCGGCGCAAAACTTTTTAACTTTCTTCCGCTGCTTTTTATATTCGCGCTGGTTGGTTATGGAGTGATCCACTTTATACTTGTGCATACCCAGCTTGGGCGCTGCGTCTATGCAATTGGCAATAACCAGCGAGCGGCGTACCTGGCCGGTATAAATGTGAACCGCAAAAAATTGATCTTTTTTGGGCTGAACGGAGTGTTCGTTGGGTGCGCGGCGATGCTGCTTTTATCGCGGGTCGGAGCAGCTCAGCCGAGCACAGGCACGGGAATTGAATTACAGGCAATCGGCTCGGTGGTCATTGGTGGGGCACCAATGTCGGGCGGAAAGGGAAGCGTGATAGGGACGTTTTGTGGTGTCCTGCTTTGGGGAGTGATCGGGAACGCTTTGAATATGATGCGGGTGAACCCGTACATTCAGGATGTTATTATTGGGCTTTTAATCATTTTTGCGGTGGCGGTGAGTTCCTTACGGTTACGTGCGGAAAGAGCGATGATGGAATGAAAGATGGCACCGTAGGCGAAAGAGATTTTGCATAGTTAGCCCAAGCGAGCAATTTTAGCGGTGGGGTAGCCAAGGATGGTGATGATCCTGCCAGCCTGCCGGTCTGCGTATACGAACGCGCGGCCTTCAATGCGGTAGTTACCTCTCCAGGCGATGGCGAAGTTGGCGTCGGTTTCTTGAAACTCGATTGGCTCAGGGTCCCCATCTCGAGCGAGTCGTGCAGCGAGTTGGTCGGAGGGATCCAGCATCCAAGCATCTCCGGTTTGGGTCGAAAAGAACACCAGCGGACCGACGGTGACAAAGCGGGCATCGTATTGAGTGGCTCGGTGCTGAATGTACTTAATCTCCTGGGCAAGACGAAATTCCTTATCCTCCAACCCTTGTTTCCCTGGTCCACGCTTGATCTTTTTATGGTTCACGTCCTTCTCCAAAGCCCAGTAGAATCAAAGTCCCATGGGGCAACTTTTCGGCGGGCTGCTGCTCTTTCTACTACTATCGACCACTGCTCGAGAAGCGGAAATTTGGGGTTGACGAAACTATTTAGCTTTACATTATTCCGCGTTGGCCACTATATGCGGTGGTCTAGGGGATAAAGATCCCCTATATATGGAGCGAAGGAAGTCTTTGACGGAACGGCTTAATGTTAATCGCAAGGCCAGGGACAAATCGGTCCGACCGCCGGGCTTCTGAACGAAACGAACCCATTGAAACGCAAAACACATCAAGACCAGACAGGAAACTAAAGAAAATGAAATCTTCTCGATCGGCATCGTCTCAAGCTGTTCCGGCTAGAAAAACCAGTAAAAAGCCAGCGGTCTCGGCGTTCGCAGAAATTCCAGCAAAGCCACAGAACAAAGTCATTCAGGATAGCAGGGAACAGGTCGCACTCCGGGCCTATTTCATCGGAGAGCGCCGCAGATCGCTCGGAATTGCTGGCGACGAGACTTCAGACTGGGTTCAAGCTGAGCAAGAGCTCAGTCAGGAGTCGAAAGAGTAGCCTAGCCTAGCATGCAATTCACGCCGGGTGCGGTATAGGGACGGGCTCAGGACCGCTTTTGCGCTGTCGTAACCGATCCAGGTAGAGATAGATCACGGGGGTTGTATATAGCGTCAGCATCTGCGACACAATCAAACCCCCGATGATTGCGACCCCCAGCGGCTGGCGAATTTCTGAGCCGTCTCCTTGGCCGAGAGCGAGCGGGACCGCACCGAACATTGCGGCCAGCGTGGTCATCATGATTGGCCGAAATCGAAGGCAGCAAGCCTGGTAAATAGCCTCTGCCGGGGACAGGTTGTGTTCTCTCTCAACCTCCAGTGCAAAGTCGACCATCATAATCGCATTCTTTTTCACGATGCCGATCAAAAGGATGATGCCGATTATCGAGACGATCGAAAGATCGACTTTGCAAAGGATTAAGGCAAGCAATGCGCCAAGCCCGGCGGAGGGCAGAGTCGAAAGAATCGTTAACGGATGAATGTAACTCTCGTACAAGATGCCTAGCACGATGTAAACGGCGATGATCGCAGTCAGGATGAGGATCGGCTCCGACGAGAGAGAATCCTGAAAAACTTGAGCGGTCCCCTGGAAACTGCCTCGAATTGTGTCAGGCATATTGATGTTCCGGGCCGCTTCCTCGATGATCTGCGTCGCTTGCTGGAGAGAAGTGCCAGAATCTAGATTAAACGAAAATGTGACTGCCGGGAACTGACCCTGGTGATTGATTGCCGTCGGGGTGTGGCTGGATTGAATTTTTGCGATGGCGCTGAGAGGGACCTGAATACCTGACGCGCCGGCGATGTAAATTTTGTTGAGGGCGGTGGGATCCGCAAGATACTGTGGCAAAACTTCCAGGATGACATGGAATTGGTCGCGATCATTATAGACGACCGAAACTTGCCGCTGACCGAATGCGCTGTCCAGAACGCTATCGACCTGCTGTGGCTGGATGCCAAGCTGAGATGCCTTCACCCGGTCAACAATAACGTTTGATTGCAGCCCATGTTGCTGCTGGTCGGTTGTTAAGTCCTTCAACTTTGGGTTCTTTTGCAGTTCGGCCATCAACCTGGGAACATAGGTATTCAGATCTTCCTGGCTCGCACTCACCAGCGAGTAAATGTATTGGCCTTTTGTCGCCCGACCGCCAACGGAGATGTCCTGTGCTGCCTGTAAGAAAACGCTGATCCCCGGTATTCTGGCTGTTTTCCCGCGTATTCTGGCAACCACCTGCGTGGCGGTGACATTTCGCTGATTCCGTGGCTTCAAGGAAATAAACATTCGGCCGGTGTTTATGCTTCCACCACCTCCACTACCCACAACGGAAGTTACCGTGTCTACGGCAGGGTCATGCATCACGATTTCGGTCACCTGACTTTGTTTCGCCACCATCGCGTCAAAAGAAATATCCTGCGCGGCCTCGGTGATCCCAATCATCAGACCGGTGTCCTGTTGAGGGAAGAATCCCTTGGGCACGATCGTGTACAACCAGATCGTGACGCATAATGTAGCTACGGTAACGAGCAGCATTAAAAAGGAATGCCGCAAGACCCAGCGCAGCGACCTGGAATAGATTCCGAGCATGCCCTTAAACATCTTTTCGGTGGCGCGGTAGAACCAGCCCCGAAACTGTTCCGGTTTTTCCTCCCGCAACAGGCGGGAACAAAGCATCGGAGTCAGCGTCAACGATACGACCGCCGAAACGAGGATCGCTGCACTCAGGGTCACGGAAAACTCGTGGAATAGCCGGCCGATTAGTCCACCCATAAACAGCAATGGAATAAACACCGCTACTAACGAAACGCTTATTGAAATAACGGTAAACCCGATCTGGCGCGCGCCTCTAAGCGTAGCCTCGAGTGGCGTTAGCCCTTGCTCCAGGTGGCGGACGATGTTCTCGATAACTACAATGGCATCATCGACCACGAAGCCGACTGAGATCGTAAGCGCCATCAGCGAGATATTGTCGAGGCTGAACTTGAGAAGATACATCGTGGCGAAAGTACCGGCCAACGCAAGCGGTACCGTGATGCACGCGATAAAGGTCGTCGACAAGCGGCGCAGGAACAAAAAGCAGATCATTACCACCAGAGCCACACTGATGAGAAGACAGGTCTGGACGTCAGCGATCGAGGCCCGAATTGTAAGTGTTCGATCGCTCTGGATCTGAAGATGGATCGCCGGCGGCAGCCACCGTTGTAGTTGAGGAAGAATAGCTTTAATGCGATCGACGGTCTCGATCACGTTCGCGTCCGCCTGCTTGCGGACTAATAGCACGACGGCTCGTTTGGAATTGAACCAGCCGGCCTGCAGCCGGTCCTCCGTCGCATCGATTGCACGCCCCACGGCGCTCAACGGAATAGGAACACCATTTTTCTCGCCGATGATCAGGTTCTTGTACTGATCTGCGTTGAACAGTTGGTCGTTGGTGTTCACCGTGAAGCTGATACGATCCCCATCAATAGCCCCTTTCGGTTCATCCTTGTTTTGCCGCTGGAGAACCGAGCGAACGTTATCGATACTCAACCCCATCGAGGCCAGGGCAGCAGGATCAACCTGTATGCGAACCGCTGTCCTGGCTCCGCCGCCAACATCTACCTCGCTTACACCCGGTACCTGCGCGATCGCGGGTACCAGCAGTTCGTTCGCCTGATTGTAAATCTGCGACAATGGTACCGTGTCTGATGTGAGGGCGAAGATGAGGATCGGCCTATCGTTCGGGTTAGCTTTTCGGTAGGTCGGCGGGCTCGGGAGACCTACCGGCAATTCGCTCGAGGCCGCGTTGATGGCCGCCTGAACATCGCGCGCGGCCCCATTGATATCCCGGCTGAGATCAAACTGCAGGGTAATGCGAGATCCGTTTAGTTGACTCACCGAGGTGATCTCGTTCACACCGGCGATGTTGGCGAACCTTCGTTCCAGAGGCGCGGCAAGTGACGTTGCAGCCGTCACCGGGTCTACGCCCGGATAGGTGGCGCTCACGTTGATGGTTGGAAAATCAACTTGCGGCAGCGGCGCAACCGGCAGGAACCGGTACGCAACCAACCCTGCGAGCATCAGCCCAGCAGCAAGAAGCGAAGTAGCAATCGGCCGGCGAATAAATGGCTCAGAAATATTCATCTAGCGTGGCCGCGCCTCAGACCTTCGAGAGGCATGGGGTGAAGAGTGACTCATGTTCAATCGGATTTGCTTTTCAAGGGTGCTAGCGCGTCATTGCCGGTTCGAGTTCTTCCGCCTTCAGCGTCGGTTTCTCGCGCCGCCCGCTCAGCAACTTGCCGATCTTATCCATGTAAAGGTAAATAACCGGGGTCGTGTAAAGAGTGAGGAATTGAGAAAGGAGCAGACCGCCGACGATCGTGATACCAAGTGGCTTACGCAGCTCTGATCCGGTGCCCTCCTGGATAGCAAGCGGAAGGGCTCCGAGCAGCGCGGCCATGGTTGTCATCATAATCGGCCGAAACCGCAGCAGGCAGGCCTGGTAGATTGATTCCTCCGGAGTCTTGCCTTCCTCGCGCTCAGCATCGAGGGCAAAGTCGATCATCATAATCGCGTTCTTCTTCACGATCCCGATCAACAGAATGATTCCAATCAAAGCGATGAGCGAAAAATCCATTCCAAATAGCAGCAACGCCAGGAGCGCCCCGACCCCGGCTGAAGGCAAGGTCGAGAGAATGGTAATTGGATGGATATAGCTTTCGTATAGTACACCCAGCACGATGTAGATAACGACAATTGCCGCCAGAATCAGATACGGCTCGGATTGCAGCGAGGACTGAAATTCCGCGGCAGTTCCCGAAAAGCTCGTTGCGATGGTTTCCGGTAAACCGATTTGGGCTTTGGCTGCTTGGATCGCTTTTACAGCCTGACCGAGAGAACTTCCCGGGGCGAGGTTGAAAGAAATGGTTACGGCCGGAAACAAGTTTTGATGGAGGATTGATAGAGGCGCCGTCGTGGTCCGCATGGTTGCGAATGCTGATAAC
>Ga0182041_10001698_pt1 | contig 11170 bp, 4 predicted proteins | sample flu12Cox44000178_FD_125967 | JGI IMG/M metagenome (GOLD analysis project Ga0182041, IMG submission 125967) | Lab enrichment of tropical soil microbial communities from Luquillo Experimental Forest, Puerto Rico - flux8day.12C.oxic.44.000.178 | ecosystem: Environmental > Terrestrial > Soil >...
CGCGCGTCAGATCGGCGATCGCGGCATCGCGGTCGCCCGCGCGCAGCTCGTCGATGCCGAGGTTGGCGTAGGCGACGGCCGACGTCGGATCGAGCTCGAGCACTTTGCGGAGCGCTGCGCGTGCCTCGTCGTGGCGCCCGGTCGCCGAGTACACGGCGCCGAGTGAGTTGTAGGCCTCGGAGAAGTCGGGGTGCGAGGCGATGATCGCGCGCAGCAGACCGATCGCCCTCTCGTGCGCGCCCGCCTCCTCCAGATATCCTGCCAGGACGACCATGACGCGCACATCGGCGATGCCTCGGCGGACAATGTCCTCGAGCGTGGCGATCGCGCCCGGCAGGTCGCCGGTCGCCCGCTGCATCGACGCGTACATCGCGAACGCAGGGGGGAAACCGTTGTGCTCTTCCATGATGGTCCGCACTGCTGCCATCGCAGTGCGATCGCCTGCGTTGAACGCGCCAGCGGAGCGATTCAGCTCGTCTGAGATGCCAATGAGAAGCTTCGGATCGTCCGCGTCCGAATACGCACGCTGGCCAGCCTCGGCGCTCGAGGCGACGTAGCCGAGCGCCTGAAGCCGCTGGCGCGACTCGGCGCTGAGCACGGTCTTCTGTCCGGCGGTCCCGTGCGCCGTCAGTTCAGCAGTCGCTTCCCTCAGCAGGGCGCCAAGCGTTCGTCCCCGCTCGGGCTCGCTCGTGAAGAGATTCTTCGTCTCCAGGGGATCCCGCGCGAGGTCGTAGAGCTCGGGTATCGGGAGATCGATCAGCTTGTAGCTTCCGCTGACGATGCCGGTGAGCGGCGCCCAATTGCGGGTCAGGTTGCCATCCAAGGCCTCGAAGTACGCCGTCGCCGCGCCCTCGCCAACGCCGATGCTCGCGACGACCGAACGTCCCTCGAAGGTCGCAGGCTTTGAGACGCCGATCAGATCTGTCACCGTCGGCGCGAGGTCGATCAGGCGCGACAGCCCCCCGAACGATTGAGCGGGAATCCGCCGCTCCGCCCACAAGAACCAGGGCACTTTCATCGTGACGTCATAGGTGAACACACCGTGCGTGCGCTCGCCGTGCTCGCCGAGGCTCTCGCCATGGTCGCCCGTCATGACCACGAGCGTGCGCTCGAGCTGACCGGCTGCGCGAAGTTGGTCGAGTAAGCGGCCGATCATCGCGTCCGTGTACGCCACCTCCGCATCATAGGGCTCGTAGCGCGACGCGAACGGCTCCGGCGCCCGGTAGGGCTCATGGGGATCGTAGAGATGGACCCAGGCAAACCAACGTGATTGCGGATCGTGAGTCGGGCCTAGAATCCAGGCGAGCGCCGGCTTGATCACCTCCTCTGCGCGTCGTTCCGCACCTTCGGCCGGATCGCTCGAAGACTTTTCGCCGTATCGATCGTCGTAGACGTCAAAACCGCGGTTGAGGCCGAAGCGCGCGTCGAGGACGAACGCCCCGACGAACGCGCCCGTTCGATAGCCCGCGCCCCTCAGTACCGTTGCGAGCGTCGGCAGCGACGGCCCGAGCCTGAACAGGCCGTTCGCGCGCAGGCCGTGCACCGGCGGCGAGACTGCCGTGAGGATGGACGCGTGCGCCGGCAGGGTCAGAGGCGCGGGTGTGTACGCGCGCGTCATCCGCAGGCCCGATTCTGCCAGACGATCGAGGTTCGGCGTGAGGCCCGCGCGGCCGCCGAACGCGCCGACACGGTCGTAGCGAAGCGTGTCGATCGTCACGAGCAGCACGTTGCATCCTCGGCACGCCCCGCTTGTGAGCTGCGGGCTCGAGTGCCCCCGGACGAACCAGATCCTGGCTGCGATGAGGCACGCAACGATGCCGGCGACCACCCCAACGCGGCCGGCTAACGATCTGCGGCCGGCGAACGATCTAATGAGCGTCATGCTTACGGGAATCAAGCCTGAGCCTACCGATTTCGATCACAGCCTTCGCTCCAAGAGCTTGGATGTGCGCCGTCCCACAAACGCGATGTTGAGCTTGGCGATCGCACACGAACTGATTTGTCGAGGTCAAGTGAACGGATCTGGGTATTTTGTGCACCGTTCGACCAAAAGATTGAATTCGACGCACCTTGGTCTTGATGTTTTGCCGTGCCTGACCGTTGACCGGACACTGGTCAGTGTACGCTGGCCGTTGGCATGTTCCCATCTTCGACGAGTCGGACCTAACGACCGAGAAGGGCAGTCTTGGAGGAAGGTATGCTCAGCCGGAAGGGTTTTGCAGTCGGACTCCTAACAATCACACTAGGCGTGCTGACCGCGCACGCGCAAATCAATCCAGCCCATCTCACAGGGACCGTGAAGGACGCCCAAGGCGCAGTTCTTCCTGGCGCCACCGTGACGGCAACGTCGCCGGCGCTCCTGGGCGCTCAGTCGGTCGTCACAGAAGCCGGGGGCGAATATCGGTTCCCCAGCCTTCCTGCCGGAACCTACACGCTGACGTTCGAGCTCGCGGGGTTCCAGACTCAGAAGCGCGAAGGCATTGTCCTGCAGACCGGCGCGACGCTGACAGTTGACGGCACGCTGCAGATCGCGTCGTTGCAGGAGTCGATCACCGTCACGGGTGAATCGCCGGTCATTGACAAGCAGTCAACGTCCGTCGGGTACGTGCAGACGACGGCGCAGCTCACGGGAGTCCCGACGTCGACCGACCTGTGGGGAGCCCTCGCGCAGACGCCCGGCGTGCGCATGCAAGGCGTCGACGTGGGCGGCAGCCACAAGAGTCAGCAGTCAGGTTATGAGGCGTTCGGCGTCGTCAACCAGGCTCGCGTCGTCACGGACGGTGTGGACACGACCGAGGGCAGCGGCGGCGCGGGTTTCTACCAAGACTTTTACGTGCAGAATGAAATCGCGGTGAGCGCGGCGGGTCAAGACGTCAGCATGAACACGCCAGGGGCGTCGATCTTCTCGACGATCAAGAGCGGCGGCAACAAGTTCTCAGGCATCGAGAACATCGCGTACGAGCCGGGCAGTTTCGTCGGCAACAACGTCGATGCCGCAACCTCGGCGCGAGGGTTCACGGGCCAACCCAACCTGCAGTTCTGGGAAGGGCATGCGGATCTGGGCGGTCCGATCGTCAAGGACAAGGTCTGGTTCTTCGCCGCTTACAACCATTTCAAGATCAACAAGCAGGTGTCGGGCGTCGATCCGAACCTCGCCACAGACCTCGGCATCTTCAACAACTTCACCACGAAGGAAAGCTACAAGGCGAGCGAGAAAGATACGTTCATCGGGTACTATCAATGGGGCAAGAAGCAAAAGCCGCTGCGCGGCATCAGCGCCCTGACCCCACAGCAGTCGGCGCTCGCGCAGTCGTCGCCGAGCTGGGCGTACAACGGCCGCTGGCAAAGGACCTGGTCCAATCGTCTCTTCTCTGAGATCAACGTCGGCGAGTTCGGGTACACGTTCCCGGAGCAGCCCAACGTCCCATACCAGACGAATCCTCCCCGTCACGACTCGGTGTTGAACTCTGACATTGGTGCGGGCTGGTTCAACGCCGCCGGCCAGACCGGTCCTTTTATCTTGTCGCGCGGCAAGCCACAGGTCTTCGGCAACGTCACCTACTTCCTCCCGAGCGGGGGCGGCACCCACGACCTGAAGTTCGGGTTCGAGTTCATGAACGACCGCTCGACCAACACGGCAAACGGCACGTCCGGACCGATCCTGTATCTCGACTCGAACGGCAAGCCCAGCCAGATTCGTATTACCGACTACGGCGATCCGGCGACATTCGGAAGCGCCTGGACCCAATCGTCGGACTACGACCGTCACTACACGCTGTACGGCCAGGATCGCTTCGCCATCAGCAGCCGCGTCACACTGACCTATGGCCTCCGGTACGATCACCAGCGGCCGTACTACAGCAGCGCCAATCGCCTGCCGACCCTTGGCGCCGTCTGGCAGCCGTCCACGGTGCCGGGTGCCACCCTGTTGACCGTCAACAACGTGGCTCCTCGCGTGGGCGTGGGCTGGGATGTCGCGGGCGACGGGAAATCCGTGGTCAAGGGCTTCTACGGGCGGTACTATTTCAACTTCGCCGACAATCTGGCCGGCGCGGATCCCGGTGGTCCGAACTACAAGGACTTCGTGTTCAACGACACGTACGGGGACGGGCTTTACCACAACACCAGCCAACTCGGACAGGTCGTCAACCAGGCCGGCGGAACATCCACAATCGTCGATCCGAACCTGAAGAACTCCTACGCTGACGAGTTCGATCTCTCCTACGATCGTCAGGTCTGGGGGGAGGGGGCGGTGCGCGTCGCGTACATCCGCAAGATGGAGAAGAACCTTTACACGACGATCAACGTCGCGCGGATCGGGCAGTATACGGTCCCAGTGAACGTCAACGTGCCGATCCTCACCTACAACGGGGGCGCGGGCACCGTCGTTGGCACGCAGCCACTTACCGTCTATGACATCCCCGCCTCGCTCAAAGGCGTGGTCACGAACGAGATCACGAACATTCCCGATTCGCTCGGCGGCTCGGAATGGACGTACGACACGGTGGAGCTCGCGCTCAACAAGCGGTTCGGCAAGGGGCTCTTCGTGAACGGCAGCTTCGACTACCAGTGGCGAAGCGATCTGCGTCAGGCGGCGAGCAATTCCGGCTCGCCCAGCCCGAGCGTCAGCCCCTTGAACTCCGATCCGATCGGCGTCGTCGGCGGCGGGGGGTCCATGTATTTTGCGCAGGTGTATCCGAACGTGTCGCCGCTCCAGAAAACCACAGTCTGGGCGACGCGGGTTTCGGCGCGGTACGAGTTCAAGTACGACATCGGGGCGGCCGTGAACTTCAGCAGTCAGTCCGGCTGGCCGTACGCGACGGTGATCCCGCTGTCCGGCTCTGCCTCAGCCACCAATCCCGGCAGGTTGCCCAACGCCGGTAACGTCGCATTTTTCGAAAACGACTTGAGCAACGCCCGCAGCGACAACGTCAAGATGTTCAATTTCCGTGTCGACAAGAGCGTCACCTTTGGCAACTACAAGATCACGGGCATGTTCGACCTGTACAATCTGTTCAACACGAACGCGGTGACGAACTTCACGCTCGTGAACGGCAAGAACTACAACCTGATCAACGCGACGGTCGATCCGCGGACCGCGCAGATTGGGCTCCGACTGACCTTCTAGCGATCGGCCCCGAGCGGGCGACGGGGTTCACACGTAACGCTGACTGAGGCCGGCACGCGATGGCGTGCCGGCATACGGCACCGTCTTGAGTTCGGCAATCTCGAGAATTCGCATGTTCGCCTGCCACCGGTGCGCCTCGACGAAGGGGATCATGATCGGTGCTGAGATGCGGCGGGACGCCCTGCCGGCACAAGCAGTTGAACCTGAGACTCACGTTTGTGGCGATGGACACGCCGATTCTGCTTGCTAGAATCGAACAGGTGTCCTGGCACGCGAATCTTGTCGCTGCGGTTCTCATCCCTGTGTTCGCGGTTTCGGCCGCCTCGTGCGGCCGGGCCGATCGCAAACCGGCGGCGGCGACCAACGTGCTGCTCGTCACTATCGACACGCTGCGCGCCGATCGCATCGGCACCGGCGTCGCTCCGACGCTCGACCGCCTCGCCGCCAACGGCGTGCGTTTCACCTCAGCGCGCACCGCGGCGCCGCTGACGCTGCCGTCGCACGCGACCATCCACACCGGACTGCTGCCGCCCGAGCACGGCGTCCGCGAGAACGGCGCCGGCGCGCTGGCGGCGAACCAGACGACGATCGCAACCCGGTTGAAGGCCGCCGGGTACCTGACGGCCGCGTTCGTCGGAGCCTTCGTGCTCGACCGCCGTTTCGGCCTCGCCCAGGGCTTCGACGTGTACGACGATCAGATACCGCGCGATCCCCGGGCCACGGAGCGCCTCGAAGCCGAACGGCCGGCCGGCGCCGTGATCGATCGCGCGCTCGCATGGCTCAATCAACAATCGCCAATCAGCAATCAACAATCGCACTGGTTCATGTGGGTCCACCTTTACGATCCTCACGCGCCCTACGCGCCTCCTCCCGATTATCGCGGTCGCACCAGGACACCGTACGACGACGAGATCGCGTATGCGGACGCGCAGCTGGCGCGGCTCGTCGACGCGATGCGCGCGTCGGGCGCCCTCGATCGCACTCTCGTCGTCGTCGCGGGCGATCACGGCGAGGGGCTCGGCGATCACGGCGAGCAGACGCACGGCATGCTGCTCTACGAGTCGACGGTGCGCGTGCCGCTCATCATCTCGGAACCAGGTCGCCCCGCCGCTGTCGTCGACCAGGCGGTGAGCCTCGCTGAAGTCGCGTCGACGATCCTGCGCACGGTCGGAGTCGCAGCGCCGCCGGCGATCAGGGGACGCAATCTTCTGCAGATTGCGGGACGTGTCGACGGGGGTCGTCCTCAGCCGGACCTCTACAGCGAGACCGAATACCCGCACGTCGCCGGCTGGTCGACCCTGCAGGCGCTCACCGACGGGCGCTGGAAGACGATCGTGGCCGGCGCCGTCACCGAACTGTACGATCTGTCGCGCGATCCCGGCGAGCAGCACGACCTCAATCGAACGCAGGGCCAGGTCGCGTCTGCGATGCGATCGCGCGCCGACGCGATTCACGCGCGCGGCGCCGCGGCCTCCCGCACCGCGATCTCCGCGGACGCGCAGGAACGGCTGCGTGCGCTCGGCTACGTCGCGTCGTCGGCAGCCGCGTCCGGTGCGGCGATCTCACCGAACCCTGCCGGCTCGATTGCCGCGTGGAACGACTTCGAGGAGGCGCTGGCGGCGCTGAACGCGCGGCAGCCGCGCGCAGTCGACTCACTGAAGACTTTGGCGACGGCGCATCCCGACGCGGTCGTGTTCCAATCGACCTACGCCCGCGCGCTGAAGGACGCCGGACGTCCGCTTGCCGCGCTGAACGTGTACCGCGAGGCGGCGCGCCGCTGGCCGACCGACGCCACGCTCGTCCACGATCTCGCCGCCGCGGCGCGAGACGCGGCGGCGGCCGCCGCGGGGCCGCTTGCTGCTGCGCTGCGCGACGAAGCCATGCGCGCCGATCGTGCCGCGCTCGGGCTCGACCCGACGAACGCCATGGCGCTCAACGGTCTGGGGCTGCTGCAGGTCGACGCCGGGCAGCCGGTCGAGGCGGCAGCGTCGTTCGAGCGCGCCGCTGCGCTCGATCCCACGAACGCCTCCTACTGGAGCAATCTTGGGAACGCCAGGCGGGCGGGCGGCGATCGGGCCGGTGCTGCCGACGCCTATCGCCGGGCGCTTGCGGTCGACGAAGGCGCGGCTGATGCCGCCAACGGCCTCGGCGTGCTGGAGGTGGAAGCCGGTCATGCAGCTTCGGCCGTGACCTGGTTCGAACGCGCGCTGGCGGCCGCGCCCGACTTCGTCGAGGCGCGGCTGAACCTCGGCATCGCGCTCCAGCAGTCGGGACAGCCGGCGCGAGCGGCCGAAGAATATCGGCGCGTCCTCGCCGCGCCGCCGACCCACGTCCGCGAGCGGGAGGCTGCAGCGAAGCTGCTCGACGCGCTGCGCACGGCGCGGCCCCGGATAGAGTCAAAGTAGTGCAGAAGTTCAAGGCTGCACTCGCGAGGGGAGTCATGAAGGCAGGCACGGCATGCGTCGCGCTTGCACTCTGCGCGTGCCACGAGGCACCGTCCCGACGCGCGTCCGGCGCCAGCAATCTCGTGCTCATCACCGTCGACACGCTGCGTGCCGATCATGTCGGCGCGTACGGCTACGCGCGCGCCCGCACGCCGGCGCTCGACGCGCTCGCGGCCCGTGGCACCACATTCGAGCGCGCGTATGCTGCGGCGCCGATCACGCTCGCCTCGCACGCGACGCTTCTCAGCGGCCGCTATCCTCCGGGCCACGGCGCGCGCGACAACGGCATGCGCGCGTCGGAGAGCGTCGCGACGCTCGCGACCGTCCTCGGCGCCAGCGGCTTCCGCACGGCGGCATTCGTCGCCGCCTTTCCGCTCGATCATCAGTTCGGCCTCGCGCGCGGCTTCGACGTGTACGGCGACCGGCTCCCAAGGATGCCGAACGGCCAGCCGTCGAACGAACGCCCGGCGGCCGAAGTGATCAACGACGCGATCGCGTGGCTGCACACCATCAACAATCAACAATCAACAATCAGCAATCTCCATTTCTTCCTGTGGGTTCATCTCTTCGAGCCGCACGCGCCCTACGGCGACCCGGCGTCGGGCCGCAGCGTCATCGATCGGTACGACGACGAGATTGCGACGGCGGACCGGGAAATTGCGCGGCTGCTCGACGCGCTGGCGGAGGTTCGCGACAGGACGCTCGTTGTCGCCGCCGGCGATCACGGCGAAGCATTCGGCGAGCACGGGGAGTACGCGCACAGCATCTTCGTCTACGACACGACGCTGCGGGTGCCGCTCATCATGTCCGGGCCCGGGATCCACGAGGGCGCTCGCGTTCAGGCGCCCGTGACGCTGGCCGACGTGGCGCCAACCGCCGCGCACGCGGTCGGTGCGGCAATGGCGGACGTGGACGGCATCGATCTGGCGCCGGCGCTCGGTGGCGGCGCGCTGCCGGCCCGCGAGCTTTACGCCGAGTCGTTCGCGCCGCTCGTCGAGTTCGGGTGGGCGCCGCTGCGAGCGCTGCGCGCCGACACGTGGAAGCTCGTCGCCGCGCCGAAGCCCGAGCTGTTCGACATCGAGCGCGACCCGCGCGAAGAACGCAATCGCGCGGGCGACGAACGGTCGGCCGTGCAGAATCTCACAGATCGCGTCAACCGCTACAGCGCCGCCGATCTGCCGACACCGTCGTCGCTCGACCGCGAGACCGCGCTGCGTCTTCGCGCGCTCGGCTACGCGAGCGGCTCCGCAATCGCCAACCAACCATCAATCACCAATCACCAATCACCAATCACCAATCGCCCCGATCCCAAGGACCGCCGCGAGGTTGCCGCGCGGATTGCGCAGGTTACGTCCGGAGAGCTGACCGGCCCGGCGCTCCTGTCCGCGCTCGAAGGCATCGTGCGCGACGATCCGCGCAACGGCCAGGCGCGTCTGCGTCTTGCGTATGCGAGACTTCAGGCGGGCGATTGCGCACGTGCCGAACCCGAGTTCCACGCCGCCGCGGCGACCGGATTGCCCTCGGCCGACATCTATCTCGGCCTGGCCACGTGTTTCGGTCGTCGCAACGATCTCGCAGCCGCAGAGCGCGCGCTCGACGAGGCGCGCCGCCTCGAGCCCGACAATCCAACCGTCGTCGCCAACATCGGCATCCTGCGCTCCGCCAAAGGCGACCAGCCCGGCGCCATTGCAGCGCTGAGGTCTGCGCTCGCTGCGGATCCCGCGCTGAACGAAGCGCGCTTCAATCTCGCGCTCGCCTACGCGCGATCCGGCCGCCGTTCAGAGGCTGCGGCGACAGCGCGCGAACTGCTGGCGCGCCTGCCGGTCAACGCGCTGCAGCGTGCCGAAGTCGAACGGCTGCTGCGCGCCGTGCAGTAAGCGTCGAGGCGCAGGCCCGCGATCCAGAAATCCGGTTCCGCAAGTGGACACCTGACAATCGTCCATAAATGATCTGTGTCAGCGCCCCCGGGTGGGAGTAAGCTCTGGTGTTCGCAAATGGGACGGCGGCTGAATTCGCTCGCCGTTCGACGTCGAACCGTGGTTCGGGACGACACAGTGGAGGCGGGGATGCTGAGGAAATCATTCGGAGCGGCCATTCTGGTGCTGCTTGCGTGCGCGTCGGCTTTCGCGCAGCAGACGACGGGCGGCGTGACCGGACGCGTGGTCGATCAACAGGGTGCTGCGGTTCCCGGTGCGACGGTCACGGCCAAGAACCCGTCGACCGGCTTCACGCGAACCGAGACGAGCGACGCGGAAGGCTTGTACCGCTTGAACGCGTTGCCCGTCGGCATCTACGAAGTGACGGCCGAGCTCCAGGGCTTTCAGACGGTCTCGAAAAAGGACGTGATCGTGAACGTCGCCGAGGTCGTCGCGATCGACTTCGCAATGAAGGTCGCCCAGCTTGCGGAGACCGTCAATGTGACCGGCGCGACGCCGCTCATCCAGACGACGAATTCGGCGACCGGCGGTCTCGTCGACCTGAAGCGCATCGAGAGCATTCCGCTGAACGGCCGGCAAATCGGCAACCTGGCCGCGACGATTCCGGGCGTTGGACTCGCGTACCACACCGATCCGACCAAGAGCACGCAGTACTCGCCGCAGATCAACGGCGGCAACGGCCGCAACATCAACTACCTGGTCGACGGCGGCGACAACAACGACGACACCGTCGGCGGCATCCTGCAGCAGTTCCCGCTCGAGGCTATTGAGGAATTCAACGTCCAGACGTCGCGCTTCAAGGCGGAATATGGCCGCAGCAACGGCGGCGTCGTGAACATCGTCACCAAGAGTGGCACCAACAACCCGTCTGGCAGCTTCTTCGAATTCTTCCGCGACAAGAGCCTAAACGCCGAGTCGGAAAGCGAGAGGCTGGCGGACAACGCCGCCATTGCGTCGGGGGGAACGCCGTCCGGCAAGCAGGGCTACCGGCGCAATCAGTTCGGCGGCAGCTTCGGCGGGCCGATCGCCAAGGACAAGGCGCACTTCTTCTTCGCGATCGAGCGGACGCAGCAGGACACGACGCAGGTGGTTTCTACGAACGGTCTCTTCCCGGAAAGGGACGGCGTGTTCCCAGTTCCCTATCGCGAGAACCTCTTGAGCGGCAAGGTGACGGTGAACCTGAACACGGCGCAGTACCTGTCGGTGCGCTACGGGTTCAACAACAACTCGCAGCCGTACGGCGCGGCACGCACGAGCACGTTCGACAACTGGGGCGACAGCACGAACAAGCTGAACTCGTTCAACCTGAATCACAACTGGGTTCTGGCCGGCTCGAAGCTGAACGAGTTCATCTTCCAGTACGCCGACTTCGCGAACAACATCACATCGCGGTGCACCGATCCGACCAACTGTAAATCGCAGACGTTCCCCAACGGGGTGAGCATCGGCGCCAACGGCAACACTCCGCAGACCACCCAACAGCACAAGTTCCAGTTCCGCGACGACTTCTCGTGGCACGTCACCGGCAAGGGCGGCCTCGGCCACGACTTCAAGGCGGGCGCGACCTTCATCAACGAGCCGCACCTGTTCGTCACGTTCAATACGGGCAAGGGCGCCACGTTCTACACGCACGTGACCAACGATCTCAACGGGCCAATCTC
>Ga0182041_10001713_pt1 | contig 11139 bp, 10 predicted proteins | sample flu12Cox44000178_FD_125967 | JGI IMG/M metagenome (GOLD analysis project Ga0182041, IMG submission 125967) | Lab enrichment of tropical soil microbial communities from Luquillo Experimental Forest, Puerto Rico - flux8day.12C.oxic.44.000.178 | ecosystem: Environmental > Terrestrial > Soil >...
CGCTCGCCAAGATCAGGCCAAGCAGTCCCGAGCATTGGGCCTGGGACCGTCGGCCAATCAGCCATTACGGTGCCTAAAGCAAAAGCGTGCTGACGGTGGAAGGCCAGCACGCTTGTAAGCTCGTCGTCGGATGTGCTGAACAACCTTCAGACGACGAGCCGGCGACGGCGTCGCGTCAAGACTAGAAGAGCACCGCAAGCCGCGATTAGGCCGGGCAGACCGGCACCCACGATTGGGCCGGGCACAAAGCCAGGAATGGAAAAATCAGGTCCTGTCCCGAAGGAAAACGTCGCTTGAGTGATTGTCGTGGCGGCTGTGACCCCTGAGAGAGCGAGCGTAAATGTCGCGGGGCCGATGACAAAGGGATTGAACTGTCCCCCCTGTATCGAGGCATTGGAAGAAGTTGTAACGCCAGATACGATCATCTGACTTGGCTGTTCACCTTCGGCTATCCCGGCTAGTTCTGTCGCGTGCTAGTTGGTCAAGGTTTTCGGGCATAAACCGCGCTCGCAACCATGCTCCCATACCGCCCCGTTCCGTCGCGTCCCGACTAATTGGGTAGCAAAATGGTAGCAGAGCCGCTATCTATGCCGGCCATGTTGCGTCCGGCCGTCGAATCCACCCAATTTCTGCCGCGAGGCAGAGCTAACTCCGCATCGGATGGGCTGGGGGGAGTGAAATAACGATGTTGAAAGCCGTCCCGGCGCAAGCGGGCGACGGCTGGCGCGTTTTCATCCAATGGGCAAGCGGCCGAATTCAGTACATTAGCGGTTTTGAATCCCTTCATGACGCCGAGAATTGGATTGCAAGTGAAGCTCAGAATTGGTTGAACGCGCTGGACACCCAGTTATAGCCCCCGTCGAGCGCCCTAAACTTGTTGCGTCCCGCAGAATCAGCCGTCGCCGTCGATGACAACGGCGTGCCGAGCTTCAACCGCATCCGCTATCGCCGGCACAAACGCCGAAGTATTCTATACGCCTTCGATCTGATCGAACTAAGCGGAGATGACCTGCGACGGTGGGCTATGGAGGTTGCGACATGGGCGATAATTTTATCCTCGAAATTCTCGGCCGGGAGGTCAAATACATCTACTTCAATGGTGCGTCGGTCAACCTCACCGAGGCTATTGTGCAAGGGTTAGCGAAGCCTGAAACCCACCCGAGCTTCGGAGCTCCAGGGATTTATGTCTGGTTATGCCGGGCTAAACCGCCGTCAGGGCACGACCATGCTCCGCCCAGGCTGTTCCGTGCTGCGGCTTCGATGCAGCACAATCACCAATGAGCAAACCACCCAGCTTGCAAAACGCCCAATTTGCCGTCGTCCCCAGAGAGGCTCGGTGCGTTCGTTTCGTGCTTCTTATCAGCTGCGCGGCCACTAACTGGATCAAATATCCATAGCCTGGACTCGTGCCCCGCGGTTTCGTGCATCGAAGGTTTCTGCACTACTACCTGCTCGCTGCGACTGGTGCCTGCATTGGATTTGCGATTAATAAGACTGACGAGGCAGTTGCCTCATGGCAACAAATTCCATGGGGTGTTGCGGTGATTTGTTGGGCGCTGAGCCTCTACTTCGGCAGTCGTATCCTTATCAAGGAAACCGAATACATGGCGCATGTTGCCCGAGTGGATATGGCACTCAAAGGCGACGATCCTAATGTGCAGCCAGACCCGCAGGTCACACAACAACTACTCCAGTGGGCACAACAAAAGGGCCGGTGGAAGCAGTGGCAATTCACTTTGTTGCTTGCTGGCGCCGTCTTCTTCATCATCTGGCACGTGCTCGAAATGTATATGCGGGCCGCTGACTCTACCTAGCCCGGCTATGTTGCGTCCGGCGTACCTCTCCCAAAAACTGGATCGCACTGGCAGCACGTCTGCAAGCTCATTCTCGCGGAAGCCGACGTGCTGACCGTCAGCAGGGCGCTTGAACTCGCGGCAAAAACCCCGGACCGGGAGGCAGACCCACGCCTAGCTATAAATTCCAGTGGCTTAGAAGGTCGTTCGGGGACCTACCCATGTTCCTGCCTATGCCTCCGGCTGGGCGAGCGCCGCAGGGGCACGCGGCGTCCCCGGTCTCGTCAGGAAATATTACCTGTACGGAGACGATCGAACCGGAGGAGGCGTCTATCTTTGGAATAGCCGTGAGGCCGCCGAACGGTTCTATTCGGAGGCGTGGAGAACCACGATCGCGCAGAGATATGGTGCGCATCCGGAAATTTCATTTTACGATACTGCGGTCATTGTCGAGAATGTAGATGAAAAAACGGCCAGCGCCGCCTGACCCTGTCATGTGACAGTATTTGTCGACTGGCGGGCACACGGACCGCGTCCAGGAACGGGGGGCCGACTGTGGGGCAATTTGTGCGTACAGCCGCGTTCTGTGCCGTAACTCATTGAAACGACTCACCAGGAGACGGAGGCCCCATCCGCCAGCGGCGCTTGCGGCCCGCTCGTCTTCATCGTGCTGCCGGCGAGCCGCGACGACGGAATTGGCGACAAAAGGCGCCGCCGGCTGTCAGCCTTGCCCAACTCCGTCAAACGATCCCAGGAATTCTCGGACAAAAACGCGCGAGCGTGCCACAGTGGTGTGGCATGGCAAGTCCTTGTGATGTCTGCATTGTTTCGCGTCGCAAATTTCTGCTGCAGAGGCAGAGCGGCTCCAGCCGCGTCGACGCTGACGGAATGGGCTCGTCCCGAGATCGTCCACGCTGGCCGCCGGCCTACTGCGACGCACGTCTTCGGACACTGTCCGAGAGATCAAGTAGCAGATTTTACATCAGCTTCGGAGAGAGTTACGTCGCACAATCGCATAGTTTTGCGCTATACGCCCTCGCAGTTGGCGGTGGCCGTTCATGCGGGGCGACCAATACACGTTTTAAGGGAGGACTGAAGGGCATTGCAACCTTTAGAATTGTGTGCGATCATCCCTTCAAGGTGGATGGACATGGCCTCTGGGCTTGGCCACAGACAAGAGGATTGCCGAGTTAGTTAGGCGGCTGCGATGGGCGCGGTAGACTTCGAACTTGAGATTAGTTCAGGCCGCCCATTTGAGTATTTCGGGAAAGTTCTCAACTCTCCCGGCGGGCAATCTATTCACTGTCCTCTCAAGTTCAAATTTGCTGAAGATCCCAAAGACCTCGATATCTTACGCCTTACAATTGAAAATGCTGTTTTGCGGGGGGGCGATGAAGCAGGTCATCGCGGACCCACGTCCAAATCCGAAAGAGTGTTGAGGGACTTTGGACGCGAGCTGTTTCGCAGCATCTTTGTCGAGCCCGGGCCGATTCGCGACGCGTATGTGCGAAGCAAAGGCGTGGTGAGCGGTGACGGTGAAAATAATCTCAGGATAAAGCTTCGTATCGAGCCTCCCGAACTTTCTTCTCTCCCCTGGGAATATCTTTATGACGAGAATGAGACCCCAAGTTATATCGGTCTTCGGTTGCCTGTCGTTAGACATCTCGACCTGGCGGGTACTGCGGGCCAAATGCGGGTGAACGGTCCACTTCGCATCTTAGGCATGATTGCAAATCCAGCGACTGAGGAATGGCCGCGCCTGGACGAGCCGGCAGAGAGGCGCCGTATCGCTGAGGGAATCGATAAGCTTCAGCAAGAAGGGCGCGTCATCTTCGAGTGGGTCCCGGGCGGAACGGGATCTGATCTGCTCAGTAAGTTGATGGAAAATGACTGGCATATCTTTCATTTCATCGGCCATGGAGGTGTCGAGGAAGAGTCCGATGACCCGTCGAATGAAGGAAGAACGGAAGACACTGGGTTCATTGTTCTCATCGATGAATACGGCAACCCAGTCAAAAAGTTTGCTTCGGATTTGGCGGTTCTCCTGAGCACTCCTAATAGATCCCTTCGATTGGCGGTTCTAAATTGCTGCGAGAGCGCGAAAATGCATATCCGAGACAAGTTCGGAAGTCCGGCGATTGCGCTCATTCGCTCAGGATTGCCAGCCGTTGTCGCCATGCAGTTTCGGATCCGCGATAAAGCCGCCATAAGACTAGCTGAAGGATTCTACAAATCGCTTGCCAATAACTATCCCGTAGATACCGCGGTGACGATCGCCCGCAAATTCATAAAGAACGATTCAGACATAGAGTGGGCCATTCCAGTCTTGTATATGCGTGCATCCGACGGCAGGATCTTCGAAGTAACTAACCTCACCGCTGCAGCTGCCTCGCCCACTCTGGCCCGCGATGGAGTCGCACCAGCAAGCGACATTCCAACGGAGAAAGTCGAGCCTCAATCAGACGAAAAACTCAACGAGTTCATGCAGCCCATCGGTACTGACCAAAAAACCACTGACGACCTTAAAACCTTACCGCGGCTTGGTCGGAACCTGATAGAGGAACGCAAAGCTGATCAGCGCTTGGCCGCTCGAGTTTACTACGACCTCGGTCGAACGCAGTTGGGACAGAATCAAGTACCGAAAGCTGCCGCAAGCCTGTCCTCTGCGATTGAGCTGGATCCGAACGAGCCCGAATACCGAATTCGCCGTTCCAATTTGTATGCGCGAGTGGGATTCTATGAACTTGCTTTGTCCGACATTGCCGAGGCAATTAAGCTTAGGCCCGATACTGCTGAATATCACTGGGTGAAGGGTATCGTTCATAACATACTCGCCAGTTCGGGCGAAAATCCGAGCGTCTTGAAGGATGCGATAAATGCTTTTGGCGCGGCCATTAAACTGAACAGGGTGGAACCTAAATATCTCATGTCAAGGGCCACTGCGTTAGTTCAGTTGGAACGGTATACCGAAGCTCTAGCCGACATCGACCAGGCAATTACACTCGCGCCGGGAAATGCGGACTTGATGGCACTGCGGGCGAAAATAGCCGGACAGATGACTTGCAACGCGCGAAATGAAGGTCAGGGATGATTACCGAATGGCCTTGGTTGGCACGCGACCACCTCGACTATGTCGGAGGCGTTCTTCTTATCTCGTTGTTCTATCGGTTCAGGTTCCATAGCCTAAAAGGAACACGCTCCTACACGAGGGCCGTCTTATATTACGCGGGTATCATTTGTTTTATTTTTCCGTTTGTTACGCTTTATATATTGGTAGCCGAATTTGTTTCTCCAATTACAGCAGTTTGGATACTTATCGGCGTATGGCTGCTTCCCTGGATTCCCTCGTCCTGGCGAGATTTCTGCCATAGGATGGTGGGGATTCCGGCTTACGCATATCGGTTCAAAGAAATTTTAGCCATCGCACCTTTTGAGGTATTGGAGGAGGATACCGCGATAGTGCAGCGCAAGTTGGCTCGCATCGGCTTTTTGACGGACGATTTCCGTGCGGTGCAAGCGACGGTCATCCAGGCGCGATTTTTGAAGATCACAGCTATTATGCACCACTTGGAGAAGTGGGAGCACCAATACCGTACCTTTATGCAGCGGAATTCAGAGGCATACGGCTCTTTATTGCAAACCTTTGATCTTCTCTCATTTAAGATTATCCGCGCGGTCAAGAGTATGACAAGAATCAATAGTGCGATTATGGAAGAGGTCGGTCGATCAAGGTCTCATTCCGATGATTGGCATACGCTAAATGCGTTGGCAATGTCCGCAAAAAGTGAACCTCTTTACAGGTTGCAAAGCGCCGCCCAAACCGCAGTTGGCACGATGATGGAGGATTTGCGGAAGGATATAGACTTGTTTCTAGATCGCCTTTTGTTGTTTGTTGTTCGTGGTGTGCTTTCGAATGAATGGAATTTTTTCCGTCGGCGGCGACAACTAGAAGCTATAGGCTTCAAGATTGTTCAACCGCCCCCAAGTATTGTTCCCTCTGTGCTCGTTGCTGTAGTGATTTTGATCGTTTGCTCGTTAATATGGTTTAGCATCATTGGAGTTTCGACAATAGGCAGCGCAGCGATCGCAGTTCCTAAGATACTCGTCGTTTCGTCTCTAAACGTTCTCTGCAATTTTTTACTCGTTTATCATCTTAAACTGAGGTACGCATTTGCAAACCCAGGCATCTTCGGTGGTATGCCCATCACGTTTATTTTGACCGTTGGATTCGTGGCGGTCCTATTGATACTTCCAGTCAGAGAGACGTTTGAATACTTCGAATTGCGCGCGCGGCACCAGGGATCGATCTCTACATTTATGCTATTGTCCCGAAATAATCTAATATTCGCGCTTATGCCTTGGGTTACCGGAGCGATCACAGCCTTGCTCGCTCAGGATTCGATGTGGGGCACAATATCGTCGGAGCGACAAAAGCGTGTACTTGATGGCCTGGTATTTGGTACCAGTTGGGCGGCTGTGTTTTTGGTGATTTGGGCAACAAACCGTTGGGGATTCCACGTCGGTATGATGGATAAGGTTCCAATCGCAATCGGTCTTCCGTTTACATTCGGTGTTGGATTTTTACTAGGATTTTTTGTCCTTTCTAAAATTCGAGATGGTTCCTCCTTTCGGACGCCGATCATAAGGGATGTGCCGATCGGCGCATTGTCGTACGCGAGATGAGGGCCCCAGCCAAGCGACGTTGCGAATGTGAATATCGTGCCGGAAGGTGAGACAGCCGATGCGTTTCCCCAAAGCCCCAACGCGGCTATACCCAAATCGCTCGCTCCGGCCTGGTCGGGTTTCCTGTTCATTCCAAAGAGACACTACAATTGTGCTCTTCATAAAGAGGAGCGGCCCATGAATTTGGTGCGTCGGCGCGCTATTCCTGATGGTTCGCTGATCCGCAACGCCGAATATCGACGAGCGGGCGGACTACCAAGGCCTTTCGCCGGCGAATGCGCTGCGTGTGAGCTAGGCCGAGGCTGCGCTGTAGGTGTTTCCTGACAACGGGGCCAGTGCGAATGGGCATCACGACCTCGAAAGCGGATCGGGACGATGGGGTCGTTTATTTTGATCCAGCGCTGTCGGCATGTCCTTCCACTCACGCTCTTATCGTTGGCGTTGGCCAGTACGCGTCCAATCGCGTGTCGCCAGTCAGTTCGCCCCCAATTGCAGCGCGGACAATGGCAGAATGGTTTCTGGACGGCGCCCTAGGGCGCAGATCTGACGGCTTCAAGAATCCCGGCAAGCCCCTAGGCAGCCTCGGGATCCTCCTCTCTGATCTTCCGGGCGGCGCGCTTTCTGATGTCGAAGGCGCGAGCGTCCCCCGCGCGACGTTCACCAACGTCAAAAAAGCCGTGAGGGCATGGGCAGCGCGAGCCCGGACCCATCCGGAGAACTTGCTCTTCTTATTCTTATCGAGCCACGGGGAAAGCTTCGGTCGACGCACGGCGTTCCTGCTGGAGGATTATGGAACGGACGAGGACGACGCCACTGCCGGCATGTCCGAAATTGAGCAGTTCATCGAGTCGCTAGCGAACGTCGATCCCGAGCAACAACTGCTGATCTTCGATTGCTGCCGGACACCCACTTCTCTCGGTCTTCGCTTCGATCAGGAGTTTGGGACGAGACTGATCAACCCCGCGGCAACCCCCGGCCTCGCGGCCCGCCGGCCACACGTCCTGCGCTCGACTGGTCTTGGCGCCGAGGCTTACGGCCGGAAAGATGCGCCGACGTTGTTCGCCCAAGCGCTCTTGGATGCGCTCAGGGGCCTTGCGGCCTCGCCTAACGACGATTGGGCCGTTGATACCTATGGGCTAGGACTCACCGCGGCCCGCCTCCTTGGTCTGTACGCGCAGGACGGTGAGCCGCTGCAGCACCCCGAAAACCAGCTATCGACGCCGTTCGTGATTACCGTGGCCGCGCCGACTGACATGACTACGGTTTTCGTGTCGTTGGGGGCGAAGCACGATTTCTCGACCAGCCGCATCCGCGTGATGGATGGTCAGACATTGATTAAGGAAGTGATCGGGGTCGCCGGCGCGGAGCCGTTTGCTCGCCTGGAACTGCCCAAGTACCAGGCGCGCACCATAGAGGCGATCGACGCAGCTGGCGGAATGATTGGCAAGATAGAGATGGAGCCCTTGCCACCTGTGGCGTTTAGAGAACTGCCAGAGCGTTTGAGGGTGACCCGATCATCGGGATTTCGCGGTCAGGGCACAGGCTCCAGGCGGGGACGGATCGTCCTGTCCGCAATTTCCCGATCTGGCATGCGCGGAGGACAATATGAAAGACGCGGTGACCACGCCACCGCCAGAGGTGCGCCGGTCCTCGCGAGCGTCGTTGCCACCCTGAATCGACGCGGCAACGACACGGCCAGCGCGAAAACGGTCGTCCTTTCCTCCGACGGATCGGAGGCCTCACTTGAAATCGAGCCCGGCCGGTACACCGTCAGCCTCGCCACACCAAATGGCCGGACCCGCTCTCGAGAGATAGAGGTGAAGCCCGGCGCGATGGTTGATGTGAAGCTCGATCTGCCGGGCATACCGCGTGATTTAAGGCAAATCGAGCGTGTCGACCTTCGGGGCGCCAGGTCAGAGGGGAGCATCCAGATTTGGGAGCCTGCGGCGCGCGCATGGCTCCAAGAGCTAGGTGCCGGTAATGAAAAAATCCTAGCTTCGGAGCTATCCAATGGCATGCTCTTGGCCGCGCCGATTCCATTTTTGCCGGGGCTGCCAGGCGATTTTCCGGGAGCAGCCCCCAACAACAATGTTCAAGCGCTTGCGATCGGCGCGGTAGATCAAAGCGACAATGGCCTCGCGTTAGCGATCAGCGATACAGAAACGTGCCGACTCCCGGCACGCCGTGGACAGCGCGCGGCGACGGCCGAGCTCGCTGATCAACCGACTTGGGCGGCGGTCACCGGCCCCGCCTGGCGCGAGATCGTTGCAGTCCCCAGCCTCGGCATCTTGGGCAAACATCTGGAAGACCCCTGGATACCGGAACTGATCGTCGATGCGCTAGCGAGAACCACGACCTCACACGTAACGTCTGTGGTTCCAATGAGCCAATGGTCCGGTCTTCTGGCCTTCCTGGCCCTTCGCGATTTTGAGCGAAGCGCGGCAGTGCTCGACGCCCTAATGAAAGAGCGCAAAATCAGAGACGCCGTGTTGGAAAAGGTCGAGAACCCATTTGCGGCTACTGCTGGCGCTTTGGTAGCCGTTGCGACCGGCCGGCTCGACGAAGCGCAAATCCCAGAGCAGTGGCTCCAGAATCTTACCAACTGGTTTCCGGGCTTGCCAGACGGCCCGGTAATCGTGGCGAGGCTGCTGCTATCGCGTAACAATTTCGAAGCTTGGCGTGTTGAGGCAAAAACGCAGCTCCTCGATGCCTATCGTCGTGGCGTCCCGGTGTACTCGCTCGCGGTAGATTGGCTTGCGCAAGGCCTTGCTGCGTTTGGCGACGACCCAGACACCGCCGGCCCCGCCAAAAACGCTCGCCGCGTCGCGCAGCTGTGTGACCCGACTCGCGCCTTCACTGTGTTGCGTTTACCCGTCTGAGCGTAAGTGAATGAGCGTCTTTCGCTTGACCATGCATCCAGCCTCGGACGGCGATGCGCTAGTGCTGACCTGGGGCGAGGTAGGCAATCTCCACCACGCACTCATCGATCTCGGCCGCACAAATGACTACAAGAAGTTACGGCCCACGTTGGAAAAAATCGGCCGCTTCGAGCTTTTTGTGATCAGCCACATTGACGCCGATCACATAGAAGGCGCGATTCCGCTGTTGAAAGAAGCGACGGCGCCGTTCGCACCCGCGGACGTTTGGTTCAACGCTTGGCATCACTTGAAGAATGCCGAAGCGCGTCTCAGCAAGGTGGAGGGCCTCGAAACCCTGAGCGCCAAGCAGGGCGAGAAGCTCTCAGCCGGCATCCTTCGCTTTCACTGGCCCTGGAACCGAGCGTTGGGCCCGAACGGGATCGTTTCGGTCGATAGCCCAGCGGCGCTACAGACGATCGAACTCGCGGGCGGCCTCAAGATCAGGCTGTTGTCGCCTGGCGATCAAGAACTTGCCTCGCTTGAACCGGTTTGGATGAAGGAACTCGCCAAGGCAAACCTCCGGCCGCTCGATCCAGACGAAGCCCCCGATCGCGCGCGCGGCGATTTTGAGGCGCTGTCACCCCTAAACATCGAAGCGTTGGCTAGAAAGCCTTTCATCGAGGACAAGGCGGAGCCGAATGGGGCGAGCATTTCCTTTCTCGCGGAGTTCGGAGGGCGACGGGTGCTGCTCGGGGCCGACGCGCATCCGGGCGTTATCGAGCGGTCCCTCAGCAAGCTCGGCTTTAGCGACACGAACCGGATGAGGCTCGACCTGTTCAAGCTTTGCCATCACGGCAGCAAGGCCAACACTTCGCCAACGCTTCTGAAGATGCTCGATTGCACGCGCTTCGCCATATCGACTGACGGAACGAAGCATAATCACCCAGACCGCGAAACCGTTGCACGCATTCTGATGAACGACCCCAAACGGTCGAAGATGCTCTATTTCAACGTCAATCAGGAAAATGCGACGGTTTGGAATAGGTCAGATTTTCAGAGCAATTATAACTATGACTGCACGATCGCACCCGCAAACTCATCGGGCCTGACGATTGACATATGATGATCGGGAGAGGGTCGTTCTTGGAGCCACGTCCGTGCGCGTGACCTCGCCGGCGGGTGAAGCGGTCGCGCGTCTGCCGCAGCGTCACCTCGAGCACATTCACGTTGCTGCGCTGCAGCTCGAGGATGGCCGCGGTCTGCAACAGGTTCATGTGGGCGGTGGCGGCGCTGAGCAGGACCGTCTGCTCGGTCGTGCGCAACTGCTCGCGGGCGGAGAACACTTGGCCTTCGGCCTGGCGCGTGCGGGTCGCCGTCTGGAAGCCGTTGTACAGGGTCTGCGTGGCGGTCAGCCCGTAGGACTGCACCGCGATGGCGCCTTTGGCCTGGGTGTCGGTCGCAGGGACCCCCGCGGTGGTGCCCGTCGTCCTCGTCAGTCCGGCTTTGGGCTGGAGCCCCCAACAGGCTTTTGATTATTTAGAAAACTACGATAATCTCCCAACTAACGACTGAGGTCCGCTGAATTCCTCCCGGTAACTCCGATGGGACAGAAGTTTTTCATCAGCTTTAATTCGGCCGATCAAACCAAGGCGCATTGGATTGCTTGGATCCTCAAGGAGGCAGGGCATGAAGTTGCGGTCCATGACTGGGAGATCCCGGCGCGCGGCAACGTCCCGCGCTGGACGAATACCGAGCTCGCCTTTGCTGACGGCTTGATCGCCGTCATTTCGCCCGCTTACGTGCCG
>Ga0182041_10001715_pt1 | contig 11136 bp, 11 predicted proteins | sample flu12Cox44000178_FD_125967 | JGI IMG/M metagenome (GOLD analysis project Ga0182041, IMG submission 125967) | Lab enrichment of tropical soil microbial communities from Luquillo Experimental Forest, Puerto Rico - flux8day.12C.oxic.44.000.178 | ecosystem: Environmental > Terrestrial > Soil >...
GATGCTGCAGGAGTGCCGGTGCTAACGTATGGTTGGGATTTTGGGGACGGCGTTCATGGTGAAGGAGCTACGACAAGCCATGCCTACACGCGTGCCGGGGACTTTACGCTGCGATTGGTGGCAACCGGCCTCGACGGTATTCCTTTCGAAAAGTCCTTGTCTGTGAAAATTGCCGGCAAAATCGATACCCGCTTCTCGCCGTCCAAAAAGAATCGCTTTCGCCAAACACATTAAACCTGTTGGCGTGGCTTTTCGATTGAGCATAATCAAGATGTCCTGGAAGTTGCTAAAGCACAGGGTCCATTCGCTGAGCTGCCCAGAGCTGTCATAAAAACGTAATACTAATCGCGATGAATCACGGCAAAACGCGAATGAAAGGTGAACAATGAAGGAGAAAATGATTCGTCCCGTTTCATCGCAACTTGCTGAATTCCTTCGATTAGCGCTAACTCCGGCAAGATCTGATTAAATTGGTTTTTCGGCTGTTAACCGAAGGGTTGCTAGTTCGAATCTAGCCCGGGGAGCCAAAATTCTTCAGTTTCAAGCAATTACATCGTTAAGTAGAGCATTCGGTTCGCGACCGAATGCGTGCGCGAAGGCGGTAAATCTGTTCCGTGAAATTTGTGGTAGCAGCGGACGGCTTCGGGAAATTTCCGACTTCTCCGATTCACGGAGGTTACTTCTACGGAAAGACGGAAAGCCGACTTTTCAAATACCTTGGCTGCAAACAGCGGTTCCGGCACGCGGTGAATGACAGAATCGGAATCGAGCCCACTAACTCGTCAAACTGAGTCGCGCTTATCCCTCGCCACCTTCATCACCTTGGCCGAGAGCGCAATAATGCCATGCCTCGTCGTCGGCGTGGGCTGCGCAGAACCACCTCCCGCAGATCTCGCAGTGATATGTTCCCGTGGCGTCGCATGGTTCATCCATCGGAGATACCGCCTGGCAGGTGCAAACGATGTCTCGGGGTTCTGTTTGATTCTGGTGTTGCAACATAGTCCCTCCTCCTAAGCGATTCTACGCGCGTTCAGCGATGTGGTTGGAGGACCTGGCGGACGGGCTAGTACGAACCTTTGCGATAACTTCCTTCAGAGAGCTTGCATCAAATCGCGGCGTAACTGTTCGATGCTCGCGTTGTTGCCATGTTTCCATTCCTGAAATGCGGGCAAGAAACGAAAAATCCTTGTACGTCGAAAAGGGCGAAACAATACGACCATGGGATTGAAATCCAGCCGACCACCAGTGTGGAAAACGCGAACAGCAAAAGACCACTTCGGCCATTTGCTGCGGGCCGACCAACTCAGCACTACTGCTCGTTCCGCAACCAAAGGAAGAATTTCAACCCCCATGCATTTCTTCCAGCTAGGGCTGTCGGAAGAGACGTAGAGCACATCTTTCCCTCTCGGCAACCACCACACCCAAACGAGTAGTTAAACTCTTCTATTCCGTTTTTGCGCGGTGCGGGCCGTGCTGTCGGGGCTTCACTGGCGTGGCCCTCCGTGCCCGCTGTGGTTCGCTATTGTCTGACAACCCCCCCTGACCTGGGGTTTTGAACGTAATCGCCTGAGAGCGTCAGTTGACTTCACTTCTGGTTTGCGCGCTATCCACAACAAACCTTCAGATGGTGATTTTGGTTACTCAGGGAAGTTCATGCGACGAAGCAGTGCCTGAAAGCGGGGAGTGGAACGAAAGGTTGTCGAGTCGGGGATCTACCTTTAACTGCTCCAGTGCAGTGTCGTGCTGGGCGTAGCCTCGTTCCAGTAAGTCCATGGCCTTGTCAGTCTCTTCGCTCTCGGCATAAAGGGCAGCGATCGCATAGGCTTCGTCGTCCTCCTCGATGCTCTCCCGAATCTCTTGGCGCGCCGATGCGTACCACCTGCGATTGATATGTCCGCCTGCGTAAAGCTTTTCGTATAGAGAACAGCGCCTTCCGAAGTGGACTTTACTAAATGAATCGCTGTTCGGCAGGGCTGGAATTTTCCGGCACTCGGAAATCGCTTCCTTGTACATGCCCTTCAATTCGTAGGTTCGAGACAACCCCCATATCGACCGGTGGTAGTTCGGGTCCATTTCCAGCACCTTGCGGAGCTGCACCACTGCCTCGTCGTAACGCCGTGCATACAAGAAGGTCCAACCTAACTTGTTAGCAACCAGACGAGACAAAGGATCTAATTCGTGCGCCCATTGTTGCTCTTGCACGCCTCTATCCATCGTGCCAGTCAATCTCAGATAGTCTGCATAACCTTCGTGTACGACCGAGGAGTTGGGATCGAGCTCAAGCGCACGCTTATACTCGGGCTCGGCGTTGGCGAAGTCCCAGGCCTGTTCAAAATAATAGTCAGCCAGCACGACATGAGCTTCTGCAAGTCCGTCATCGAGCTCAACCGCTCTCATTGCCGCTGCTTTTTCCTTTGGCGCCCTCTCAGAAAGCGACAGGACATCATGGTCATAAGCATACTCATAGCATTGCGCCAGGAGCGCATAGGCTGCGGCGTAGTGCGGGTCTTTGGCAGTGGCTTCCTGGAGGTATTGCATGCATTTGATTGCGCCCTCCTTGTCGTCCCTGTCCATGAAAAAGCGCGCCCGCAAATAAGCGTCGCGAGCCTCAGGAACTGTTTGCTTATGCTCTATCCACCGCTGTGCCGGCGGAGTCAGCTTAATTCCTACCTCGCGAGCGATGCTCTGCGATACGTCACCTTCCAGACGCAAGATAGAACCTCCGCGCTCAGGGCTGTGCGCGAGCGGAACAGGAGACGGAAGAAAAGAAGTACGTCCCCGGCCAGATCAGTGATCAGTTAGCAGAGAATCCAGTGAGTGCTTTGCGTTCGGAAGGAATCGAGACATGGGCAGTCAGGATCGCACATGGTCAGTCCGGCAGAGAATCTTCTGCCAGGCGGGGCTGGCTTCTCGGGTTTTCTAGCGCAGCGAACCCGAACAAATAAGTGCCAACATCTCTGCCAGATGGAATCTTTGCGTACCACAGGGACTCCGCCATGATGGGTCATCTTAGATTGTCACCTGAGGCAGGTCAACAAAGGTTTAACAAAGGTTTAACTCAAGAATGCGCGTCGTTGTGTCGATGCGGGGGACATGATTAGGTAGCGGGCGCCCTCGAGGTCTGAGCGCTGTTCAGCTGTCGAGGCTTGCTGTTCCGCTCGTGACGCTTGGGACTGGAGACTATTCGAACGAATAGAAGCGCTTTCTACAGGCATTTCCTGTCTTGACAAATTCATCCCAACTGCCGCAGTGTGTCAAAGTTGCATCCAGGTGCGGATTCTGTCCCCTATCATCCCCTGGCGTCCAGCGCAACGGTTTGCCTCTCATTTTTCCAAGGGGTGTCTATGAAACGCATTTCAACTATCGACTTAGTCTTTTTATTTTCGAGCCTGGTTCTTCTCCTCACGCTTGCTGGCGAAACGATGGCCCAGACTTCGCCCACTTACGATCTGAATACTTTGGCCGGTAAGGTGGCCTCGGTCAACGGCACGGCGGGACTGCAGATTCGCTTTTCCAGTTTTATTGAACAGGAGGCCGATTTCAGCGACAACCTCATTAATCCCAGCCCGAGCACCCCGGTAACCCCAAGCTTCCTACTGTCCAGCCCACTGGATGCCACCAGCGTCGCTGCTCCGGCTATCACCGTGAACCAGGACACCGCCATCGCTCCCCAGAATGAGACCGCGATTGCTGTGGATCCCAATAATCCCAATCGCGTTGTCACCGGTATGAATGATTACGTCACCATCACCTGGACTTGTACTTTGAGCGGCACACCTTGTAGCGCGTTAGGAGATGGCTATTCGGGAACCTATTTCTCCAACGACGGCGGAGCGACTTGGTGTTGCGCCTCGAGTCTGGATGGATCCAGCCTCGGCACTTTGATTCCCGGCGTCACCCGCTTGGCGGGCGGACAGTACGATGCCGCCGGAGATCCGGCAGTGGCCTTCGACAGCCAGGGCAACGTCTACTATTCCGGGCTCGGCTTTGACCGCACCGCGCCGCCCAACACTGTAGCCGTGAATAAGGGCACCTTCGACAGCAGGGGCAACCTGAAATGGGGGCCGCCCACTTTCATCAATCAAACAGTTTCCCCTTCCACAATCAACGACAAGGAATGGATCGCTGTCGATTCCAATCCCACCAGCCCGTTTCGTGATCGCGTCTACGTGACCTGGACCCGTTTCATCTTCAATCCGGTACATGGCAGGTATGTTCAATCTCCCATTGCCGTCGCCTTCAGTTCCGACGGCGGGCAAACCTTCAGCGATCCCCAACTCATCGTGGGAAACGTTCTCTATGGGCAAGGCTCGCGCCCGGCTGTAGGTCCCGACGGCACCGTCTATGTCTTCTGGGAAGGAGCGACACGCCTAGCGGCGCTCAACAGCATCTGGGTGGTGAAATCAACAGACGGCGGTATGACGTGGAGCAAGCCGGTGGCCATCTCCCAGTTAAGGGCTATCCTTCCCGTCTCGAATACTGCCTTTCGCGTCAACAGTTATCCCGCCGCCGCCGCGGCTCCTAACGGCGACCTCTACGTGACGTGGTCTTCGCTTATGAGCGACAGCACTGGCGACCTCTGTCCCGCTCGCACCAATTCCGGCTGCCACGCCACAGCTCTGCTCAGCAAATCCACGGATGGCGGCACAACCTGGAGCGCGCCCGTTCCGGCATTCCTTGCCGTGGACTCCTCGACACGCACCGCGCAAGGCTATCCGGTTACTCAGCCTGACGGCAGCATCTTGAATGCCCCTGAGCCGCGCCGCGTCGATACCCTCTTCTCTGCCGTCGCCGTGGCGCCTTCTTCCGGACATATCTACCTCTCCGCCTACGCCGCGGATGTAGTCTCTCCCTGGCAAACCTGCGCGACTCTCGGTTCTCCCACGCTCAGCGGCATTAACTGCAAAACTCTCGGAAATTACATTCACAATGCGCGGCTCGACTATATCGTCCTCGACTTAACCACCGATGTGACCAAGACGGTTACTACCCATCCCATCAACACTCGCTACCAGTTCCGTGGCTCCTTCTTCGGCGACTACACGGACATCGCGGTCGGCTCCGATGACACTTTCCACGCTTTCTGGACCGATTCCAATAACGTGCAGACCGTCGATTGGTTCGGTGGCTTCGAGTGGGTTTCGGGTACCATGGTTCACCAGCAGGACGTGGTTACCAGCGCGGGTAATTTCTAATAGACTGCTGAAAAAATGCTCTTGGCACCGGGGGACGGAGCTTCAGCTCCGACGTAAGTGCTTGGCATCAGTTGGGGACCGCACCCTCCCGGCACGCATATTCATGGTTGACCTGAAAACCGGTGCGCGCCAGCCCTGGACGACCCTCGTTCCGCCTGACTCCGCCGGCGTCTTATACGGCAGCGTCGTGATGACTCCGGATGGAAAAACCTGCGTTTACCGCTACCGTCGAATTATGACGACGCTATTCTTGGCGGAAGGACTGCGGTAATCCTTTCTCATTTGTGTTTCGATGGGTCTGCGCCAGCAAGATTCCGGTACGCGGTGAAATCATCCCAAGCCCCGCGGGTCTCGCCTCTTTCGTACCCTGCCTGGCGAATGCGCCCAACAATTTCGAGCGAAGGAGAGCGGGGGCCATCGCGCTTGGACTCAATGCGAAGGCTCAGTTCCTCGGCAATCCTGACGGAATTCGGTGTCGAAAGTAGGGTGGAATGAGGAAGACTATCTTCAGGGACTTAAGGTAGAGGTACTGGCGGCCTCTGGAGATTTCGCCGTCATAAAAACGTAATACTAATCGTGATGAATCGCGGCAAAATGCGAATGAAAGGTGAACAAGGAAGGAGAAAATGATTCGTCAGGTTTCGTCGCAACTTCCTGACTTCCTTCGATTAGTGCCTAACTCCGGCAAGTCCTGATGAAATTAGTTGTTCGGCTGTTAACCGAAGGGTTGCTAGTTCGAATCTAGCCCGGGGAGCCAAATTCTCCTTCTTCCTCAACTATTTAGCGACGGCGGTTTTTTTCCTCCTTCTTGGCAACCGGTAAGACGTAATAAAAACGTAATACTCGATTCCGGCCATATGCTCTTTTGTTTGCCTTCTCAACAGCTTGACGCACTTGCTCCGTCATACCGAGCTGGTAGCGGCGTTGTGATGCCATCTCGATCTGTCACCGCAAGCCCGGCAAAGGACTCCGGCTCGCCAATCGCAGCTATCCCGTTCATAGGTAATGTTATGTTTCTGCTTGAGTATTTGATCGAAATATTCATCCGTGCAGACACGTTAGCCCGCTCCGGGCGTTGGAGAGCGCCGTCCGACGCTCGTGATCAAGGCATCGCTCCACCCCTTGACAGCAACGCCCACAAGAGGCGAAAGGCCAGATGAAACCGAAGGCGGGGCTGTTTCTTCTGACGGATACTTTCGACGGAAAAGGTGAGCTGACTTCGCATGGCTATCATCTCACATCCCAATGAGGCTCGCTGCCGGAGGAAGGCCGAGGTAAAGGTCAGGGCATAACGGATGACCTGCCAGCAGAATTCGAGGGATTCGAGCACCGGCAGAAGGAAGAGTTTCAATGTTTTCATGCTCCAAGATATGGAATTTTTGCAAGAAGATTCCACAGGATTCATTGCTAACAAATCCTCTGATTTGAAGGGCTTATGCGCAACCAAATTTGCTGCATTGCATGAAAGATCGAAACGTACGCAGAACGAATCGGTTCGAAACCAACCTGACCGTGGTTGCCAAATTCAGAGCGCAAAACGCGAATCGGAAATCGCGCGCGACGCGAACCGCGAATGTGCGTTAAGGAATGAGGTAAACGCTCGGTGACTACTCGTTACTTTATGTCCTGCACTTCGAAAGCACTTGTCAGAGATATCGACTCCACGCTCACTGAACTGAAATCCCTAACCGTCGTGTGCGCAATCACCCGAATGTCTTCTAGCATAGGATCTAACTCAAGCATTCGAGAGTGCGCTTGAACTCTCGTCAGCGACCAGCGGCAGTCTGCTGAAATGTGCAAATGCAATGCAGGCACATTCGTCTCGGCAGAGAGCGCAGTTGAGCCGTCATCCGCGATCATGGTTAACGAAATGGCAGTCGGATCGTCCGGATGCCCCTTTGTTTCCCAGCGATACCAGCGTTTGGTAAACACTTCGGCGTTAGGAAGGACTAATCCTCGCTCAGGTGCGGCACTTCTGGATAGCCCGTCACCCGCGAAGAAACAGCGTAACTCCGCCAGCGCGGGTCGCAAGCACTTTGCAGGCACTTCACGCTGTGGCAAACGGGTTCGATTCAGTCCTAAAGGCAAAGCTCGCGAAAGATTCTTTTCCTACCAAACCTCACACCGCTCAGCCGGCGCGCGCACCATCGCGGAATCTTTCTTACAACCGAACGCCTCCGCGAAGGCTGGTAAGTTTGACAGCGGGCCGATCACCCGGTACTTCGCAATTGGGTGCTCATCTCCTTGGACCATCTTCCTCTGCGTCTCCGGGCGAGTCTCATCTCCGCGCCACTGTCCCCACGCGATGAAGAACTGCTGGTCCGGCGTAAATCCATCCAAAGTCGGCGCCGGATGCTTCGCTTGCGACTTCTTAAAAGCCAGATAGGCGATCTTAACCCCGGCCAGGTCGCCGATGCTCTCACCCAGAACCAGCTTCCCGTTGTGGTGGATATTCGGCTCGATGAAATAGCCGTCGAATTGCCGAGCAACGCACCCAGTCTTTTCTTCAAAGCGTTTTTCGTCGTCCGGGGTCCACCAGTTGCTCAGACGTCCTTGCGCGTCGTACTTCGCGCCCGCATCGTCAAATCCGTGGCTGATCTCGTGCCCGATGACGACTCCAATCGACCCGTAGTTAACCGCGTCCACTGCGTGTACGTCGAACGCCGGCGGCTGCAAGATGCCCGCCGGAAAGACAATTTCGTTCAACAGCGCGTTGTAATAGGCATTGGAGGTCGGCGGTGTCATGCCCCATCGGCCGCGATCGGTCGGTTTGCCTATCAAATTCCAGTCGTCGTCGATCACGTTCCAGCGAGTCGCAGCGGCCTGATTGTTCCAGAAAGAATCGCGGGTCAACGCAATGCTGCTGTAGTCCTTCCACTTGTCCGGATACCCGATCTTGGGATTCAACGTGGACAGCTTCTCCAACGCCTTCTTCTTCGTCTCCGGTCCCATCCAGCTCAACTCTTCGATTGTGTCATGCATCGCGGCGATGATATTCGTAACCATCTCCTGAGCCTGCACCTTGGCCTCCGGAGGAAAATACTTCTCCACGTACTTCTTTCCGAGTGCCTCTCCGAGAAGCTCGTCCGTGGACTCCGAACACCGCTTCCACCGCGGCTTGATTTCGGTTGCCCCGCTCAGATACTTTCCCTTGAATGCGAAGTTCTCATTCACAAACGCTTCCGACAACACGTCGGCCTTCGCGTTGAGAAGCTGCCACGTCAAATAGGTCTTCCAGTTGGCCAACGGCGTTTCGCGGAACTGGCGGTCTACTTCCTTCATAAAATCCGGTTCGGATACATTCAGGTCCGCCCGTGAGATCTTTGCCGACGCAAAATACGCGCCCCAGTCCATCGCCGGAGCCAGCTTGGTAAAAGAGAAATAGGACATCTTGTGATCGGTATTCGCAGGATCCCGAAGTGCCACATTGTCCAGCGACTTCTCCGCCAGCTTTTCTTCCATCCGGAAAACTGTTTCGGACGCGGCCTTTGCGCTCTTCTCGTCATACCCCGCCAGCTTGAACATTGTCGCCACGTGCACTCGATACTTCTTTCGCGCCTCCTGGAATCGAGGTTCTGGCTTCAAGTAATAATCCCGATCCGGCAACCCCAACCCACTGGCAAACACGTTGGCAATAGTTTCGGTGGGATTGTGATTGTCCGGCCGCGACAGCAATCCGAAGGGAACGAAGATGCCCTTCTCGTTGAAGTTAAGAATCATCTGCTGAAGATCCATTGAGCTCTTTATCTCAAGAATCTCTTTGAGCATCGGCTCGGCCGGCACCAAGCCGAGCTTGTTGATCCGCTCCACATCCATGCAAGAGCTGTAGTAGTCCCCGATGAGTTGCTCTACGCTTCCCTTTGGCCAATCCGTGCGGCCAGAAACCTCTTCGAGAATCACCTTCAGCTGGTCTTTCGTCTCTTCCCCTGCCTGCCATCTCCTGCTCCAACGATCCATATACGGCGGAATCGGATTCTGCGCGTGCCAAGTCCCGTTCGCATACTGCGCAAAATCGGTGCAAGGGTCGCACTTCTTATCCAAATCACCCATCTGAATCGCGTGCTGAGCGGTAGTCTGAGCAGCTAAAGTTGAACCGCAAGCCAATAGAATCACCAACAATCGAAGCGCGCGCATTCTTCCTCCGTTCTTGAGGCCGCTATCTTAGCGCAGCTCTGAAAAAAGATGCCTGCTCCCGCTGCGACCACGTGCTGGTGATCGGTAAGTTGCCGCAAGGTGACATTACCGATTTCAACGCTCGGGGAGGGTCGGGCGATCATCTTGTAAATCCCAAATCCGGCTACCGCAAGGACCAGGAGCGCATCCCAACAAGAACAAGAATCACGGGATTATGACGCCGAGCTTCCGCAATCAGAACGGAAGTCGAAGTTCCTTTTTGGGTGTTCACAAGGTCATTGTCGGAGGCAGGCCCGACCGTCGCTGAGAGTGAAGTAACTGAAGGGTCTTTGCGAGAGTCACCGGAACTTACGTCTCGAAGGAGTCGTTTCAGGTCGGATCGCAATTCTGCGGCGCTTTGATAACGGAGTTCGCGGTCTTTCTCCAGCGCCTTACGAATGATTCGCTCGAGATCGGCGGGTAATCCCGGATTCAATCGCAGTGGACTCACCGGAGCACGGTTCAAGATCGCCTCGAAAATTGTGGCCGTGCTTTCGCCGGGAAAGGGCAGTTGCCCGGTGTTCATTTCGTACAACACGGCCCCAAACGAAAATAGGTCGCTGCGTGGGTCCAAAGCTTTTGCTCTGGCCTGCTCAGGCGACATATACGCCACAGTTCCGAGCGTGCTTCCTCTGCTCGTTAATTGGTCTGGGTCCACTTCCAGTGTGGCGAGCGTTTCCGCGTTGGCAGTAACACCCTTTGCGGAACCAACCTTGGCAACGCCGAAGTCAAGAATCTTCGCGTGGCCACGCTTCGTTTCAAACATGTTCGCAGGCTTTATGTCCCGGTGGATGATGCCTTTCGAGTGCGCCAACTCCAATCCATCGGCGACGTCAATCGCGATCGTGAGTAGTTGCTCCAATTCCATCGCGCGACCTGCTATCGCGTGCTTGAGCGTCTGCTCGTCCAGAAATTCCATGACGATAAAGGCTTTGCCATCCTGCTCGCCGATGTCATAAATCGTGCAAATGTTGGGATGGTTCAGAGCGGAGGCAGCCTGTGCCTCTCGTTGGAAGCGAGCCAATATTTGCGGGTCTTTGGCTACCTCATCGGGAAGAAACTTCAGCGCTACAAAGCGGCGAAGACGAGTGTCCTCGGCCTTGTAGACCGCACCCATTCCGCCACCCCCAAGTTTTTCGAGGATGTGGTAGTGGGAAATGGTTCTGTCGAGTAAAGACTGGCTCTCCGTCATTAGGAAGATATTAGGTTGACGGACTCTTCTGCGTCAACGTACGAGAGACCTTGCCCTCCCCCAGTATTTGGGCGCTCCGGCAGAGTAAACTTGCGACCAGCTGTTTCGATGCGGCTGTCGTTGTTGTTGCTGGCAAAAATTAGGCGAGAGCGCTGAACTCTCGTATTTTTGGGCGCATCCTCTCGACAAGAGCGACTCGGCATGCGGAATTTGAGGAAAGGCAGACAGGTTCTCCCCACGTAGGCAGGAGAAGAGATCGAGCTGCTCAAGAAAAGAAAGAAAGCTCAGCTTCTTAGGGTGAGAAGACCGGCAGCCGCGCCACGCCACGGCTCTGCGCCAATCGCTCGAGGATTTGCATTAACCGTTTTCGTGCCTGTTGTTGCTACCGAATCGGAAAGTACATGCAAAGCGACGGATAGCACACTGAGGACTTTGCGGGTGCCCGCACCACCCAGCATGAAAAATACCAAAAGCTTGCAAGCACGCTGATGATGTTCTCGTGTATGACAACACGCCAGACGGAAAGGGACACCGCCTTGTGGCGCGCTTCATCGCCGGCGAGTTGGTTAAGACAAC
>Ga0182041_10001717_pt1 | contig 11132 bp, 25 predicted proteins | sample flu12Cox44000178_FD_125967 | JGI IMG/M metagenome (GOLD analysis project Ga0182041, IMG submission 125967) | Lab enrichment of tropical soil microbial communities from Luquillo Experimental Forest, Puerto Rico - flux8day.12C.oxic.44.000.178 | ecosystem: Environmental > Terrestrial > Soil >...
GTCATCGGGCAGCCTCCCAACGCCCAATTGCATCCGGAGCTCGAGCTGGGCCTTGCGATGCTCCCGTAGCGCATCGACCAGAATATCTGGCAGCGTGATCTCGCGCCTGCCGGCCTTGGATTTCGGGGGCTTGAAGCGGATACCGAAGGCTGCGGTTTGCTCCAGCGCCTCACGGACCTTGATGACCTTGGCGTCAAGATCGACGTTGGTCCACCGCAATGCCAGCACCTCGCCCAGCCGCATGCCGGTGAACAAAGCGACCATGGCGACCATGCCGTGGCGCCAATCCTTTAATTGGGCCAGCAGGGCAGGGATGTCTGGCACGAGCGTCACTTCATTGTCGGCGACCTTGGGCGCCCGCTGAAGCTTGGTGGCGTTCTTGACGATCAGGTTGTCTTTCTCGGCATCGCGGAGCGCCTTGCTGAGAACGCGGTGGGCGTGCCCGATGGTGCGGGGGGCTAGGCCGCTATTACGAAGAGCGGTGTGCCATGCCTCAAGATCGAGCCGACTCAACTTCTGGAGCGGCTTAGTGCCGATATGCGGCACGATTTGATTTTCGACTAGCTGCCGGTATCGCTGGGCGGTGCGCGCTGAGATACCGTCTGCCTCCCATTGATCGACGCGGGACCGAACGAATTCGGCCACCGTCATTTTGGATGGATCGACATAGCTGCCCTGCCTCATGGCAGCGATTATCTCGGCCATCCTGCCCTTGGCCTCCTTCTTGTCCCTACAGTTGTCGAGCTTGTGCCAGTGTCGCTTCCGCTTACTGCCATCGACCACGTTGATAATGGCGCGTACCATTGGCCCTTGTTGCCACGCTGGCGAACATGTCCGCTCATTTTGACTCCTCGTCGTCCTTGGTTTTCTGAACCGGGGAGAGGAACCGCGTCCTCGCCGCCTTCGCCTCTTCCTCTCCGTCGTCTTTGGATAGCCGCTCATAGGCTTCTCTGATCGCGCGCCGCAAGCGCATCTCCGCTTCCACGCTCTGGGGCGCGAACGACTGTTCTAGCCTCTCGACCATTTCGCTATTCAGCGAATGATTCCTCCGCTCCGCCACGCGCGCCAGCCGCCGATGGAGTGCCGGCGGCAGCCTCAGAACCAGCTTGACCGTATCGTCTCGCTTGCGGGCCATGACCACCCTCCGGACGGCACACTAGCACGTTTTCGATAGTACCACAACAAATACTATTGACAAGGATGGGACGGCCGCCTATATGGGGCAGTACCAGATCTAGTACTAGAGGAAAACGGAACCCCCAATGAGCGAAGCCCCGCTAACCATCTCTGTCCTCGAGGCCGGGGAGAGGTACTTCGGCCTGTGCCGGAATGCCTCCTACGACGCCCTCCATAGGGGCGATATCCCCACCATCAAGATCGGCCGGCTCCTACGCGTCCCGGTGCGGGCGCTGGAGCAGATGCTTGACCGCGCCAGCAAGCCGGGGGCGGCGGCATGAGCAAGCGAAAAAAGAAGCCGCTGGCTTGGGGCAAGGAAGGCGCGGTGTTTCACACTAGCGTCGGGCGATTTTCTGATGGGTCCTTCTGGTGGTTCGCCACCGAGGATTACGAGACGTTCAAGAGGGTCCTTAGCGGCGATCCCCACGCCGCCGCCGCGCAGGAATGGCACGGGCCGTTTTGGACCAATGCGGAAGCCGCCAAGGATGCCGAGATCGCCATCGCCGGCGAGAACTGCAAATTGGAGCACGCGGGCATGTGGGACCCTGCTTGGTCTCGGCTGCAATAGGCCGCCGCGCCTTGATTATTAGTCACAAAAAAATGCCCCGCACGAAGCGGGGCAGTTTTGACCAGAGTTGAACATGGATGGGATATACGACCGCGCCGTAGGGCGCAAGAACCAAATTTCTCCGCTTACCAAGATGCGATTCATGGACGCTGCGCTTGCCGATCTAGGCCATGGCTTGGCCTACGCGGTTTTGACGAAGCTCGTACAGCGCTGCAACGGGCAGACCGGTGAATGCTTTCCGTCCTACGGCACGCTCGCCAAGGACGTAGGCGCTAGCAGGCGCGGCGTGATCGGAGCCGTGGGCCATCTCGCGCAGCGAGGTTGGATCAAGCGGGATATCCATGGGGGCCGCACCTATCGAGGTGGCACGTCAAACTCTTTCTCATTTCCCTGGAAGCGCGGCCAACCTAGTGAACAGACCGACACGAACCTAGTGAACAAAACGACACAACCTAGTGAAATGGATTTCGGGCTTCGCCAACAGGATCAAGAGGTTATCGCGACAAACAGTGAAGGAAACAGTGAATATAAACATTCCGCTCGCTCCGCTCGCGAGGGCGAGCTCACTCCGCTCGCTCGCCAGCTCTCCAACCAAGAAAAGGAAGACAAGTTGGAATCCGAGGAAGGGGAACGCTCTCGCATCGGGAGTCCTCCTTCGAGACCCTATAGTGCGGCAGACATCGAGATTGTCCGCGGCGCCATCGAGGACCGCGGCCTCACCGACATCGCGGCCATCGTGGGGTATGCCCGCGGCGAAAAGGGGAGATTCATCACCGAGAAGATCATCCGAGGCATGCATCGTGACGGCCTGTTCCCCGCCCTGAAGGAGAGTGCAGCGTGAAAGTTCTCGACGGCGGATGCCAGCTATTCGAGTTCCCGGGCCGCAAGCAGCAAGAGCCGGAAGCGCCCCTCGAGCCGAGGTGGAGGCCGATGACAAACGAGGAGCAGGAGCTCGCGCTTGCCTTCGGGTGCCATCCCGACCTGCTACAGAGAAGCCCCTTCGCCCGGACGATGGTTCGACACGCCCTTTGTGAACTCAAAATCACCGGGCGGCAAAGCGCTGCTATTTTCGCCGTTGCGCGCGGTAACGGAGTTGTGCCGCTGGCGCCGAGTGATCTGCATTTGGGACTCATTGCCGGCGGATATCTGCCAGGACCGCCTCCGCCCAAGCGCCGCCCCCGCTCTAGGCGTGCGAGGGCTGGGAAGAAATGAAAAAGACCTCTCAACGTGACCGAGCGAAGCGAGGAACATGGCAGCAAAACCTATCCAAAAGACTCCCAACGCCAGCCAAGGGCATGGGACGGGTGCAGCGAGCCTGTAGGCGGGCATTGATAGCCTACGACGGCGTGGTGGATACATCGACCTGCATTACCTGGAGCTATAGCAGGCGATTGTTGACGGAGAACGCAAAGCGAGGCGATAGCCTTAACTATGCAGTTAGACGTGCATTGGAGACATTGGGGGCAAAAAGGATTGAAAGGACTGAAGGGCGGGGAAGGCCATGGCTGTGGATGACCCCAACATGAGCGCGCGTCAATCGAAAGCCAAATCACGCCGCAAGTCGTGAGGATAAACCTGGCGCGTGCTGGCGCTCATTGCTGTGCCCATCGGCCGATCAGCTCGTGGTCCAGGCAGGCCAATGCAATGGCGATTAAGGTAGCAAATCGGGTAGCAAATCGGGGAATAGTGCAATTGGATCAATGCCAAAAAGCGGTCTTTCCAAATCGGTTGCATCGAATTCCCCGCGCCTCGAGCGGACAACTCATGCGCCCCAGTAGCGATCCGGCGGCGACGGGAAAACGCCAAGGAAAAAGGGGCCGGCATACCTTTTATTTCCACGCGACCCGGCGGGGGTGGAGCTGTCCGTCCCTACGTGTCTATGGGACCCAAAATCCTTGGATTGGAAATTTTGGAGGTACCCCCCGGGGGGTTCGCCTATTAGGACTTTGGGCCTGCCGAAAGCTGTATTTTGGGGGTAGTAGCCCTGGCCAGAAAAACGCACCAGTAAGCCTCTAAAGCCGTTTCTCGGCATAAGGAAATTGAACCAATGATCTCTCGTGATGATCTCAAATGGGAGGGTGACCGGCTTTATTTTAGAAACCGTTTTATGGCGTCGATTGAGCGCGACTCCAAATACCCCAATATGTGGCGGGTACGGTTGCCGGACGGCGGCTTACCCGACATGGCTAATATCTCGTGGGCGCGGGATGCTGCTCGGGCGTTGGCATTGGCGCAGCTCAACATAAGGGATGCAGCGTAGCGCCCGAAGGTTTGCCGGCATGTAATGAAAGGGTTTTCGGCATGTAATGAAAGGGTTTTCGGCATGTAACGAAATCGGTCACGAAACTAGGCATTTCCTATTAATAGGGCACCCTTTTTAGAAATGTCTATTTCACGGGGAAAGCATTGTGGCAAAAACGGGCAAGAAGCGGCCATCCGGCCGCAAGCTAACGGAATTTGGTCAAAGGGAACGGGAAGACGACAGAGGGCGTCTAGATTTTACTGACTATGCGCCCGATCTGACCCTAGAAGACGAGTATTTCGGCGGCTTCTGTGAAACCGATGATGGTGAACAGGCGCCGAGGCCGCGGCCCCCCAAAGGGGCCCCCCTGCTGTCGCGGGATGTGAGTGGCGATGGCTCGCCGGGTGGGGATGGGGCTTATTTCCGTCGTCGCCCCTCTCTGCGCGTCCCACCATTTGGGGCCGCATTTGGGGACGGGCGGATGCAGACATTCAGCGGTTTCGCCATCGGTTTCGCGACCGTTGGCTTACCCGCCCGTCTCCGTGGTATCGCGCCCCGAAACGATGGGCCACCGAGCGGCCATCTAATGGGGCGCATCCATTCGTTGTCCAGGCGTGGAGACATGAAGAAGTCAACGCTCGGGCAAGGGACGAGGACAGGCAGCGAGAGTTTGAGCGGTCAATTGATTTTGATCCAGTTCACGATCGCTACGAGGACTTAGACCGGATAGCTCGACGCCTAGAGCTACTAGAGAAAAAAACAGACCCAAACAAAGGGCCAGGGCGCTGGGATGCGCCACCATCGTTATCGAAGGTGCCCATCCCCGCGCGGGCGCCCAATGACAGCTTCTACGCTCGCGGGGTTCTGCGCGAAGAGAAGATCGCCGTCCTCGCGCAGCATACCGAGCGAGCAATCCAGAAAGTGTGGTGCTCGCGTTATAAGCCGAGCAAGAAACTAGAACTTAAACGATTTCCCACGCTCAAGCGGGTCGCCTCGAATCCGCTTCTGACAAAAGACTATCTCACTCGCGGTCTCCGCAGCATCAAAGACGCGCGTCGAGCCGAGTGCGAACTTCTGTTGGCGCAGTTCTTTGCTGAACGCGAGAAGGTGGTTTGCGCGCCAGAAAAGACAGCGGAGCAAAAGGTCGCTCCCAGGATCGGTAGACCGCCAATCGGCAAGCAAGCGATGTCGCCGGTAGAGCGCAAGCGGCGTAGTCGGCCGCTGAAAGGTCGCAAGGCCGGCCGCAAGCCCATTGGCGCCATCGCAATGACAAATGCGGAGAAGGTGCGCAATCACCGCCGAGCAAAACAGTTAGCGCTCATTGCCCGTGAGCGCCCCCAGACCGCCGGTCAGCCCTTTCCCCGGGGGCGGCCGGCGGTCAATCTTTCACGAAAGGACAAGAAGGCATGAACTGGCAGCAGCAAACGGCCGCAATCTGCCACGCCATCAACGAGCTTAGGCGCACCATCGGGTGCGAATATCACAACGCGGGCGGTATGCGTGCCAATGAGTATCTGACCGAAGCAAAGGTTCTAATCGAAACGGCTTTTGATGTCCTTCGGCGCGAAGATAGATGGGCCAAGAAAGAGCCCGCGCGATTGCAAGCCACCATTCATTAGCGCCGTCCCCTCCTCCGGTGCTGCCCTGCGGCGACTCAGGCATGACGCCCGGGGCCGCTCCGACTCGTGCCTCTCCCACGGGTCGGAGCACCATTTCGGATGAATAAGGGAACCAGAAATGTACATGATTTCTCAGACCGATCCCACGACTTGGGCGCTCTTGCGCAGAACCACCGCCAATGAGTGCTGGATATTGGTGAACACTTTCGGCTCCTCCGCTGACGCGGTAGCGGGGATGAACGCCCTGATCGCCAGGGCTTCCTGGATTGCGCCCGCGCCCCAGCTCTTTGACGCGACTGGAGCTGCGGTTGCCTCACCCGGAGTTCAATGATGGGACGACCATCACGACCGCGCTTGCGCGGAGGGCGATGATCTGCCCGATCCTCGGCCGCTCCGGGCCTTCCGCTTTGGTGGCCAATTTGTGTCGATTGACGATGGCCCGATGGGCGGCATGTGCGCCAGCGGCCCTGGTTGCATGGCCATGCTGGGACAAAGGCTCCTGGCCGCAGGCGTCGATGCCAACCAAAAATTGGCGGTCTACCGAGGCGGGGTTTTTATCGGCTCCGTCCGCGTTGGCGAATTAACAAGCGGAGTTTGCGACAGCAATGAATGAACAGGACACAATGATTTCGCCTTGGCAGGCCCTCGATCCGAATTACGAGGCGCCCGACCTCTGGGAGACAGCGGTTAATAAGTTCCGTCGGGCGAATCCATACCATGCAAACGCTCACCTGGGCGAAGACGAAGTTGCATTTGCCGCATTCATGCGCTGGACGCAGGAGACCAAAGAATGAGCTTGGACAGATTCAACACTGACGCCGCTGCCTGGGAGCAGTTCTCACCCACGCCTACCGATCTAACGCGCCCGGACGCTACCGATACGCCGCCAGTTGATGTCGTTACCAAAAATATCGACCGGCCCATCGAGGAAATCGGGCTCGAGGAGAACCTTCGCGAGGCACGGCCGAAGTCCAAAGGCGCCGGGAGGCAACCGGAGATCCCGGGGTGGACGACCGCGCGCCAATCCAAAAATGGGAAGCGCGGTTCGAACTGACCGGGGAACACGAGAGCCCGCATAGCGCTGCCAAGCGCGCGGCGACAGCCATCACGGACGCCCGCAAGACCGCTATGGGCCAGCAATATCTCAAAAGCTGGGGGATCGAGGCTACCGACGCGGAAGCCTACGCGGTTGCAGATAACGCGGCGGCTCTTGGAAGAAAACCCAGCGAGGGCCCGATCACGAAGATCACGCCCGTTCGCGACGACGGCTCCGTCGCGCCTCCACTGATTGATAACCAGCCCATCACGGAAGACATTTCGTTTAGAAACTTGAACGAAGCCAAGCGCGCTATGCAAAACGTAAGGGCTTTGCAGGACGTAGAGCGCGAGGAGCTTCTAAACCAGTTTCAACAGAGGCAGGAACAGGCTGCGCAGGTTGAACAGCAGCGGGCGCCCCAGGAGCATGCCGTCGCCGCAGAACCGCAGCGGCCTACCGCTCAATCGCAGGCCCAGCCAGACCCGCTCGCGCGAGAGCGCGCGGCACTTAATCAGAAATATATCGAGGCGACCGCGAGCGCGGAGTACGCGCGCATGTGGGCTGACGAGCGCCAAGCTGCGGACGCCGTGGCGAAATGGGACGACTATGGGCGCCGGCAACCGGAGCTTAAAGATAATCAAGTGCTTGCGAATACGGTCGAGCGTGCAAAGCGCGGGGATCGGGCTGCCGTGGCGCGGTTGAATGAGCTTCATAAGGCCCACCAAGCTCGCGAGCAATGGTACCAACGGTTTAACCACCTCAACCAGGTCCGCGTCACGCAGCAGATGCGGCTGGAACACCACCAGGAGCAGCAACGGCGCGCCGCCTATGACCAAGCCAAGACCCAGGCGGATACGCCTTCAATGCCTGGATCAAAGCAGAACATCCTCACTACGCCACGGAAAAGGGCCGCGCCGAGCTGCAAAGGGCGGCGCGCAGCTACGTGCGGGACGAGTTGAAGATGACCGCTGAGGAACAGCGCCTGCATTGGGAGCAAACCGGTTATCTTCGTAATTTGCCTGCGCAGAAATCAATTGCGCTCGCTGCGATGCAGAAATTGGGGCGCGCCAAACTGAAAGAGCTTCCCTCAAAGCGAATCCCTCCGGTGCAGGGCCACGCGCCAGGAGTTTTCATGGGCGACCTGCGTGGCGAAGATACGGCCCAGGAGATTGCGGCGCTACAGCGCCAGTTGGACGCTGCCCCGAACGAAAGGCAGGCTCTCAAGTTGGCCCAGAGACTCACGAGAATGAAACGGGCCGCGGGACAGCTCGCGGTTTAAGGAGAATATATAAATGGTCACAGTCTACCCATTGCTTGGCGAGCCCTACCAAATCACCGACGCGGAAGAGGCGGAACTGGAAAGGCGGAACAAGTTAGACCCGGCTCATCAGGGCAGAGTAGCGCGGGCCGAGGAAGAGCGGCGGAACGCAGAGCTTACCGATGCCCTGATTGAAGAGGGGATGGCCGCGCGGCTTAAGAAGGAAGCGGAGACCGCACACGCTGCGGAACTGCAGCCACACTTAGACCAGATAGACGCCATCTTCGGGCGCGTGCTCAAAAACGAATTAGCAGCCGAGAACGCTACCTCTCGCGTCACGACGCAGCAGCGAAAAGACTTCGCAATGTTCAAGGCATCGGCGGAAAAATGGGAACTTCCATACCTGCCGGCAGCCCCGCAGATGGTCGTTCTATTTCTGGCCGAACAGAGCGACCGGGGCCTCAAGTATGTCACCCGGTTGTGCCGCTCAATCGCCGCCGTCCATAAGGCGTGCAATTTCCCCGACGTAACGAATGACCCTTTAGTGCGCGGGGTCTTGAGATGTTTGCGCACCGACAAAGCAAACCAGAAAGGTTTAGAAAATGGCCAATAGTGCAGGATATAAAGACCCGCTCCCGAGCGGGAGCAGAGCGACTGTTGTTCGCGGAAGGTCAGCCAGCGTTCGCCCCTACATGGACGACAAGGACATCTTTGGCGGCCAGAACTTCGACAGCGGCAACGCACATAAGTTCGCCTACAGCGCCAAGACGCTCGATACGACCTTCAGTGGCAGGCCCGCGTCTGACAATGGCAATGGCTTGTCCGATTTCAGCCACGGCCTCCCGGACAGGGATGACCAGGGCAGATGAAGCGGCGCTTCAAATGGCGGGAAGGCCAGCCCGGTCCGGATGTAATCCGCCATGCGGAGCACCCCTGGCCCGCTGACCCGCGCGACGATGGAGCGGTGACGCACCTCGATGAGCGTGCGCTCGATAATCCATCTTCGAAACTACGCAAAACAACGGAACAATAAGATGGGACTCGGTTTCGATAAAGCCCCCGCCTCTCGGGCTGGCATCAGTCAGGTCTTTGTCTTGTCGGCGACCTCACAGCCCACATCCACCTTCGGAACGCAGACCTACCAGATCCGCGTTGCCACCACAGACACGCCGTGCGTCGTCAAGATCGGACAGGCAACCGTTGTAGCCGATACCACAAGCGGCCATGTAATGGGCACCAACGTAGTGGACTATTTCTGTGTCACGCCGGGGCAGCAGGCGGCCCTTATCGCGCTGGGCGCCCCCGGCACCGTCAAGGCGGCAAGTATAACGGAAATGTCGTGATGAAGAACGCAGCGAAGAAAAAACCCGTTCCAACGCTCGAAGATCGCGCTAGGGCGTTGGTTGCGGACGCAGAGGCGGCACGCGAGGAAGCCGAAGAGCTCCTCACGCTATTGAGCGAGAAGCATCGGCCTAGCGGACTGCCGGGTCCGATGGTGCGCCGCATGTGGGAAGCGCGCAGTCTGGTGCACGACCCAATTCGGGCCCTCGACTTCGCGCTTAAGGAAATCAACCCGTGAGGTTCGAGAAGGGCAACACTATCGGCCGCACAGGTGGTCGTCCTAAGGGCTCGCGCAATGCCTTCGACGCTTACACCTATAAGGTCGTGCTCGCGCATATGCAGCACAAACGCGGCGATCCGGTACCAGCGGAATATGCGGAGACAAATTTGTGGAAGGCGCTCGATGTCGCCTTTCGCGAAGGAAACTATGCACGCTGGGTCGTTCCGATGCTGCCGAAGCAAGTTTCGTTCGAGAACGTTACTGCACGCGAGCTGGCCGACGAAGAGCTTGCGGGAATGATCTCCGACTTTAGGGAGCGCTTATTCGCTCTCCGTGAGGAACGCAGTCTCGACGCAGCGAGTCAGATGAAGCTGGTGGAACATGTCGGGTGATTCGGAAAAGCAGAAGTTAGAGGCGGCCCTCGAACAGCTAGAGGCGGAACAGCGCCGCCGCGTGGAAGAGAAAATAGAAAAGGGCCACGCCGTGCCCGGCATCCCCTTTGTTATCGGCGGCGTTGAGAGTATCGCTGACTGGAAGCATCCGACCCACGACAGCGACGGCCGAGAGATAGTTTTTGGCCCCGATGACCCGCAATACATCATCACCGGCGTTCCCAGGGCCGACCGAGACGCCGGGTATTGCGCGCGACTGCAACGTGAATACGAACGCGAGGACTACGCGGTACCTAACAAGCCATTGCCGCATCAACCGGGGCCCGAAGGCCAAACCACAGCCCTGCCGCCCTTGCCAAAGCCCACGCCGGAACCTGAGAAGCCCCCAGAGCCTCGCTACATTTACAGCGAGGTACGCGAGCGCTCCAATGATCCCGCCGACGCTGGCGAGATTGTGGAGGGCTATTACGACGTGAAAGGCGGCGTGGTCTTTGTTTGGAATAAGCAGGACTCTAGCCCGATAGGCAACCAAGCGGTCGCACCTGGCGACGATGTCAAGGCGGTGGCGCGGCGCATTCTGCGCGAGAAGTCCGGCAAGCACTCGGCGTTCAATGCACCAATCCGATATCCAAACCGTTCGGTGCATTGATGGCGCCGCGGAAAAGCTCTGGCCGGGTCAGGTTCCCAGATAATGCAAGACTGCGCCGGTTGCTGCCCCGACTGCAAACAAAATCAAAACTGTCCTTGCAGTCGCGCTAGCAGCCGCCGCGAACCATGGTCTCTTGGGCTGGTGTTCGGTCGGTTCTCTTGGTTTGAGAGAAGCTTCGATCCCTTTCAGGCGGCTATCGAATGCGATCATCTGCGATCTTAGGAGGCGCATGTCATCGATCAGGCGGTCGAGCTTGGTTTCGATCACATTGGGGCTGCTCACGGTCATCGGTTCGGGGCTGCTCACGGTCATCGGTGCTAGCTTTCGTTCGCTTCCCTTGAAAGGCGACAGGACAACGGCTCGAATGCCCAATTGAGCCTTGCATTCGCGCACGTAGGTATGGCGCGGGCAGGCCCCGTATTTTATTATGGAGTAGGGCCCGCCCACTTCGGCAGCTACAGGACGATGCTTCCATAGCTACCGCGCAACCAGTCTGCCACGGTCCGGCCTCGGAAGCTGTGACAGCCGTCACGGGTTTAACCCATCATTTTTTGGACGCCGCGTGATCGACGTAGCGTAACCGCACACGGGCTAGCGACCGCCTGCGCCATAGCCAAAAGTACTTAGTAAC
>Ga0182041_10001721_pt1 | contig 11126 bp, 6 predicted proteins | sample flu12Cox44000178_FD_125967 | JGI IMG/M metagenome (GOLD analysis project Ga0182041, IMG submission 125967) | Lab enrichment of tropical soil microbial communities from Luquillo Experimental Forest, Puerto Rico - flux8day.12C.oxic.44.000.178 | ecosystem: Environmental > Terrestrial > Soil >...
GAGGCGAAGAGGGCCTCTACAATCCGGCATCCCAACGCCGTGCGGATCGAGGGGGTGGGGGAGGCCGAGGACGGTCGGCCATTAGTGGTGATGGAGTATCTGCCTGGGGAGAATATGCGCGAGGTAATGGCGCGGGAGGGGCGCTTGCCGGCCTCGCGCGCCTGCTTCATCGCTAGGCAAGTGGCCACTGTGCTACAAGTGGCGCACGCCTTGGGCTTCGTTCACCAGGACGTCACGCCCGGTAACATCATGCTCGTTGAAACACCGGTGGGCACGCAGGTCAGGTTGCTGGATTGTTGTGTCGCCCGAATTAAGGAGGATCGCCGGCGCGACATGAGCAGGATCGCGCTAGGGAATCGTGGCGTCCTGATGGGCACGCCGGAGTATTTCTCTCCGGAGATGGCGGTAGGAAAGTCGGGTAGCGAACTGGACGGCCGGTCTGACCTTTACTCGCTGGGTGTCGTGCTCTTCCAGATGCTCTGCGGCGAGCTGCCCTTTGAGACCAAGACCGGCGCCATGGATGCGCTGCTGGCTCACCTCCTAATCCCGCCCAAGCGCGTCAGCGGACTTCGCTCAGACGTCCCGGAGGAATTGGGCCGCTTGGTGGCAAGGATGCTGGAGAAGAAGCCCGAATCGCGGCCCGCTAGTTCCCGCCTTGTGGTGGAGGAATTGGCAAAGCTGGAGAGGGTGCTGCGTGAGACCTCTGCACCGGAGGCGGCCGTTGCGTCGCCACGGGAAACCGGGAAAGCCGCACCAGGAGGCTTGCCGTCAGGTGCCTTGACCCTGACTCTACCTCCGGATTCTCCCTGCCAGACGGTCGACGAGACGTTGGGCACGCCATCCGACACGGAGAAACCCGAGGCCCCAGTTCGCCACCCACCACTCCCAGTGGTGGCGCGGCCTGCGCCTATCCAGAAGATGTCACGCCGGTGGCCACGATGGGCTGCGGCTACCGCGATAACAGCACTCTCGCTCGGCCTCGTCGCCTGGTTTCTCGCACGCCCCCGACCGAAACTCAGTCCTCACTTCGAGCCGGGCGCTTCTGCCCCCAGATCCTCTGGCGAGGTCACCGGCCGAACTGGCCAGACCGGCCAAGGGATAGCGACGCCTGCGCCCCAGCGGAACACTTCGCCGGCTGCAAACTCTCCCGGAACAACTTCTGCAGTCTTGGAGGCATCTCCAGATTCAACCGGTACAAAGCCTGGAGCGAGAACTTCGAAAGGCGTTGGCGAACAAGCCGTACCACTGGGCGAGGGCACTTTGAAAGCGAGCCAAGCACCGCACCGGCCGAACCTAGATCTGGCAACAGTGCGGGCCTTGACGGCCGAGGGCGATAAGTTTTTTCGACAGGGCCAGTATGACCGAGCTACTCAGTCGTACCAGAAGGCCTTGCGGCTCGATCCTTCGAGCGGGGCGCTGCAAGCCAAAATCCGGCGGGCCGGAACCGCCAAGGCTGCGGAACAAAAATATCTGAATGAGTGAGACGGTCGAGAAAAGCAGCGTGGCCGGCAGCGGCGCAGATCACGCGTGGCGAGGCGGAAGCGCCCGTGTGGACTCCATGTCCGAACAATTCCTGCGATCCTACCCTCAGCCCCAAGCGGCCGCGGACCTCCGGCATCGGCTGTCACTCGTGCGCCGGCAACCCATCTTACCGATCCTCCTGTTATTGATCCTGGCGGTCAGCGCGGGAGCCCAGTCCCAGACTTCCGGGCGTCCTCTGGGGCAGACCCAACTGCAAGGTCTCGTGAAGGGCGGGGTGTCGAGTGAACGGCTGGCAAAGCTCGTTCAGCAACGTGGCATCGACTTCACGCCGAGCGACGAATACCTTGAGGAACTGCGAAGTAGCGGGGCTGAGGAAGTACTTCTGAAGACGCTACGCGCCCTTCAGCCCCTTGTGGCCGGGGAGGCGGGGGGAGGCCCGGCAGGAGCAGTGAACAACACGTCAGCCCGCAACCCGAGCAAGCAGCCGACCACGGCCGAGCTGGTGGCGGAGCATCTCGCCCGCGGCGCCGAGCTGCAACGATCAGAACGCTGGGTCGAGGCAGAGCAGGAATACCGTTCAGCCTCCCAGCTCGATGCTGAAGACCCAGCCATCCATCTGGCCCTTGCCAACGTCTTAATCAACCAGAAACGATGGGACGAAGCAATCGTTGAATTCCGCGAGGCACTCCGCCGCCAGCCAAACAACAGCACCGCCCATGCGGGCCTCAGCAACGCGTTGGAGGGAAAGCACGACCTGAAAGGGGCGATCGACGAATATCGCCAGTTCCTGAGCCTGGAGCCCAACGACGTCAAAACGCTGAATAAGCTCGCTGCTGCACTTTACGCACAGGGCGACGTAAGCGGCGCCATCGTCGAGTATCGCTCCTTGGTAAGTTTGAAGCCCGACGACGCCCAACTGCACCAAGGGCTGGGGCAAGCACTCTACGTGCAGGGTGACCTGGACGGCGCGGTGCGCGAATTTGGCGAGGCGCTGCGCCTCAAGCCGGATTACGCCGAGGCACACAATGACCTGGGCGACGCCCTGTTAAAGAAGGGAGAGCGCCGCGCCGCGCTCCAGGAGTATCTGGCCGCATTCGAGTTGGCGCCGAACGATTCGACCTTCCGCGCCACGTCCGACTGGATGGCAACACACTTGGAACACTAGGAGGTTTGATCCTAGGAACTTGACTTTTGATTCAGATTTTTCTGGTGCGGTTGCTACCAAGAGACCCCTCACCCGGTCCCGGGACCACCTTCTCCCCTTGGGGAGAGGGCTGTGATCCCATCTTTGAAGTCCGGCCATCTCCCTTGGGAAGAGGGTGGCGGTCCCGCAGTCGCGGGAGAGACGGGTGAGGGGTCACGCCTCGGCGGTCTGAAGGGAAGCCTCCCTGGTGCTAAGGGCGGCCTGGCGAGGACAAGATGGCCGTGCCACAACTGCGCTATGGGAGCCTCGAGACTTCAGCTTGTCCTTGTGATACTGTGGGTGACCGCGATGGCCCGCGCAGCGGAAACGGCGGACCAACACCTCCAGCGCGGCAACGACCTTGCCAACCAGAAAAACTGGGATGCGGCCATCACCGAGTACCGCGAAGTCGTGCGCCTGAGACCGGCTTACACCGAAGCATACTATAATCTCGGCAATGCTCTTTGGGGGAAAGGCGACCTCGAAGGAGCCGCCCGCGAGTATCAGAAGGCAGTCCGCCTTAACCCGGGTTTCGTTCTGGCTTACAACAACCTTGCTTTGGTGCTCAGGGCTAGGGGTGATCTAGACGGAGCCGTTCGCGAATTCCAGGAAGCGGTTCGCCGGAAACCCGATTATGTCGAAGCAAACTTTAACCTGGGCAACGTGCTGGCCGACAAGCGCCAATACGACGCGGCCATCACCCAATACCGGGAAGCAATCCGCCTGAAGCCAGATTCCGCTCCCATCCACAACAATCTTGCGCTCGCGCTTAAGGCGAAAGGTGATTCCAGCGGGGCCATGACCGAGTACGTAGAGGCGATCCGCTTAAGACCGGATTATGCCGAGGCCCACTACAACCTGGGCAGCACGCTCGTCGACAAGGGCGACCTGGAGGGCTCCCTCGCGGAATACCGCCTGGCCCTTCTCCTGAAGCCGGACGACGCCGCGGCACAAAACAATTTGGGATTGATTTTTGCCCAGAAAGGCGATCTGAACCGCGCGATCTTTGAATACCGGTGGGCGATCCGCTTACAGCCGAAAAACGCCAAGGCCCAGCACAACCTGGGCCGCGCCCTGGAAGCGCGTGGCGACCTTAAGGCAGCCCTCCAGCAGTACGCCGTCGCCTGTCAGATGGATTCGAATAACCCCGACTACCGAGCCGATTACTCGAGGCTGTCCGTAACGTTAGGACGATAGGCTGGAGCAGGAGGCTTGAATTGACTTTAACCGTAATTCTGCGGAAGCTCCTACGGTGGAGGTGGGTCTCCTGACTGCTGGTTGGCGTTGTCACCGCGGGCTCCGGCTTGGTCCTTCTGGCCTGCCTCAGGCCCGGGTGTGCCGAAGCGGACGAGATAGGGATAGAGGCGCGCCACTTCAAACGGCATCTTGTCACGCGGCGAGATTAGTGTTGCTGGCTTGCTCTTCGTCAGTTGTATGTGGTCGTTCCATGGATTAACCTTGACGCGTGCGCCGAGGGGCAGAGCGGCAATCTGGTCGACCCGAGTTTTCTCGAGCGCCGGCGCGCTGCCCATCAACTGCGCGACGCGTCGAACTTGGCTTCCCTGCGCCAGCCGGCTACCCAGGTGGGCCCCAAAGAGCTGCGGCGTGTGGGGAGCAGCATCGGCCATGGCTCGCAGGAAAAGGCCTGCTTGACCGAGTTGATCTTTGTACGGAGAGTTTTCCAGCAGCTCGACAGCCTTCGCGTCAGCGGCAGCCTCATCGTGCTGGCTGGGTTTGAAATTCAGGCGGTGAAGGACGTCGTCGTCCTTTATCATCAGCCGGTCGTGAAAACCGTATTTCGTAGTGTTGGCGCCGGCTGTGTGCCCGAGCACGACGTGCTCCAACTCGTGTGCAAGGATAGCGGCGAGGCTGGCCTCATCGGGTAGCACGTCGATCAATCCGCGACTCAGAATGATGGTGTTGCCGATGCCCAGCGATTCAAGCGTAGAAGTCAATAGGATGCGGACGTGGATTTGGGGCAATTTATCGAGGTGATTGCTCACGATCAGATTGTTCACCACGGTTTCCATCACCTTGTCGACATTGCCGGGAGGAGCAAGCAATCCAGCCTTCTCGAGGCGCTGCAGGATATTAGCTTCTGCCTCGCTTTCCCACTCGCGTTGGGCACTAATCGGCGACGGATCGGTCGAGTTTTCGCTCGCGTCCCGGACCTCAGTGGGCGCTTCGATCATCACCCAAGTCAGCTCTTGTTCAGGGGTCGGATTGCTTAGGTCGTAGCCCCAAAGTCGTGTTTGCGATTTGAAACGCACCGCACGCTTTATCGAATACTTCAGGTCCAGCTCCTCGCTGTATACGTAGACTGGTAACCAAAGGCCGGGCTGGACGTTCTCCCGCCAGCTGTCAAAATGGAAATAAGTTGAGAATCGGGGGGCCGGAGTGTACGTGCCGTTGAAGCGGACGATGTTATACTCCTGGTCTTCAGCCCAGATGCGACCTTCGAAGAGGCCGACCCCGGCTCCGGGACGGGGCTGGACGTCGAAAACCACGCAGCGTACGTTACCCAAGAACTCGCGACTCACGAAATCGAGCAGATAGTGCTGGCGATCGAACCGACTCGCATCGATGACAATCATGTAGGTAAATTCCCCTGCATGATAAGGCATCGAATAGAGTTGGGTGATCTGGCCAGTGATCCCCTTCACAGTTCGGTGCGCCAATCCGGGCTGGGGAAGGAAGGACCGAAACGCCACGCCCTGCTGGAAGTCCATGCGTCCAAAGAAGTAATGATCGTTGACCGGCACGGTCCCCAGCTCAGGATCCTGGCGCAGGTCCTGAATATAAGTCTCAACTCGGGGGCTGTATTTGCGCAGGTTCTTCAGGAGCTGCTGCTCGCGCGCAATAACGGTATCCACAACCTTTGTGAGCTCTGGCGATACCCTCTCTCCCGTGGCAGCAGGCGCCGATGGTTGGGAGGCTGCTGCAGGAGGTTGCGCCTTGCTCCCCGCAGAGCGCCTACCGGCCTGTGCAGAGTTAGTTGCCTGCTGAGACCAGGCGACCTGTACAATCGCGCTGGCGGCTAGAAGGAGTGCTAAGTCGATACGCCCGGTCACAACTTATCTATCGGCTGTCTGAATCGATACTTTGAAATACATGCGCTAAGTGACGATTGTCTGACTGTTTCGTCGAGCTGGCCTGAGTCTGCTTGGCAGCGCGTAGCTCTGCTGGAGTCTCTCCGTGAGCCCATTCCAGCCCGTACATATTGTACTACGAGTACGTGTTAGCGTAGAAGAATGCCGTACCTTGGGGCACCTCCGTAGTGGTCAGTTTGCATCGGTAGCGCCGAGTTTACCTCGCCACGTGGTAGCGCAAAACTGGCTCTACCTCAAACTGACCCGCCATCCGCACCTATTCCTTACCTGTCTGCAGCCCAACAAGTTGTGCGGTAATGTGTCATAAGACGAAAACCTGGATTCTTCGTCGGGCTGAGAGAAACGGTTCATCACGAAAGCCCGTTGGCCGCGGCCGGGTCAGGGCGCGCTGGGGCTCGCGGGACCACTGCCTCCGCCGCCGGCCCCGACTGCGACTCCCACGCCCGCGGCGGCGCCTACCGCGACCAGAATGAGGATGGCGGATGATCCCCGATGCGTTGCGACTGGGTGCGGTGTGGCCTGGCCTGCCGGCTCGCTGGGCGCTGGTTTGGCCTCTTCCCTTTCTTGCTCCAGAACTGGTGAGGGGGGTGCGGCACACGCTTCCGTATCTCCCTCGGGCAGAGTGTTGCGCCGACCCGAGGTGATCTCCGTAACTAAAGCTGGGCCGTGGCGCGCCGTAATCGTACTACTCCCGTCGGGCGAAACCGAAACTAGGTAACTGACTTTTCCCGGCTGTGCCGGCGCGATCCGACACCTCGGAGTTTCAATGTTCAAGGAGTCTGAAGCGTCTGTCTCAGCCAGAAGGATACCTGATGAGATTCTGGCGAGAGGATGCCCGGACGGGTTGGTGAGGTTAACGGTAGTCCCCCCCGCCAGATTCAGCTGCGTACTGGCCGAAATCTTCACCAGAGCGCTACCGATTTTGTCGGTGCTGAGGGTGTCGCCGGCGAGAACCGTACCTGGGCCAGGGACTGGCACTCCGCCGACCGATGCGCCTGAAGACGAAATAATCTGTCCGATGGCCTGCTGGCCGCCGGTAGCGGGACGGGTAGGCAAAGTAAGCCCCAGAACCAGGCTGAGGCAAATGGCCTTTCTCAGAAAACGGGTCCGCATACAGTGCCCCTACCGATCACTCTCTCCTACCTTCGTTGACTTCGTGTCTTGGTGTTGGACGATCGCCGCCGCAGCCCGATCCTCTGACCACGTGCAACTCGCTAAGCCGGCGCAGAAAGCAAACCACGCTGCGTTCGCCGGAATGTGGAGGTTGAAATCCACCAGACTGTGGACCAGCAATCCGCAGCACCCGAGCGCAGCGCCCAACTGTATCCAGCCCGATTCGTGCTGTAGCCGCTCAGCCAGGTTTCTGAAGGCTACCCCGAGAAACAGGACCAGGGCGAGAACCATCAGCGCCCCACCCGCAAGGCCTGTTTCTGCCAGCGCCTCGGCGTAGTCGTTGTGGGCGTGGTCCCAGTCGAAGTCGCTGGGAAAGCTGCAGTAGGGCGGGTACGCAGTTTCAAAACTGCCCAAGCCCACGCCGGTGAAGGGCCGGTCGCGGAACATGCGCAGGGTGTCAAGCGCCACCAACCTCCGCTCGCCGAAGGTAACCTCAGGTGCACGCGTCAAACTAGCGACGGTGGAGAAGCGTTTCAGGATATCGCCCCGATCCACCCAGAGGAAGAGCGATGCGGCGACGATGATCCCCAGTGCTCCCCCGGCGGCCAATCGGTAGCGCGCCGGGCCGGGAGCACGCCGCACGAGAATCACGCCCAGGATCAAAACCTCGGCACTGAGCGCGATCAGGCCTCCGCGCGAGCCGGAGAGCAGCACGGACGCCACAGCGACGCAAACCGCGAACCCGAGCAGCAGGCGTGCCGGATGCCGGCGCGGGCGCGAAAGGACGTAAAGAGCGGCGAGCGGAATCAGCACCTCCATCAGGCCGGCGTAGTGGTTGTGGTTAACGTAAGGCCCGAAGACCCAACCGCCCCACCGCGGCTTAACCTTCCAGTAAATGAGGCCCGGACTGGACAAGAACTGTAGGATGGCAAACACCGCCAGCGTCACGGTGTATACAGTTATCGTGAAACCCAGCGTGCGCCAAACTGGGGCACAGTCTGTGCCGGCCCTCAACCCCATCACCCGGCTCGCTCCACCACCCTCTGTCCCCAGAGCGGCCGAGGGCTGTACTGCGGTTGATCTGGTGTCTCGAAGGGGTGGCACGTGGCAGAAGAGTTGCGCCGCAAGAAAGAAGAAGATCAGAGCGGTGCCCAGCTTCAACAGCGACTCTCGAGTGGCAATAGGATCCAGCGTGGAATGGCCGAGGAGTTGAGCTGCCCCCAGTGCCAGCATTGCCAGGAACGGCGTGTATAGCGGCGACCAGACGATCCTCACCAACCCCCGCCGCACACTCCCTCCAGCCCAGCAGGCGAGCATCAGCAGCGCCGCCATCCCGAGCGTCGCCCAGGCCCACGGCTGTACGGCCCCGAAGGGCAAGGGGGCGGCCAGCAGCGTCGCGAGGAGGACGGCAAACAGTAGACGGTCGACGGTAGACGGCATAGAGGAAACGATCATGTCATAAGTTAAATTATAGCTTCTGAGTTGTGTGTTCTGAATCTGCTTTCTTCCGAATTCAGAACTCACCATTTTTGGTCTTCCGCAACTCAGAACTCATAACCTAAAACTTATGACTCAGGAACTTGCTTTTGCGGCTTCAGCGAAACCGCGTCAAGCCAGAACTGCCCGGTGATCTCGGTGGGGAAACTCCGGCTGCGTGGCCGCCAAACCGACAGGCGCAGGAACCGAGTCTCGGCCCCAGTGGCGAAGCGGGCGCTCACCGTGTGCCAGGGTGTAGTGGCAACAGTCGTCTCGGTGGTGACGTCCAGGCAGTGGGGGCAGTCAGGGTCGAGGACGCGCAAGCGCGGGCCACTATTGGAAGTAATGTTCTCCGAGCGGGCGGAGGCCGTCAGCACGTACTCCTGGTTCGGGCTGACCGGCACAAGTTGAACTACAGGCTCAAATTCCTGGTTGCTGCTGACGGTAAAGTCCAGGCGGAGGCATCGCCGCCCTTGGCGCGCGGACGGATCAGAGAAATCGGCAGCGACCCCAGGCGCTTTCCTGTAGCGCCAGTCAAAGCCGGCGTTCAAGGGCGCTTGCTCGAAACCGCCGTTGAAGACCAGATTCTCCGCATCGTCGCGCGCCGGAAACAAGCTGCCGCTCTTCTCTACCACCTTCCAGACGCTCAGCGCTTCCCGTGTGCGGCCCTGACGAAGCAGACCTTCCAGATAAGGCTCCGCCGAGGTCCAGGGGACGGAAGGCTCCTGAGCCACGGTTTGAAGCCATATCGGGTACGCGGCGCCGGCCCCCGCGTTGGCGCTGAGGAAGTTTACAAAGGCCAGCTTCAGCTCCAGATTGGCTGAGGGCAGGAGCTTGTCGAACACCGCTTGGGGATCGTTCAGGATTTGAATGCACATGCGGAACGACGGCCAGGCGTATTTCGGGCTGAGCGCCAAGAGCTCGCGGAAGTGCCGCAGGGCAGCCTCCGTCCGGCCGACACGCAGGTCGTGGTTGGCGACGACCCAGCGGACGCGAGGCGTCATGGGGCTTAAATCGAGCGCGCGTGCGAAGGCGGCACCGGCACAGGCACTGTCGGCAGCCGACTCGCACGCAGCGCCGAGGTCGAGCCAATAGACCGCCACACCGGGGTTCAACTCCGTCGCCCGTCGCAAGTCGTGGAGCCCCCGCGCGAAGTCCAGCGGTTCCAAGCCGTAGGCATAGATCATGCCCCGTTTATGGTAGAGGTCGGGATTGCGCGGATCCAGAGCTAGTGCCCGGCGCAGCTTGGGGACCTCGCCCGATTCTCCCCAAGTGGCAACGATCGCCACTCGCAGCGTTTCCACCGTCAGGGCCAGCAGCGCCAGCCCCACCACTATCAGAAAGAGAGCCGCCCGGCCTCGGGAGCGAAGCGAGAATTCGGTTATGAGTGGTGAGTTATTCATAGCTCAGAGCTTTTTCCGTGGCCGTTGCTGCCGTTGCCATTCCCATTGCCATTCCCGTAGTAGGAATGGTGGTACCGACCATAACGGGATCCGTAGTAATAGTGACCGTCAAGCCCCAGGTCGACCTTGTTAAGGACCGCGCCCAGGATTTTTCCTCCCGCGCTCTCCAGGACACGCTGAGCACGCACCAAGGCGCCACGGACGGTCGCGCCGCTTTCCACCACCAGGATCACCCCATCCACGAGAGTCGAGAGCAGGGTGGCATCGGTGACCACGAGCAACGGCGGAGAGTCGACGACGAGGTGATCGAAGTGCAGACGCAACCCCCGCATCACCTCTTCCATCGTGGGCGAGGAGAGCAGCTCGGCGGGATTGGGAGGCGTGGGCCCCGCGGGGAGCACCCAGAGGTTGGGGACGAGCCCGCATTTCCGTAATGCCTGCTCCACGCTGTGCGCCCCGGTAAGCAGGCTGCTGAGCCCCACGCCATTGTCGAGACCCAAGTGGCGGGCGACGCCGGGCTTGCGCAGGTCACCGTCGATGATCAGGACGCGTCCACCGCGCTGGGCCAGCGCCATGGCGAGATTCATCGTAGTGCACGTCTTGCCCTCGTTGGGCTGCGGGCTGGTGACCAGCAAGGCTTGGGGCGGTCGAGGGGCGGTGGAGAGTAGTATGGCGGTGCGCAGAGCGCGGTAGGACTCCGTAAAAGCGGACGAAGGCTGGTTGAGTACCGCCAGGGCCACCGCGCCATCGTGTGTCATCCGCCTCCGACGCCGATTCTTCAGCCACCCTGACGACGATCTACTGAGGCTCGCCGAAGGCACAATCGCCAGAGTCGGGGAGCCAATCAAGCGTTCCACGTCTTCGGCATTGTCGATGGAGTTGTCCAGACCCTCTTCGACAAAGGCGAGGGTGATGCCGACCAGTGTCCCGGCGAGCAAAGCGATCCCCAGGTTCAGCAGCTTCTTCGGTCGCACCGGGACGCTGGGCACTAATGCCCGATCGACGGCGTGGATATTGGTGGCGCGCAAGCCTGCTAAAGCCGTCGCGTCCTTCAGCCGCTGGAGCAGTTTGTCATAGAGCTGTTGGTTGGTTTCGAATTCGCGCTGCAGGAGATTGTGCTGAATCAGGAGCTGGCTCAGCTTGCCGACTTCCAGTTTCTCCGTCGCTACAGCGGCACCGAGGAGCTGCTCGCGGGCCAGCGCCACCTCGTAGTCGTGACGAATGCGTCCCACCACGCGTGCGCGCTCCTTTTCGACAAGGGATTGAATCTCGATGACCTGATCGTGCAGCCGGACCAACTTGGGGAAGTTGGGACCGTACTGTTCCTGGGCGTCGGCGTATTGCGTCTTCAACTCGGCA
>Ga0182041_10001724_pt1 | contig 11120 bp, 9 predicted proteins | sample flu12Cox44000178_FD_125967 | JGI IMG/M metagenome (GOLD analysis project Ga0182041, IMG submission 125967) | Lab enrichment of tropical soil microbial communities from Luquillo Experimental Forest, Puerto Rico - flux8day.12C.oxic.44.000.178 | ecosystem: Environmental > Terrestrial > Soil >...
ACTCCCTACGCAAACGCGCCAAGAATCTTGGATTTGATCTTGTTCAACTTCCGAAAGCAGCTTAAAGCCACCCCACACGTCAAGTTTCAGAGAAGCTCTCTAGCCCGCAATGAGCGCGCCGCTCTTTACAGCGCGTGATTTTTGCGGGCTAGCAATCGATCGGTAACAGCTATTGAATTCTCGGTGCAGGCGTTGCTAAGGGTCGCAGCCGCAGTTGTTCGGACCGTAATAGCCGGACCAGCCGCATTCGTACAGGCAGGCCCAACGGTAAGCCGGACGATAATAGCGCACCGGCTGGGCGTAGTAGGGGCGGGGATGGTACGCAGAGCCGTAGTTCGGTTGACCGTAGCAGGAAGGACCGAAATTGACGAATAGAAACGGGATCGGGAGCGGTATCCCGTAACTAACACCTTGGGCCCTGGCGAGGAATTGCACAGCAAGAACCAAGGCGCAAATAGACAGCAAAAGGATCAGCAGCCTTTTCATTTGGGGTGAACCTGAAGCAGCGTCCTCCAGCTTCTCATGGACCTGATAAAAAGGTAATCTGCGTCCACGGCTACGACGGAGCGTAGCCCTCCAGGTCTTGAACGGTTTGGTCAGAGCAGGATTTAGGCATGACCCCGTCGCATCTTATGCCTCGAAGAGTTTCAGGATGGCTTCGACCAAGCCTTCGATGTCGTAGCGAGATGCTTCGATATCTACGCTCAGGCCGTGTTTACGCATGGTCTCCGAAGTGATCGGTCCGATGCTTGCCGTTCTGGTATTTGACGGCCACGGAAGCTTCAGCGCCAGGAAATTCTCAACGGTTGAAGAACTCGTAAAGGTCACCAAGTCTGCTCCTTCGCTCCTGAATCTTTCCATGGCCCCGGTTACATCGTTCATTTCCGGCACCGTTCGATAAGCAATCGCTTCGTCGACAATGGCGCCGAGTTCGGAGAGGCTCCTAGGCAGGAGATCACGAGCGCCTTCCGCTCGCACCAACAAAAATTTAAGGTTTTCTACGCTTCCGAACTCTTTCAGGCCGGAAATGATCCCCTCGGCTACAAAATCAACGGGCTGAAGGTCGGCGGACAGATGGAACTCCTTGATTCGTTGCGCAGTGGCCGGGCCGATGGCGGCGATCTTCACATTCCCGATATGTCGCGCATCGTCGTAAAGCTTGTAGAACATGTCGAAAAACGCGTCGACACCGTTTGAACTGGTGAACACGAGCCAATCATATTGATAAGCGTCGCGAACCAGCTCCCCGAACTCTCGGAGATTGGCAGGCGGCTCGATTCGAATCGTCGGAAGTTCAAGTACGTCCGCACCTAGCGACCGAAGCTTTGCAGTCAAAGCGCCTGCTTGTTTACGGGTCCGAGTCACGACGATCCGCTTCCCAAAGAGCGGCCGCGCTTCGAACCAGCTTAGCGCAGGGCGCAAATCGACAACCGAGCCAAAGACCGCCACCGCAGGCGGCTGAAAACCATCCGCAGCGGCAACAATCGAACCCAGCTCGCCGGTCACGGTTTCTTGCCGTCCCGTTGTGCCCCAGCGAATCAAAGCGACCGGCAGATGGATATCGGCGCCGTTTTGCACAAGTTCGAAAACGATTTCATCCAGTCGTTGCATTCCCATGAGCATCACCCAAGTGCCTTTGAGTTCGACCAGCGCCTTGAAATTAATCGAGCCGGTTTCCTTGGTGGCGTCCTCGTGTCCGGTAAAGACTGTAAATGCAGAAGTCGCGTTGCGATGGGTCAATGGAATTCCAGCGTAGGCGGGAACCGCGACCGCTGAAGTTACCCCAGGAACAACTTCAAAGGCCAGACCCGAGGCAGCCAGCGCTTCTGCTTCCTCACCTCCTCTCCCAAAGACAAATGGATCGCCCCCTTTGAGACGGACAACTCGCTTTCCCTCCCGAGCTTTATCGAGAAGCATCTGATTGATTTCCTCCTGGCCCAGGGTATGCTTGCCCGCCTTTTTCCCGACATAAATGAGTTCGGCATCAGGCGGAGCCCATTTCAGAATTTCGGGATTGCAAAGGTAATCGTACACAACCACCTGCGCTTGTTCGACGACCTCTTTGGCGTGCAATGTGAGCAGCCCGATATCACCGGGGCCGGCTCCAACAAGGCTGCAGAAACCTTTATTTTCCTTGTCCATAGATTCTTTGGAGGAGCGCCTTGGCAGCTTCCCTGGGGTCCGTGAATGCCCCCGATACAAAGCCCCGGATCGGCTCACCCTGGTCACGGAAGAGTATCGCTTCCATCGAAAAATCCTTCTTTTCCAGCCGAGTGCGCACCCCAAGCGGCAGCTGGCAGCCTCCGCCAATCCTGCGAAGCAATTCGCGTTCGGCTTGTACGCAAAACCATGTTTTCGCATCGTTTACCTGGAGGAGCAAATCTTTTAACCGCAGGTCGTCTGACCTTACCTGCAGGCCGATTGCTCCCTGACCGACGGCCGGCAACAGTTCATTGAGGTTCGATACGAACAGCGGCTGAGGCCCGGCATCAATACGACCCTGTTCCAACCGATAGCCGAGACGCTCCAGACCCGCTTTTGCAAGCACGATGGAGTTCCACGAACTCTCCTGAACAAGTTTTGTAATCCGAGTTGGCACATTCCCGCGAACGTCCACGATCTGCAGGTCAGGACGAACATACAAAATTTGGCGCGCACGCCGCAGGCTGCTCGTGGCGACGATTCCGGTTTGCGGGAGCTCTCGCAGAGATTTTGCGGATTTGGAAATCAATACATCGCTTGGATCGTGTCTGGGCAAACTCGCCGCTAACTCGAGTCCCTCAGACAGCATTGTTGGCAAGTCTTTCAAGGAGTGAACCGCGACGTCAATCTCTCTGCGCTGCAGAGCTTCCTCCAGTTCCTTTGTGAATAGTCCTTGGTCGATTCTCGGGCCGGGCCGATTGAGCCTGAGATTCAACCGTTGATCCCCGGTTGTTTTGATGATTTGCCTCATCACCTCGGGTCTCTCCGGAAGCCGCTCAATCGCCTGTCTGGCTATTTCGGTTTGCGCAAGCGCCAGGCTGCTGCCACGAGTACCCAGAACTATCCTCATCATGTACGCGGTAACTCAATCGCCGCAGGAGCAATCCCGGTTTGTGTGGCTCGATTCAACCAGGCCTCGAAATCCTGGACATGTTTCTCGATCAGATCATCACACGCATCTGCTTCTTTCCTTCGCGCAGCGAGCTCTCGCTCAGCGATCACCTGCAAAGAATCCAAATCGTAAACAAAGACGCCATCAAGATGATGAACAGCAGGGTCAACATCACGCGGAATCGCGAGATCGATAATGAAGAGTGGACGGTCTCGGCGTGTTCTCAAAATTGGCTCGAGTTTTTCTTTCGTCAAAATCGCGTGCGGAGCCGCCGTGGAAGTGACCAGGATATCAAGGTCCTGAAACTCCTCCTCCCAATCATCGAAGCGTAGCGCGCGGCCCTCCATCGCCTCCGCCAGGACCGCCGCACGACTGTAAGAACGATTGGAGACAAAGATCTGCCGGGCCCCGCGGGAATGAAAACCCCGGGCAGTCTTCTCGCTTGTGTCGCCCGCTCCGAGGATCATGATCTTGCAGCCGGAAAGCTCACCGAAGATCTGCTGTGCCAGGTCGACGGCAACAGACCCGACAGATATGCTGCCGCGTGTGATCGCAGTGGCCGATCGGACGTGTTTTCCGACGTGAAACGCCTTCTGAAAAAGTCTGTTTAAGATTTTCCCCGTGGTTCCAAACTTCGCCGCGATCTCATAGGCGCGTTTGACCTGCCCGAAAATCTCGGTTTCACCGATCACCATCGATTCCAAGCCTGAGGCCACGCGAAAGAGGTGCCTGACCGTTGGGATCGCAGCCAATCGAAAGAGATGTTCGAGGTCGCCAACTCCTGGAGTTCCGTAGAAATCCTGAACGAACGGCTGGATATCAAGCTGGGCGTTCTGACTTACAAGGTAAAATTCCGTCCGATTACAGGTGGACAACAGCACGCCCTCATTAACGCTTGACATCTGGGCCAACCGATTCAGCGAATCCACCAACGCCGAGTCGGGGATGGCGAATCGTTCGCGAATTTCGACATTCGCCGTCCGATGACTGATGCCCAGACAGAAGATATTCATTTCGCGAAGCCGCGCCTCAGACCAGCGAACTGCGAGGGACAGTAACCTCGCGCCGGGAGCGGCGCCGGTTGGCTAAGGGGGCCACCCTATCGGTGGACCAAAACCTTGTTAGAAGCCCAGGCAACTCCCCCCGGCCCGACGAGCAATTTGCGTTTGGATTTTTCATTCGTGCGTGCATCTAATAAATGGTGTGAAAATCCGGTACCTTTTCGTTCCGTGGTCCGCATCTCTAGAAGGAGGGCTGCTCGGAAATAAACCGAATGCCCCAAAATGTCCCCAATAACAAGCTAAACGCGACAATCGACAGGGTAGCTACCCATTTAGCGGCCATCGCATGGCGGATCCTGGCAATCAAAATGCCCCCGTAAACGCACCATACGAGGATGGACCACGCCGCCTGAACCCAGTTGATCCGGGCTCCGATTAGAAATCCTGTTCCGAGACCAATCGTAAGGAGCGCGAAGCCGAGCAATAAAAGGCGTGAATTTGCGATCGACAAAGCGGTGATTGGCGGGAGACGAAAGAAGATTGAACCCGGTCGCCGGGTTTTCAGCTGGCTTTCCTGAAACAGATACATCGCGCCAGCAACGCAAGCCAGGGCGAATGCTCCGCACGCAACCATTGAAAAGGATGTGTGCGCCTCCAGCCAGGGATTGACCTTTATTCTCGCGGTAATTGTATCCGCTCGGGGCATGAGGATCGCCACGAACGAAAGCGCAGAAGCGACCGGGGCGGTAAACGCACCCATCAAAGAAAGCCGATAAGCAGGACCAATAACCAGGTAGATCAGGACCATTGACCAGGTCATGAAAACGATCACTTCAAAGCGATTTGTGATCGGGCAACGACCCATCTCCTGTCCACGAACAATCAGATAAATCGTTTCAAACAAGAACCCGGCACAGATCGCGAAAAATGTGTTGCGTGGCGTCAGAAACTTGCCGGTAGCCAGTGAATAGACCGAATAACCGAAGCCGAGGAGAAAACAAACCAGCGCCAAAGCGACCCAAACACGATCCGACCAGCTCATATCTGAAACAAAACCGAACCTCTGCGCACATCGCCTGCCGTCAACTTATTTGTACGCATCCGATAGGCGAATCCATGAAAGAAAGTCCGGCAAGGCCGGCCTCGCCTCACCGATCGCAGGCGCTGATCAAATTAACTGTCGCCTGAAAATCTTTGCCGGAGGGCGTCCGCTCCGTCGGCGCCGTGAAACCGATGCTCTCATCGGCTCGCCGGAGGCTCGCCCTACCGGAACGATTTTTTCGTTGATGTTCGGTGTGGTTCGTTCAGGTTCGTTGCTCATGAGTCTGGACGAACTTGAGCAGCTGCAGTCTGCTATTCGTGATATCGCGGATTTTCCGAAACCCGGAATCATTTTTAAAGACATCACGCCTGTTCTGGGAGACGGAAAATTGTTTCGCTGCGTGATCGACCACCTGGCTGGAGAGGCAGAGAAAGCGAATCCAACGAAGGTGGTCGGGATCGATGCGCGAGGTTTCCTGTTTGGGGCCGCTGTAGCTTACAAACTGGGTGTTGGCTGTGTCCCGATCCGGAAAAAAGGAAAACTCCCGTTTAGAACGATCGGATCTTCCTACCAGTTGGAGTACGGAGATGCGGAAGTAGAAATGCACGTGGACGCAATTGTCGCCGGCGAACGCGTTGTGTTGGTTGATGATCTGCTTGCCACCGGCGGGACATCCGGCGCAGCGATCAATCTCGTTCAGAAGATAGGCGGCATTGTCGGGTCCGCGCTTTTTGTAGTTGAGCTGACGTTTCTGCATGGGCGGGAAAAGCTCCCCCCGGATGTCCCGGTGCATTCGCTTGTAAAGTATTAAGGAAAGGGTTGCCGAAGCTCTTCTCCCAATGCTGCGCTTTATCATCAAGAGAGGGATCGCTCTGGTGATCATTCTCTTTTGTGTGATCACCCTGACGTTTTTCCTAATCCATCTGATGCCCGGGGGTCCTTTTGATCGAGAGAGGAAACTGCCGGCCAACATCGAGAAACAGCTTCTTATTAAATATAAATTGGACGGGCCATTGCTCGGACAGTATTTCAACTATCTGGGAGACCTTTTCCATGGTGACCTGAGGCTATCGACAAAATACCGGAATCGGTCGGTAAACGAAATTCTGGCTCAGAGCCTGCCGGTATCCGGAATCCTGGGCGGGATCGCTTTTTGTATTGCTGCCGCAGGCGGAGTATTCCTCGGAGCACTGGCGGCGGCGAAACAGCATACCTGGATTGACCGCACTGCGATGCTTGGAGCGCTGTTCGCGATTTCACTGCCACCTTTCGTGATCGGTCCGTTGCTGGTTCTAATCTTTGCTATCGATCTCCAAATTCTCCCGGTTGGCGGCTGGGGTAGCCTGGAGGGTCTAATCCTGCCGTCCATGACTCTGGCGGCTCCGTATACCGCTTACATCGCTCGCCTGACACGCGCCAGCATGCTCGAGGTATTGACCCAGGATTATATCCGAACGGCTCGGGCAAAAGGGCTCAGCGAAGAAACCGTCATCTACAAGCACGCTTTGCGCGTGGCAATCTTGCCGGTCATATCATTCCTGGGCCCGCTGGCGGCGAATTTGCTCACGGGGTCAATTGTAGTAGAGAACATTTTCAGCATTCCAGGAGCGGGAGGATTTTTTGTCAATTCGGTGCTCAATCGTGACGGCTTTTTGCTGGCTGGCGTTGTGATCGTCTATTGTGCATTGCTTGTGTTTTTCAATTTGGTCGTCGACATTCTGTATGGATTTCTCGATCGCCGAATAACACTTTATGACTGATCGGCGATCACCCTGGCTTAAGCTTACCAGGAATCCGCCGGCGGTTCTTTCAGCGATCATACTGGTATCTATGACTCTCGGGGCGCTGCTCGGGCCTGCTCTGGCACCGGTCGGCGCAGGTGAAGTGACCCGGAACAGTTTTCTGCCTCCTTCGAGTCTGCATCTGTTCGGGACCGATCTCAACGGTCGAGATCTGTTTTATCGAGTTTTGCTGGGAGCACGAATCTCCCTGTTAGTCGGAATCGCCGGCGCGCTGACGAGTTTTATCGTGGGAATCATCTATGGTATGATTGCCGGTTATATCGGCGGCCAGATCGACTCAGCGATGATGCGTCTTGTAGACGTGCTGTACTCGATACCACGCCTGATTTTTCTTCTTGTGCTGATCAGCGCTTTGGATCCGTTGCTTCGGTTGCAAATGGAGCGCGACGGCCTGCAAGAATTCGTAGGCTACTCGAAAATCATCCTGCTTATTTTTTCACTGGGGCTCACCGAGTGGCTGACCATGGCAAGAATCATTCGCGGTCAAGTTCTTGGCCTAAAATCGCAGCAATTCGTTTTGGCGGCTCGCGGCATTGGTCAAAGCCACATGAATATTATTTTCCAGCATCTGTTTCCGAACCTGGCTGGGGTGGCGCTGGTTTACCTTACATTGACGGTGCCGGCGGTGATTCTGGACGAATCATTTCTGAGTTTCTTAGGCGTAGGAATTCAAGCGCCGCTTGCCAGCTGGGGACTTTTGCTGAGCGACGCCGCCCAGGTGATCAACCCGATCAAAGGCTATTGGTGGCTTCTCGTTTTCCCTGCCGCTGCTATGTCTGTGACACTGGTTGCTCTGAATTTTCTAGGAGACGGATTGCGCGACGCCTTCGACCCTCGCCAACGCAAATGATCGAATGTTGAGATATGACCCCCGGCCAGCGATTGTACGGTTATGGATTTTCTTGATGAACTGGCGGGATCTGTTCTCTGTGGGGATGGCGCAATGGGGACCGAACTGATGACAGCAGGAACGCCTGTTGACGTCTGTTTCGAAGAACTCACCGTGAGCTGCGCAGGTATGGTGGTGCGCATCCATGAATCATACGTAAACGCGGGTGCCCGCCTGATCGAGACGAACACATTTGGCGCTAACGCTGCGCGTCTCGCCAAATATGGTTTGGAAAATCGGGTAAAAGAGCTCAATCAAGCGGCTGTAAGGCTCGCGCGCAAGACGATCGGCGACCGCCCAGTATACCTTGCCGGCAGCATCGGGCCCACCGGACTTGTGATCCACAAAGCCGATGGCAATTCGATTGACCAATCGGCATTGTTTCGTGAACAGGCCGAAGCGCTTATCGATGCGGGGGTGGACGTGATCTTTTTGGAGACATTCCTTGATTTTAACGAAATTCAAATCGCTTTGGACGCAGTCAGGAAAACTGATGCGAAGATTCCGGTGATTTGTTCGATGGTGTCATCGGAGGAGGGACGGCTGCCGTCAAGCCTGCCTGTGGTACAGGCTTTTCGAGAGTTGACTCGACTTGGAGCCAACCTGGTAGGCGTTAATTGCGTCACCGGGCCACATGCCATGTTGCAAATTCTCAAGCGGATCCCGGCCGACTTTTTAATCAGTGCTTTTCCTAATGCGGGGTATCCCCGCTATCATGATGGACGCTTCCTTTACAACCTTTCTCCTGATTATTTCGGAAAAGCGGCCAAGGAGTTCGTCGAGCAGGGAGCCTGCCTTGTGGGCGGGTGCTGCGGAGTGGGCCCGGTGCATATTCGGGAAATGTCAAATGCAATAGCGGGTCTGAAGCCGGTCCGATCAAAGCCCGCGATTCGATGGACCGCCGAATTGGAGTTAAGGCCACGCAAACAGCCAACTGAAACAAGCATTCTGGATCTCATGGAACGCGGCCAGACGGTCGTGGTGACGGAGCTTGATCCTCCCAAAACACTCGATCTTGAGAAATATTTCGCGGGCGCGCAGGCATTGATTGATGCCGGAAGCGATGCAATTACCCTTGCCGACAATTCCCTCGCGATTCTCCGCGTCAGCAACCTTGCGGTGGGTGCGATCCTCAAACAGCAGTACAACATCATGCCGCTGCTTCACATCAGCTGCCGCGATAAAAATCTGATCGGTTTGCAGAGTGAATTGATGGGGATTGCAGCCTTGGGCATAAGACACATCTTGCCTTTGACCGGGGACCCTGCCAAATTTGGCGATCAGCCGGGATCTTCTTCCGTCTACGACGTTAACTCAATCCAACTGATGGAGATAATCTCGGGATTGAATAAGGGTTACAATTTTGCCGGCAAAAACGTTAAGTACGCGACCGATTTTGTTGTCGGCTGTACGTTCAATCCGAACGCCAAAAACATCGATGCACAAGTCGCGCGCCTGGAACGCAAAATCGCAGCCGGTGCGCGCTTTGCGATGACTCAACCCGTGTTCGATCAGGTACTAGTACAGACCATGCATGAGCGCACCCGGCATCTGAGAATTCCGATTTTAACGGGCGTCTGGCCCCTGTTGAACGGCAGACAAACCGAGTTCCTTCACAACGAAGTTCCGGGGATTATCGTCCCGGACAATGTCCGGGCGCGAATGGCAAAGACTGAAGGGCTTGAGGGGAGACGCGTCGGTGTTGCCATCGCGAAAGATGTCATTCGCGCCGCCCTCGACTATTTCCCCGGAATATATTTAATAACTCCTTTCCTCGCATATGATACCACCGCCGAGCTCGCAAACTTCGTCCGAACCTTATAGGACCCCTTGGTCGCTGATTTTCCAGGCGAGCGGGCTCATTTGCGGCTTGATTGCGCTCTTCATCGCGTCAACGAAATATCCGATTGTGAACTGGATTGGAGACGCCCGCATATACGTGGAGAAGCTCGGTGTCTGGAGCGGGCTTGTGTATCCGCTGGCTTACGCGCTGTGCAACCTGCTGTTGTTGCCGGGGGGCATTCTGAGCATGGGCAGCGGCTTTTTCTTTGGACTTTGGTGGGGTTTTTTTCTCATTCTCGTCGGCAACCTGCTGGGGGCCGCGCTTGCGTTCGCCATAGGGCGGAAGGTTGGGCGCCAACGCGTTGAAAAACTGTTGTCCAATAATCGGAAATTGCAAGTTCTGGACCAAAGCATCGCGCGCCATGGCTGGAAGATCGTGCTGATATCCCAACTGAATCCGTTAGCTCCCTCGAGTCTGCTGAACTACCTGTACGGTTTAACACGTGTTCGACTTAGCCGCTGCCTGCTCTGGGTAGCCTTGGGGCAGACACCCGGTCTGTTTCTTTATGCATTTATTGGAACACTTGGCCAATTCGGGGTTGACATGTTGCGCGGCATGCGCAGACCAAGTCCACACGATTACGTGCTCTGGGGAAGCGGTTTTATCGTTACGATTGTTACAACCTGGATGCTCGCCTTGATCGCGCGCAAGATAATGGGAGAAGTGGAATCCGAGATACGCGACCAACCTTGACTCAAGCGCGTTCGCGAATAGGTTTTCCCAGGTCGGAATAGCGAAATCAATGTGTTCCCCGATAGGAGACTTTCAAGAGGCGGACTTTGCGATCTATCTCGACTATGGGGTTGATTGCTGTTTTGGAAGCCAAGGAGACTTGGTGATCAACGAAAGAGGGATTGTTCTCAGGTCCCGCTGGCGTTTTCCCTTGGGTACTCAGCTGGCGATCAGAATCTGTGCTCATGCGCTCAGTCCCGAAGATTGCCCGGTGTGCGAGGACGTGACCGGGATGGTTGTCAGTTGTGAGCGAGTGGACGATCGAGATCGCAGCTTCGAATCGACCATCCTGCTGCTGGACGTTTCGGAACCGGCGCAGCACGGACTCTGTCGAGTTGCGAGTCAATTGGATTTAACCAGTCAAACCAGTTAGCCTGGAAATTTCGCGAGCCACAGCGCCAGCGAGGCCGCGCCTCAGACTGGCGAGGTCTAGCCTGCATCGCTCACAAACCCCGGGAAGTAGCCCGACACCCTGTTTCAGTCTGTATAAAACCGATTTCCCTCCGGAGCCGCCTCTTGGCGGCTCTATAGCGCGAAAATCTCACGAGCGCTTTGGCTCGTGAGATTTTCGGGCTCGCGGTTAGCAAGGCCACGTGGAAGCAGCATCGCTTGGGTGAAGCGGCCTCGCTTATAGAATCCTTGAAAAACAACGCCCATTTGATCATCGATGCACGAAAACGGAAAAACTTGACTCATTTGCAATCGATTTTGCTTTTC
>Ga0182041_10001725_pt1 | contig 11111 bp, 5 predicted proteins | sample flu12Cox44000178_FD_125967 | JGI IMG/M metagenome (GOLD analysis project Ga0182041, IMG submission 125967) | Lab enrichment of tropical soil microbial communities from Luquillo Experimental Forest, Puerto Rico - flux8day.12C.oxic.44.000.178 | ecosystem: Environmental > Terrestrial > Soil >...
CAAGCGCTCGCGCACCCAAACCTATCCTCAAATGCTTGGGCATGCGGTGAAACGCTTTGCCGTCCTCTTCCTGCTGGGCTCCCTTCGGGAATCGGTCCATAGTGGCGCGCCGTACTGGGTGGAGCTGAGCAGTGCCTTGCAGCCCATTGCCATTGCCTACCTTGTGGCTTTCTTGCTGGTGCGAAAGTCGCAGCGGCTGCAAGCGGCGGTGGGCGGCCTGATTCTAGTAGCCTACGCCCTCATCCTGGCATTCGTTCCTGCCCCGGGGGTTCCGGCGGGCACCCTCGACCCTTATAAGAACCTGGTAAGGTCTGTAGATCTGATGGTGTTGGGAAGAACCTATCCCACGGAGCCTTCGGGAACCGTCCTGTGCACGCTGCCCACGATCTCGACCACGATCCTCGGCTTGCTCATCGGCGAATGGCTGATGAGCACGCGCTCCAGGGAGAGCAAGGCAAAGATGATCGCGGGCGCCGGGCTTTGCTGTCTCGCCGCCGGTTACGCTCTAAGTTCCTTTGTGCCCGTGATCATGAAAATCTGGACTACTTCCTACGGTCTGGTTTCGGCCGGATGGGCCTGCGTTATGTTTTTGCTCTTCTACTGGGTCATCGACGTTCGTGGCCACCAGAAGGGCTCCCTGCTTTTTGTAGTGATCGGGAGCAACGCGGTTTTCATTTACATGGTCGCAAGCATCGTGCCGTTGCGCCAGTGGGTCAGCATCTTTACGAGGAGCATGGTTGGGGCCTCGGGGCATCTGGAGCCTCTCCTCCATGCCGTCGTGGTTCTGGTCGTCGAGTGGCTGGTTTTGTTCTGGATGTATCGGAACAAAATCTTCATCAAAGCTTGAGCACCAGGGTCCTAATTTTCGCTCTCTCAGCTTCAAGTGAACTCTCGCCACGCATCCGTCATCGTTCTCGCATTGCCTTTTCTGCTTGGCCCTTATGAGGGCGCCATTGCCCAGGACCGCGTTCGGATCGTGCTCGGTAGCCCTCAGAATGAATGTCGGGTAGTTAACACGTATTCCGAATACTGGGTGGATGGAAAGCCTTTCTTCGAGAGTATTGCGAATTTTAATTACTACCGTTTGCCGCGGGACCGCTGGGCAGAAGAGTTACTGCGACTGAAGTCGATGGGGATTAACACGCTCGATATCCTTCCCATGTGGGCCTGGCATGAGCCGGAAGAGGGCGCCTTGGACTTTGGCGGGCGCACGAATCCACTCCGGGATCTGAACTATTTGCTTCGGTTGGCTGAGCAAATGGGCTTCAAGGTTGCCTTGCGTCCGGGACCTTACGATACGAACGACTGGCGCAATGGGGGTTATCCCGATTGGCTGTTGAGGAGGCCGGAATATCACATGACCGAGCAAACCATCCTCGAAGGGCGTTATCCTCGGCTCTCCGCCCTTCAGTATGAAAAACAAGAGGAAGCGGCCACGGGGTGGCTACAGAACGAGACTCATTTGAGATACGCTCGCAAGTGGTATCACGATGTCCTCGGATTGGTAAGTCCACTGCTGGCCGATAAGGGAGGGCCCATTATCGGTATTCAGCTCGATGACGACGTCGCCATCGGCATCGCAAACTATTCTGGTCCAAACTTCTGGAAGTACATGGGTCTGCTTCGCCAGTACGCTAAGGAGGCTACGCACGGGAGTCCAATTCCATATTTCATCGACGCCGCAAATATGCGTGTGAACGCCGCGGCCAATGATGCAACGCCAGAACCCCTCTGGAATATGGGACAAGACTACCAGATCCACGACCAAGGAGGTTACTCGACCGTTTTCGAGGCCGCCAAGAACAAGTTCCTGGCCGAAACTGTTAAGACCCAGCCGCTCTTCATAGGCGCGCACTTCGAATTTCAGGCGGGCTGGCGAATCCACAGTAAGGATACTTACGCCTCGCCCACAGACCCCTCGAATACGCTAATGGCTACGCGCGTCATGTTTCAGAACGGACTCAAGGGGCTGGGCTACTGGCCTATGCACGATACACTCAACCCTGCGGGCTTTGACGTTCAATGGGCGAACCGCCATTACGGCTTCGAATCGGCAGTCAACTATGCTGGCGAAGAAACTGGCCGGGCTGTTTACGTGCGCCGAAATGGCCGCCTGGTGAGTGGAATGGGAGCGCTACTCGCCGCCGCGCACCTTCTCGCCGATGCGGGCCTGGTTTATCCCATGGCAACCTTCCCACAGGCGGATCTTAGCCCAGACGAAGCTAACTATGTTGGAGACTCCCTCGCCCGAATGCTGTGGTCCGGAATCTATGACCATTACAACTTCGAGCTGCTGGACTCCGATCATACGCCGCAGGAAGACTTTGAGCGCTATAAGCTCCTGCTGTTGCCGACACTGGTCAGTAGTCAGGATGATTTGAAGCTCCATCCGCATCTTGGGAGGTATTCGGATAAGGCCCAGCGCATGATGCAGGAGTACGTGGTGAGCGGTGGAAACCTGATTGTTTTTCCGTCGCTCCCCACGGGAGAAATCTTTGATCAACTGCTATCTCCGCTTGGAAACTGTCAACTTGTCGTCGGGGAGGGCCAAGCCCGATTTGCCAACGGAACCAAGGCTGCCCTGCTCAACCGGCACTCTGTACTGACTCTACCTAAGAGCAGCCATGCTCAGATCAAGGTCTTCGCTCGAGATGAGAGAGGTGGCATCGTTGGAGCGCGTTTCCCCTACGGCAAGGGAAAAGTGCTCTTTTTCGGTGCCGATTTCACCCTTTGGTCGGCACCTCCAGGAACAGGCCTATCAAATTATCGAACCGGCCCCCGCGTAGGGTCAACCGATTACCCTGAAGACGTTCAACGATCCGGGCGGGCGGCGCTGCCGGCACTGATGAAGGAAGCGGGGGTACAGCGGAAGGTTTACTACAGCTCCCTGTCCAGGACAGCGCGTGATCCAGAGCTTTATACAACCGAGCTGGTGGAGGATTGGGATACCCTGCCCTTCGAACGCCGCGCCGGCAAGCGACCGGGTTACGGGTTCGTCGGCGTCACCAATTTCAGCCCGCAGGAATCGTATTCCGCTGAAATCAATGTTACGGACCCACGAGTGCGGGACTTCAGTTCTCCGTCTTCGGATCACTACCTGGGCCTGCCGGTGCTGACGCTTCCGCCTCGTGAATCGGTCATGCTGCCGATTCGGATTCCGTTCGCTAGTCCTTACTGGAAAATGGCACCGGGGTTGGAGCCGACGGACGAAGTCTACTACGCGACATGCGAGTTGAGCGGTGTGACCTACGATGGCTCGAGCCTGCGGCTGGAACTGACGGCGCCGATGGATGGTGAGGTTGCGCTCCGATTGAGTGAGCGGCCCCGGAACGTAAGGATCGACGGTGAGGCCGCCCGCATGGACGAGAATGCAGCGCAGCATCTCTGGATCCTGAAGATCCCGAAAGGCCCGGCGCCGCACTTCATTCGGACGTTGCAACTGGACTATCTACGCCAGGGGCCACACATTTCGATCGACGCCAGCAACCCCTGGATCGCCGGTGAGAAGCGCACTGTACGCCTGCGTGTTGAGAATCCACGGACGAGCGCTCTCGAGGGCTCCCTCGATCTTGTGGCGGGGACGATTCGTAAGTCAGAAAGCCGGCCCGCTTCCATACCCGCCCGTTCTTCAAGCGAGTTCAGCTTTCCGGTCGAGATCCCTGCTGATGCTGTCGGGAATCTGCCGGTGCAGATCGACGCAATGCTACACGAGAAGGACTCGCCCACAACCTGGGGCTGGCGATCTCAGGTCATCATCCACCATCCGTTTACTTTCGCGATCTCTCCCTTCGCCATGTTTCCGCTGCGTGAGGACCAGTCCATTCCCATTGTCCACCCGATCCTTGCCAGCCTGAACGTGCCGGGAGAGGCTACATTTCACATCAAGGTGAAGAACTGGAGGGCCGACGAGCAAACCGTGACCCTCACTGCCCAAGGGGATGGCCTGACCTTTAGCGCCGCGCACTCGCGACTGGTCCTACCGCCGAACAGCGAGATAACAGCCGAACTCAGGGTTGTACCTAGAAAAGGAACAGGCGCGTATCGATTTGAGATTCGGCTGCAAGCGGGCTCCTACCAGGTGAGTGAGGGCGTGGTGCTGGCAGCCGTCCAGGCCGGCGAGGCGGTCGCTTATACGCTCGACTATGACCGCGACGGGTTCGAGGACGTTATTGTCGAGAACCAGAATGTGCGCTGCTTCCTCAGTCCCTTTGCGGGTGGGCAGTCGTTCGGTTTTGTGCTCAAGGACTCCAATGTCAATGCCTTTGATTCGGTCGGCGCGATGCGGGACAACTTCAGCATGCGTATCGCGCCGGAGGATTCGCAAGGGCTCCCCGACTGGAACTCCAACTACCGGGGGCTTTACAATCGCCCCTATTCTTTCCGCATCCTGTCGAGCGGGGGCGCCTCGGTTCGAGTTGCGCTCGAGTACACGGCTCCCGATATTTACCCTAAGGGCGTAAAGGTTCAACGGACTCTGAGCCTGCGGGGTGATGACAACCTTCTTCGCGTCGACACCACGATCACTCCGCGGGGAGTGGAGAAGCCTCAAAGTTATGTTCTGGAAGGCTCGGTACCCTTCCGCGGCCTGGAGGGTCCAAACTACAATCAGTGGTTTTGTCTTCCTCTTACGCGTTCGGCGCAAGAGTTTGTTCCCTTGAAGGACGTCGACCTCGCCCTGAAGCAAGGTGCGGTCGGGACGGTCAACAGAAAGACGGGTGAAACGTTTGCCTTAATGGTACTCAGTCCAGCCGACGAGGCTCAGCTGTCCGTCCAGAACCACTCGGCCCTCATTCGCATTATCTATCCGGCCTTCTTCGAAGGGAATAAGCCTTACACTTATCGCGTGGCCTATTACTTGGGTCGAGAAGGCGCGGACAAAATCGAGAGCCTATTTGCCAGAGTGAAATCCGGCGAGTAAAGCTGATGGCCATTCCCGCGACACCAAGTAAGAGCCGCGCCCGGATCAGGGCGACGCCAATACTTTGTCAGCGAACTGATAAGCTAGAGAGACGTTAGGTCTATATTGTCCAGACACATTGCAGATTTGCGGGGAACGGTGGGTCGGCGCAATCTGATCGGTGCCGCTGGGCTCCTTATCGTCTCCTCTGGGTACGGCCCAGCAGTTCGATTTGCTCAGGCCGAGGGCTTGAACGGATCGATAGTCAGCCGGAGCGAGAATCTGATGCCGCATTTTGAAACTGCAGGGGGCAGGCAAGTCTTCTACGTCGACGGATGGCCCCTCACGGCTCTTGCCGTCGAGATCCCCTGGGAAGAGTTGGTTTATGGGAGGTATCGCGAGACGCTTCACGCCTATGACCGTCTCTATCCGGCGGCGCGGGCGATCGGATTGAATACCCTGAAAGTGCCGATCAAATGGTCGATGATTGAGCCCGAAAAGGATGTATATGATTTTTCCTACGTCGACCACGTGAAGACGATGGCGGAAAAGTACAACCTGAAGCTCGTCTTGGGATGGTTTGGCCACTACGCGAGCAACGATGGGAACCTTTACTTCAATCTGACGGGCGAGTTCTTTGCTCCTTTCTACATCGTCAGTGACGAGAAGACTTACCCTCGTGCCATCGATGGTGATGGTGTGCCCCATCACAACGCAGCGTCTTACGAATACGATGCGATCACAGTACGGGAAGCGAAAGCCTTCCGCGCCTTCATGGAGCACATCAGGGAGATCGACAGCCAAACCCGAACCATTCTCATGATTCAAACGGAGAACGAAATCGCCGTCTTCGGGGGCAAAAGAGATGAACGGAGACTCTGGCGTGACCATTCTCCGCACGCCAATGAACTCTTCGCGGCCAAAGGCTTCACGAGCGATCTCAAGTACAGCGCTTGGCGCTTGAGCTCCAACTGGCTCAGACGCGTCACGGACGCGGGGGCCCAGGCCTATCGGCTGCCTTTCTTTGTCAACTTTGTGGCGGGGCAGATTGGGGATGACGTTCTGGGGGGTTCGCCTGGGGAAGACGTGGCCACTTACCTGGACAATTGCCCATCGATTAGGTTTGTGGGCGCTAACCTCTATATGCCTGCGGAGAGTTCAGTGGATGACTTTAGAGCCGCGCTCGCGCGTTACCGCATCGGTCGCAATCTGCCTGCCGTCACCGAAACCAACAGCGATCGCACCTTTGTGGCTCCTCGCTTCGCCTATATCGCCGTCGGTGAATTCGGTGTTCCGCTCTTTGCGCCCTGGGCGCTGAACATTTCGTATCGCAATCTTTACCAACCGATGGTCTTAGCCGACGGGACGTTGGCGAACGGCGCATTCGCGCTTCGTGACGCGTACACTTCCCTGTCTAAAGCGCTTCCCCAAATCTCTTATTACGCCAACACCAGCAAGCTGAAAGTATTCATGGCTCGCCTGCCCGGAGAGAGGTTTTCAGAGACGACCGAGGTCGAGGGGATCAAGGTGAACGTCTTGGGCGAGGAGAACGGGCAAGCTATCCTCCTGCATCCTTCGGCCAGGGAAATGGTGATCGTGGGTTACCGGTGCGATATTTGGGTGTGGAATGATGTTTTCAAGTGGCCGGCCCTGAAACAGGTCCATGCGGACAAGGGCTCGTGGGTTGGTGATCGTTGGAGAAGCGAAGGCGAGCCGCTTTATGAGGTGGACCAGGTCACCAAGCGACTGGGTGTGCATCTGGACGAACCGCAGGTAGTTCGCATCGATTGGTGAGTGAAGCGTCGGCGGCAGGGAACGCACAGGAGAAAGGGAGTGCGACTTAAGGATCGCATTGCGGTGATCACGGGAGCAGGCTCGGGGATCGGACGGGCCTCCGCGAAGGAATTTGCCAGGGAAGGAGCCCGGGTGGTGGTGGCCGATATCAACTTTGACGGCGCGCGGGAGACGGCGGAGCATATCCAATCCGCCGGCGGGTTTGCTCGAGCCATCATCACTGATGTGGCCGACGCTTCTTCTGTCAAGAACTTGGTGGAGGAAACTCTGAAGGCTTTTCCGCAAGTACATGTGCTGTTGAATAATGCGGCCATCATGATCAATAAAACAGTTGAGGACACCACAGTTGAAGAATGGAACCGCGAAATGGCTGTAAACCTAGGTGGTGTTTTTCTTTGTTCAAAGTTTTTCTTGCCCCATCTGCGAAAGACGAAAGGTACTGTAATCAACATGGCCTCGGTTAACGGCTTTTTCGTCGAACCACGGTGCGCTGGCTATTGTGCGACCAAGGGTGCAATTATCGCGCTCACGAAGGCCATGGCAATCGACTATGGTAAGGAAGGCATCCGAGTCAATTGTATTTGTCCCGGCTATATCGATTCAGGTTTGACGCAAAGTTACTTTGAAGCTCAGCCAGATCCCGGCGGAGCAAGGGCTGTGGCGGGGAAACTTCATGCGCTCTGGCGAATCGGCCAGCCCGAGGAAGTAGCAAGGTTGGCGGTATTTCTGGCGAGTGACGAGGCCTCATTCATGACCGGCTCAGCCGTTGTGGTGGATGGCGGTTTCGGTTCGGGACTACCGCCCCAAGGGTAAAACTGGCACATTGCCAATTAGCTAAGGGCTGCGCCCTTGATATTCCCTAGCGCCGACCTTTAGGTCGGCACGTGCCAGGCTGAAGCCCGGCGCTACAACGAGAACGAAATTTATGTTTCCGGGCCCATAACCAACTAAGCTGCTCATCCGGAAGCCGAACCGCTACGGGCAAGATTGGGTAAAGGGAACAAAGGTTCCTTATGAAGATCACGGAATTCCGAACCACCATCGTCTCAGTCCCCTACAACGAGCCCGAGACGTGGGCTTTTGGGAAGAAGCTCGGCGTCTCGAACATCATCATCGAGCTGGAAACGGACACGGGCTTGATTGGGCTTGGAGAAGCCGTGGGCTTTCCCACGGTGCGCGTAATCATGGCAGTCCTGAACAGCATGCGCCCTGCGGTGGTGGGACGCGACCCCTTTGACCTCGAGGTCATCGCGCATGAGCTTATACAGAGTTACGGATGGCATCACTTCCGTCGCACCGGCAACTGTGCTCTGGGCGGAGTGGATATGGCCCTCTGGGACATCGTCGGCCAATCAGTGGGCCAGCCGCTTTATAAGCTTTTCGGCGGGGCGTTCCGGAAGCGCATCCCCTACTATTTCTACGTTCCCAACAAGGACTTGAGGCTGATGGCTGCTGATGCCCAGCGCGGTGTAGCCGAAGGCTTTGAGACCGTCTACGTAAAGCTGGGCAACGGTTCCGACCGTGACCTGGAAATTGTCCGCATCGTGCGAGACGCTATCGGCCCGCAGAAGCGTCTTCGCGTCGACGCCAATGAGGCCTGGTCGGATGGCAGTGCGTTGGAGCTGATGAAGAAGCTGGCACAATATGACATCGAGTTTTTCGAACAGCCGCTGCTCAGTACCGACGACGACGGCACAGCGCACCTGCGCCGGGCACTCGGCCTCCCTATCGCCGCTAATCAAAGCTCGTGGACCGAAGCCGATGTGGTCGAGGTCATCAAGAAAGGGGCGGCAGATGCAGTCCTGACCGATCAGCATCAACTCGGAAGCCTCTCTCGCTTTCGTCATGTGGCGTGGCTCGCGGCCACGGTGGGGATGCCAATCATGAAACACAGTTTTGGGGATCTCGGCGTATCGAGTGCGGCGGCCTTGCACGCCATGGCGAGCTGCCCGAACTTTACTCGAGGTAATCAAACTCACTTTGGCGTTCTTAGCGACGATATCGTCCAGGGCGGCATACCCGAATTTCAAAATGGCTGTCTAAGCGTGCCTGAGGGCCCGGGATTGGGCGTCAAACTGGATCGCCGACGCCTGGAAAAATATGCCCAACTGTTCGAGGAGCAGGGCGAGTTTACGAGCTACGGTTCAGGTGAGGACCTATTGAGATCCGCAGCCCATGGAGAGAGGAGCGACACGGGGGATCCGGGGACGACTTCCTGAACTCTGGAGCATCGTGGAAATGAAGCGCAGACATCGTCAAATCGGTGATGACACTTTGGGCCTGAACGCTCGTATTTGTCGTCGCGATTTCCTGAATGCCACTTTGCTTGCGTCGGGTAATGCGCTGTTGCATTCCCTCAGTCCGATTCAGCTCCTTGGTCAAGCAGAAAGTGACTGGGAGGGCCCCGGGGGTGTAGGCGATTACGCCCGTGCACATGGCAACACCGCAGCCGTGATGACCGAGGCCCACAAAATCCGTGATGGCACCTTTGACCACCTGGCTCCGGATACAATCGACACAGGGGAGATATACGATCTCGTCATCGTGGGCGGTGGGATGAGCGGATTGTCCGCAGCGCTGTTCTTTAGAGAGCAGGCCGGCCCCCGCCGAACCTGCCTGGTACTTGAGAACCACGCTGTCTTTGGCGGCGAGGCGCGGCGCAACGAGTTCATTGTAAATGGTCAACGCCTTTTGGCCCCGCAGGGGGCCGCCGAATTCTGCACTCCCAATCCTGGGAGCCTGATCGATTCGTTTTACCGCCGAGTGGGCTTTAATTATTGGGAGTTCGAGTATCAGAGCTGGGCCGGGCCTGGACCGGAAATGATGTTGAGTCGCAGCATCTATGAACAACTGGAGGTCATGCCGCCGACGTATGGGTTTTATTTCGGAGCGAAATTCGGCAAACGCCCAGGCATGTGGTTGGTGGATCCGTGGGGAAAGAATCTGGAGGGAGCTCCCTTCCCGCCCCAAGTGCGCGACGATCTGCTGAAGATGCGAAAGGGGTCTTCGGCTAGTTCGGAGCCGAAGTATGAAGGAGACGAAATATCACGGCGCCTGGACAGCATGACGATCGAAGACCATTTGGTGGAGAGGTATGGCATCAGCCGTGAGACGGTCCGAATGTGGGATGTGGGAACACGGGAGGGACTGGGCTTAGGACCCGACGTCGTATCGGCCTACGGAGACTTCAGTTGGGGCACGGCCAAGGACTGTGACCGGAAAACCGGCATGCACATGTCGCCCGGGGGTATGACCGGGCTGACACGGCACCTTGTGAAGACCTTGATTGATGACTCGATTCCGGGTCCGCGTACACTCCAGGCTGTGTGCCGCGGTCGCCTCAACTTTGCCTCGCTCGATCGGAAAGAGAATTCCGTCCGCATTCGGCTCGGATCCACTGTGGTTCGCGTGGAACACGGAGAATACCCGGGGACGTATCCCGGACGGTCGAGTTTCGTTTGGGTGACTTACACTCGCGACGGGAAAACCTATCGTCTGAAGGCACGCTCCGTGATAATGGCAGGCGGTGGCTGGATTACCCGACATGTCGTGCGGGACCTCCCCTCAGCTTACCATGAAGCTTACAAGCAGTTTTACTACGGGGCAAACCTGCGAGCCAACGTCGCAGTCCACAATTGGAGATTCCTCTCGAACTTAGGCATTGCGGGAGCACGTTGGTTCGACGGCTTCGGCGCCTGCACAGAGGTGCGGACCGTTCCCACTTTCGGATCGGACTCAACAACGGTCGGCCCCGATTCCCCCACGGTTCTTTGTCTGGCGCAAGGCTTTACATATCCTGGCTTGCCCATCGGCGAGCAAGCCTCCAAAGGCCGACTCGAGCTGCTTTCCACTTCCTTCCGAGATTACGAACGCCAGATTCGTGAGACCCTTACCGACATGTTTTCGCAGTCTGGCTTTGACCCACGCCGCGACATTGCCGGCGTCGTCCTGAACCGGTGGGGTCACGCCTTGATCGCCCCTCAGCCCGGCTTTTTCTTCGGCAAGGACGACAAGGTGGCGCCGCGCGAGGTTATTCGCGCTCGCCCTTTTGGAAGAATCGCCTTCTCTCATACTGACTTGGGAGGCAGCGCAGATCACACCCACTCTATCCTTGAATCCCACCGGGCAGTAGGACAGATACGCGAGGTACTGTGGTAGTGGCTTAATCAGTCTGACAAAGAATCATGATGAGCCTTCAGATGAGGTTGCGGTGACCACCATTCCCCGGCGGCGCGTGCTGACCGTATGGGACTTGATTTTTTATGGCATCGTTCTGATCGAGCCGATTGCTCCGGTGCCCTTGTACGGGGTGGCGGAGAAGCTCTCAAACGGCCACTTCGTGACCACTATCTTGATCGCCATGCTGGCTATGATGGCGACCGCTTTCAGTTACGGCCGGATGGCTGCACTCTACCCTGCG